>ERZ1034691.1289-NODE-1289-length-16518-cov-4.998724_pt1 | contig 16518 bp, 12 predicted proteins | sample MGYA00520638_ERZ1034691 | MGnify/ENA primary metagenome ERZ1034691 (study PRJEB33766, sample SAMN09781763) | gut metagenome | biome: gut microbiome | host: Homo sapiens | place: Madagascar | study: EMG produced TPA metagenomics assembly of the PRJNA485056 data...
ATTTATATAGAAAGGAGGACTTATGGATAAGATTATATTAGGATATGCACCTACAAGAAGAAATGTTTTTAGTGCAACAGATGCATTAAAATATCGCAGACTTATAAAACAGAAGCTTTTAGAAATGAATATAGATATTGTGGATATTGATGACATTAATGATGAGGGACTGCTGTATGATGACAAGGATGTAGAGGACATTATTAATAAATTCAGGAAAAGAGGTGTTGATGGAATTATATTCCCACATTGTAATTTTGGAACGGAATATTTATGTGCAAGAGTGGCAAAGGGTTTAGGAGTGCCGGTTATGTTATGGGGACCATTAGATGAAAGACCGTTGCCTGACGGAACAAGATTAAGAGATACACAGTGCGGACTGTTTGCCACAGGAAAGGTATTCAGACGTTTTCAGATTCCATTTACATATATGACAAACTGTAGTCTTGATAATCCTGTTTTTGAAAGAGGAATATATGATTTCATGGCAGTATGCAACGTAGTTAAAAAGTTTAGAAATATAAGAATATTGCAGATATCAACAAGACCATTTGATTTCTGGTCAACAATGTGTAATGAAGGCGAGCTGCTGGAAAAATTTAATATACAGCTTTCACCAATACCGATAACTGAATTAAAACAGGCAATGGAAACAGTTAAAAAAGATGAAAAGCTTGTGAGGATATATTTAGATGAGATTTATTCTTCTATGGAAGTTAAAATTGATGATTCAAAGGTCATTGTAATAGCACAGCTTGCGGCGGCAGTAGAGCTGCTTGTTAATAAATATAAGTGTGATGCGGTTGCAATGCAATGCTGGAATGCTCTGCAGGATGAAATAGGAATAATGCCTTGTGCTGCCAATGCATTATTGAATGAGAAAGGAATTCCTGTTGTCTGCGAAACAGATATACATGGAGCAGTAACACAGATATTGATTGAGGCGGCTGCAATGGGTGAAAAGAGGGGATTCTTTGCTGACTGGACAGTAAGACATCCTGACTGTAAAAATGCAGAATTGCTACAGCACTGTGGACCGTGGCCGGTATCAGTGGCTAAGACTAAGCCGCAGGTAACGTATCCTATAGCATTTGATTATGCCGGAAGCCTTACGGCACAGGCTAAGGATGGAGATATAACGATATGCAGGTTTGATGGAGATAATGGAGAGTATTCGTTATTACTGGGAAATGCTCATACAGTTGAAGGTCCGGCATGTAAAGGCACATATATGTGGATTGAGGTTGATAATATAAACAGACTGGAAGCAAAGCTTGTTGAAGGACCGTACATTCATCATTGTTCAGGCATACATAAAGATGTTGTGGCAATTCTGTATGAAGCATGTAAATATATAGGTGTAAAGCCGGATTTATTTGACCCGGTTGAAGAACAGATAAAAGAATATTTAAGAGGCGAATAAAGGAGGATATAAAAAATGAACAGATTAACATTACCGGATAAGGGAGCATTATATGGAGACAGATTTCGTGTGATTGTATCAACTGACATAGGAGGAAGTGACCCGGATGATTTCCAGTCAATGGTTCACTATCTTTTATACTCAGATATGTTTGATACGGAAGGTCTTATATCATCAGCATGGGGTGCGGGAAGAGCTGGCGACATATTGACAGTAATTGATAAATACGAACAGGATTATCCTAATCTTAAGACATATTCAGACAATTATCCGACACCTGATTATCTCAGGTCAGTTACAAGGCAGGGAGAGATTGATTTTGCACCATATAAGGGATATAGAACCGGCACACCGGGTTCACAGCTTATCGTTGACTGTGCAAGAAAAGATGATGACAGACCTTTGTATATTCTTGGCTGGGGATTATTAGAGGATATTGCACAGGCTCTGCATGATGCACCTGATATAGTTGATAAACTTCGTGTGCATTATATCGGAGGTCCGAATAAAAAATGGGGATTAAATGCATATGAATACATTGTTAAGAACTTTCCACAGCTGTGGATTATAGAAGATAATTCAAGCTATAGAGGCTGGTTTAACGGTGGAAATATGGAAAAAGACCTCGGTAATCATTCTTTTGTTGTTGAACATGCAATGAAACATGGTGCATTGGGAGAATTTTTTGGAAGTCTTCTTGATGGTGTCATAAAGATGGGAGATACACCGACAGTTGCATGGTTATTAAGAGGTATTCCTGAAATTCCTGAACAGAGCAGCTGGGGAGGAAGATATGAGCATACATATAACAGACCGCATCGTACATATAACAGGGTAACAACACTTGATGATGAAGTTGAAATATTTGAAGTTATAGAATTCGTATTTGATGGACCGCAGACAGATGTGGATATGGATACACCTGTATTTTATCTGGTTGTGGACGAACAGGAGTTTGAAGGATTTTATTGTGGCGATGGAAAATATAAAGTCCGTTTCATGCCTAAATCATGCAAAGAATGGTCATATGTTACAAAAAGTGATATAGAGCAGCTTAATGGAATAAAGGGACAATTTGTGTCAGTACCGGAAAAAGCAGAGACAAGATTAGATAATGGACAGCATCTTACAAACTGGTGGACAGATATACTTGACCCTGAATATAGTGAAGGTCCTCATAAGGGAGCTAAAACAGTTAATATGTGGAGAGAAGAATTTTTAAGAAGCTTTGAGGATAGATTTAACAGATGTATAAAGCCTTGTGATGATAACAGTCAGAAATGATGTATCGTGGGTATTTATATGGTAAGGAGTAAATAATGTATGCAGATAATATAGATTTACAAAGAAAAGCCTATGAATTAAGAAAAAATGCAGTAGATATAATAATGGCAGGCAGAGGCGGTCATATCGGCGGTGATATGAGTGTCATGGAGATTCTTATAACATTATATTTTAAAGAGATGAATATAAGTGCCACTCTTACAAATGATGATAACAGGGATAGATTTGTACTTAGCAAGGGACATGCGGTTGAAGCATATTATGCTGCTCTTTCTGAATGTGGTTTTTTGGATTTAGATGATATTAAGAAGGGCTTTATGAAATTTAATTCCCCTTATATAGGACATCCTAATAATAAACTGAATGGAATTGAGATGAATTCGGGTTCTTTAGGACATGGACTGCCGGTATGTATAGGAATGGCTCTTGCAGCTAAGATGGATAAACGCCCATATCGTGTATATACGGTAATGGGAGATGGTGAACTGGCAGAAGGAAGTGTATGGGAGGCAGCAATGGCGGCAAGTCATTACAGACTTGACAATCTGTGTGTGACAATTGATAGAAACGGACTTCAGATATCCGGAAATACTGAGGATGTAATGGGACATGAAAATCTTGCAGACAGATTTAAAAGCTTTGGCTGGAATGTTATAGATGTGAGAAATGGCAATGATATAGAGCAGCTGACAGAGGCATATCATATTGCAAGACAGGTAAAGAAAAGACCATCAGTAGTGATTGCACATACGGTTAAAGGTTGTGGCTCAAAGGTGATGGAAGGAAAGAAAGAGTGGCATCATAAGCTTCCGTCAGAGGATGAATATAATCAGATTATAAAAGATTTTATACAGCATGAGGGTGAATAATTATGGTGGAAAATAATATAAATACAATTCCTGATAAACAGGCAATATGTGATGAATTAATGGCTGCGGCGGAAAATGATAAAGATATAGTGGTATTATGCAGTGATTCAAGAGGTTCAGGTTCAATGACTGCATTTGCACAGGAATATCCGCAACAGTTCGTGGAAGTAGGGATAGCTGAACAGAATCTTGTCAGTATATCGGCTGGAATGGCAGCTTGTGGGAAAAAGCCTTATGCGGTCTCACCTGCATGTTTTCTGACAACCAGAAGTTATGAACAGATTAAGATTGATGTGGCATATTCTAATACAAATGTAAAGCTGATTGGCATAAGCGGAGGTGTAAGTTATGGTGCGTTAGGAATGAGCCACCATTCTCTTCAGGATATTGCAGCCGTATCAGCAATACCGAATATGAGAGTATATCTTCCAAGTGATAGGATTCAGACAAAAAGGCTTATTAAGGAACTGTTAAAAGATAATAAACCTGCGTATATAAGAGTAGGAAGAAATGCAGTACCTGATATATATAAAGAGGATGATTATACATTTGAACTTAATAAGGCAAATGTTATTACGGATGATGGCACAATATTAATAATTGCCTGTGGAGAAATGGTATATCACGCACTTAAGGCTTCTGAAAGATTGAATGCAGAAGGAATAAAAATGAGTGTTATAGATATGTATTGTGTAAAGCCGATTGATAAAGAACTGATTATAAAGAAGGCAGCCGGTGCATCAGCAGTAATAACAGTTGAAGAACATTCGCCATATGGTGGAATGGGTTCAATGGTTAGTCAGATATTAGCTGAAAACTTTGATATTCCTGTATTTAACATGTCACTTCCGGACGAGGCTGTGGTATCAGGCAGGTCAGATGAGGTATTTGAATATTATGGAATTGACAACAATGGAATATATAAAAGAGTAAAGGATTTGGTGAGGGATGGAAGGATACATACTGGGCATTGACCAGAGTACGCAGTCTACTAAAGCAGTTTTATTTGATGAAAATGGTAATGTATGTGCATATAAACAGATTGAACACAGACAGTTTGTTGATGAGAATGGCTGGGTATCGCATGATATGCAGGAAATATATGATAATTGCATAAAAGCTGTGAAAGAGCTTGCAGCCTGTGACAGAATGTATGCCGCAAATATAAAATGTATTGCAATAACTAACCAGAGAGAGACCACCGGAATGTGGGATAAGATTACGGGTACTCCATTTGACAGGGCGGTTGTATGGCAGTGCAGCAGGGCAGCAGATATATGTGAAAGAGAAGATATTAAGAATAATAAAGAATATATAAGGAAAGTAACAGGTCTTTGTTTATCACCATATTATCCAGCAGCCAAGCTTGCATGGCTTATAGAAAATAATAGCAATATAAAAGCTGCAAAAGATAAGAATAATGTATGTGCAGGAACTATGGATAGCTGGCTGATATTTAAGCTGACAAAGGGAAAAGTATTTAAGACAGATATTTCCAATGCATCAAGGAGCCAGCTATTTGATATCAGAAATGAAAAGTGGGATGAACATCTGTGCGATATTTTTGGAGTTAATATAAATATGCTTCCACAGGTATGCGATTCTGATTCTTTTTTTGGAGAAACAGATATGGAGGGGATTCTTTCTGACAGTGTTCCAATTATGAGTGTTATGGGAGATTCCCATGCTGCATTATTTGGAGAAGGCTGTATTAATAAAGGAATGGCAAAAGTTACATATGGAACAGGCTCATCAATTATGCTGAATACAGGAGATAATATTGTAGTAAGCAAAAGTGGTCTGTCATCGACAATAGCATGGAAGCGTAATGGAAAGACAGTTTATGCACTTGAAGGCAATATTAACTATACAGGAGCAGTTATAACGTGGCTAAAAGATGACCTTAAGCTGATTAGTTCAGCATCAGACACCGGAAAACTTGCACAGGCTGCTGTTAAAGATGATGGATTATATCTTATTCCGGCATTTACAGGACTTGGAGCACCATATTGGTGTGATAAGGCAAAAGCACAAATCGTGGGAATAGACAGAACAACAGGAAAAAATGAAATAGTAAGAGCTGCACTTGAATGTATCGCATATCAGATATCAGATGTTTTACTTGCTATGGAAAAAGATACGGATTGTAAGACAGATAATTTATATGCTGACGGAGGACCTGCTCAGAATGAATATCTTATGCAGTTCCAGTCAGACATTTTACAAAGAAATGTTGATGTACCGGAAATGAAAATGTTATCTGCAATGGGAACGACATATATGGCAGGAATTAATATAGGTCTGTATAGTGAAGATATATTAACAGATACAAAGAATATGACAATATATAGTCCCAAAATGAATGAACATACATGTAATAGAAAATATAATGGCTGGAAAAACAATATTAACAGACTAAAGGATTGTTTTGCAAATGGATAGAGAAAGTATAAGTGATAATGGAAAAAATGTACTGTGGGTTGTGGGAGATTCCACATTATACAGTAGTGCTTTAAAATATTATTATCCCCCATATGGATATGGTTCAATGCTTGAAAGATATATGGATGATACAATAAGTGTCATTAATATTGCACTGCCGGGGAGGAGCAGTAAAAGTTATACAAAAGAGCCGGAATATACAAGGCTTATTAATAATATGAAAAAGGGTGATTTTTTACTGGTTGGTTTTGGGCATAATGATGAGAAAAAAGAGCCTGAAAGATATACCTGTGCAGATGGCGAATATTATGAAGAGGGTTCATTTTCACACTCTGTTTATCAGAAATATATAGTTCCGGCAAATGAAAGAGGTGTGACGGTTATATTATGTACGCCTGTTGTAAGAAGAACACCTGATGGAATATGGAAAGATGAAATGTTACATAAAATAAAAAGCTGTGGTAAGTATCAGGGTGGCGATTATGCGGCTGCAATAATAAGGCTTGGTAAAAAAAAGAATGTATATGTTATAGATATGACCTCAATAAGCCGGAAATTATATGATGATATGGGATATTCAGAAACAAAATATTTGCATGCGTGGACATCTGATAAAGACAGTTCAGTGGACAATACACATACAAATATGTGGGGAGCCTGTATTCATGCATATAATGTCCTGCAAAATATTAAAGCTATGAAGATAGCTGGAATAAGTGAACATATTATTACGGATAAATGTGATTTTCCGGACAGAGATAAAATCTTAAAAAGTAATCCATTGTATAAACCGGTCATATATGTAAGACCATCACAGGACAGTAATTTATGGGAGCAGATGGATGGCTTTAGTGGAACGATATTTGGCAATTTGTGTATGGGTGATGATGTGGATGATAAAGCTTTAAAAGACAGCTTTATTCTGGAAAAAGACAGTTATGGCAATATGCATATAGCTGTAAAAAATAATAAAGGAAAAATATCAGATAATACCGATGGAATCGCAATGTATTATAAGAGAATAAAAGCAGATAATCGGTTTTGTCTGTCTGCAAAGATGAGAATTAATGATTACTTAAAAAATAATCAGGTATCATTTGGTCTGATGGTAAGAGATGATATATATATTGATAAATGCATGCTGGATATTCCCGGAGACTATGTGGCAGCGGCACCTCTTATGTTATCTGATGAAGGAGAGGAATGGAACTGTTATGCAAGGAAAGACGGAAGGTTAATAAGTGGTGGAGTTATTAAAAACAGCTATAAACCCGGTGATGTAGCAGAACTTAAAATAGAAAGTCTGAATGATGGATATACATGCACATTTGGAAATGAACAGACAGTATCAGAAGGGTTTGATTTTAAACTTACCCGAATAGATTCGGAATATATATATGCAGGAATGTTTGCAGCAAGAAATGCAGATGTAACATTTATGGATATAAAACTGGAATATATTTAATTAATAAATATTGACAATCAAAAATTGTATGGTATTATATAAATAACTTTTATAAAACTATTTTATAAAAGCAATTTTGATATTAAAATATCGGAGGTACGAAATGGTTACAGAAAACAATTGCATTGAGAAGCAGCCAATTACGGATGAATATCTTGAAAAGATGAATGCATACTGGAGAGCAGCTAATTATTTATCAGCGGCCCAGTTATATCTGCTTGATAATCCATTGCTTAAAGATGAATTAAAACCGGAGCATATCAAAAAGAAGATTGTTGGACACTGGGGAACAGTACCGGGACAGAATTTTGTATACTGTCATATGAACAGGGCAATTAAAAAATATGACCTTGATATGGTGCTTATATCAGGTCCGGGACATGGCGGTAATTTCTTTGTTGCCAATTCATATCTTGAAGGTACATATAGTGAAGTATATCCTAATGTAAGTCAGGATATGGACGGACTTAAGAAGCTGTGTAAGCAGTTTTCATTTCCGGGAGGAATATCAAGCCATGTAGCACCGGAAACACCGGGGTCAATTAATGAAGGTGGCGAGCTTGGATATTCAATAGCACATGCATTTGGCTCAGTATTTGATAATCCTGACCTTATTACAACATGTATAGTAGGTGATGGAGAGGCAGAGACAGGTCCTCTTGCAACAGCCTGGCATTCTAATAAGTTTTTAAATCCTGTAACAGACGGAGCTGTTCTTCCAATACTTCATCTGAACGGATATAAGATTAGTAATCCTACAATATTTTCACGTATATCGCATGATGAGATTGAAAGCTTCTTCCATGGCTGTGGCTGGAAACCATATTTTGTAGAGGGTGATGACCCTATGACAATGCATAGAAAGATGGCAGAAACGGTTGATACAGTAATAGAAGAGATTAAGGATATCCAGAAAAAAGCAAGAGAAAATGCAGCGGCAAATAGTGGAAAATGTACTCTTGAAAGACCATTCTGGCCAATGATTGTACTTAGGACACCAAAGGGCTGGACCGGACCTAAGATTGTAGATGGCAAAGAAATAGAAGGAACTTTCAGGGCACATCAGGTTCCTGTTATGATGGATAAGCCGGAACATTTACAGATTCTTAAGGATTGGCTGTTAAGCTATAAACCGGAAGAATTATTTGATGATAGTGGAAGACTTATACCAGAACTTAAGGCTCTTGCACCCGTTGGCGACCATAGAATAAGTGCTAATCCTCATGCTAATGGCGGTAAGCTTTTAAGAGATTTACGACTTCCTGATTTCAAGGATTATGCTGTTGAGGTTAATAATCCGGGCGAAAAAGAAGGTCAGGATATGATAGAGCTTGGTGGCTTTGTACGTGATATATTTGAACTTAATAAAGAAACAAAGAATTTCAGAATATTTGGACCTGATGAGACAATGTCTAACAGATTAGGAAAGGTATTCGAGGCTACTGACAGAGACTGGAATAATGAGCTTAAGTCTAATGATGAATTTCTTGCTGCAGACGGACGTGTAATGGATTCAATGCTTTCAGAGCATATGTGTGAGGGCTGGCTTGAAGGATATCTTCTTACAGGACGTCATGGTTTCTTTGCAAGCTATGAAGCATTTATAAGAATAGTAGATTCAATGGCAGCACAGCATGCAAAATGGCTTAAGGTATGTTCACAGCTTCCATGGAGACAGAGCATTGCATCATTAAATCTTATACTTTCATCTAATGTATGGCAGCAGGATCATAACGGATTCACACATCAGGATCCAGGATTTCTTGACCATATTGCCAATAAGAAAGCAGATGTTGTAAGAATGTATCTTCCACCGGATACTAACTGTCTGTTATCATGCTTTGATCATTGTATAAGAAGCCGTGATTATGTAAATGTTCTTGTGACAAGCAAGCATCCAAGACCACAGTGGCTTACAATGGAACAGGCGGTTAAACATTGTACGCAGGGCGTTGGTATCTGGGAATGGGCAAGTAATGACCAGGGAGAAGAGCCTGATGTTGTAATTGCGGGCTGTGGTGAGACACCAACTCTTGAAGCTCTTGCAGCAGTTACTATATTACGTGATAATCTTCCACAGCTTAAGATTAGATTTATAAATGTAGTAGATTTGTTCAAGCTCCAGTCTAACACACAGCATCCTCACGGACTGTCAGATACAGATTACGATGCATTATTTACGAAGGATAAGCCGATTATATTTGCTTTCCATGGATATCCTACACTTATACATGAACTTACATATTACAGACATAACAGAAATCTTCATGTATTCGGATATCAGGAGGAGGGAACAATAACAACTCCATTTGATATGAGAGTACAGAATGAAATAGACAGATTCCATCTCGTACAGGCTGTTGTCAATGCACTTCCTCAGCTCGGTAATAAGGGTTCATATCTTATCCAGAAGATGAAGGATACACTTGTAGCACATAAGCAGTATATAAGTGAATATGGAATGGACCTTCCGGAAGTAAGAGACTGGAAATGGCATACAAAATAATATTCTTATATAATATAAATAAAAAACAATAAAAATATTGAAAAAACACGACATAGATGCTAAAATATTAATAACTTTTATTAATAACTTTTATAAAAGGCTGGTTTAGTATTTATGTCGTATTTTATTTATGGAAGTATTAGAGATAAGGAAGGAGTGCATGATGCAGATTAAAAATGTAAATGATGCAGATTTTAAGGTATATGGAAGAGTCCTTGAGTCTGTAGATACAAAAGGTATTGCTGAGGCTATGAAGAATACACCTGTTCCATCAGATGTTATATATGTTCCATCCGATAAAGAACTTGAATCAACCCCACTATACAATATAATGTCAGATAGTATATATGGAGGCATGCCTGTACAGATAGGATATTGCAATGGACATAATCAGAAACTTAACGGACTTGAGTATCATAGAAGTTCTGAGATAGATATTGCAGTGACAGACCTTATTCTGCTGATAGGAAGACAGCAGGACATAGAACAGAATTATACATATGATACAGCTAAGGCAGAGGCCTTTTTTGTACCGGCAGGCTGTGCAGTTGAACTGTATGCAACAACCCTTCATTATGCACCATGTGGCATAGAGGGCAGCGGCTTTAAGTGTGTTGTAGTGCTTCCTAAAGGAACGAACTATGATGTTACACCGCTTACTGATAATGGTGAGGACAGATTGTTAGCTGCAACTAATAAATGGCTTATAGCACACAGTGAGGCTCATATTGAAGGAGCTTTTGTGGGACTTAAGGGTGAGAATATAAGTGTTTAAATTATCATTTTCATTATGTCACAAACCGACAGGAGAATTTATTTTTAATAAAAAAGCCGTATTTATGCGGCTTTGATTATAAGTAAAAAGAAAGGAGATGGTCTGCCATTATAGAATTTTTTCACTGTTAATGTTTGGAGGCAGAGATTTGATTGCCTTTATGGAATATATAATTATAAAAAGATATATGAATTAGTGAAAATGATGCAGGTATTTATGGCAGTCCAATAAAAGATGAAGAAGAATAATATACCGGAATTAAAATTAGGAATTGTATCAGTAAGCAGAGACTGTTTTCCAATGTCTTTATCAGAAACAAGAAGAAAAAGAGTAGTTGAAAGCTATAATAAGAAATATGGTAATATATATGAATGTCCAGTGTGTATAGAGAATGAAAAGGATATGCAGAGGGCATTAGAGGATGTTAATAATGCAGGCTGTAATGCACTTGTAATATATCTTGGAAACTTTGGACCTGAATCAAGTGAAACACTTCTTGCAAAATATTTTAATGGGCCTGTAATGTTTGTCGCAGCGGCAGAAGAGACAGGAAATAATCTTGTACAGGGCAGAGGTGATGCATATTGTGGAATGCTTAATGCAAGCTACAATCTTAAACTTCGTAATATCAAAGCATATATACCTGAATATCCTGTAGGAACAGCAGATGAATGTGCAGATATGATACATGAATTTGAGCCGGTTGCAAAGACAATTATCGGTCTTAATAATTTAAAGATTATAACATTTGGACCACGTCCACAGGATTTCCTTGCATGTAATGCACCAATCAAGCAGTTATATAATCTGGGCGTTGAGATTGAGGAAAATTCAGAGCTTGACCTTTTTGAAAGCTATAATAACCATGTAGGCGATAAGAGAATACCGGATGTTGTAAAAGAGATGGAAGAAGAGCTTGGAACAGGTAATAAGAAGCCTGAGATACTTCCAAAGCTTGCACAGTATGAGCTTACACTTCTCGACTGGGCTGAGGCGCATAAGGGATCAAGACAATTTGTTGCAATAGCAGGAAAATGCTGGCCGGCATTCCAGACACAGTTTGGATTTGTGCCATGTTATGTCAATTCAAGACTTACAGCTAAGGGTATACCTGTATCATGTGAGGTTGATATATATGGTGCATTAAGTGAATACATTGGAACTGTTATAAGTGAGGATGTTGTAACACTTCTTGATATTAACAATTCAGTTCCACAAGACCTTTATAATGAAGATATCAAGGATAAGTTTAACTATACATTAAAGGATACATTTATGGGCTTCCATTGCGGTAATACAGCAGCGTGCAGACTTTCTTTCCATGAGATGAAGAATCAGATGATTATGGCACGTTCACTTCCTGAGGAAGTAACGAATGGAACACTTGAGGGAGATATTATTCCTGGAGATATTACATTTTTCAGATTACAGACTACAGCAGATGCAAAGCTTACAGCATATGTTGCACAGGGGGAAGTATTACCGGTTGCTACAAGATCATTTGGTGCAATAGGAATATTTGCAATCCCACAGATGGGAAGATTCTACAGACATGTTCTTATTGAGAAGAATTTCCCTCATCACGGAGCAGTTGCATTTGGTCATTTCGGCAAGGCTTTATTTGAAGTATTTAAGTATCTTGGAGTAGAGGATATCGGATTTAACCAGCCGGCAGGAATGTTATATAAGACAGAGAATCCATTTGAATAAGGATTAACTGATTAATTTATTGTATTTTATAGCAAATAAATTATAATTATCATAAATTATATAAAATGAAAGGATTACATATGTATTATATAGGAGTGGACCTTGGAACATCGTCAGTCAAGCTTCTTTTAATGGACGATGATGGAAATATTATAAATACAGTAACAAAGGAATATCCGATATATTTCCCAAAGCCGGGCTGGTCTGAACAGAATCCGGTCGACTGGTATGACAAGACAGCAGAGGGTATAAGAGAGCTGACCTGTGATATTAAGGCAGAAGATGTCGCAGGAATAAGCTTTGGTGGTCAGATGCATGGACTTGTCGTGTTAGATAAGGATGATAATGTAATAAGACCGGCAATTCTTTGGAATGATGGAAGAACAACAAAAGAATGTGATTATCTTAACAATGTATATGGCAAAGACAAGCTTACAGCCAATACGGCTAATATTGCTTTTGCAGGTTTTACGGCACCTAAGATATTGTGGATTAAGGAAAATGAACCAGATAATTTTGCAAGGATATCAAAGATAATGCTTCCTAAGGATTATCTTGCATACAGGATGAGTGGCGAATTTGCAACGGATGTATCAGATGCATCAGGCATGCTGTTATTCAATGTAAAAAGACGATGCTGGTCTGATGAGATGATTAATGTATGCGGCATAAAAAAAGAACAGCTCGCCAATATATATGAGAGCTATGAATGTATCGGACATCTGACGGAAACTGCGGCATGTGAGTTAGGACTTACCACCGCAGTTAAGGTTATTGCAGGAGCAGGAGATAATGCGGCAGCGGCAGTGGGAACAGGAACTGTTGGTGATGGAATGTGCAATATTTCGCTTGGAACGAGTGGAACGATATTTATAGCAAGTAAGACTTTTGGTGTGGATGAGAATAATGCACTTCATTCTTTTGCACATGCTGATGGATATTATCATCTTATGGGCTGTATGCTTAGTGCTGCCTCTTGTAATAAGTGGTGGCTTGATGATATAATAAAAGATAATGATTATGAAAAGGAGCAGGCTGGTATATCACAACAATGTCTGGGTAATAATAATGTATTTTTCCTTCCATATCTTATGGGTGAACGTTCACCACATAACAATCCGCTTGCGAGAGGGTCATTTATAGGAATGACGATGGATACTACACGATACGATATGACACAGGCTGTACTTGAGGGTGTTGCATTTGCAATCAGGGATTCATTTGAGGTGGCTAAGTCACTTGGAATTAAGATTGAACGTACCAAGATATGCGGCGGCGGTGCAAAGAGTCCGTTATGGAGAAAGATTATTGCCAATGTGCTTAATATTAAGGTGGATATACTTGAGAAAGAAGAAGGCCCGTCACTGGGGGCTGCGATGCTTGCGGCAGTAGGTACAGGAAGATACGAAAGTGTAGAACAGGCGGTAGACAGCCTTGTAAATGTGGTTGATACGATTGAACCAGATGAGGATATTGCTAAGAGATATGAAGTTAAGTATCAGCAGTTTAGAAAGATTTATCCGGCATTAGAGCCGGTATTTGACGATATTGCAGCTGGTAATGCATAAGCGCAGCTTTAATAACCGGATGAATATATAGATATATTGCTAATAAAATATAAAAAGGAGTGTAAGACAGAGTATGAAATTTTTTATAGACACAGCTAATGTAGAAGATATCAAGAAAGCTAATGACATGGGGGTTATATGTGGTGTAACAACTAATCCATCACTTATAGCTAAAGAAGGAAGAGATTTTAAGGAAGTAATTAAAGAGATTACACAGATTGTAGACGGACCAATAAGCGGTGAGGTTAAGGCTACAACGGTTGATGCTGCCGGTATGATAGAAGAAGGAAGACAGATTGCAGCAATTCATCCTAACATGGTAGTTAAGATTCCAATGACTGTTGAAGGACTTAAGGCGACTAAGGTGTTGTCATCAGAAGGAATTAAGGTTAATGTTACATTAATATTTACAGCTAACCAGGCACTTCTTGCTGCAAGAGCAGGTGCTGCATATGTATCGCCATTTCTTGGAAGATTAGATGATATATCACAGCCTGGCATTGAACTTATTAATACAATTGTTGATATGTTCAGTAATTATGATATACAGACGGAAATTATATGTGCAAGCATAAGAAATCCAATACATATTACAGATTGTGCATTAGCAGGAGCAGACATTGCAACCGTGCCTTATAAGGTAATAGAGCAGATGGTACACCATCCATTGACAGATGCCGGTATTGAGAAGTTCCAGAAGGATTATAAGGCAGTATTTGGAGAATAAATAAAAGTTTTAAGATAAGGACAGGATTAATTAATGATTACAGCGGAAAAGATAACTACAACTGATGTAAAAAGACTTAATAAAAACAGAATATTCAGGCTTATACATTATACAGACAAGATATCAAGACAGGAGATTGCAGAAATATTGCAATTATCACTTCCTACAGTAAATCAGAACCTTAAACTGCTTACCAATGACGGACTTATTGAGTTTGAAGGTAATTTTGAATCTACAGGAGGAAGGAAGGCACAGGCTATAATTGTAAAAGGAATGTCAAAATGTGACATAAGCGTTAATTTGTCGAGTACCGGTGTAAAGGTTGCATTAGTTAATCTTAAAGGAGAGATTATATGTTCAGAAAAAGCTACAGTTGATTTTTCTGATAATGCAAGATATATAGATACGGTGGCAGGACTTGTGGAGGATATTGTTAATAGGAATGATGTCAATCATGACGACATATTAGGAGTAGGAATAACGGTTCCGGGTATATTTGATACCAGCAATGAGATTATAATATCAGCACCTACAATGGGAATCCGCAATTATCCTGTCAGCGCTATTACATCACATATTCCTTACCGTTGTATTGCCATGAACGATGCCAAGGCCAATTCCTATGCCGAATATTGGTTTGGAAGAGAAAATACGGATACAAAGAAAGTAACAATAGAGGAATTTAACAGACATCTTATGACATCAAGAGATGACGGCAAGCTGTATCTTATGCTCAATACAGGTGTTGGTGGTTCTTATATTTCAAACGAACGTATTATGCATGGAAAACATAACAGATATGGTGAATTTGGACATATGACACTGCATCCACAGGGAAAGCTGTGTACCTGTGGTAAGAGAGGCTGTTTTGAGGCTTATGTATCAGCCAGGCTTTTATCTGAGGAAATTGGTGTAACTCTTACAGAGTTTTTTAGCAGGCTTGAAAATGGTTATGAGGGATATAAGGCAGTATTTGATGAGTATATAGATAATCTTACAACAGGAATTAATAATCTGTATATTATGTGTGATGGTGATATAATTCTTGGGGGACCAGTAGCACATTTTCTTAAAAAATATGAGACTATAATTAAGCAGCAGCTTATTAAAAAATATTGTTTTGATACAGATGCATCATATCTTAGCTTTGCTACCTGTACGGTTGAACAGTCTGACACAGGAGCAGCACTTACATTTTTAGGCGAATTTATAAGAGGGATATAGTGTGAAAAATAATAAATGGGGAAATGTATTATGATGTTTTTTAACAGAATTAAAAATATATTTTTACACATAAAGAATGGCTTTACTTTAAAACACTGCGTCATAAGTATTATTATGGCGTGGTGTTTTATCAGTATTATACAGACGGTATATATATCAGTAAAATACGGATGTACAATAGATATGCTTGGATTTACAGGGAAGGTTAATTATTGTGCTGAAATAGTGCTTATAATTGCGGCAGCAATTGTTATATATGGACTCAATAATATTTTAAATATGCCTGTCGTGCAGAAAGTGTCATTAATTATTATCACATTTATATATTCCATTATGACGGTTGTGCAGTCAAAGGATACTTATTTTTGCCTTGCTATGGCAGGACTTATGGTATTTAGCGTGGCATATTGTTTGGATGGTGTGAATACACAGTTATTCAAACTAAATATAAGACTTTATAAACTTATAATGGTTATCGGAGTAGTGTTATATATTGGCTTTATAGGAATAAGCCTTGTTTTAAAA
>ERZ1034691.1296-NODE-1296-length-16470-cov-15.482790_pt1 | contig 16470 bp, 26 predicted proteins | sample MGYA00520638_ERZ1034691 | MGnify/ENA primary metagenome ERZ1034691 (study PRJEB33766, sample SAMN09781763) | gut metagenome | biome: gut microbiome | host: Homo sapiens | place: Madagascar | study: EMG produced TPA metagenomics assembly of the PRJNA485056 data...
TCTCAAGAATGTGTGCTACGGTTTCTTTCATTTTTATTTTTGTCCTTTCTTCTTTGTGCACATGGTTGATAAGTTACTTTTATCTCCCGTAATGGCGGAAGTTTTCATTTGGTAAAGCGCATTTGCTTTAACCGCCGTAAGTATGATTTTTTTTTCTAATATTTTTCACAAACACGAAAAACTTTATGATTTATTTACCATTAACTTGAACATAGCGTCAGATATGTAGCCCAGATGTATCTCACTCATTTCCTGCATAAGTCTCTCCGCAAGAGCGTCAAGTGCTGCATTATACTTCATACGGTCTTTAAGACAGCTCTTACCCATTGTGTTTTTGTTTTTCAATGTGTTTGTAATGCTGATTAAAAGCCCATAAAGAGACCTTGTTTTTTCAACACACGTTTCTGTCTTTTTTAGATAATAATCTTCTTTGTTTTTCACAATGACTACATTGCTGCTTCTGTCAACGAAATTGCCATTTTCGATAAAACAGTTCGCGCAGTACTCTGCATCCAGATCTACGTTCTCCTCTATAAACTTCTCAATATCGTCAAACAGAGCATATGTGCTGATTGCCATTGTTCTGGCTTCATCCTCATTTCCCGTCTGTATTTTTGAAGCGATAGCCTCAAAGGCAGCAATTTTATCCATCATCATGTCTGTAATCTGCTGTGCTGTCATAATAATTCCCCTGTATTCTTCTATATAAAGAAGAAATCCAATTCCTTTCTTTTGTATTTTCCTATTTCCGTTCATAGTATGATTTATTTTTTGCCTAAAATAAAAACGTATAAAAGGGCCTTTCCATATAAAACCTGTTTATATAGAAAGGCCTTTTTGTGCGAGCAGTATTGTCTCTTATATAGCCGCAGATTCATTTTCCTGGAATCTATCATACTTACGGTAAGAAAAATAGAAAAAGACAAATGGAGGAAATACAAATGGCAAAATTAATAAAAGAAACAAAGAGAGCAGGTCTTAACCTGCTCGCAGCAATATGGGATGTTCAGGACAAATTGTTCTGGCATCAGAAGATTACTTTTGAGGAAGTGATGGCATGGGGCTCACTCATAGCATTACTCTTTGTATTCTGGATAGCATGTTATGCCATCCATTAAATAGCCATAATAAAAAGCGTCTGTTTACACACAGGCGCTTTTCTTCTGTACTTCTCAGCGCAGCAGGCTGTTAAGAATACCCGAGAAAACATAGTTGATTCCATCTATAAGCCCTTTCGGATCTGTATACAGCCAGTATGCAAAAATCGCTATCAATAACCACTTTACTGGTTTTTCAATACACCAGAAACCAAAATGTCTTCCAACAAGTCCCCTGATAATCCATATGCCGGTGTTTGTTCCTTTTCTTGAATTGCATTTTCTGCACGCGGGAACAAGGTTTCTCGTGTCGTTAATGTCGTTTATTCCATCTAATCTTAAGACCATTTTCCAGAACCTTTTATGACGTCCTTTTAATACCTTGTTTACAGGTATCAGATGGTCAACGGTAATATCGTCTTTTTTCTTTATTCTTCCACAGTATGAACAGTGATAATGCTTTCTATGACTGCGTAGTCCCTTGTTTGCCTTAAAAAAATTGCATCTGTAATTTGCACTTCTTTCATTGTTAAATCTTTCCATATAATAAGTATGATTTTTGTTTTTCGGGATTTTTTCAATAAAAAAGCACTCCTTTTCAGGAATGCTCTTTTTTGCGTGCTTTTCTTACGCCATCGGCGGAACCGGCGGCAGATCAGGCTCATTGTCAGGCACATTCTCCGGTTCTTCAAGATCGTCCGGATTGTACTTCGGAACAAAGGCATTCTTCGCCTCATATCCTGTCATGGCAAGCTTCTGATAGTAAGGGGCTGACACCCTCTTCCACCACTTTGCCATTATGCGAAGTTCAGCGTATTTTTCAACTGTTACCCTGATATACTTCTTTTGTGTACCATCGTAACCGGTGATTACAACTGGCTTTTTCATGCCGCGGGCAATATTGACCTTCTTTGATCCGTCCTTTCCTGTTACATGTTCCCAAACAACAGGATAGTAACCCTTGTCATTAGGCTTCGATGTGGCAAGGAGCTTTCTTAAGTCCCCGTTTAAAATATCGTCACAGAGAATATCAAAAACATCTGTGTCAACATACACGTCACAGCCCTGTCCATGCTGCCCCTTTGTTACAAATGACATCTTCACTTTGTCGATGCCAAACGCGGTATACACTCTTACGAATGTGTTGAGTGTATAGAACTCCGCGAACTGGCCTGTTGCCAGCACGTCTTTTTTTAGATCTTTCATTTTGTTTCCTCCTTGTTTTCTTTTTTATGTACTATAAGTATGATAGATTTTGTTCTGCCCGTTAGCTTTCTATATGAAAAAAGAGTCTCCTCGTGGATAGCTCTTTTATGTGAACCCCCTTCAGATACTAAAACATTCTGTAGAAATATCTGAAATTGAAGTTATCTACAGCTACAGTTCTTGCACTTCCGCCCTTGCAGTGACAGAACAGTCTGTTACCGTCTGCATCGAGGCCTACGTAGATTCCTACATGACCGGTATGCTGTATGACGGCTTCACCGGATTGTGCAGCAGCAGCATCTGCGGCTTCTCTTGTATCATACGCAGTGTTTCCTGCTGTCCAATATGTCCCCCTGTCATTTAGCATGCCAAGGTCTCCTGGCTGTAATTCATCCTCGCTTATCGGAGATGTATGCCTTGCAATTGCATATGTGGATTCAAGGCCTTCATTGTGAACACCTGTTGTGTTCCAGTATACAAAGCTTATGAATCCGGAGCAGTCAAGGCCTGATGCTTTTTCATCCCATGATGCCTGCCAGTCAGGACTTGACGGTTTTCCACCCCAGACATACTTGATTCTGCCCTGAGATGAAACAGCCGTATTGACAGCCTGTATTCTCTGTGCGTCTACATTATAATAACCGTAAAAAGAACGCTCGGTAATATCTTTGTCTGCTTCGTATATGCTGTTTATCTTTTCATCATACATATCCGAAGACCCAAGGACTGCGGTTACGCCTGCTGTCAGAAAGTTATCTTTTGACGGAGCCTTTTTTGAAGCATTTTTATACTGATTCATTTCTTCAATATCAGCAGCGACCCTGTCATGTGCATCAGCCAGTCCTTTACAGTTTGGATACACAGCCATGTCGGCTTCCATAGCCACTCTTTTTGCTTCAAGAAGGGCTATTTCGTCGTTTGTTGTCATCTGCTGCTGTTCTGCATAAACAGATGTCTGTGCTCCTATAAATACTGTTGTTGTCATCGCCACTGCAAGCATTCCTGCAACGACTATTTTTGTAATTGTTGTGTTCCTCATTTTGTTCTTTCTCCTTTTCTCTTTGTATCTTCAAACATAGGGAGTATGATATTTTTTTGAAATGCAAAAATACAGCTCCTTACGGAGCTGTATTTGATTATTTTTTAAAAAAGGTCATCATCGTTTCCGTTGTCTGGGATATTTGGAATAACAGGGTTTAAAATCACACTGTCCGACTCATCATATGAAGGAACTTTACTTCTTTCTTCTTCATCTTTTTTCGCCTGCGCCTTCTGTGCATCACGTATTACGGTGCTTGTATACTCTGCATTTACCTCTTTAATCTGGCTTACACGTTTTTTGATGGCCTTGGATTCCTTTTTCTCTTCAGGCATTTCAAGAACTGTCGGCTTTGTATCCCACTCAACCTGCACATCAGACCAGTCTTCGCCTTCTTTTTCAAATTCTTTTGTAAGGTCTTCTTCAATCTGTTCCGCCGTTCTCTTTCTTGATTCTTTATATTCCGCAAGTTCTTTTTCTTTTTTGGTCTTTTCCTCTGCTGCTTTGGCTTTTTTATTCGACTTTACTTTAAATATAATAAAGCCGACTGCCATTATTGCCAGAAAAGTTCCACACATTATAAGCGAGCTGTAATCTTTCTTATCTTCTTCTTTTACTGCCTTTATCTTTTTATTTGCTGATTCTCCATTTGCATCAAAGCTGTCGGATGAATCGGTAAGTGTAACGAGGTTAGCCGAATCCGTGAGCGAGTAAAATGTTGGACCGTCCATATCAACTGTATCCTCTTTGCTTGCGCTTAAATTTTGCCAGTTCTTAGGCAGTTTTGTTTTTGAACATATAACATCTTTTACTCCCACAGCAGACATCTGCGCTATCCAGGAGCCACCCATTTTTGGATATTCGATATAATACACATCTACATTGTAATTACTCTGACCTATTGACATGTAATCACTGCGTGTCTTTTTTACAATGGAAAATCCATTTTCGTAAGTCCTGTTTGATCCTGCGTAAATCTGCTTTTCCGGATTAAAGAAAACAAATTCCGGAGAGTTTCCGCTGTAGATAACCTGAAGACGCGTAACATCATTTTCAGCGACATCAAAAGACATATTGATATATTGTTCATAATTTGTAAGCGCGCCAAGATTATAATAAGAATCGCTATTTATAACGTTGTCTGAAGCCGGATAAGGCCTTGCTGACAAATCTATGTCTGAGTCCTGTCTTGTTGAATTTTCATTTTCCTGAACAGACTGCTTTTTTGTCTTTTCCAAATTGTAACTTGGTGTATCACCAATATCCCCTGCCGCTGGGTCATCTTCTTCGCTTTCATCCTCGCTTAAAGGTTCACTACTGTCTGTATCCGCTGTCTGCGACTGAGCTGGTGTATCTGCATACACGCATGCTGATGGAACAGCAATAAACGCGACAGACAATGACAACGCTCCAGCTATTGCAATGCCTTTTAAATTTGTTTTGTCAAATAGTTTATATTTAATCATTTCGTCCTCCTGTTTTAATATATTAAGAGTATGATTTTTTCTTTGCACAAAAAAGAGCCTTGAAAGTTCAAGACTCTTGGTATATTATCCGCACAGTATCTTATAGTATCGGAAAAACTTTTCCATGCTCTTTTAAATAGCTTCTTATCGGCCTTGCCCTGCTAAATCCCATTTCAAGGGCTGTGTAACCAATTACTGTTGCATCTTTTATGTCTAAGACACCTGCAAGGTCGATGAAGTATGCTCTTTTGGCTTCATCTTTATATAGCACAGCACCTTTTCCAAGCATCTTTTTCTTTTCCAGAGCGCTTCTCAGGTGCATAATGTAATCAAGTGATTTTGGAGTCTGCTTCATTGCAAAAATAAAGCTCTCTTGAGATATGTCATCATTCTCATCATATTTGCATTCGCCGTCATCATCATAACCACAAAGTTCATTCAAATTCATGCTGTGTCCGCGCATGTCTGTTCCTTTGCCTGCAGCCTGCTTTATCTTCAGCTTATCTGAAAGAATTCTCACAAACAATTCCACAGCCTGCGCAAAAACGACGTCATCCGAATGCTTGACATCATCTGCAAAGCATTCAACTTCCTTAATAAGATGCCTAATACTGTCATCCTGATCAAAATCAGCCGCAATAATTACATAATTATCAAAACATGCCATATTGAGGTGTGCCCGGTTTTCCTCTTTTCCGGTAGACTTTATTACATCTGCTATTTCCGGTATCTGTGCCACAAAATCCATTACCGTCTGTGGATTAAACTGCCCGTCTGTTATAATTCCATTATCCTCAACTTCCTCATTAGTTATTATTACCGCATACCTTAAGTTGTCTTCAACTTTTATGATTTCCATAATCCCTCCTTGGCAGCCATCCAAGCTGTATCCGGATGGCTGCATTTTTCCCTTACTGCCTTGCATCTTTGAGTTCTTTTTTAAGCTTTTCTATCTCTTCCCTGAGCCTTTCATTTTCAGCTTCAAGCTCTTTATATCCAAGTTCTTTTGAGCGCTTTTCTATGGCTTTCTCATCAACTATGTCAGCGGCTGTCACTGGTCCGTCATCGAATATCTCTGTACATGCTTTTCTGACCTTTTTTGCTTGCGCATCAGACATGTCATTGTCCCTTAAGACTCTCTCGAAATTATCTTCTGTAATTTCAAAGTCAGCAAGGTCTTTGCCGAGGGACTCCGCCTGTTCATCAAGATCCATACATATGCCGACCATTCTCCTGTCAAGTTCATCATCTGAATCTGTTGCATATCTGACAGCCTGCTCAAACATGCCTCTCTTCATCTCTGACGGCATAACCGGTTTGCAGCCAAGCCCCTTCTGAATAAATTCCACATGTATCTCTTTTGGCTTTTTGGCAAAGAACAAGGCTTCGTGAATATCCGTGCTTCTGTCATTAAACGACGGAAACAAGAATGCACTTTCTGGTGCCCCCACAACCCAGTCGCGTACTCTTGAACCTATCTTATTTTCGTCTTCCTTGTATCCGAGGGCAGGTTTTGAGAGCTCTACCGGACAGATGCTGCAGATAAGATATTTGTATACTTCTTCTGACTCGTCAATGCTTGTATTATCGCTGCCTTTCTTTATAATATCATAGTTGTCAAGATACAAAAGAATAAGGTAATTGCCGGGATTGTCATATGTATCAATGACATGGTCATAAAAGGTATTAAGTAGCTCATCATTTTTTAAGTCGCTGTCTCTTAATGCCATGAGCATCTGCTGGCATCCGCCCGGTTTTTCCTCTTCAAGCGGAAACTCAAGGTTTAAAAGATTGTTCCCAAGCTTTCCTCCAAGCGATTTCTTTGCAATGTCAAGATACTTATAGAACTCATCGTCGTCTAATGATAAAAAGGTATTCCCCATTGTAAGTATCTTGTTTTTGCCTGAATCCACATAACATCCGCATACTCTTGAAAAAGATGCCTTGTCCTTTGTCTGTTTCTTTCTAAGTTCCAGTACTTCTTTTTTGTTCATCTTTGTTCCTCCTATTTTAATACGTTTGTAATTGAATTTGCCACTTTTTCCGCCTGAAAAGGCTTAACGATAAAATCTTTTGCTCCGCGCTTTATTGCGTCGAGAACCATTCCCTGCTGTCCCATTGCTGATACCATGATGATTTTTGCATCAGGAAAACTTGCAGTTATATTTGAAACAGCCTCAAGCCCGTCACAATTTGGCATTGTAATGTCCATTGTTACAAGGTCGGGTTTAAATTCTCTATATTTTTCAAGAGCTTCATTGCCATCACAGGCCTCTGCAGCAACTTCATATCCTGCTTTTACAACAATGTCTTTTAACATCATGCGCATGAATGCTGCATCATCCACTATCAAAATTTTAGCCATTCTTCTTTCCTTTCCTAAAGCAGAAATCTTAGTCCGCTTAAATATTTTTCTTTTCTTCTTTCTGAAAGAGTTTCCGTCTGATTTAGATGATCCTTCATGTCTGCCAGTTTTACCAGCCACGCCATCTTTCCTGGCCCCATTCCTGAGTTATTTCTTAATTTCTGACAATATTCATCATAACTCTCATCTTTCCCTTTTGTGACGAGGGTGAGAGCCATTTTGACCGCGTCATTCAGATTTTTGTATATTTCACTTTCTACAAAATCAGTATCCTCCACTAGGTCGTGCATATATGCCAGTACTATGCAGTCGTTTCGCATTGCATCCGGAACACCCGGGCATTCTGCGATGTAGTCTGCAACCCTGCACACATGTTTGTATGTCGAAGAATTGTGATACTTCTCGGCAAGCGCCTTCGCCTGATTAATTGTTGGACAGTACATTTCTTCTTCCAATTTCCTTTCTTTTCAAATTTTGTCTACATTATAAGTATGATAGAATTTTAATCCACTTATGGTTTTCCATATAAGATTAGCGGATAATTCCATATTCAATCCCAAAAAATACGGCTATTGCAAGTGGATACAAAAACTTTCCATATAAAAAAGGAAGAGCCTCTTTGAGAGGCTCTCTCCTTTTAGCAATGCTTCTTATGATGCGTCTTGTCCCTGATTATGTTAATTGCTGTGTCTTTTCTTATTTTGCCGCCATGCTTCTTTTTTTGTGTATAAGCGGCAACTCTTGCATTGACCAAACTTTCTCTTCTCATTATTTCCCTCCTGTGTTATAATATTTACATGGGGAGTATGATTTTTTATTTTTATAAAAAAATATCATACTTACGATGCGAATCATCTTAAGCTAATGCCATTGCTTAAGTACATTTTCGCGTTTTCTCTATTTTTCTTTTTCAATCAGGAGCCGGGAGACTTAGGTTTTCCGGCTCTGCGTGCGTCATGACACATATTCAAACATTCTTATATGGAAAGCTATTTGTAAATGCTATTTGTAAATTTCAATTCTGTCATACTATATATGTAAAAAATATGGTAAAATAAAAAATGAGGTGCATTTATGATAATAGACAGACAGTTGAAAAGTATTGGCGACAACGCATTTTTAAAGACCTTCAGCAGCATACAGCTTCTTGGATTTACAGTGCTTTATTATAATTTTAATTTCAGTACTGAAAAACTGACCCAGTTTAATAAGAAACTACATGAATATAACGGAGAATTATCAGGAAATTTTGATGCTTTTGATAAAGCAGAGAAAAAAATTGAAACAATATGGAATGTATCCCTGCCCCATAAGGTCAAAGAATTTCCATACCGTGCCAAAACATACATAATAGGCGGCCTCCCGAAAGGCGGGATGCAGGCTATCAATATGGCAGTTGTAGAATCAAACCGCGCTATTGAGTCATACATCGTGCTTTCTTTAAACGCGCTTATGCAGATGGATAAAAAATTTGGCAAGGCACAGTTTGACTGCTTTTATGAAAATTTGAAAGCAAACTCCATGAATTATGCAAACGGCATGAGGGATGAATTTATCATGGAATATTTCAAGGAACAGATTGACATCAACATCACAAAATAGGAGAAACATTTATGGATTACACTAAATTTAAGGCACTGTATGGTGCCGGAACGCAGTATGCGACATGCTTTGTTTTCAATGCATATAAAAAAGACACAAAGGTATTTACAAAGAAAAATATGGAAAGCATAGGGATTGATCCTGCCGCCCCATGCAATCTCAAAGAGATGCCATGCGGAATACGCCTTGATATTGACGGTGAAACTACTGAAGCAGCCAAGAAACTGGCCGCCCTCTTCCCTGGAAAATTTGTTTTCGCATGTGAATATTGGAATGAAGATGTGAATTTTAAAGGCTATATAGACGGCGAGGAATGCGATGATATTGCATGGGCCGCGCGATACAAGGGCTGTCTGCCACGAGATAAGGAAAAACCTGAATATGTAGCTCCGACAATTGACTTTATTTACCGGCGTATTGCTTTCACGACTATATCAGCGCTGTATATGCCGGTTGAAAAAGCGAAGAAACTTTACGACGAGGGCAACAGACGAAGAAACATTATGTTTGATGATAAGCCTCCGAAGCTGTTTGGAATATTTTAGAAAGAAAAAGAGCGGACTTTCCCGCTCTTTTTCTTATGGCACAGGTGTATGTATAGGCATTACAGCTTTGCTTCCGTCAAATATGTTGAAAAATGCCAGTCCTGCCAGAATAAGCAAACATACTGCTGCGGCTGTTACAATAATGATGAACAGCCATTTTCTCCATCTGTTCATAAGCCCCCTCCTTTCGATGCTTTCTTTCAAAGAGTATGTTTTTTTGTTTTCAAAAAAAAAGAGCCCACAAACCGTGGACTCTTCTTTTTCATTTGTCGGAGTTAACCATTTTATCATATGGTTCAATGGCGTCAAAAAGCGCTTCCCGCACTTCTTTGTTGCCCTTCGCCAACCTGATAACATGGTCAATGCGGTTATTTACAGCCTCCCACTGCTCATCTGTCATGGACAGCGGACCGACTCTTTTTATTGGATCGATGATTAAAGTTATTTGTTTTTCGGTCCATCGCTTTTGTTCTGGAGTCATAAAAGCCTCCTTATAAAATACCTACCGGGTCATCGTCATTTCCCCAGTCAAGTTTTTGGCCACATAACGGACATATCTTGTCGTCATGCTCCTTGTTCACCTCTCTGCCGCATGTGCAGTAGGCATATATTTTTGTACCGTTTCTAAGTCTCCATTTTTTTAATTTCAGGGCTTTACTCATAATTTTTTCCTCCATTTTCTTTTTGTGAGAGGCAATTTTCGTTGTCTCCGGTTGTCATTTTTTACACTTAAAGTATGATATTATTTTAATTTTTCGGTTTCCGATACATAGAAAAACACTGCCACAGGGCAGTGTCTTTTTTTTGGCCTTAGTCTTTCATATTTATAATTCTTGTTCCTGTTCCTGCATCCTCATTGCATGCACAGACCGTACTGGGGATGTTCTGAGCGTTTTGCCGCGAAGAAATTCAGGATTTCTTGCATCGTTTACGAACTGCGCGATGAAAGGCTGTCCTTCTCCTACCATCTGTGGAAGGTGTATATAGCAGTCATGAAATTTACCTCCATTTAAAACTCCGACTCCCGCTCCCTGCATATAGGTAACTGAATATTGATCATTAGCCGTATTGAAAAAATATCCTGTCTGTTTCATAAAATTTCCCGTCCTTTTCTGTTTTCAAAGAGTATGTTATTTTTATCTGTTTTCGACTCTTCCGCGCAAGAAAAAAGAGACCGTTTCCGATCTCTTCTTTTATTAACTATCTTTTTCTAATTTTCCTGCCACTCATTCCACTTTTCTGTGAGGATAGAAGCTGCATCCAGGCATCTCCTAAAAGCAAATTTCCAAATCGTTGACCCATTCGATTTTGTATCCTTCTGCTTCCATCTGTACATTGGCAGCTTCGAGACATCCTTCGGTGTCCCATTCGCCTTCATTGCTTGCTTTGTAGCATTGAATGGCTTTATCCACTCTATCTATGACACCATTTGTAATTTCTGGGCCATATACTTTCGCTATGTTGGCTATGTTCGTTCCACATCCATCTACATTCACATCTGTAAATCTGATATACTGTTCTCTCATGTCTTGTTCCTCTCTTTCTAATTTTAATCCTCATCTACCTTGTACTTGAGCTCATACTTTTTTGTTCCTTCTTCTATTTCTTTTATCTTTCGTAAACCGAACCATCACGACATACTCTGAAACAAAGCATATCTCCTCCAATTTCACCTTTGATCTCAACGTAATCTGGAGCTTCATACTCATCATATATTATCTCCAGTCTGTCTCGTGTCTCATCAAGAGCTTTCTTAAAAGCTGATTTTTTATCAGTGATTTTTCCACTCTTTTCTCTGTCAGCTTTCATTTTTCCATACTCAAACTTTGCCTTATCATAGGCGTCCCTCGTATTTTTTACCTTTTTTTCAGCCACCGTAAATCTTTCATTGGCCGTGTTGCTGTAGAGACCGGTTTTGCTTCCGCAAACCGGACATTTAACATAATTAACTAAGGATATTTTCTGACCAAATACTTCTCTGTTAATTTTGCTGTCACATTCACGGCATGTGATTAGTTTACTTGTTACCCTGCATGGATTATACTTCTCAAAAAGACTTATTCTGCTTTTAAACGCAGCCTCATATCTTCTTCCTGTTTCATCCACACTTTTTCTTGCTCTTTCAATAGTTCTCATTTTGTTTTCCTCCATTTTTCCTTATTTTTATATAAAGAGTATGAAAGATTTTATTTGATTCATTTTTTTCAAAAAAGAGAAAAATTGGCAAAAATACTAACAAATAATACACAAACAGCATATAAAGAAACTCTATACTCAAACTCAGAAAGGAGGCGAACAACCGTGAATATAAAAGAATTATTAATAAGAGATATATCGCAAATGTCGGAGGTTCAGCTATATGAATTAATTATATTATTTTCAGAGCTCCCTAGCGCAGAACTTCGCTCACGTTTTGGTATTTCTCCGGATATAATCTTTTCCTGCGCCAAATGCGGGGCACGGAGCGGATGTGACAGGGAGCAAAATGAGACTGCCTGCTACGATGAATTCTGCAGATTCTGCAATTTATAAGCTATTCATTCTCACAAAAAAGGAACTCTCATATTAGAGTTCCTTACATTTGTAAATATTCTACTATTCTGTGTATATAATATCATACAATAATACTACTTATTTACTTTCTATTTGCTTCTTTCTACAAGGCTTTTTAGCTGCTTCTTTTCGTAGCTTTTGCATTCGTCTGCACTTGTAGATCTCATGCCGTTATCAGCTATGTACATAGTGTTCGTTACTTCCACCATTCTTTTTATTTCTTCTGTTCTCATGTTTGTTTCCTCCACTTTTCTTTTTATTATATGGAAAGTATGTGAGAAAGGTTATTTTTCATCATGATATCGCCAACTAATATGCACACCTTACGGTGGCAGTTTCCTAACACCAAATTGATGATATTATATCTACACCAGTAGACACTCCTCTTGCAGCCTTAACTTATTTTTGCAATGCATCTTAATGTGATATCTACTCTAGTAGACATTTCCATTGCAGCTTTAACATGCGCGTGTTCATGGAATTTAGCGTTGATCTACCCTAGTAGACATTTCCATTGCAGCCTTAACTTTTTCATTATGTAAATGCTCTTAGCCGTTATCTACCCTAGTAGACATTCCTCCTTGCAGCCTTAACGTGAAGTATATCTACACTACATACATCAATCTACCCTAGTAGACATCCTACTTGCAGCTTTAACAACATATCTGACCATAAACGATCTACTCCTCCTAGTAGACATTTCTTTGCAGCTTTAACAGCCGGAGTGCAAGATGAAGCAGTAGAATCTACCATAGTAGACATTTCCAATATCAAGTGAGCCAAAATCCATCTACTCCTAGTAGACATTTCCCTTGCAGCCTTAACCCCAACATTGTACACTTGTACAACATTTCATGGTCAGACTGCAAGGTGTTTGTATATTATATTTGCATAGTTACATTAATTATTCTATGTTTCAACTAGAGTAGTTTTAGTAATATTACCATTGAGTATTATTCTTTTTGATGTTGATACACTCATCGTATCATTATTACATTTTGCATAGACATAATACCTTGTATCTTCATCATCCATTTTTGCCTCATTTATTGCTTCTTTTTTTTGCTTCTTTATATTTCTTTCGAAGAATTTTAGTAGCAGTTGTCTTCTTTTTGAAAGTAAATGTACTGTTTATGCCATATTCGTCAATAAATGTTAATACATATATAACCATGCTATCTCCTTTCCCTTGAAACACGTATTTAGCGCTTATCTGTGATACCAGATCATCTTTTCATGTCTGCTATCATAAGTATGATGGATTTTATGTCCATTTATAGCTTTCTATATAAGATTTTTACATTTTTCAGCCTATAGTGCTATGCACTTATAATACTAAAAAGTCTGAATTTTTGGTGTAGCCTTGTCATACTCTTTCAGACACAAAAAGAGGCACATCAGCTGTACCTCTTTCTTGACATATTCTGTTTCCTTAATAATTAATTCCATGTTTTTTCCTTGTACGTTTGGTTCATCTTCTTTATATACATACAGACAGGAATTTCTCCCTGCCTGTTAGTTTTACTATTCACTGTCTTTATCAACATCCCTTGTAACAAGGAAACTTCCACCGTGAAGTGTTTAGATCAGTTAAATATTATCCAACTATACTACTCACGTAGCATCCTGCAACTCCAGCAAAGAAACCCAATACGCCTATAATAATAAGGCATATTCCTTCTTTTTTACCAATGTCGTCCGTTTTATTTGCAACTGTATGTACAATCCCAAATACAAGGAATGCAAAACCCGCTAACACAACGAAAAAGGTCAAAGTCTGAATGAATTGTTTCGCTGCCATGATAATTCCACACCTCTCTTATTTATCCGAATCAGCGTCTTTTGTGACAACAGTGTCGCTGCCCTGAACTGTTACCCATCCATGCTTAAGCCTAGCCTCAGCTTCTTTCATACGAATAAGCTGGTCAGTAATTGAGCTGTTAATCTTCGCATTTGCATCAGCTTCTGCCTGTGCTGCAATGACCTTTGCATTTGCATCGCCCTGAGCCGCTGTAACCTTGGCTTCAGCGTCAGCTTTTGCCTTGTCAATGTTAGTCTGATTCTGAATAGCCTGTGTCTCGGCATTCTGCTGTGCTGCAATCTTTGCATCAATTGCTTTTCTTGTATCCTCATCCACCTCTACATTTGACAATGAAACGTTTGAGATTGAAATATTGTAATCAGCAAACTTGTCAGCAAGATAATCGGTAATAGCTACGTTGACTTCTTCACGTTTTGAGCCAATAATATCTGAAACCTTGTATTTGGCAACAACTTCCTTGGTCCATGAAACAATATTTGGTTTTATAAAACTATCTCTCACACCGACCCCGTTGGCCCCTTTGAATCGAGTGAACACTTTATTCAAAGTGTCCTGCTGGAACTGGTAGCTATATGTAAGTTCAATTGTCATAGCCTTTCCCTCAGACGAACTTGCTGAGAAACTCTCATCTGACGGAGAATCGCCTTTCTTCGATGCAGTTAAATATGACTGTTCCAAGCCTACCGTGTACAGTGTTGTTTTAACGAATGGACTCTTAATGTGCCATCCCTGGCCAAGCGATTTGTCCTGCACGCCTCCATTCATATTATATTGCACTGCCGCATATCCCGCAGGCACTCTTACTGTCAGCAGATTAATAAATACCACTGCAAGGATCAGAAGCACGGCACATATGACCGCTCCTTTAATCCAGTTTATTGTGCTGTTTGCACTCTTTTTGCTCATTACTGCTTCCTCTCTTTCTTCATTATCTTTTTCCTGCTTGGCTGCATAATTATATACCCAGCTGTTTGGATCAACGTAAGCATTATCGTAAGCAATATGCTTATCTTTCTTCTTTGCCATCGCGCTCCTCACTTTCTTTCTTATTTTTGTCTCCGGGGCTCATTCCGGAAAAGAACCTACCTATCTGTTCAAAATGCTTTGAAAGCAGAATCCAGATGACAGCAAGTCCTATGATTACAAGCATAATAAATGCTCCCATAAAATACAGTGCTCCTTTCGTTTTTATATGAGAAGTATGATAGATTTGATTTTTATGAATGGCTTTCCATATAAAAAATTACGTTCTTTCATCCCACTGCTAACGTGGCAGAATGAAAGAACGCAATAGTTACCGGTGAATTATCAACAATTTCTATCTATTTTTCTTTTTTTCTTTCGGCTTTTCGCATCGCTCAAATTCGATCACCCATACGTAAGGATTCGCATCCCATCCGTAGCGGTCAAGGTCTGATTTCTTGATGGTAGAATCCCACAATCTCTGAAGTAAGAAAAACAATTCAGAGATGAAATCAAATTTACCAGCGCATTCATTCGGATCTAGCTCAATTCCTTCTTTCTGTACGCTGAGTCCCGTAATCTCATGCAACCGCTCCACCCTAACATCCGTAACCTTAAGCCAGATGCGCGCAGCTTCTTTTGGCATATGGATAGATGGTTTCCATGGTTCGTTTGCGTCTTCAGAGTTTGCGATACTTGCTTTGTAGCCGTAAAATTCTTCCATGTGACAACTTTTACCTTTACCCACTCGCTTGTTATATTTGTGCCATGTTTCACTAACATACAAGATATCTCCCGGCTGATATGGAGCTTTGTATGCAGTATTTATCAGTTCTATATCTGTCATATCACAGTATGGTTTGAACATGAATTTCTTTTCTTTCAGAAATTCTTCCGGTACTTTGTTTTTGCATTTATCCGGCAACATTCCTACAAACTGTTGCGGTTTTACAATTCTTCTCGTGCAGCTCTTCTTGCCGTTCAGAATCGCCCGGACCATTTTAGTGTTAAACAAAATCGGCTTAATTGCCATCTATTCCACCGCCTTTCACAATCTCGATTGCATTTTTGCTTATTATTAAGTTATGATTCATCATCGTTCCGTCACCCATGTTCACATCTGCAATAAACTATTTACTTACATTGAGAGTATGATAGATTCAAGAAACTTCTATAGGCTTCTATATAAGCTTTTACCTAAGTGCAAAGAAAAAGAGAATCTGCTACAGATTCTCTTTATCATTCCTTGACCGCCTCTATCTTTATTTACTTCTGCTTTAATACAAAACTTTATGAATTACATCAAAATCATATTGTTCTTTATCAAATAATGGATTCCTAGCTCTTTCTTTATCACAATATTTATTCTCAACAATATAATTAACAGCTTCTTCACTTCGCTCATACCATTCAGCGCCATATTTATTAATAAGAGCTGTTTTAATCTGTTCCTGAGCATCATAAAGCTCTACATCATTTTTGATATACTCAAATGCCATATTCTCAATTAATCCAGCTGCTTCTAAATTTCCCATTAATTTTTCTTTCCCATTTAAAAGGCTTGTTCGTCTAAAATATTCTGGTGAAAACATATCTTTACCGGTCCTTCTTTTAGTAGTTCCTTAATAAGTACTCTGCTTTCGATTTCGTCTGCTTCTTTATTGGTTAGAAATCAGTCCTAAACCTTTGCTTTCTACAGTCACCACAAATAGCATACTTACAGCACGGAACACCATTAATACTGATTTTTGTGTCTTTATACGCTTTTCCGCAAAACGAACAAACGCGTGTAATTTTTTCTTTTTTTAAAAT
>ERZ1034691.1298-NODE-1298-length-16451-cov-3.529519_pt1 | contig 16451 bp, 14 predicted proteins | sample MGYA00520638_ERZ1034691 | MGnify/ENA primary metagenome ERZ1034691 (study PRJEB33766, sample SAMN09781763) | gut metagenome | biome: gut microbiome | host: Homo sapiens | place: Madagascar | study: EMG produced TPA metagenomics assembly of the PRJNA485056 data...
CGGAACAGGAGAAAATGTTTCCGGGAGGAAAGGGAATCAACGTATCCATCGTATTGAATCATCTGGGATTAAAGAGTACCGCATGGGGCTTCTTAGCAGGCTTTACCGGAGAAGAAATCAGCAAACGCCTGGATGAAGAGGGGGTAAATACCGATTTCATTCAGGTAGAGAAAGGAATATCCAGAATTAATGTGAAGCTTCGTTCCACAGAAGAGACAGAAATCAATGGCCAGGGGCCGATGATCCGCAGCACAGATATCGAGAAGCTTTATGCCAAATTAAATACTTTAAAAGCCGGTGATGTGCTGGTACTGGCAGGAAGTATACCGGATGTTATGCCGCAGTCCATATATATGGATATCATGAAATACCTGGAAGGAAAGGATGTCATGATTGCTGTAGATGCAACCAGAGAACTTCTGGCAAATGTACTTCCGCTTCATCCATTCCTGATTAAACCGAATAATCATGAATTAGGACAGTTATTTGGTGTGACAATCAGCAGCAAAGAGGATGTAAAGAAATACGCAGCGAAGCTGCAGGAGCAGGGTGCAAGAAATGTACTTGTTTCCATGGCAGGTGACGGGGCTGTGCTTTTGACAGAAGAGGGAAAAGCTTTTGAGAGCGAAGCTCCGAAGGGTAAAGTAAAGAATTCCGTAGGAGCAGGAGACTCCATGGTGGCAGGTTTCCTGGCAGGATATTTAAAGAATAAGGATTATGCGCAGGCGTTTAAGATGGGAGTCTGTACCGGAAGTGCCAGTGCATTTTCAGAAGAACTTGCAACGAAAGAAGAAGTAGAACAATTATTAAAGAATCATGCATTTCCATTTTAAGAAAAAGGAGGAAGATATATGAGAATCAGAGATTTGCTGGCACCGGAAAGCATTCAGTTGAATGGTTCAGCAACCGGAAAGGAAGATGTATTAAACCAGATGGTTTCCCTGATGGTAAAGAGTGGAAAAATAGCAGATGAAGAGACTTACCGGAAAGGAGTCTTTGCAAGAGAGGAAGAGAGTACCACAGGAATTGGAGAGGGCATTGCAATTCCTCATTGCAAATCAGCAGCCGTAAAGAAACCGGGATTAAGTGCAATGGTATTAAAGAATGGGGTAGATTTTGATGCCTTAGATGGAGAGAAGGTTCATTTAATCTTCTTAATTGCAGCACCGGATACAGAAGATAATGTACATCTTGACGTATTAAGCCGTCTGTCTGTTCTTCTGATGGATGAGAATTTCACCAACGGATTAAAACAGGCTGCTTCGGTTGAAGAATTCTTAAAAGTCATTGATGAAGCAGAGTCTGAGAAGGAAGAAAAGGAAGAACAGAAGGAAACAGAAATAAAGGAACCGGAAGAAAATCAGAAAAAGATTCTTGCAGTAACCGGATGTCCGACTGGAATTGCCCATACATACATGGCAGCAGAAAGTCTGGAAAAGAAGGCAGCAGAATTAGGTTGCTTTATTAAGGTGGAAACAAGAGGCTCCGGCGGAGCAAAAAATGTGCTTACTGCAAAAGAAATTGAAGAGGCAGACTGTATTATTGTAGCAGCTGATACCAAAGTCCCGATGGATCGTTTTGCCGGAAAACCGGTTATCATCTGTCAGGTTTCCGATGGAATCAGTAAAGCAGATAAATTAATACAGCGCGCTATGGCAAAGGATGCACCAATTTATAAAGGCAGCGGCGAAGCATCAGAAAGTGAAAGCATGGGCGGAGAAAGCTTTGGACACAAAGTTTACAAGCATCTGATGAATGGTGTTTCCCATATGCTTCCGTTTGTTGTCGGTGGTGGTATTATGATTGCCATTGCATTCTTAATCGACAGCTTTGGTGTAGACCTTGCATCACTTCCTACGGATGAGCGTGCTAATTTTGGTACAATTCTTCCGGCAGCAGCATTCTTTAAGTCCATTGGAGGACTGGCATTTGGCTTTATGCTTCCTGTACTGGCTGGCTATATTGCCATGAGTATTGCAGACCGTCCTGGACTGGTAGTAGGTTTCGTTGGAGGAGCAATTGCAGCAAATGGAAAATCAGGTTTCCTTGGAGCCTTAGTAGCCGGATTTGCCGCAGGTCTTATCATCCAGTTATTAAAGAAAATCTTTGACAAACTGCCAAAAGGCCTGGATGGATTGAAACCGGTTCTACTGTATCCGCTGCTTGGTGTATTGTTAATAGGTGCATTGATGACCTTTATCATCGAACCACCGGTCGGAGCTTTGAATATTGCAATTAATACAGGACTGGCACATATGAATGGTGTAAGCTCGGTATTACTGGGAGCATTGGTAGCTGGAATGATGGCTGTGGATATGGGTGGTCCTTTAAATAAGGCAGCATATGTATTTGGAACTGCATCCATTGCCGCTGGAAACTATAATATTATGGCAGCCGTTATGATTGGCGGTATGGTACCACCAATTGCCATTGCACTTGGAACCTTATTCTTCAAAAATAAATTTACAGCAGAAGAAAGAAAAGCCGGACCGACAAACTTTATTATGGGATTATCCTTTATTACAGAAGGTGCAATACCATTTGCAGCAGCGGATCCGCTGCGCGTGATTCCAGCCTGTGTGGTAGGTTCTGCAATTGCAGGAGCAATGTCTATGGCATTTAACTGTACACTGATGGCACCACATGGTGGAATCTTCGTATTCTTAGTAATGGGTAATGCAAGCTGGTATCTTTTATCATTGATTGTAGGTTCAGCAGTATCTTGTCTACTTTTGGGATTGTTAAAAAAGAAGATTGTATGATATAATAAGTGATGTACTCACAAATAGTGAGCATAAGCGAGTCAACATACTTGCAAATTAAAACTATGGTATAAAAAACGGGAAAAAATATAACTTTTTAGGAGGAAGAACATGAAGGAATTTACTTACACAATCACAGATGAGCAGGGAATCCATGCAAGACCGGCAGGATTACTGGTAAAGGAAGCTGCAGGATTTGCAAGTGCAATTACCATTGAAAAGGATGGTAAGAAAGTAGATGCAAAGAGAATCCTTGGCGTTATGGGGCTGGGTGCTAAGAAAGGTGCAGAAATCACACTTCGTGCTGAAGGTGAAGATGAAGATGCAGCAATTGAAAAATTAAGTGCATTCTTACAGGAGAATCTGTAAAGCCAGGAAGAATATTTAAGCTGAAGTGCATTTCGGAAAAGGTGTTCACAGCGATGAAAAGGGACCTGTCACTTATGATAAGTGGCAGGTCCTTTTATGATGATTTGTATTATTCCTTAGTTATTTGAGATAAATGTCAATTCATCAGAGGAATAGAATGTCTCATAAGAATCATAATCACGTACTTCAAATTTAATAGAAGCATTGGTTACATCATCAATAGATGTAATATCATCATTTGCTTCAATTGACATAAAGGTACCGGTTCCAGGAAGAAGATATCCATATCCGTAATCATCCTGCATAAAGTCATTGATTGAGAAATCATCGGATTCAGCAACACAGGTTTTATCTGTAGTGTTCTCAATATAGAATACAAATACAAGTGTATCATCCCAACCGGTTGTTGTGCCGACATAATATGCATTGATGCCATTAGAGGAATCTAATGCAACTGCACCCGGAACAGAGGAAATAGAGAATGGGGTATAGGAATCGGAAAGATTGATATCCTGTACAACACCATCATCAATCAAAGTATCATAAGTATCAGAATCATAGAAGCTTACCTGAAGTTTAATATTATCAATGCTGTCAAAACCGGTTAAAGTGAAATCATCAGTAGAAATGCTAAGTTCTTCGTTGCTTTTTTTGCCGGCAGCGACGTCACCTGAAATATAACCATACATGGTTACACCATTGATTGCACAATAATCAACATTGATTCCAAGGTCGTTAGAAGTATTGTTTTCAACAGTAACTTTAATTTCCGGAATTACAGAATCATCATAGTAGCTGTATACAATGCTGGTAGCTGTAATGGTAACATCATTAGCTGAGTATAATACAACATTATCTAAAGGAACTTCTTTGTCATCGCCATAGCTGTAATCACTGTCATCATAGTCATCACTATCATCTGAATCGGAATCAAAATCAAAGTCATCAAGATCAGATGTGATACCACTGTTGTCAAAAAGTTCTTTTCCGGCATTGCTTAAGGTTTTAGAAACATTGATAACTGCATATACAATAACACCGATAGAAAAGATGGTTGCCAGAATGGAAATAATTAATCCGGCAATTGCTGCACCACGAAGGTCACGGTTCTTACCCATTCCAAGAATGGAAAGAATGATAGCAGCGATACCAAGAATGATTCCGATAATTGGAACAAACCATCCGAAAGGTAAAGCAGCGATACCAAGAATCAGACCAAGGACACCAAAAACACAGGATTTTTTCGGTGCATCACCATTGAGATTGTAGGAAGGTGCTGCATTGTAGCTGTTTCCATTATAGGTGTTTCCATTGTTAAATGCCTGCTGTCCGTAATCTGGCTGATTGTAAGCCGACTGATTATAAGCGTTCTGATTAAAGCTGTTTGGATTATAATCGGTCTGGTTGAATGCCTGCTGCTGATTTGCATTTGGTGCATCATAGGTCTGAGGACCATTTTCCGGCTGGTTGTAAGTCTGCTGCTCAGGAGCCGGCTGACCATAGTTCATCTGAGCATTGTTGTCTGGGTTTGGATTTCCGGCAGGTTCATTCCCGGAAAAACCATTTGGATTGTCGTTTACATTTTCACCATTTAAATTATACATAACTTTCTCCTTTTCATATATTACGTGAATGGTTACACTCTATTAAGGTATCATATTAAAGTCAGCTTGACAATGTTTTTCTTTTTTTTGCATGATTTTGCAAAAAAAACAGAAAAAATTTTATAAAAATACATTGACATCATCACTTTACAGTGATAAACTGAAAACAATTAATGAACTGAATAAATAAAATCAGTGAGCAAAAGTAGTACGGTAAATGATTTCTTTACAGAGAGCCGGCGTTGGTGGAAGCCGGTAAGATAGTTTATTCGGAATGGATTTGTCAGATGCAAAGTGAACAATAGTAGCGGATGCCGTTTTCCCACGTTACAGGGACGAGGATATCGAAGGAGACTTCTGTATCCAAGAGGTTATGTTTGAATTAGTGGCGGATATTTTCTGATTGAAAATATCCGCTTTTTTAGTTACTTACAGGTAAAAAGCAGACATAGCGAAGATGGGTGGCACCACGCGATAAGCGTCCCTGACTGGAAAAGAACATTTTCCGGTCAGGGACTTTTTCTTTGCACGAGCAGCATTTATAAAGCCGGTTTATAGGAGGATGATTATGGTAAGAAACAGAAAAGTATTCAAAAAAACAGTGAGCATTGTCAATGAAAAATCAACAGACATGTACGAAAGTCTGGTAGGAGATAAAAAAGGCTTCCTGTTAGAAAGTTACGATAAGAATTATGACCGCTATACTTTCTTTGGCATGGAGCCGGAAGAAATTGTAACATCAAGAGGAAATGCACTGGTGATTACAAAAGCAGATGGCACAGAGGAAGTAAGAGAAGGAAATCCGCTGGAGCGTCTGAAAGAATATTACAGTGAATTTCATATCGAAAAAGAAGATGAAGAGCTGTCCTTCTCCGGGGGACTGGTCCTTATGGTAGACCATGTAGCAGAAACACTGACTGCTGTAGTATTAGAAGAGCCTTCGGAAGAAGGAAGAGAGCAGGCAATGGAAAAGGCAGGACAGATGATAAAGAAAGCCATGGAGAAGAAGGAATGCAAACGGAACTTCTACCACGATGGAAAAATCATTAAGAAGTCAGACAGTATCGAAGAATATGGCGAAAAGGTAGAGAAAATCAAACATTATATCAGAGAAGGCCATGTGTTCCAGACCGTATTGTCACAGCGCTGGACGATTGAAACCAGACAGACCGGTTTTGAATTATATAAGGAATTAAGAGAATTAAATCCTTCTCCATATCTTTATTATTTTAATTACGGAACCTTTGAAGTAATCGGAAGTTCACCGGAAATGATTGTAAAGAAGCAGGGAAATAAAGTGTTCACCTGTCCGATTGCAGGAACCCGGAAGAGAGGAAAAGATGAAGCAGAAGACAAACGGCTACGGGATGAACTACTTTCCGATGAAAAAGAGCGGGCAGAACATGTTATGTTAGTAGACCTTGCAAGAAATGATATGGGAAGAATCAGTGAATTTGGAACCGTAAAGGTAACACAGTTTATGGAAGTACAGAATTATTCCCATGTAATGCATATTGTTTCCCAGGTAGAGGGACGCAAGAAAGGAGAATCCCATCCATTAGATTTGGTGGCATCCTTCCTTCCGGCAGGAACCTTAAGCGGAGCACCAAAGATTCGAGCCATGGAAATCATTGATGAATTAGAAAGTGTACGAAGAGGCTTATATGGTGGAGTAACCGGATATATTGATTTCGGTGGAGACATGGATTTCTGTATTACAATCCGGACCATGGTAAAGAAAGGAAATGAGGTATACCTTCAGGCAGGAGCCGGAATCGTAGCAGATTCCGTACCGGAAAATGAATATTATGAATGCTGCAATAAAGTAATGGCATTGGCAAAGACTTTGGTTGAGGAGGAGAACTTATGATACTGCTGATTGATAACTACGATTCATTTACCTATAACCTGTATCAGTATATAGGAACTTTTACGAAGGACATTATCGTAAAACGGAATGACAAGATTACAATAGAAGAAATCCGCACCATGAACCTGGAACGCATCATTCTTTCTCCGGGACCAAAAGCACCGAAGGATGCCGGCATCTGTATGGATGTGGTGAAGGAATTTTATAAGACAATTCCAATCCTTGGCATCTGCTTAGGACATCAGTGTATCGGGGAAGCCTTTGGCGGCGTAGTGAGCTATGCAAAGGAATTATATCATGGAAAACAGTCCCTGATTGCCCATGACGGCACAGGAATCTTTCAGGGAATTGAAAGCCCGATTCAGGTGGCAAGATATCATTCCCTGGCTGTTCAGAAAGATAGTCTTCCGGAGTGCCTTGTGGTAACGGCGGAGACAGAGGATGGAGAAATCATGGCAATGCGCCATAAAGATTATCCGGTAGCTGGATTACAGTTCCATCCGGAATCCATTTATACACAGCATGGAAAGCGTATGATAGAGAATTTCTTGAATGGGAGGATATAGAACATGATATTAGATGAAATTGTTGCAGATAAAAGAGAGCAGCTATTTCGGGATAAGCAGAAAACAGATTTGACCGTGATGCGGACTTTGGCAGAAGAGAAGTTAAGGGAAGAAGCAGCAAAGAAAGAAAAGGTAAGAAGCTTTTATCAGAATCTTGCCAAAGATGGACTTTCCATTATCGGAGAATTTAAAAATGCATCTCCAAGCCTTGGAAAGATAGAAAGCAGGATTACATTGGAAGAGCGGATGGAAGATTATACCGCTTCTGTGGATGCGGTATCCTGCCTGACAGAAGAGAAGCATTTCCTTGGAAATACTGATTATTTCCGGAAAGTAAGAAATCTGACTCCGCTTCCAATGTTACGGAAAGATTTCATGATTGAAGAATATCAGTTTTATGAAGCAAAAGCCATTGATGCAGATGCGGTATTACTGATAGCAGCAATCTTAGATGACAAGGAAATGTATGACTTTTATCAGCTTGCAAAGGAATTAAAGTTAGATGTACTGGTGGAAACCCATGATGAATGGGAAATGGAACGGGCATTGAAGCTGGATGCAGACATCATTGGAATCAACAACCGTAATCTTAAAGATTTTACCATTTCGCTGGAACGAACCAAAACACTTTCTAAGATGGTGCCAAAGGATAAACTCTTAATCGCAGAAAGCGGAATTGTAAGAGATGATGATGTGGCATATCTTGCAGATTGCGGTGTCAGCGGATTCTTAATCGGAAGAGCATTTATGGAACATGAAAATCCCAAGGCACTGGCAGCCCACTGGAAACAGGTATATAAGGAAGCCGCAAAGTAAGGAGAACTGGCATGGCAAAGATTAAGATTTGTGGCATTACAAGAGAATCTGAGACAGAAGTGCTGAACCGGATGCAGGTAGATTATGCAGGATTTGTATTCTTTGAAAAAAGCAAACGAAACGTTTCGATAGAGCAGGCAAAAGAAATTAAGAAACATTTGAAGCCTTCTATTAAAACTGTTGCAGTTACTGTAAATCCGGCACTGGATTTGATAGATGAAATCATAGAAGCAGGTTTTGATATTCTGCAGATTCATAAGATGCAGGAATTCCCTGAAAATCTTAAAATTCCGGTCTGGGTAGCATATCAGGTGCGAAGCAGGAAAGAAGCAGAAGAAATAAATGTTCTGGATGGTACTTCCGGCATTTTATTAGACGCACCGGAATATGGCAGTGGAAAGACTTTTTCCTGGCAGGATTTTCCGATGAAAAAAAGAAGGGAATGGCAGGAAAGAAGGATACCATTTATTTTAGCCGGCGGCTTAAGCAGTGAAAATGTAGAAGAAGGTATCCGGTTATTTGAACCTGATGTAGTAGATGTCAGTTCTTCGGTAGAAGGAGAACATGGAAAAGATTATAAAAAAGTAGAAGCATTTGTAAGAAAGGTGAGAGAACATGGATAAGAAGAGTTATTATGGAGCATTTGGTGGACAGTATGTAGCAGAATCATTGATGAATACTTTAAAAGAGTTGGATGATGCTTTTGAAAAGTATACAAAGGATGAAGAATTTTTAAAGGAAGTGGACTATTATCTGAAACAATATGTAGGAAGAGAGACACCACTTTATTTTGCCAGCCGTCTGAGTGAGGCATATGGAACAAGGATTTATTTAAAAAGAGAGGATTTAAACCATACCGGAGCCCATAAGATTAACAACGTAATCGGTCAGATTCTTCTGGCAAAGAGAATGGGAAAAACCAAGGTAATCGCAGAAACCGGAGCCGGTCAGCATGGTGTGGCAACCGCAACAGGAGCAGCTCTTTTTAATATGGAATGTACTGTATATATGGGAGCGGAGGATATGAAACGTCAGTCGCTGAATGTAATGCGTATGGAAATGCTGGGAGCTAAAGTAGTGCCGGTTACATCCGGAAGTAATACCTTAAAGGATGCTACTAATGAGGCAATTCGTACCTGGGCAAAAACCGCAGAGGATACCTTTTATGTAATCGGTTCCGCTGTTGGACCGTATCCTTATCCGAAGATGGTAAAATATTTCCAGAGCGTCATCAGCAAAGAAGCAAAGAAACAGATTTTAGAGCAGGAAGGAAGACTGCCGGATGTGGTTATGGCATGTGTTGGCGGAGGTTCTAATTCTATCGGAATGTTTGCAGATTTTATTGAAGAAAAGGATGTAAAACTGATTGGTGTAGAAGCTGCTGGAAAGGGAATTGAGACAGGGGAGCATGCCAGTGCCATGGCATTGGGCGAGCCTGGCGTATTACATGGTATGCGTTCCTATTTATTACAGGATGAGGATGGAAATGTGCAGCTTGCCCATTCCATTTCCGCAGGACTGGATTATCCGGGGGTTGGACCGGAGCATGCCTATCTTAAGGACAGCGGCAGAGCAGAATATGTTGCAATCAAGGATGATGAAGCCATGGATGCATTAATGGAGCTTTGTAAATTAGAGGGTATCATACCGGCAATCGAAAGTGCCCATGCAGTGGCATATGCAAAGAAGCAGGCGAAGAAAATGAAGCCGGATGATATTATGGTGGTTTGCCTTTCCGGAAGAGGCGATAAGGATGTAAATACAATTGCAGATTATCTTGCAGGAAAGGGTTATTTAAACTAGGAGGTGCAGCATGAACAGAATCGAAGAAAAATTAGCACAGTTAAAAGAACAGAACAAAAAAGCATTTATTACATATATGACAGCAGGAATGCCGGACTTTGATAAAATGCAGGAGATTATCCGCACACAGGAGCAGGCGGGGACAGACATCATCGAGCTTGGAATTCCATTTTCAGACCCGGTAGCAGACGGTCCGGTTATTCAGGATGCTTCCTATCATGCCATCTTAAAAGGTGTGAATTTAAAGAAAGTATTAGAAGCCATGAAAAAGCTTCGCAGTGCAAAAATTGAGATTCCAATCGTATTTATGATGTATTACAATACCATACTTCACTATGGTGTGGAAGCCTTTGTGGATGCATGTATCGAAAGCGGAGTAGACGGACTGATTATTCCGGATCTGCCATTAGAGGAACAGGATGAGATAAAGGAATTTTTACAGAAGGAAAATGCACCGATTATTATCCAACTGGTATCTCCGGTTTCGAAAGACAGAATCCCTGAGATTTTAAAGGGTGCAAGAGGATTTGTTTACTGCGTATCTTCCATGGGTGTAACCGGACAGGAAGCAACCTTCCATAAGAGTGTAATTGATTATCTTGGTAGTGTAAAAGAAGTATCAAAGATTCCTGTTATGATGGGCTTTGGTATCCGTACTGCAGAGGATGTTGCACCGATGAAGGATATTATCGATGGAGCGATTGTAGGCTCACATTTCATCAGGCTGATGGAAGAAAATGATTATGATTTACAGAAAATTGGAACTTATTGTGGCACATTTAAAAAAGAACTGAATCAGTAAAGGAGAAATTTGCAATGAAAGAATATATTGAACTGGTTGCAGAAGGAAAAGATTTAACAGAAGAACAGGCAAAAGCAGCAATGGAAATCTTATTAAGCGGGGAAGCATCCCAGGCTCAGATTGGTGCTTTTTTAATGGGACTTCGTAAGAAAGGTGAGACCTTAGATGAATTAACTGGGTTTGCAGGAGTACTCCGGGATAAGGCAGATACTATTTCTCCGAAGGTTTCTAATTATGTGGATCTGGTTGGAACCGGTGGAGACTGTACTTATACTTTTAATGTGTCTACCACTTCTGCATTTGTCGTTGCAGCAGCCGGACTCCCGGTAGCAAAGCATGGTAATCGTTCTATTTCTTCAAAGAGCGGAGCCGGCGATGTATTAGAGGCACTGGGCGTAAATATTATGGCAGAGCCGGCAAAAGTAGAAGCCTGCGTGGAAAAAGCCGGAATCGGGTTTATGTTTGCACAGCTCTTTAACAAGTCCATGAAATATGTAGGTCAGGCAAGAAAGGAAATGGGTGTGCGTACTGTGTTCAATATCTTAGGACCTCTTGCAAATCCTTCCAGAGCAAAAAATATGGTGGTAGGTGTCTATGATGCAGCCCTGACAGAAAAAATAGCCCTTGCCATGAGCAGGCTTGGCGTTGAACGTGCCTTTGTAGTAAGCGGCAAAGACAATATGGATGAAATCACAACCACAACCGAGACTGTAATATCTGAAATCAAGAATGGAAAAGTAAATACATTTACCATAACGCCGGAGCAGTTTGGTTTAAAACGTGCTTCCCTAGAAGAACTGCGTGGTGGCGATGGAACAGAAAACGCCGTTATCACAAAGAAAATTCTCTCTGGAGAAGAAAAAGGCGCAAAACGTGACATCGTATTACTGAATGCCGGAGCAACCCTGTATGTTGGTGGAGCAGCATCCACCATAGAAGATGGAATCGCCCTTGCAAAAGAAGCAATCGACAGCGGAAAAGCAGCAGGAAAGTTAGCGGAGCTGGTGAAGGTATCAAACGAAGCGTAGAAGAAACAAAACACTGAAAAAACAGATGAGTAACAGAAGCGAAAAATTTCGGAAACCGAAGTGATGTAAAGTACATAGTATTGTTAATTGTCAACCCAATATAAAATACAGGTTGACAATTGGACGGCGCATACCCTATAATACCCTATGGATAAAAATCTATAGGGTATTTTTATGGGTGATTGAAAAATAAATATAGTATTCTTTTTAAATTTTGCATATTCAAAGGATATTGGCTTTTGATTGATATGAAATGCCGGAAGTTCTTAGGTGCATGTTTTTCTTGCATAGAAACTGTCTTTCCGTTGCTTTAACCGGATATCGGAACTGTCCGTTGGGTACGGATGCTGTATGATACCTGCAAGGGGCACTAAGAATTTCGGATAAAATATCACAATATCCGGCAACCGGTGCAAATTCGCATCCGTGCTCATATGCACCTCGCTGGCACGTCCATGTGCCAGCGTTGCCTGAAACAGACGAAATTCTAAGTGCCCCTAACAGTTACATAAATGCATCCGCACTTCAACGAACAGTTCTGATATCCTGTTAAACATTGGAAAGACGGTTTTAATAAAAAAAGAAAAACATGCATCTTAGAACTTCGGTATTTCAGAGCAGAAAAGCCAATATCCTTTGAATAGTTAAATTTACTGAAAATATATTTATTTTTCAATCACCCAATAACAACAAACGTTAGGAGAAAATTATGCAGAACACAACAACAGAAAAAAGAAAAATAACAACACAGCAGATGGCACTGGTTGCTATCATGACAGCACTTACCTGTATCCTGGCACCATTTTCATTGCCGATTGGTCCGGTGCCGATTTCACTTACCAATCTGGTTATCTATTTCTCACTGTACCTGCTGGGATGGAAGCTTGGAACTTTAAGCTACGTCATTTACCTCCTGATTGGACTGGTTGGTGTACCGGTATTTTCGGGATTTTCCGCAGGACCGGCGAAACTTTTTGGCCCAACCGGTGGATATTTAATCGGATTTATCCCAATGGCAATCATTGCCGGTATTGTAATTGATAAATATACTGAGAAATGGCTTTTGTGTCTGCTGGCAATGATTGCTGGAACGATTGTCTGCTATGCGTTAGGAACAGCATGGCTTGCTTATGAAGCAAAGATGGACATGATGGCAGCATTATGGGCTGGCGTAATTCCTTTTATTCCTGGTGACCTGGTAAAAATGGCACTGGCAATTTTAATTGCACCAAAAATCAGAGCTCAGGTATGCAGGGCAAGATAATTTTTCATAGTTTTTAGAGCAGTTTTTTCCAGACGGCTGACCTGAGCCTGGGAAATATGAATCTCATCAGCAATCTCCATCTGGGTTTTACCTTCAAAGAACCGCAGCTTAACGATATGATTTTCTCTGTCGTTGAGCCGGTTCATTGCATCGGAGAGGGCAAGCCCTTCCACCCAGGTATCTTCTTTATTCTTTTTATCACTAATCTGATCCATCACATAAAGTGTATCACCACCGTCAGTATAGACCGGGTCATAAAGACTGACCGGACTTTGAATGGCATCTAGGGCATAGACAATTTCTTCTTTGGTAAGTCCGGCTTCTTTTGCAATTTCCTGTAAAGTGGGCTCCTGCATGGAATTTTTCATCAGGATTTCTTTGGCATGAATGGCTTTATAGGCGGTATCCCGCAGGGAACGGCTGACACGGATGCTGTTGTTATCCCGCAGATAGCGGCGGATTTCGCCAATAATCATAGGGACTGCATAGGTGGAAAATTTTACCCCCAGTGTATCATCAAAATTGTCAATGGACTTAATCAGTCCGATGCATCCAATCTGAAAGAGGTCATCAATATTTTCCTGATTTCCGGAAAAACGTTTAATCACACTTAAGACCAGACGAAGATTCCCTTTGATATATGTTTCCCTTGCAGTCATATCCCCCTGTTTGATTCTGGCAAATAGAGCAGCCTTTTCCTCTTCCTTTAGGATTGGAAGCTTTGCGGTATTTACGCCGCAGATTTCAACTTTGTAGACGGACATGATGCGTACCTCCGGGTTAAAATGTTTTTGCAGCCATTGGCTGATACAGAAAGGATGTCCTTATTTACCTAAAAATATGCCGGAAACAATAAAAATTTAATAATTTTTCATCTTGAAAAACGAATAGGTGAAAGCTATGATATACATAAAGAGAAAAAATGGAAGTGAAATAATATGCAGGATGCAATAGATAAGAGAAATGAAAGAGATCGAATTGCTCATAGTATTGTGAAACGCTGGAATGTTCATTACATGTCGGAAGAAGAGATTTTAGCAGCACGCAGGAAACAGCAGGATGAACAGCGGGCACAGGAGATTCTTGATTGTCTTGCAAGAAAGGCTGCTGAGGAAGAAGAAAAAAAGCAGCGTGAGATTGATGCAGCAGTAAGGCAGCAGATTGAGGAAGAAAGAGCACGTTTACAGAAAGAAGAAGCAGCTGAAAAGATTTCAGATGATAAGTTATCTGCTATTTTAGGAGAAAAGAGTCCTGAACGAAAAGAAACACCGCAGGAAGAGGAAGTGCCACAGGAGGCGGAAACACCGCAGGTAGTGGAGAAACAGACAGACAGTGGAGAACAAGTGTCTGAGGTTATAGAAGCGACCGTTGAAACAGAACAGGAATAAGTCGGGTTCTAAGGGACAAAATTTCATTCATATATTGTAATAAGAAGTGAAACTGGAGCAATAAGTATGGATGATGCATTGTTGTTACAGAAGTACCATGGATTAGGGAATGATTATCTTGTACTCGACCCGAATAAGAATAAGATACATTTATTGGAACGTCATATTGTAAAGCTGTGCAGAAGAAATATAGGCGCAGGAGCTGATGGCATTTTATATGGACCGATATGGCAGGATGAGAAGCTTTATGTAAAGATATTTAACCCGGATGGAAGTGAAGCAGAGCGCAGCGGAAATGGTGTTCGGATTTTTGCAAAATATTTATTAGATGCCGGATATATCAGTCACAGACCGTTTAGCCTTTATACCAAGGCAGGCGAAGTAAGGATTGATTTTTTAAATGAAGACGGAAGTCTTATGAAAGTAAATATGGGAATGCCACAATTTACCGGAGGGGTACTTGCTTATGTAGGTGCGCCTCCGGAAATTATAAACAGGCCTCTGACTTTTCATGGTCATTCTTACCGGGCAACCTGTGTTTCCATGGGAAATCCGAACTGTGTGATTCATTTAGATGAAATCAGTAAAGAAAAGGCAATGGAATTAGGACCTTATGTGGAAAATGCATCTTATTTTCCAAACCGGATTAATATGCAGCTTTGTAAAGTAATGGACAGAGGTCATATCCGGGTGGAAATCTATGAGCGGGGAGCCGGATATACCTTAGCTTCCGGAACCGGAGCCTGTGCAGCAGCGGCAGCCTCCCATAAGCTGGGACTGGTGGATGACAGAATTGAAGTCACGATGCCGGGTGGGCAGTTACTGATAGAAATCGGAGAGGATGGCAGCGTTTTTCTTACCGGCGAGGTGCAGAAAATCGGAACAATTCTGATGGCAGAACACTTTCTGGCGTAGTTGACAACTGCTTGCCTTTGAGTATAAAATGGAAAAATAGAATGCTCAGAAAGGAACATGAAAAAGAATGAGAAAGATACTGGATTTAATAACAGATGAGATGGTGAAAGCATTTGAAGCAGCCGGACTTGATGCAAAATATGCAAAAGTAACTGTTTCAAACAGACCGGACTTATGTGAATACCAGTGCAACGGCGCTATGGCTGCTGCAAAAGAATATAAGAAAGCACCGATTATGATTGCGGAGGAAGTAGTAGTACAGCTTAAGGATAACGCAATGTTTGAATCCGTAGAAGCTGTAAAACCTGGCTTCCTTAACTTAAAGCTGAATAATGAATTTGTTGCTTCCTATATCAGTAAGATGCAGGAGGATACAGAGCGTTTAGGCTGTGATAAGGTGGAAAATCCAAAGACCATCATGATTGACTATGGCGGACCAAACGTTGCAAAACCACTTCATGTAGGACATTTACGTTCCGCTATTATCGGTGAAAGCATCAAACGTATTGGTAAATTCATGGGACACAATATGATTGGTGATGTGCATCTGGGAGACTGGGGTCTTCAGATGGGACTGATTATTACTGAGTTAAAGCTCCGTAAACCGGAACTTTGCTATTTTGATGTAAATTATGAGGGAGAATATCCGGTTGAGCCTCCATTTACCATTTCCGAGCTGGAAGAAATTTATCCGACAGCCAGCGGAAAATCCAAAGAGGATGCAGCTTATAAAGAAGCTGCCATGCAGGCAACCTATGAACTGCAGCATGGAAGAAGAGGCTATCAGGCATTACTTTCCCATATTTTAAATGTATCTGTAACGGATTTAAAGAAGAATTATGCTAATTTAAATGTATCTTTTGAATTATGGAAGGGTGAGTCTGACGCACAGCCATATATCCCTGACATGGTACAGAAGATGAAGGATGACGGTTATGCATATATCAGTGATGGTGCACTGGTAGTAGATGTCAAAGAAGAGACTGATACGAAAGAGATCCCACCATGTATGATTTTAAAATCCGATGGGGCTTCTCTTTATAACACAACAGACCTTGCGACGATTGTATGGCGTATGAAAGACTATCATCCGGATAAAATTATCTATGTAGTGGATAAACGTCAGGAGCTGTATTTTACACAGGTGTTCCGTTGTGCCAGAAAGACACATCTTGTGGGTGATGATACAGAACTTCAGTTTTTAGGTTTTGGTACCATGAATGGAAAAGACGGCAAGCCATTTAAGACAAGAGAAGGTGGTGTT
>ERZ1034691.1299-NODE-1299-length-16426-cov-13.776251_pt1 | contig 16426 bp, 15 predicted proteins | sample MGYA00520638_ERZ1034691 | MGnify/ENA primary metagenome ERZ1034691 (study PRJEB33766, sample SAMN09781763) | gut metagenome | biome: gut microbiome | host: Homo sapiens | place: Madagascar | study: EMG produced TPA metagenomics assembly of the PRJNA485056 data...
TTCTTGAAGACCACCGAAAGGCGAATAAGGAAATCCTCACTCGCCATTTCTATGACATGTCTAATATGATGTCAAGAAATGAAGGAGTTTGGTTGTCAAATGGTTGGGTAAAGACTTTGCTTTGGATATTTATTCCATCTATTATTTATACTATAGCGTCTGTCGTTTATCTTATTTGCCATCTTTAAGCTACAATAAATTAGCTTATAATTTATATCTTATTAACTATTATTCATGCAGTCATTTTCCGTAATGGATTATCTTAATATAGAAAGCGCAAATTCATTTGTACTAAACATGGATATAGAAGAACTGATAGAACGAATAAAAGAAGGAGACAATGTTGCTCTGGAAACATTATATGAAACATACGCTCCGATGATGAGAAATGTATGTGTCAACATAACCATTGAGGACGAGGACATAGTGAATGACCTCGTCCAAATGGCGTTTATTCGTGCTTATTATTCTCTCTTCCAACTCCGAGATACTTCAAAGTTTGGAGAATGGGTGGCTACAATTACTAAGAATGTTGCTTTGAAACATTTGGCACAGAAACGAAAGATGCCATTTGTTCCCTTTTCAAGTACGATGGAAGAAGAATTGGAGATAGGTTGTATCTTATCCTCCGATTCGCTATTGGCAGAAAAGGAAATACATGAGTTGATAGACCAATTGCCTAAAGGATATGGGCGAGTGTTTAGAATGTCTGTTATAGAAGGTTATTCGCATCAAGAAATAGCCGAAAAATTGGGCATTGAGCCGCATAGTTCTTCTTCTCAATTGTCAAGGGCAAAGGCTTTGTTGCGTAAGATGATTAACAGAAGGGGGATGGGGATTGTTATATTTGTATTGGTATGCACTCCTCTTGGCATATATTTGCTCAAAGACAGAGGTAAGGAGGAAACACAAAAAAACAATATAGCCAGTGAAAAGAAAAATATAATTAGGCAAGTAGAAAACAAAGCCCCTAATAATGCAGCGAATGTGGCTTCTGCAAATTCAGTTGCAAAAATACGCTGTAATCAATACGGTGTATCATCCATTATTCCTGAGGAAATTCCATCAAATGATAGCATATATACTCCAAAGGATTCCATACAACATAAGTTGGTGGCTGTAGAAAAGAATGATAGCATTCTGCCAGATACATGCAAACAACCTTGCATAGAGACAGAGCATTACCTTGCAGACAATGAGCAAACGAGCAAAAAGCATCAATGGCAGTTGCTTGCAGCGGGTTCTCTTGGCTCAGCTTTGGCTCAAAATGCTTACAAGCTGTTTGTGGGTAATATTAGTAGTGATGATGGACCTCAACCTTCAGGCCCTGGAACATTCTCAACTTGGGAGGGTTATTATCAATATCTGCAACAGAATGCGCATGATGATATGTCGAAGAAAGATAAAGCTCTGATGGATATTGCCCAAAATAATAAGGGGAAAATCGAGGAACATGAACACCACGACAAGCCAGTTACCTTTGGTCTCTCGGTAACAAAATCATTGGGGAATAATTGGAACTTGGAAACAGGCTTGCAGTATTCTCTGTTAAAGTCCGACTTCACGTTAGGCGAAGGTGCATATTACATCAATCGAAACCAAAAGGTGCATTATTTGGGAATACCTTTGCAAGTGTCGTATAAATGGCTTGATGTCAAGAACTGGTCAGTTTATTCTTCGCTTGGCGGTGCTTTGCATATACCTATATACGGTAAAACCAGCGAAAGGTATATTGTTGGAAATACTACGCCATATATGAATAATTGGCATTTCACACCTTCACTGCAATGGAGCATTGGAACAAGCATTGGAGTGCAATATAAGTTCGCTCCTAAGTGGGGTGTCTATATTGAACCTTCATTCAACTGGTATGTGCCAAACGGCAGCTCTATCCATACAATTTGGACTGAGCATCCGTTCTCTTTCACAATACCTTTCGGCGTTAGGTTTACATGGTAATACTCTCGTCATGCAGTCTTTTGAACTTTTGTCGCCTCTTATTGATAGAAGCACAAAAGTTTCTGAAAACGAAATGTACAAGACAACAGATTACTTGCGCAATGGGGTGCTATACCTCAACAATCTCCTTCGTCCTCAACATAAGAAACTGAGCACGTTGATGATTTATTCCACGACAAAATGCCAATCGCGCTGCAAGCATTGCTCCATTTGGCAAAAGCCAGAAGAACATTTGTCGTTGCGTGACATTCAGAAGATTATGGCAAGCCGCTGTATAACCAAAAATACGGTTGTGGGCTTGGAAGGTGGAGAGTTTATTCTTCATCCTGAATCCACAGCTATCATGGAGTGGTTCTTGCGCCACCACCCCAACTACACCCTGCTATCTAATTGCCTCAATCCACAAAAGGTCATTGACGCTGTGCGTAGATACAATCCTCGGCATTTGTATGTGTCGTTGGATGGCGACAGAGATACATACAAGGTAATGAGAGGATGCAATGGCCATGACAAGGTGATAGAAGTGGTTGAGGCCTTGAAAGATGAGGTTCCCATTTCTTTGATGTTCTGCCTCTCTCCATGGAACACCTTCAAGGATATGGACTATGTGATTGGTGTGGCGAGGAAATATAAGGTAGATGTACGCATCGGCATTTATGGCACGATGGACTTCTTCAACACCACGGCCGATTTGCTTCGCACAGATAAGACAAACTACTTGCAGAGTATTCCAGACAATATTCATGAGACGGAAGAAAATTTTGATTTTGTCGCATTGTATGAGGAGTGGAGAAACGGCCATCTGAAACTGCGGTGTCAAAGCATATTCAGCGAACTGGTTATTCATTCTAATGGGGATGTGCCGTTGTGCCAAAACTTGGGTGTGAAACTCGGCAACATACACAAGCACTCTTTGGATGAGATATTCAATTCTCGCCAAACAGCGCATGTGCAATGCCAATATTCCAAGAATTGCAACGCCTGCTGGATTAACTTCCATCGTAAGTATGAAATCATCTTGTTGCGCAACTTCGAGAAAGTCGTCCCCAAGAAGATGATAGAATGGTTCTACGGCAAATATCAATGGACAAGCAATGAGAATGACACCTACAAACAATACATGAAACGGATTATCAGAAGATGAGATACACAAAGCAATTAATCGACCGCTACAAGCGTTTCCGAAATACAAGTCTTTTAAGACACGACTATCATGCTAAGTATGCTTTCGTCGGTATAGGCAATCATAGCATGAACAATCTTTATCCAGTGCTTGCCTTCCTGCATGTGCCCTTGAAGTATGTTTGCTGTAAGTCTGCTGACAAACTGCCTTTAATCGAGCGAGCTTATGTTGGTGTGCATGCCACTACTTCCTTGCAGGAAATACTGGCAGACGAAGAAGTGAAAGGCGTTTTTGTCTCAACAGCTCCACAAGCGCATTTTGCAATAGCCACAGAAGTACTGAAGAGCGGCAAGGCACTGTTTATCGAAAAGCCTCCCTGCCAAAGTTTGGACGAGTTGGCGCAACTGTTGGATTTGCAAAAGGCGCATGACGCTATTGTGGAGGTGGGGTTGCAGAAGCGGAACTCGCCTATCATGCGTGTCTTGAAAAGGGAGTTGAAAAAGAGCAAAGCTTCTGCATGCTATAACCTTAAATATCTTACAGGTGCCTATCCAGAAGGCGACGCCTTGCTCGATCTCTTTATCCACCCATTAGATTGCATGACCTATCTGTTTGGTGAAGCTCAAGTGAAATATGCGGAAAGCGTGGGATGCCATACCTTGATGCTTATTCTTGAACATCGTTGTGCCACAGGCATGCTGGAACTGTCAACTGGCTATTCTTGGAATGACGCAAAAGAACATTGGACGATCAACACAGTTAGGGGCATTTACGAGATAGACCAATTCGACAGTTTGACCTTTCAGCCCAAGCCCCAAATCATAATGGGCATCCCAATGGAAAAAGTGTTTCCGTGCGGAAAGACTACCGTCAGTCTGCTTGAAAGAAATAACTTTGTACCTTTGCAGGAGAATAACCAAATTGTGTCCCAAGGCTATTACGATTCGATAAAGGGTTTTGTTGATGCCGTGGAGGGGAAGAATATGCGAGTGCAATCTTCATTGGAACACCTAACTCACACCTACTCTTTGATAGAGAATATACGAACATTAATATAAAATGGAAGATTTATGAGAACAACATTATTCGGATGTGTCTTATCAGCACTCATGTTGGCCTCTTGCTCGTCTGAACAAAATGTAACAGAGCCTGTGAGACTGAGCGACATCGTTAATACTGGGTGTACAAGGTCTTTCTCTGCAAAAGAGAGTCGACCTGAGTATTACAGAAGTGAAATGGAAAAGAAGCCCCAAGTGTCTATTTCCGTTGATAAGAATGGGGTGGCGACCTTCAAGTTCGCAGACCTTGAAGCTAATTGCATTGTGAACGAATTCCGTCCGTCTGTAAAAACTAATGACGGAGAAATCGCCATAGTGTTGATACCGTATACTCCAGACCCGACAATGGAAGCCGATTGTTATTGTAGATACGATGTAAGTTTCAAACTCAGCAATGTGATATCAGGCAAATACTGCATGAAAATTTATGAGTCGGATTATTATGGCAAATACGACACCGCACATCCATCTTATGAAGGCTTAGTTTTATTTGCGCCAAACAAGACTTTTGAATTTGACCTTTAACGATTAAAGTCCCATCCGCATATATACTATATGTCGATGGGACTTGTTGTTTTGATTATATGGTTGCTGAATATCACAGAGCATCATTGCGTAAACACACCTAACTCAAACAGTTTGTTTACGCATTGTTTACGCAATTACACAAAAAAAGCAGTTACGATATACGTAACTGCTTCGTTATTTATGTGGACCAGCCAGGGCTTGAACCTGGGACCTCCAGATTATGAGTCTGTTGCTCTAACCAACTGAGCTACAAGTCCAATAAAATCTTCTTAACAAGTTTGCAGCTTTAGCCACTTCTTTTGTTAAGCGAGTGCAAAGGTATGCCTTTTTCCTGTAATAAACAAATTTTTGTAGGCCTTTTTTCATAATTTCTATATTCTTTCTTCTTTTCTTCCACATAATATGTTGAGATTGAAAAATGTGTGTTATATTTGCAATGTCAGTAATTGTTTGATTATGCTTATAATAACAAGAAACACGAGCGATTATGGGCCTTATGATGAGGCCGTGGTCGCAAGATATGTAGAAGAGGGCAGGCTTCTTCTCAACGACAAGGCGCGCGATGCCGACACGGGAGAGGCGGGTACAATAAAGCAGCTTTTGGCACGTAAAGGCCTACGGCCAAGGGTCAAGAGCAATGGTTCGTTGTTAAGGCAGTTGGCCCATGTCGGGCGCGACTTCATTTTGCCTCGCGAGGACATCAGGCGCCATTCCCTCCTCGAAGACAAGCGATTGCTCATCCTTGCCATAGCGGGCTTGTCGTTGTCTGTCATCATGCTGTTGCCCATTGGAGGCATCTTGGTGTTCTATGTGGTGTCGCTCTATTTCGCCACCATTTGGGGGTTGTTTTTCGCTTGGCTGTTTAGCACGCGCCAGGTAAACGCCAAGACCACCATCACGACATTCTTCTTGACCCAGGCGGGCGTGTTTCTCATATTCGGCACGTTGCACAGCCTCAACTTCTTCAATGTCTTCACCGACGCGGCCTTCCCCTTCAGCGTTATTGGTTACGTGCTCGGCGTGGGACTTACCGAGGAGTTTACTAAGATGATACCGCTTATTATCCTTCAGCGTCGCAGCCGCGAGCCGATGTTGCCCCAGACCATGGTTTATTTCGGACTTATAGCCGGTATCGCCTTTGGCGTTTTTGAGGGAGTGCAATATCAGACCACCATAAACATTCGCGCCGACTACACCACGGCATTCATACTCAATATCGCCCGTCTCACATCATTGCCTTTTCTCCATGCCATTTGGTGTGGCATAGCGGGTTATTATCTTGGCATGGCCGGTCTGTATCCACGCTATCGCCATGCCTTGTGGTTCCTCGCCCTTGCTGTCCCGGCCCAGCTTCATGGTCTCTACGACTCGTTTGCCAACGTGTCTTATGTGGTGTCGCTGTTTGTGGCTTTTGCCAGCGTGTTATTGCTGATGGCTTATATGCGACGTAGTGGAAAATTGAGAGAAAGGCTTCGCGACAATGGGTAAAACGATAATGTTCCTTGTTGCCGTTTTCATGTCGTCGTGTCTCATGTCGTGCGACTTGGAGACAAGCGACAACGGCAAGCTCGATGGTTTTTGGCATCTTGAGCGTATAGACACCCTTGCTACCGGGAGGGCGCTTGACATGTCGGGCGAGAAGGTGTTTTGGTCTTTTCAAGTAAACCTGTTGCAGTTGCAGGGAGGCTCCTCGTCTTTCTATTTTCGTTTCAACCAAGATGCCGACAGCGTGTCGATACACTCTCCATACACGGCCGATGGCCATGAGGAGACCTTGGGTGAGGGGGGCAACAAGCCTGTAGCCGACCCAAACCTCTTGCGCGACTATGGCATCGACGCACTGGAGACACATTATAAAAAAGAAGCCTTAGACGGCTCGCGGATGATACTCCGTTCGCGCCGACTAAGGCTCATGTTCAGAAAATTCTGAGTGATGGCTTATTATTCAGAAATCGACCACGGTGATGCCGGCTCCTCCAAAGCGCACGTCCTCGTCGTGGTAGTTGGTCACCGTTGGCTCAGCCGAGAGATATTGACGTATGAGCGAGCGGAGTATGCCATTGCCCTTGCCGTGAAGTATGCGCACGCGTTGCGCGCCCATTAGCACGGCATCGTCTATGAAGTATCTCACGGCTTGCAAAGCCTCGTCGCCGCGCATTCCCCTGACGTCGAGATCTGGATGGAAGTCCTTTCTGTGCTCGTCTATGGTGTTTTGCGTCATGTGCGACACGTTGAAGGCCTGAAGCTCCTCCTTTATGGTGTCCATCTTGCTCTTTGGCTGCTCTTCGACATTAGGCGTCGGGGCGTCTTGTGCCATGAGCTCAATTCGCGAGATTGGCAATTTTGTTCGCAAGCCTCCGACAAGTACGGTGGCCGTCTTGCCCGACAATTGCTCCACGATACCTTGGGAGCGTAAGCCCTTCAATCGCACGTTGTCGCCGACAACGATTGGCCTGTTTATGATGACCTTTGACTTGCCAGTGGCATTTCTCAGCGCGTTGGCCGCCTTCTCTTCGTCCTTGCCTTTTGTCTTCTTGCGATCCTCGCGGCGTTGCTTCCGCGCCTTTAGCTGCTCCACCTTCTTTTGGAAGTCTTCGTCAGAGAGGAGTCCAGCCGACTTCTTCTTTGACGGGTTCTTCCAATTGTCGTCTGCCACATCCTCCTTGAATGACTCGAGCTCGGCGCGTATCTTCCTTGTCTCCTCCTTTGCGGCTTGCTGCTCGCGTATTTCCCTTATCGCGTTCTCAATGCGCTTGTTGCTCTCCTTAAGCAGTTCCTCCGCCTCTTGCTTTGCCTTGGCTATCACGGCCTTGCGCTCGGCAGAGACGTCGGCAATGTCTTTCTCGTATTGGTCGATGCGTTGCTGCAGTTCCTTTTCCTTCTGGTGCACGGTCTGCCTCTTCTGCTCCCAGTATCGCTTGTCGCGTACAATGTCTTGCAGGTATTTGTCGCTTTGGATATAGTCAGACCCTACTATCTCCGAGGCTTGCCTTATCACTTGTTCTGGCAACCCAATCTTCCGAGCTATCTCTATGGCAAACGAGCTGCCGGGCCTGCCAATGGCGAGCTGGAAGAGGGGCCGCATCTCGTGGCGGTCGTAGAGCATGGCACCGTTGGCCACACCCTCGTGGGCATCGGCAAAGTGCTTGAGGTTTTGGTAGTGGGTAGTGATTACCGCCCATGCTTGCTTGTCGCAAAACTGTGACAGCACGCTTTCAGCTATGGCGCCTCCTATTTGCGGTTCCGTTCCCGTGCCAAACTCGTCGATGAGGATAAGCGTCTTGCCAGAAGCCTGTTTCATCATGTTCTTCATGTTCAGAAGGTGCGACGAATAGGTTGACAGGTCGTTTTCCAGGCTTTGCTCGTCACCAATGTCAATCATTATGTCATCAAATACCCCGCATTGGCTTCTTCCGTCCACGGGTATGCTAAGCCCGCACTGGAGCATGTATTGCAGCAGCCCCGTGGTCTTTAGGCACACAGACTTACCGCCGGCGTTTGGCCCGGAGATTATCAACACGTGCTTGTCGGGAGTGAGCATGATGTCGAGGGGTACAATCTGCCCCTTTAGATGTGACTCGAGAAGCGGGTGACGGGCACGTATGAAGTCAATGTAAGGCGTGGACTTCACCGTTGGCTCGAAGGCGTCCATCTCTTTCGCCTGTTTTGCCTTTGCCTGTATGAAGTCTATTTTGGCAAGGAAGTCATACGAGTCGAGCATCTCTCGCACGTGCGGACGTATTCGCTGTGCCATCTTCGACAAGATGCGGATTATCTCCTTCCGCTCTTCAATCTCCAGTTCGCGAATCTTGTTGTTTGCCTCAACGGCCTCGGTAGGTTCCACAAACACGGTGCGTCCTGTGGCACTTTCGTCGTGCACGATACCCGATATTTTCTTTTTCAAGCCTGGGGCCACCGGTATCACGAGACGGCCGTCGCGCATGGTTGGCGCGGCATCCTTGTCCACTATGCCGTCGCTTTGCGCTGAGCGGAGGATGTTGTTGAGGATTCTCGACACCGACCCGTTGGTCTTCGCCAACTCACGGCGTATGTTGAGCAGTTCGGGAGAGGCGTTGTCGCGTATGTGTCCGAACTTGTCTATGATTTGGTCAATTTGCTGGATTATTATGGGAAACGTGGCAATGCCGTCGGCAATGTCGTGTAGGGCGGGGTAGTCCCATTTCTTCATGGTCACGTCGCTGTCGTCGTCCTGTTCTGGCAATTCCTCGCCACGGTAGAGATATGTCACTATGTCGTCGATGGTCTTCAGCGAACGCCTGATGTCGAAAAGCTCGCTTTCCTCTATCCATGTGTTTTGCAGCCTCAGACGTTTCAGGCTGTCGCGAACGTCGAAGAAAAAGGCCAATGGGAAATCGTCTTGCTCCTCTATCTGCCTCATCTCGCGTATCTCCTCCATCCATGTGTTGATAGTCTCGGCGTCGTTTGAGAAAGTCATCTCCTCAACCTGGCCTTTCCCAAGCGGCGAAAGGCAATAGCCGCCAACCTTATCCTTAATCTCGTTGAATCCTATCTTGGTTTCAAAATTCTTTGGGTATATCATCTTTCCTTGTATCTCGTTGTGGCACGAAAACCTGTCGCCGTGAATTTTGCGGCATCGTGGCTTCATTCATTCGGTTTGCAAAAGTACATTATAAAAGATGTATGTTTCAATATTTTCCGTTAATATATTTTAATTCTATCTGTCGCGATTGGCCGCCAAGCTTTGTTGTAATAAGGTTTTTGCTTTTCAGTTGAAAGATAAAGATGTTTCACTTAAAAGACCTTTGTTTTTTAGGCGAAAGTTATAATAAAATGGCAAAACGGCTATTTTGAAGCCATTTTGCCATTAGGTAGTTTTCTAAACAAAGAGCTTCATGGCATTGCCTATTACAGGTGCCATGTCGTAGTATTTGTATTCGGCAAGCCTGCCGCCAAATATTATCTTGCCTTCGTCGTGCCCAGCTGTAGACTCCGATTTGGCAAGGCTCGCGGCCAACGACCTGTATTCATTGGCCATCTCGTTGTTTTTAGTGTCGTTGACAGGGTAGTATGGCTCCATACCTGGCTTATATTCAGTGGAATACTCCTCGCTGACGACTGTCAACGGATTGTCGTAAACATGCTCGCCGAACGTCTCGAAGTGCTTGTGCTCTATCACGCGCGTATAAGGCACGTCGTGCGAAGTATAGTTCACCACCGCGTTTCCTTGGAAGTTGGGCGTGTTTTCCACTCTGGTCTTGAAACTCACGGTGCGCCAGTTTAGGCGTCCGAGCTTGTAGTCGAAGAACTCGTCTATCTGCCCGGTATACACGAGGTTATTAGCATGGCGTTGCCAGTCGTGATATTCAGAGTTGAAGAAATCCACCCCGAGCTTCGTTTCCACGCCATCGAGCAATTGCCCTATCAGGCGGTTGTAACCTCCTGTCGGTATGCCTTGGTATGAGTCGTTGAAATAGTTGTTGTCGTAAGTGAACCTTAGCGGTAACCTCCTGATTATGAAAGCCGGGAGGTCCTTGCAGTCACGTCCCCATTGCTTCTCGGTGTATTCCTTAATCAGTGTCTCGTATATGTCGCGTCCCACAAGCGATAAGGCTTGCTCCTCAAGGTTTAGCTTGTCTGTAGCCTCGCCAGAGGCGAGTCGCTTGCCGTTTGCTATTTGCCGCTTGAGCTCGTCCTCGCATTGCGAGTGGATTATGGCATAGGCTTCCGAAGGCGTTGAGCATCCCCACATTTGGTGAAATGTGTTCATGTTGAACGGCAGGTTGAACAGCTTGCCGTGGAAGTTGGCTAAAGGTGAGTTGGTGTATCGGTTGAACGGTACGAGAGAGTTGACAAAGTCCCACACCTCTTTATTAGATGTATGGAATATGTGCGCTCCATATTTGTGGACGTTGATGCCTTCCACGTTCTCGCAATAGACGTTGCCTCCCAGTTGTTGCCGCTTGTCTATGACCAGGCATCGCTTGCCGCGCATGTGCGCAAGATGTGCGAATGTAGCGCCGAAAAGACCAGAGCCAACGATTAAGTAGTCGTATGTTTTCATTATGCAAGGTGGCTTTAGAGTTTGTCGCCATAACAAAGGTCGCCGGCATCGCCAAATCCAGGCACTATGTACTTGTGCTCGTTCATGCCTGGATCTATAGCGGCGCACCATATTGTGGTCTTGTCTTCCGGGAACACCTTTTTGATATGCTCTATTCCCTCAACCGTGGCTATCACGCAGCAAACGTGGATGCGCTTTGGCGTGCCCTTGGTAAGGAATGCCTTGTAGCCAAGTTCCATGCTGCCGCCCGTTGCGAGCATCGGGTCGGCTATGATGAGAGTCTTGCCGTCTATGGAAGGCGTGGCGAGATATTCCACGTGTATGCCAACCTTATGGTGCTCCTCGTCGGTGTACTCGCGATAGGCCGACACGAAAGCGTTGCCGGCATGGTCGAAAACATCCAGAAAACCCTCATGGAAAGGCAAGCCAGCCCTGAAGATGGTGGCGAGAACCACGTTGTCGGAAGGTACGTCTACCTTTGAGACACCCAATGGAGTGACAACCTCGCGCGTCTCGTAGTCGAGCTGTTTTGACACCTCGAAAGCCTCATACCAACCCACGCGGCGAATGTTGTTGCGGAAGAGCAAACGGTTTTGCTGATAATCCTTGTCGCGCATCTCTGCGATGTATTGACCTACGATGCTGTTTATCTTTGAAATATTTATGACCTCTATCATATCTGTAATTGAAAGTTGATTATTTTGATTGTTATTGTTTCACATTGCAAAGTTACGCAAAATATAAATTTGAATGGGTAAAATAAGGCAAAAGTTGTATTCGCAATGACATCTACATTTAGCAAAACGAACAAACAAAGCGTTGTTTTAATTTCTTTAACCTAAAAAAGTTTTAGAACGGACGAAAAAACGCACAAGACTTTTTGTCGTGCCTGTAAGTTTTGCTACCTTTGCCCTCGAAATAGGAAAGTTCACATTATTCACAACTAATACATTTTAAGAAAAATGGCAAAGTTTGACAAATCAGTATTGGCAAGCTACGGAATCCAGACAGGTACTGCTGAGGTTCTGTACAATCCTTCTTACGAGGTTTTGTTCAATGAGGAGACAAAGGCAGGTCTCGAGGGTTTCGACAAGTGTGTTGAGACAGAGCTCGGCGCTGTGAACTGCATGACAGGTATCTACACTGGCCGTTCTCCTAAGGACAAGTTCATCGTTGACGATGCCACTTCTCACGACACCGTATGGTGGGATTCTGAGGAGTATCACAACGATAACCACCGCGCAAGCCTTGAGGCTTGGAAAGCTGTCAAGAAGATTGCCCAGGAAGAGCTCAGCAACAAGAAGCTCTATGTTGTTGATGGCTTCTGTGGCACACACCGCGACACACGCATGAAGGTTCGCTTCATCGTGGAGGTGGCATGGCAGGCTCACTTCGTTACAAATATGTTCATCCGTCCAAAGACAGAGGCTGACTTCGAGCAGGAGCCTGACTTCATCGTCTACAATGCTTCTAAGGCAAAGGTAGAGAACTGGAAGGAGCTTGGTCTTCACTCAGAGACTGCTGTCGTCTTCAACGTGACAAGCAAGGAGCAGGTTATCATCAACACATGGTATGGTGGTGAGATGAAGAAGGGTATGTTCTCTATGCAGAACTACTTCCTCCCTCTCCGTGGCATCGCTTCAATGCACTGCTCTGCTAACACCGACATGAACGGTGAGAACACAGCTATCTTCTTCGGTCTCTCTGGTACAGGTAAGACCACTCTGTCTACTGATCCTAAGCGTAAGCTTATCGGTGACGACGAGCACGGATGGGACGACAAGGGCGTGTTCAACCTCGAGGGTGGCTGCTACGCTAAGGTCATCAACCTCGACAAGGACGCTGAGCCTGACATCTACGGCGCTATCACACGTGACGCTCTTCTTGAGAACGTTACAGTGGACAAGGATGGCAAGATCGACTTCGCTAACAAGACTGTCACCGAGAACACTCGTGTCTCTTATCCTATCTACCACATCAAGAACATCCAGCGTCCTGAGAGCCAGGGCCCAGCTGCAAAGCAGGTCATCTTCTTGAGCGCAGACGCTTTCGGTGTGTTGCCTCCAGTTTCTATCCTGAACGCTGAGCAGACTAAGTACTACTTCCTCTCTGGCTTCACAGCTAAGTTGGCTGGTACAGAGCGTGGTATCACAGAGCCTACTCCTACATTCTCTGCTTGCTTCGGCCAGGCATTCCTCGAGTTGCATCCTACAAAGTATGCAGAGGAGCTCGTTAAGCACATGCAGAAGAGCGGCGCTAAGGCTTACCTCGTGAACACTGGTTGGAACGGTACTGGCAAGCGTATCTCTATCCGCGATACACGTGGTATCATCGACCGCATCCTTGATCACGAGATCGACAAGGCTCCTACGAAGACAATTCCTTACTTCGACTTCGTTGTTCCTACAGAGCTCGAGGGTGTTAACAAGGATATCCTTGATCCTCGCGACACTTACAAGGACGCTTCTGAGTGGGACGCTAAGGCAAAGGATCTTGCTGCTCGCTTCATCAAGAACTTCAAGAAGTATGAGGGCAACGAGGCTGGTAAGGCTCTCGTAGCTGCTGGTCCAAAGCTCTAAGCTGAAACGTGAATATGCCTTTCTGTCTCGAGGAGGCAGAAAGTTTATTTCAAAAATACAAAAGCAGGTTGCGATAACCGTGAGGTTTTGCAATCTGCTTTCTTCGTTTTGTTAATTTCAATACGAATGTTCATTCAAGCCTGTGAAATACTTTCTGATTCAATCCAATAAATATCTTCTGAATCAAGCCAATAAAGAATCTCGTAATCAAGAATGTTTGAAGTGGGAGTGTGGCATGCTTTTTTATAACAATCCTGTCGTCTTGTTATTGATGACTTTGGGTATGATTGATAGCTCATTAGCTTTAAGCGTAACTCAGTATAAAAAAGAGAGGGATGGAAAACGCCGTATCGCATTTTTCCATCCCTCTCCTTATTTTTATGTGTGTCGTGCTAAAGCTTAGATAATGCTGTTTTTCTTAGTCCACTCCACAATCTCTGGAATATAGCCAAACGCAAGGCCTGTAACTGTGTCGGCGCAACCATAGTAAATGGCAATGCGGCCAGTCTCAGGGTCGTGAACTTCTGCGCATGGGAAGCAAACGTTTGGCACGTCGCCCATGCACTCGTAAGGCGTTTGCGGAGAAATGAGGTAAGGACCAGAGCGATGCGTTACCTTCCAAGGCTGCTCAAGGTCGAGCAGGGCCGAGCCGAACGCATAGACATAGCCGTTGCATGAGTGCAGCACGCCGTGATAGAACAGCAGCCAACCCTCGGAGGTCTTTACGGGCACGGGGCCTGCGCCTATCTTCATGCACTGCCAAGCCGAAACCTCAAATGCGGCTGGTGCCATGACGTGGCGGTGGTGTCCCCAGAACTCCATGTCGGGCGACTCGCTGTAGAATATGTCACCGAATGCCGTGTGGCCAGTGTCGCTTGGGCGAGAGAGCATGGCGAAGCGTCCGTTGATTTTCTCAGGGAAGAGCACGCCGTTGCGGTTGTATGGCAGGAAGGCATTCTCAAGCTGGTGGAACGTCTTGAAGTCCTTGGTCCATGCTACGCCGATTGTTGGGCCGTGATAGCCGTTGCACCATGTCACGTAGTAGCGGTCCTCTATGAAGCACACGCGTGGGTCGTAACCATAAACCCACTCTCCGATTTCCTTGTTGTCGCACTCGAAGCGCAGAGGTTCCTCGTTGATGTTCCAGTTCACGCCGTCTTTTGAGAAACCAACGTGGAGCACCATGCGGCGGTTGGTGTCATCGCAACGGAACACTCCGGCGAAGCCCTCGCCGAAAGGCACGACGGCACTGTTGAAAATGCTGTTGCTTGTTGGCAACAGGTCGCGCGGTATGATTGGGTTCTTCGAACAACGCCACAGCGGTGAGCGTGCGCCCTCGGGACGGTCTTCCCAAGGCATATTTGGCAACGGGTTGCCAGAAATGATGAGTTTGCTCATAATATATTTTGTTTAATAGTATAATTTTTTTTTATTCCTGATTTATTTCTTGTCAGGGTACGTGAACGGCACGAACCATGTTATCAAGAATGCAGGTATGGTACACACGAGCACAAAGATAAAGAAGTCGTGATAGCCGAGCCAATCGCTCACGAAGCCGCTGAGCATGCCCGGCAGCATCACTCCGAGGTTCATTATGCCTGAGGCGAAGGCATAGTGTGCCATTTGGTGCTTTCCTGGCGCTACTTGCTGCATCATGAACAGTGTCAAGCCAACGAAACCGAAACCATAGCCGAAATACTCAAGCACGATGCCACCACCAATAAGCCACAGGCTCTCTGGCTGATAGATGGCCAACAACGTGTAGGCCACGAACGGCAGATTGAACACGCAGCAAAGCGAGAAGAGCGACTTCTGCAATCCACGGTGCGCTATGTAGTATCCGGCGAGTATGCTTCCTATCACGAAGGCTGCGGCGCCGAAGGTGCCGTAGCATATACCTATCTGCTCCTCGGAGAGTCCGAGTCCCTGGTCAGCGCGGTCGGCCTTGAGGAACAAAGGCACAATCTTCATGACGAATCCTTCGGCAAAGCGATACAGGATAATGAAGCATATATAATAAATAATGTGTCGCTTGCGGAAGAAGTCGGCAAACACGCCTCCCAGTTCACGCATTGTGTCCTTGAATCCAGGCTTCTCGTCAGCTTTTTTCTTTGCGTCTGCAGGCAGGAATTTTATGTGGTACACACCCAAAACCACCATCACGATGCCAATGATTGCCATTATTGTCGTCCAGGCCATCACGGTGCCTTGATGTTTGGCTGCCGCGGCTGCCACGGCGTCAAGTCCTGTCACGTTGCCAGTGAAATGCTTTATCAGTGTTCCAGCGAGGTAAACCAATCCGCCTGTCGCGGCTATCTTGGCTATGTTGTAGAACGCGCCCTGCCATCCTATGTACTTTGCCTGGTCCTCGGTAGACAACGTGGCCATGTAAACGCCATCGGCGGCCACGTCGTGTGTGGCTCCGCTCAATGCTATTACGGCAAGGAGGGCTATCGTCACCGCGAAGAAATTGGGCAGGTGCAATGCCATTGCCACGAGGCCGAACACGCAGCCTGTCGCAATCTGCGTCACTATGACAAAGAATTTCTTGGTCTTGTAGATTTCAAGCAGTGGGCTCCACAATGGCTTGAGTGTCCACGGGAACATTATTATCGAAGTCCAGAATGCTATCTGCGCGTCGCTGATGTTAAGTCCTTTGAACATAAGCGTACAAACCATGTTGAGCACCACGAAAGGCATTCCCATGGCAAAGTAGAGTGTAGGCACCCATGATATGGGACTACGCTTCGATGAGGTGACAGGTGTAGGTTTCATTCTAAATTTTCTGTTTTATTGTCTTTTTTTTGTTTTGTGTTTGCTTCGTGGTTACCGTATGTAGGTTTACGGCATACAAAATTATGAAAAAAAAACGACAATGGCCTTTTTCAATTCCCTTTTAATTCAGAAACTTCAATCTTTTTCATCAAGCGTAACCTTCTTAAATGTCCAATTTTATGAAACAGTCTGTTTGAAAAATCTGAAATATCATTATTTTTGATGATTTTTGTTCTATTTGATGTAAAAAGCTCGCTTTTTGTTGAGTATTTGATATCATTACTGTCCCGTTAAAGTTGACTGACAGCTCTTTGAATTAATTGAAATACAGTCTATTAGGTGGTGTTTTGGAATGAAACGG
>ERZ1034691.1300-NODE-1300-length-16426-cov-9.660070_pt1 | contig 16426 bp, 8 predicted proteins | sample MGYA00520638_ERZ1034691 | MGnify/ENA primary metagenome ERZ1034691 (study PRJEB33766, sample SAMN09781763) | gut metagenome | biome: gut microbiome | host: Homo sapiens | place: Madagascar | study: EMG produced TPA metagenomics assembly of the PRJNA485056 data...
CCCCCGCGGCAGATGGAACGCGAAAATGAGATGATCGTTATTTCACATCGCCTTGTTGTATTTCCTCTTTCCATCTTCCTTCTTGCGCTTCTGTCTCATGTTTCTGCCCTTATGTCCGAGCGCTTTATGCTCTTTCTTCTTGGTCGGCTTGTACATGCCGGGCGTCACGACCTTCTTCTTCGGCTTGCCTGCCTTCACGCGGCGGACATTCCCCTTCTCATCATAGCGGGTGATGGTCTCTTCAATGGATTTTTCCAGCTTCCGGAGAAGGAATCCATCTTCCGGCGTCGCATAGGTGATGGCGATCCCCTTCGTACCGGCGCGACCGGTGCGGCCGATGCGATGGATATAGTATTCGAGATTTCTTGGAATCCCGTAATTGAAGACATGCGTAATGCCTTCGACGTCAAGCCCGCGTGCCGCGATATCGGAGGCAACGAGCACCTGAATGCGTGCTTTCTCAAATTCGCGAATGACCTGATTTCTCTGGCTCTGGCTCATATCCCCATGGATCTCATCCACGATGAAGTCCGTCTCCTCCTGCAGCTTGCCGGCGAGCTCATGCGCTTCCTCACGGGTATTCGTGAAAACGACGGCCATGTACGGATTCATCTCCGTCAGATGACGGACGAGGAGCTTGAACTTGCGCGGGAGAGTCGTCTCATAGATGCGCTGCTCGACCGTCGACGCAGTCGCTTTTTCTGCGACATCAAGGAAGACTGGGTGGTGCATATACTTTCTGGCGAGGCGCTTCGCATCGTCAGGCATCGTCGCAGAGAAGAGCAGGAGCTGTCGCTTCTTCGGCGTCTCATCGATCAGGGCTTCGATATCTTCGCGGAACCCATTCGCCAGCATCTGGTCGGCTTCATCCAGAATAACCGTCTTCACATTCGAAAGGTCGAGGCTCTTTCTGCGGATATGATCCAGAAGGCGCCCGGGTGTCCCGATGATGACATGCGGGTCACGCTTCAGCTTCTGCAGCTGGTTCTCGATCGTGCGTCCGCCGATGATATCTGCTCCATCCACACCGCACTCGATGGCAAAGGGACGCATCACGTCAAAGACCTGCTTGGCAAGTTCGCGGGTCGGTGTCATGATAAGCACCTGCGTCATGGCTTTGTCTGTTTCTACGCGCTGAATGACCGGCAGCAGATAGGCCAGCGTCTTCCCTGTCCCTGTCTGCGAACGGCCGATCAGATCACGTCCCTTGAAAGCGTTTGGTATCGCGGACATCTGGATGGGCGTCGGGGTCTTGATCCCCTGGGTTTTCAAAAGTTTCGTCAGCGTCTCATTCACGCCAAGCGAGGCAAATACGTTCATAGGTCCTCCTGTAAATGGGTTGGTTGTATGGAAATACGTAATTTAAGGTTTATGGTTCAGGGTTCAGGTGGCGGCTTCGCCGCAATGATGTATAAGGCGATGCCCGAAAGTAGTATTCAAGTCACTAGTCCCTCGAGCTTCCTAATTCCTAGCTGTTAATTCCTAGTCACCAGTCACTGGCAGCCCCTTTTCTTATTGATTCTTCCCCAGCACCACGCCGAGGTCTTTATATCCCGCTGCCCCATTGAGCTCTTCCTTCGCAGCCGCATTCACCAGATCATCGATGGCATATAGGAGCGGCGCTTTGCCTTCGTCGGGGGTGAAAAGCATCAGGACATCGAGTCCTTCACTTCCGGGGAAGAAATAGGAGCGGCAGTACATGGGGAGCTTCATCCCCTCCGCATTGTATGTGATCAGCCCGCCTGCGGTATAGACATAGGCCTCATCGACATCCAGGCGGCGGAAAGGCTCCAGCCGAGAAAGCTCCACCTTGATCGAAGAATCCGCAGCGGGGCCGATGGCATTGCGAGCCAGACTCAGTACCGTCTCTTCGATCCCCTTCCGAAGAGGGGATGCCGGATTTAATAGTGCGCGGTTCATCTGCGTCAGCCGGCGCCAGACATGTTCATCACGATTCATCTTGAAATACGGCTTCAGCATTTCCGCCATCTCTACAGGGAGCAGCGCGCGAATGATATAGCCGGATGAGAAGCTCTGCTGTTTTTCCAATGTGTACTGCAGCTGTCCCATCTGATAAGGAATGTCTTTCTCCATAAAATGGAGTGTCTCCGTCCCCGCTGCCTCCCGGTAGGTGAAGCCTTTGGGAAGCGAAGCGGCCGCGACAGCATTCATATCATACGCTTCTCCCCCCGCAGAGATCCCGCAGGCCAGCGCGAGCGTGAGAAGCAAACATTTCCATTTCATGGAAAATCCCCTTTCAAAAGTAAATGCAGCAGTGAAAAAGGCTTGCGCTGTCCTGCCTAGATGGAGCGCACATCATAAAGCGGAAGCACCGCGCATTTTGAAATCATCGCATCGCTGCTATCTCATCTCTTCATCCGATAGAATCCATACAGCAGGAGATCCGACAGCTGTTCGGCCGCCGCGTGGCTGCCATTCACCTCGATCAGATAGTACTTATCCCCCGCTTTCAAAAGATTGGCAGAGATCCAGAGGGGGAATGACAGGCCCTTTTCATTCGTCAGGATGACCTTCGCCTCCTGTCCCCAGCGGTAGGTACCGTCTTCATTTTTGAAAGCACGCCAGGGGACGAATTTCAAGATCTTCACGTGCATAGATGGACCTTTTTTCTCGGAGAGTACATGGTCCACCAATGCCTGGAACTCCGATGTCTGGATCTTCGGCATTCCAAAGAGCGAGGTCGGGCGCTTGGCATCCTCAAGGAAAGCCGTAGACCAGAAGCGGGCTGCCTTCGGATGCCCCTCATGGAAGAAATCCTTCTCCGTCCCCGAAATGACATAGATGCCCGCGCTGTATGTCCCGCGCACATCCGTCTTGCGTATCTGGTACATGTGCATCGAATCATAGGGATACGGTGCTTTCTCCGGATACAGCTGCATGCCTGGCGGTACCGTCAGGATCGACCACATCGCAGCACGCGCCGATCTCCCATAATTTTTCCGGTGTGTCCCTTCGATCATGAACCGAGAAAGCTCTGACCCGCCGCCATCCGTGACTGTCACGTCTTTGGGAAATGGCAGGCGGCCGAGCCCATCGATCACAAGATCCTCCGCGGAAGACAGCAGGAAGCCGCCAAAGACAAGCGCCGCGGAAAGCGCGAGTGGAAACAGTTTTTTTATCATGGCGTCTCCTTGAAAAAAGTACAGGGTGAGCACCGGGGCATGCCGCCCCTTGACTACGATTGAAAGCTCTGCTCGAATGAGAAATGAAGTTGGCGGCTTCGCCGCAGTATAAAGGCGGGCGATGCTCGAAGGTGAGTGGGTAGCAGGTTTTCCGTTTGGTAGTTCCAAACAATGATCGCCTGACCACGAATGACAAAGATTTCTCGCTGCTCTGAAAATGACGATAAGAGTCTGACGTCTCCTAGTCGCCAGTCACTATCATATCTATTCTATTGTAGAGAATCTCGAAGAAATTCGCAAGAGGAAAGCACGTAAGCTGCGGCGAGTGGCTGCCCGGCAAATACGCCGGATCGTGCAAAATCCCCCCTCTCTAGCCTTCCCCATGGGGAAGGCTAGAGAGGGGGCGAGTGCGTATCTCCCATTCTGAGCACTTTTTTTATGATGCGCTTCGCCATCCCCGCCGCGCCTGCAGGGCCTGCATTACACCATACAAAAAGGCGATGTGAAATAACGATCATCTCATTTTCGCGTTCAATCTGCCGCGGGGGACTTGCAGCTCTCATAGGAGTGACCGGGAAACCTTATCCCAGCTGTCTTTCATGCCATAGTCACCCTATCCGCCCCTGCGGGGCACCTTCCCCTAGAGGGGAAGGCTGCGATACGAGAATACCATCTTCTAAAAAAAGGCGGCGAAGCCGCCACGAGAGCCCTGAACCTTGAACCCTGAACCAAAATGAAAACAAAGTAAAAAGGAGCTGTGAAGAAATGAGGATTCATTTCTTCACAGCTCCTTTGGCTACACCTGATGCATCAATTATTCCGCATCGGATCCGGTTTCGAAGGATTCACCCTTATGGATGACATTCAGCTTGCGGTAGCGGGACATGCCTGTACCAGCCGGAATAAGTTTGCCGATGATGACATTTTCCTTGAGGCCGAGGAGCGGATCTTCCTTGCCTTTGATCGCTGCTTCGGTGAGGACACGGGTGGTTTCCTGGAAGGAAGCGGCGGAGAGGAAGGAGTCGGTCGCAAGAGCTGCCTTGGTGGTACCAAGGAGCAGGTTTTCGCCGACAGCTCTGTCTTTGCCTTCGTCGTCAAGACGCTGGTTCATCGCACGGAATGCGACGATATCGACAGTCTCGCCCGGGAGCCAGCCGGAGCCGCCCGGTTCGGTAATCTTGATCTTACGCAGCATCTGATGAACGATGATCTCGATGTGTTTATCGTTGATTTCTACGCCCTGGCTGCGGTAAACCTTCTGGACTTCCTTGACGATATAGTTCTGGGTCGCCTGTACGCCGAGGACATCAAGGATATCGTGCGGGTTGACGTTACCTTCAAAGAGACGGGTGCCGGCTTTGATGAATTCGCCGTTTGTGACGGAGATCTTCTTCGCTACCGGGATCTTTTCGCTTTCCGGGGCGATTTCCGGATCATTGCTGGTGATGGTAATGATCTTGACATTCGGGTTATCCTCTGCACTGGTAATGGAAACCGTGCCGTCGATACGGGAAATGATCGCATTGCCCTTTGGCTTGCGGGCTTCGAACAATTCTTCGACTCGTGGAAGACCCTGTGTGATATCTTCTGCAGAAGCAACGCCGCCGGTATGGAAGGTACGCATGGTCAGCTGGGTACCCGGTTCGCCGATGGACTGTGCCGCAATGATGCCGACTGCTTCGCCGATCTCTACGTGACGGCCGGTCGCCAGGTTTCTGCCATAGCACTTCGCGCAGACGCCGTGAGCGGAGTGGCAGGTGAGGATGGAACGAACCTTCAGCTTGTCGTAGTATTTCTGAATCTCTTCTGCCTGGGCATCGGAAATTTCTTCGTTCTTCTTCGCGATGACTTCGCCGGTGGTCGGGTTCACGACATCTTCCAGCGGGCAGCGGCCTGCGATACGGTCAGCCAGAGACTCGATCGGCTGGCCTTTTTCTTCGATGAGGGAGACTTCGACGCCTTCCGCTTCATCCATACGGACTTTGAGCACCGGGATATCGGAAACAAGGATCTTCTCTGCGACATCGCTGTCAATGACGGTGCCTGCCGGGAAGAGGACATTGCCTTGGCGGTCATAGGCATCTTCTTCGAGTTTCTTGCCTGCGAAGTGGACAGTCAGATGATGGCGCATAGCACGGTTGTATTCAGCGACAGCATCCTGTGTGCCGAGGTCAAAGGTCTTCGGTTCTGCGGCTTCGATGCCGTCAGCGGTCGGGATGATGACGGAAATATGTTCTACGAGGTGACGGTTCAGCAGGGTCACATCGTCCGCATCGAGGGTCTTGCCCTTGACGAGGAGGATATCTCCATTTCTGCGGTCGAGGACATCTTCATCCAGAACTGCGCCGAGGAGTGTCTGCTTGAGACCCATGATGGTCTTCTTGACTTCCGGCTGAGAGGCGATAAGGCTCTGTTCTCTGTCGAAATTCAGGACCTGTACGTCGCAGTCTTCTTCGCGAACGATGACGTCCTGAGAAACGTCGACCAGACGACGGGTAAGATAACCGGAGTCTGCGGTACGGAGTGCGGTATCGGCAAGACCCTTACGAGCACCGTGGGAAGAGGTAAAGTAATCGAGGACGGTCAGACCTTCACGGAAGTTTGCCTTTACAGGGAGTTCGACCGTCTTACCGGAGGTATCGGCGATGAGGCCGCGCATGCCGGCCAGCTGACGGATCTGGTTATCGTTACCACGGGCGCCGGACTGGGCCATCATGGTCAGCGGGTTGAACTTCACCATAGAGCTCTTCATCGCAGCACCGACTTCGTCGGTCTTCTTGCTCCATACTTCGACGACTCTTCTGTATCTTTCGTCGTCGGTCATGAGGCCGCGGCGGAAGAATTTCTTGATCTGTTCGACTTTTTTGTCGCCGTCTGCCAGGATCTTATCCTTTTCCGGTGGTACAGCGACATCGTAGATGCCGATGGAAATGCCGGAAACGAGAGCGTAGTGGAAGCCGAGGGCTTTCACGGAGTCGAGCAGGTCGCCCGTCGCCTTGAATCCGAGTTTCTTGAAGCAGTCATTGACGAGCTTGCCCATCTGCTTCTTGCCGATGGTGATGCCAAGGCCGTTGTTTTCGACGGTGTAGGTCTTGCCGTTTTCATCTACGCGCTTTTCATGACGCTTGTAGAAGAAACGCAGTTCTCTCGGGATCGCATAGTTGAAAATCAGGCGTCCCGGAGTGGTGATGACAAGATCGTCATCAGTTTCATTGAATCCGTCCGGACGGTCTTCCTTCGGGATGAAGACTTTGATGAAGTCATGAATCTTGATCTGATGCAGGTTGTACGCCAGCATGACTTCGTCATAGCCGGTGTAAGCACGAAGCTCGGAGGTATCCATCTCGTCTTCGGCTTTTTTCCACTGCTTCATGACATCGAATTTCGCCTTCGGATTTTCTTTCTTTTCTTCGTCGGTGAAATCGACTTTCGTATCGTTGGCTGTCTGTACGATGGTGAGGTAGTAGGAGCCAAGGATCATATCCTGCGAAGGAATAGCAACAGGCTTGCCATCCTTTGTGGACAGGATGTTATTGATGGAGAGCATCAGGGTGCGTGCTTCCGCCTGTGCTTCGACAGAGAGTGGCAGATGGCAGGCCATCTGGTCACCGTCGAAGTCGGCGTTGTAGCCAGGGCATACGAGCGGATGCAGCTTGATCGCGCGGCCTTCCCAGAGGATCGGTTCAAAAGCCTGGATACCGAGTCTGTGCAGTGTCGGTGCGCGGTTCAGAAGGACCGGGTGTTCTTTGATGACATCGCCAAGGACTTCCCAGACTTCCGGGGCGAGCTTGTCGACCTTCTTGCGTGCTGCCTTGAGGTTGCTTGCGACGCCTCTCTTGATGAGTTCATGCATGATGAACGGTTTGAAGAGTTCGATCGCCATTTCCTTCGGCAGGCCGCACTGGTACATTTTGAGTTCCGGGCCGACGACGATAACGGAACGGCCGGAGTAGTCGACACGTTTGCCGAGAAGGTTCTGACGGAAACGGCCCTGCTTGCCCTTCAGCATGTCGGAGAGGGATTTCAGCGGGCGGTTGCCCGGGCCGGAAACGGCGCGTCCGCGACGGCCGTTATCGATCAGGGCATCGACAGCTTCCTGCAGCATACGTTTTTCGTTTCTGATGATGATTTCCGGAGCACCGAGTTCCAGAAGTCTCTTCAGACGGTTGTTTCTATTGATGACGCGGCGATAAAGGTCATTCAGGTCGGAGGTGGCGAAACGGCCGCCATCGAGCTGGACCATCGGGCGCAGATCCGGAGGGATGACCGGCAGGACAGAGAGGATCATCCATTCCGGCTTGTTGCCGGAGTGCAGGAAGGCTTCGACTTCTTCGAGACGACGGATGCATCTGACCTTGCGCTGGCCGCTTCCTTCTTCGATTTCTTTCTGCAGTGCTTTTTCCAGCTTTGGCAGATCGAGCTCTTTCAGCAGGTACTGGATGGCTTCTGCGCCCATCTGGGCTTTGAATGCTTTCTTGCCATAAGCAGCTACGGCATCCTGATATTCCTGTTCATTCAGGACCTGGCACTTGGACAGGTTCGTATCGCCCGGATCGAGGACGATATAAGCTGCAAAGTAGAGGACTCTTTCGAGCTGGCGAGGGGAGATTTCAAGGATGAGGCCGATACGGGACGGCGTGCCCTTGAAATACCAGATATGGGAAACCGGGCAGGCCAGAGAAATATGGCCCATGCGTTCACGGCGGACTTTGGAAGAGGTGACTTCGACGCCGCACTTGTCGCAGACGGTGCCTCTGTAACGCATCTTTTTGTACTTGCCGCATTTGCATTCCCAGTCTTTGGTCGGTCCGAAAATCTTTTCACAGAAGAGACCGTCGGTTTCTGCCTTCAGGGTTCTGTAATTGATGGTTTCCGGCTTTGTCACTTCCCCGTGAGACCATTCAAGGATCTTTTCCGGAGAAGCGATACCGATTTTCATGGAATCAAATTCATTTACATCTAACAATTGATTAGCGCTCCTTTCCGGAATCAGTCATCCTGGCTGTCATTCGTAAAGCCAAGTTCTGTATCAAGATCAGTTTCACCAAAGCCGGCTTCTACGGGAGCCTGTGCATTGGCTTCTGCTTCGAGTGTATCATTGAAGGATGCGACATCATCGCCGGCGTTTTCGATGGCGCCATTCATGTGGCTTTCCATGTCGTTTCTGGAATTGGAAACGGCATCATCACCTTCCATGGCTTCTTTCAGTTCATCCTTATGCCATGGCTGTCCGCCGCCGTAGCCCTGTTCCAGATCGCTTTCATCGAGCTCTTTCAGGACGACTTCGTCGCCATTTTCATTCAGGATACGGACATCGAGGCCGATGGACTGGAGTTCCTTCATGAGGACCTTGAAGGATTCCGGTACGCCCGGGCTCGGGATGTTTTCGCCCTTGACGATCTTTTCATAGGCTTTGACACGACCGATGACATCATCGGACTTCACGGTCAGGATTTCCTGCAGCGTGTAAGCCGCGCCGTAGGCTTCGAGCGCCCAGACTTCCATTTCGCCGAAACGCTGACCGCCGAACTGTGCCTTGCCGCCCAGTGGCTGCTGGGTAACGAGGGAGTATGGGCCGGTGGAGCGGGCATGGATCTTATCATCGACGAGGTGATGGAGCTTCAGCATGTATTTCCAGCCGATCGTGACCTGATTATCCAGTTTTTCGCCGGTACGGCCATCATAGAGGTCTGTCTTCGCACCAGCCGGAAGGCCTGCTGCCTTCAGGGTCGCTGCGAGGTCTTCATCTCGGCAGCCGTCGAAGACCGGGGTCGCGATATGGATACCGGACTCGGTCGGTTCCGGCATGCCGTATTTTTCGAAATCATAGCCGCAGTCGATCAGGCGCTGCTTCATTTCTTCATACTCCGGAGAACCGACACCGGCTGCCATAGCCGCATGGATCTCTTCGCCGAGCATGTGGCAGGCCCAGGAAAGATGAATTTCCAGAATCTGTCCGATGTTCATTCGGGACGGTACGCCCAGTGGGTTCAGTACCAGATCGACCGGACGGCCATCTGGTGTGAACGGCATATCTTCGACCGGCATGATACGAGAGCATACGCACTTGTTGCCGTGACGGCCTGCCATCTTATCGCCTTCACGGATCTTACGTTTCTGGGCGATGTAGACACGGACGAGCTTGTTCACGCCCGGTGCCAGCTCATCACCATTTTCACGGGTGAAGACCTTGACATCGACGACCTTGCCGAATTCGCCGTGCGGTACACGGAGCGAGGTATCACGGACTTCTCTTTCTTTGTCACCAAAGATCGCACGCAGCAGGCGTTCTTCCGGCGTCAGCTCCGTCTCGCCCTTCGGGGTGACCTTGCCGACCAGAATATCGCCAGGACGGACGTCAGCGCCGACCATGATGATACCGTTTTCATCGAGGTATTTCACAGCGTCTTCAGAAACAGAAGACAGCTGGCGGGTGATTTCTTCTTCGCCCAGCTTCGTGTCGCGGGCATCGCATTCGTATTCTTCGATATGAATGGAGGTGTACAGGTCATCCTTGCAGAGACGTTCGGAAATCAGAACGGCGTCTTCGTGGTTGTACCCTTCCCAGGATACGAAGGCTACGAGTACGTTGTGGCCGAGGGCGAGTTCGCCGCCATCGGTTGCCATGCCGTCGGCCAGCGTGTCTCCCGCTTCTACGCGGTCGCCCTTGGATACGATCGGGTGCTGGTTGATGCAGGTAGACTGGTTGGAACGCATGAATTTGATGATGTCGTAGGTGTCAAGCTCGCCGTTCTCTGCGCGAACGATGATCTGGCGGCCCGTGACTCTTTCGACAGTGCCGGCACGTTTAGCGAGGATGCAGACACCGGAGTCCTGACCAGCGACCCATTCCATGCCGGTGCCGACGAGCGGTGCTTCCGGACGCAGGAGCGGTACAGCCTGACGCTGCATGTTCGCACCCATCAGAGCTCGGTTCGTATCATCGTGTTCGAGGAATGGAATGAGGGAGGTACCGATGGAGACGACCTGCTTCGGGGATACGTCCATCAGCACGACTTCGTCCGGTTCTGCTTCGAGTACGTCCGGGCCGCGGCGGCTCGCTACATTCTTATGAACGAAATGACCTTCTGCATCGAGCGGTTCGCTCGCCTGCGCGATGATCTTGTCTTCTTCGATGTCAGCAGTGACATATTCGCACTTGTCAGTGACGGTGTGTGTCTTTTCATCGATCAGACGGTACGGTGTCTCGATGAGGCCGTACTTGTTGATGACGCCGTAGTTGGACAGAGAGGAGATCAAGCCGATGTTCGGACCTTCAGGGGTTTCTACCGGGCACATACGTCCATAGTGGGAGTAATGTACGTCGCGGACTTCAAACCCTGCACGTTCACGGGAAAGACCGCCAGGTCCCAGAGCGGAAAGACGACGCTTATGTGTGAGTTCTGCCAGCGGGTTCGTCTGGTCCATGAACTGAGACAGCTGGGAGCTGCCGAAGAATTCCTTGATAGCAGCTACGACCGGGCGGATATTGACGAGCGCCTGTACGCTCATCTTATCCTGGTCCTGGGTGGTCATTCTCTCGCGAACCACTCTTTCCATACGGGTGAGACCGATACGGAACTGGTTCTGCAGGAGCTCACCGACGCAGCGGACGCGGCGGTTTCCCAGATGGTCGATATCATCACTCTTGCCATAGCCCTGCATCATGTTCAGGAGATAGTCAATGCAGGCGATGATATCACAGATCTCCAGTGTGCGGTAATTGTCTTCGCGGTTGCCGGAAGAGCAGATCACCTTGACCGGAGTGCCATCATCCTTCTGGGTCATCACTTCGACCTGATCGAAGGAAGAGAATACACCGCTTTCTTCGATTCTTGCGATGGCTTCTTCATCGATGGTGCTGTTGCCTTCGATGACCACTTCACCCGTTTCCATATTGACGATCGGGCCTTCGGTCTTGTGTCCGAGGAGACGGTTCTTCCAAGCCAGCTTCTTATTCAGTTTGTAACGGCCGACCTTCGCGAGATCATAACGGCGCGGATCAAAGAAGAAATTATGGAGAAGGGTCGTACCACTATCTTCGGTAGCCGGTTCGCCCGGGCGGAGCTTGTGATAGATCTCGATCAGAGCAGCCTTTTTGTCCGTGGTGCTGTCTTTCTCCAGCGTCTTTTCGATGTGGATATCATGGTCGAAAAGCTCCAGGATCTCTTCGTTGGAAGAGTAGCCCAGCGCACGGATGAGGACAGTGACCGGCATCTTACGGTTACGGTCGATACGGACGGAGACGGAGCCTGCCGGATCCGATTCCAGCTCGATCCACGCGCCGCGGTTCGGGATCAGCTGCGCGGTATAGATCTCCTTGTCGAAAGCATCTCTTTCGCGCTTGTAGTATACGCCAGGGGAACGAACCAGCTGGGATACGATGACACGCTCGGCACCATTGATGATGAATGTGCCCGTGTCCGTCATGACCGGGAAATCCCCCATGAACAGATCGTGCTCTTTCAGCTCGCCGGTTTCCTTGTTTTCCAGACGCGTCTTCACGTACAGCGGAGCGGAGTAGTTCACATCCTTCGCCTTGCACTGTTCGATATTGTACTTGCCCTTGCCGAAATAGAAATCGCCAAAGTGCAGCGCCCATTTCTTAGCGCTGTCCTCGATAGGAGAAATATCTGCGAAAACATCCTTCAGCCCTTCCTTGCAGAACCATTCATACGACTTCGTCTGCAGATCGAGCAAATGGGGCATCTTCAGTACTTCCTGCGATCTGGCATAGGTGTATCTCTTCTTCTTCCCCACCACGACAGGTCTGAACATCTTGCTGTTCGGCATTCCTTGCCTCACCCTTTCATAAAAAAACATGGCTTTCTTCCTCCCGGAAAAAAGAAGCAGGAAATCGAACCAATCATCGAGTCCCTGCCTGCCTCCGGAAGCATTGCACAACCTTATTATATATACTCTACTAAAAGAACCGTTGCGAATAAAAATTATATCACACAATGTCAATATCCGCAATGATTCTCACGAAAACCCACATAAAGATTTCTTCTATAATGCATATCACTCATTTTCTTTTATAGAAATTACCTTACGCTATATAAAAGTTTTTATGCGTCAATTTTTCTATTGACTTTTTCAGGATCTTCGTTCCGGCTTATTCTAGCATTGTGCTTTGAAAAATGCAAGGGGACCAGCGGCCAGTGAGCGATGACGATTCACCAAGAAGAGGTACTGATCTTCACGGATGAGCGTTTCCGGAAAAATCCCCTCTCATCTAATTTGCTCACCGATACCCCGAGTAAACATTCGCATTTCATATTGGTAAATCAAAAACGGAAAGCGCATAATGAATGAAACGATTCCCCCGTCACTTCACAGCAAGGAGGTCCCATGGAAAAAGAAAAGAGAACGATCAAGAAAAGAAAAGGCTTCATGCTTTTAGAGCTCATCATCGTAGTCGCCATCATCGGCATCCTCGCCGCTGTCGCCATTCCGAACCTCATCGGCATGACCGACGAAGCGAAGGTCGCTAAGATCCAGTCTGATCTTTCCACCATCGGCACCGCCATGGAAGTCTACCACGTCAAGAAAGGCGGCACCTACCCCACCGACCTCTCCACTCTCGCAGGCGATAACGGCTATCTGAAAAAAGTCCCCGAACCGCCAACGGGTGCCGGTGCTTATACCGTAGGAAGCAAAGGCGAAGTCACCTGCACCTTTAATGGCGTCACCTACTCCTCCTTCGGCACATCGACGGGAAGTACGAACAGTGATACAGGAAAATAATCACGCACAAAAGCGCGCCCTCACACTGATATGATCCCCCCTAAAGCAGACAACGTAAATAACCAAACTGCTTTAGGGGATTTTTAATGCCCAAATGAAACGCCGTGATCCCGGAGCGCAGGAAGTAGCGTATGGAGTACCGTGTTTCCCGTTTTCCGATGCCCTCCCGTTTCTTATTGACCGCAAACGAAAAAGATTTCTCGCTTGCGCTCGAAATGACAGTATGGGAAAGCTATGCAGGGACATGGCTCTCCCTCCTTCCTATGGAAGGAGGTGCCCCGAAGGGGCGGAGGTTGGCTCACGCAGCGGAATAAAAAGGAATGGGTAAGGAGCATTTCCTCATATCGCCTTCCCAAGCACAGGGCACGCTTTTGTGCGTGATTGACAGCGGATGAGCCTGCGTGCCTTGCAGGAAAGACCACTCTCCCGTAACACAAACTGGTAACTGGTGGCTACAGAGCAAATGACCTGCCCTCCTATAAAACGGCAGCGCCCCCGATGCGGATGACATGCCAGCAAGCAAAAAACACCAGCCATAAAGACTGGTGTTTTTGCTTGCCATAGTAGGTCTTCAAAAACAACTAGATGGGTGCTATTGGAATAAATAGAGAAGAATCATATATCGGATAGCCTCCCTATGTACACGAAAAGGCCCAGACTTTATCTGAGCCTTTTCGAAGCCTCCAGGGAAATGATTATTTAGCCTGTTTTGCTTCCAGTTCTTCGATTTTCTTCTGCTGCTGATCCATCTTGTCCTGCATAGCACCGATCATTGCGTACAGGTCAGCCGTGGTAAGACCAGCTTCCGTGTGCTTACCGGATTTACCAATTTTGAAGGTCAGACCGACATTGTAAGCATTATCACCGCTGGTCAAGGTCGTTCCCATGCTCAGCATGACATTTCTGTTCGGACGGTAGAATGCACCCAGAGCAAATGCATTCTCGCCTTTATAAAAACCACCTGCGGCAGCAATGTCGAATTTATTGTCCGGATCATAGTCCAATGGGTGAAGTGCAGCCAGAGCGGATGCCTTGGCGATGCCCTTAGTTGCATCGGATTCCACCTGATTGATGCGGCTATTCAGCATATTATCGCCTGCAATGCGCTGATCTTCTTCTGCTTTGATATTATCCTGCAGTTGCTGGTCTGCTTTCTTCAGGTCGTTAACTGCTTCTTTACGAGCTTTTTCTTCTGCATCGATTTTTCTGGTATTTTCATTGACACCAGCACTCAGATTAGTAGCACCATTGGTCAAAGGAGTATTGACACCGGTTTTCTTTTCCAGTGTATCGATCTTCCAGTCGTGTTTATCTGTCTTCGTTTCCAGTGCACTAATCTTCTCATCATGTTTCTTGTCTGCATCTGTGCGAGCTTTTTCTTCTGCTTCGATCTTCTGGGTATTTACATTTACACCAGCACTCAGATTAGTAGCACCATTGGTCAAAGGAGTATTGACACCGGTTTTCTTTTCCAGTGTATCGATCTTCCAGTCGTGTTTATCTGTCTTCGTTTCCAGTGCACTAATCTTCTCATCATGTTTCTTGTCTGCATCTGTGCGAGCTTTTTCTTCTGCTTCGATCTTCTGGGTATTTACATTTACACCAGCACTCAAATTTGTAGCACCATTGGTCAAAGGAGTATTGACACCGGTTTTCTTTTCCAGTGCATCGATCTGCCAATGCTGTTTGTCTGCATTCTTATCGAGATTTTTCAGCGCGCCACCGATGGTATCATCTTTCTTAACAACATATCCATCCTTCTGATTATAAGCGCCCTGATCCAGCTGACCGAAAATAGTTTCGATATCGTTCTTATTTGTTTCAATCTGTTCCGATTGTTTCGCAACGTAGGCAGCGCCAGATTTTTTGACCTGTTCCTGGAGCGTTCCGATAGCGTCCGCGTTCTGTGTAACCTTATTCGTTACGTTATCGAGCCGCCCAGTCGCTACGGTGACCTGATTCTGCAACTTATTCACCGCATTTTCACGTTTCTGAGTTTCTGTCTTAATAGCAGCTGCATTAGAAGCAATATCATTCTTATTCGCTTCGACATCGGCCTTATCAGCCTTCTTGTTTACTTTGGCAGTAAGATCGCCCATCTCATTGGCACGATCCATCGCATCCTGCGCCATATCCTTCTGGAGCTGAGAGATCTGCGCACCTTGTGTAGTAACCTGACTCTGTAATCCAGTTACCGCATTTTCACGAGCCGTTGCTTCTGCATCGATTTTTCTGGTATTTTCATTGACACCAGCACTCAGATTAGTAGCACCATTGGTCAAAGGAGTATTGACACCGGTTTTCTTTTCCAGTGTATCAATCTTCCAGTCGTGTTTATCTGTCTTCTTTTCCAGTGCACTAATCTTCTCATCATGCTTCTTGTCTGCATCTGTGCGAGCTGTTGCTTCTGCTTCAATCTTAGCTTTGTTATCGGCAATACCCGTAGTATCAAGAGCTTTGACTTTTGTCTCAAGGGTACCGATCCTTGTTTCTGCCTGCTGTACACGAGAAGTATAAGAATCTACCTTACTTTCCAGACCTTCCACAGTCTGTGCCTGCACGCCAACCACACCCCCTGCGATCGATGCAGCAGCCAAAATTGCCGAAATTAATTTTTTGCTTTTCATCATACCAATTCCTCCTAATACAAACGCTTTCTAAAAAAGTAGAAACGCAGAATCCATGGGAAAGCGTTTTAATATGGTTTAATTGTACTCCCCCCCGATTTTTGTCTATATTAAACTTTAAATTTAAGCATTATCTAAAATCAATTTTCTAGAACTATTCCACTATCCTGAAACATTATCCGAAAACGCTGTAGAATCGTACACAAACTACCTTTCGCCGTCTGTCACACGATCCCCTCTGACAAGCTTTTTCTGTTGCTACGTAATACGAGAATACCATTCTCTAAAAAGGCGGCACACCACCCTTGTGAACCTATCCGCTCCCCAAGCACCGTCATCCCGAGCGAAGCCGAGGGATCTTTATTGCACTGCCGCCATATGCACACATGCACCCTCACTCAAACAACACCTTGGTGCTTCCTTTTTCGTCTTTCTCTCACTCACGATTTACCGCTCTGCAAAAAAGCTCCCTCCACTTCGGTCGGGATGACGTTTAAGGGAAACGGATAGTCTCACATAGTCTTTCACACCGCTTCGTGGATCCATCCTGCGCCTTTGGCGCGGGCCGTTTGGCCTCACAGGAAGGCGCCTTAATGGGCAGGCTAGGCGCCTCTTTGGATTAGGCCAAACTCGGAAGTCCCTCTGCGGGACTTCCGTCTCCAAGGGCCTACTCGTATCGTTGTTATGACTGGTAACCCATGACTTGAATACCACTTTCGGGCATCGCCCAATAAAAAAAGGCGGCACTCAGATGCTTTCGCAAGCAGCACAAATGCGCCTCTCTTTCCACTATGCGACCTTCTGTCTTTCATACCATAGTCCCCCTATCCGCCCCTGCGGGGCACCTTCCCCTTGAGGGTAATGCTATTAAGTTAAGCCAAAACCTCCTAGCACACGTTAGTAATAACG
>ERZ1034691.1306-NODE-1306-length-16371-cov-8.023842_pt1 | contig 16371 bp, 15 predicted proteins | sample MGYA00520638_ERZ1034691 | MGnify/ENA primary metagenome ERZ1034691 (study PRJEB33766, sample SAMN09781763) | gut metagenome | biome: gut microbiome | host: Homo sapiens | place: Madagascar | study: EMG produced TPA metagenomics assembly of the PRJNA485056 data...
AATCTGTATCCGACACCCCAGATGGTTTCAATATACTGCGGCTTTGACGTATCATACTCAATCTTTTCACGAATCTTTTTGATATGCACGGTAACGGTTGCAATATCACCGATAGAATCCATATCCCAGATTTCTTTAAACAGTTCGTCCTTTGTAAATACGTGGTTTGGGTGCTCTGCAAGGAATGTCAGCAGATCAAATTCCTTCGTCGTAAAAACTTTTTCCTCACCGTTGACAAAAACACGTCTTGCCGTCTTGTCAATCTTAATGCCGCGGATTTCAATCACATCATTTTCCTGCTTTGCACTGCTGACCAAGCGCTCATATCTTGCCAGATGTGCTTTTACTCTTGCCACCAGTTCGCTCGGACTGAACGGCTTTGTCATATAATCATCTGCGCCGACACCCAGTCCGCGGATTTTATCAATGTCTTCTTTCTTTGCCGATACCATGATAATCGGTGTGTTTTTGACTTCACGGACCTGACGGCAGATTTCATAACCGTCCGTTCCCGGCAGCATGACATCTAAAATCATAATATCAAAATCTTCATTTAAAGCGGTTGCCAGTCCCTGTGTACCGTCTGACTTAATGACAACTTCAAAATCACTTAATTCCAGATAATCTTTTTCAATTTCTGCAATGGCTTCTTCATCTTCTACTATTAATACTCTGCTCATACCCCAATTTCCTTTCTGTTTTACATTTCTGTGTTACATTTTATCTGAGTCCCTTTGCACTCTTTTTTCCACTTTTATCTTCTATACAATAATGGGAATTATCTTTATATTTTAACAGATTGATATGCATGGCTGTTCCTTCGCCCTCCACACTTTCTGCCCAGATTTTTCCCTTGTGGTCTTCAATAATTTTTTTAACAATGGCAAGTCCGATACCGCTTCCGCCCTGTCTGCTGTTTCTTGATGAATCCGTTCTGTAAAAACGTTCAAAAATACGCGGCAGTTCTCTTGCCCCAATGCCTTTTCCGTTGTCTGCCAGCAGAATGTGTACATAATCACCCTCGTCATAAACGGCAATTGTAATTTTTTCTTTCCGGCTTTCGTCGCGGTATTTTACGGAGTTGCTGACAATATTGTTGATGACACGCTTTAACTGTTCCGCATCTGCAACGACAAACACATCATCCCCCGCATAACAGCGGTAATCCAGATCAATACCCTGCGCTTCTAAGTCAATCTTAATCTCTTCACAGCAGTCATCAAAATATCCCTTAATCGGAATCTTTGCAAAAGAATACGGCACACGGTTGGTATCTAACTTGGAATAAATCGTCAGCTCATCAATCAGCTTGTCCATATCATTGACCTTATTGGCAATTGTACGCAGATACTTTTCCTGCTTCTGCGGTGTATCCGCGATACCGTCCTGAATCCCTTCCACATAACCTTTAATCGCCGTCAGCGGTGTCTTTAAATCATGTGAAATATTGCGGATCAGCTCTTTTTCTTCCATATCGGAACGAATCTTGTCTTCGGACGACTGCTTTAAAATGACACGCATTTCCTCAAAATCACGGCACACATCACCGATTTCATTTTTCGGGACATTCGGCATTTCAAAATCAAAATTACCCGCCTGTATATTATGTGTAGCCAGCTTCAGCTTATTAAGCGGTGTCACAACGGAACGGTATATCCACAGATTCAGTATCAGGCTTGTAATCACCAGTATCAGAAAAACTGCCGCAAACAGTTCGATTGCAAACATTTTCAGCTGCGGTACAATCTGATTTAATGATGTCAGAATGGATACACTGTATTCATTGCCCTGACTGTCGGAAAAATTAATCTGCTTTACCAGTGTCTGGTAGTCGCCGCCCTTATAAAGTGCCACATCACAAATGTTCTCATCTTCATCATATGCCGGAAGCAGCTCATCAATATTTTTTCCTTTAAGCACCTCTGACTGATATGTATAGAAACCGTTCTTACGGACAACCAGCTCTGAGAGCTTCTCTGACAGTCTGTAATCAATATGCTCCAGATAGCTTTCATCGTTAAACTTTTCCGGATTTTCCTCTGCAATTTCACGGATATCGTCATAAATATTTTCCGTAATCTTTCCCATCAGTTCCATCGGCGAGTAAAAATCAATCAGAAATGTCTGACTGTCTATCTCATAGGTCTGATACATATTCTGTGCATGGATTTTATACATGCCGCAGATAACCAGTCCGCACAGAACCATCGGAAGAATACTCATAATGCAAAAAGTTAATATTAATTTATTTTTCAGTTTCATTGTCATCTTCATTTCTGCGCACGCCCTACGTCTATTTTAGCTATATTCTGCAGCCTATATGATTCCGGTCCGCATAATGAATTTGTGTTCTGTGCGCACGGACACAAAATGCGTGTGTGAAATAGATAAATACCAAATTTATCATATCACAAATTGTCTTATTTTTATCAAAACAAACAATAAATTTTATTAAATATTAGTAATAAAAGTAAAAAAGCTGGTACACACCCACGTTTCCGCATCAGTGTATACCAGTTTTCATCAGCCGATTTTTAATTTAAATTTCTGTACATCTCTTTCTGAATCGACACGTTCAATTAAAGCACCAAGACTTCTTAACTTTCCTTCAAAATCTTCGTACCCTCTCTGAATATATTCAATGTCATCAATTTCGGAAATGCCTTCCGCTGCAAGTGCTGCAAGTACAAGTGCCGCACCCGCACGTAAATCCGGTGCTGCAAGCTGTGCGCCTGTAAATCCGGATACACCTTCGATATAAGCGGTGTTACCCTCTACCTTAATCTTGCTGCCCATGCGGTTTAATTCATCTACATATTTAAAACGGTTTTCAAAAATGCTTTCCGTTACCATGCTTGAACCGTTGGCAAGTGCAAGAACAACTGCCATCTGTGGCTGCATATCCGTTGGAAATCCCGGATACGGGAGTGTCTTTACATTGGTAGATTTTAATTCTTCACTGCCAATAACACGTACGCTGTCATCACCTTCAATGACCTGACATCCGATTTCAAGCAGCTTTGCAGATAAAGATTCCAGATGTTTTGGAATGACATCTCTTACCGTAATATCACCTTTGGTTGCTGCTGCCGCAAACATAAATGTTCCCGCTTCAATCTGATCCGGAATAATCGAATACGTCGTACCGTGCAGACGGGAAACGCCTTTAATACGGATAACGTCTGTTCCGGCACCTTTGATATTCGCGCCCATTGCATTTAAGAAGTTCGCTACATCTACGATATGCGGCTCTTTTGCTGCATTTTCAAGAATCGTATCGCCTTCTGCCATGCAGGAAGCTAACATCAGGTTAATTGTTGCGCCGACTGTCACGACATCAAAATAAATGTGGCTGCCCACAAGCTTTTCTGCCTTTGTATGAATCTTTCCGTAGGAAATATCCACTTCCGCACCCAGAGCCTTAAAGCCCTTGATATGCTGGTCAATCGGACGGCTTCCGATATTACATCCGCCCGGAAGAGCCACCTGGGATTCCTTGTACTTTCCAAGCAGTGCGCCCAGTAAATAATATGACGCCCTGATTTTCTTAATATATTCGTAATCTACATTAATATCACTGATAGAACCACCGTTAATCTGAACGGAATTATTGTATACATAAGTAACCTTTGCACCAATCCCCTCAATTGCCTGTAAAAGTACACGAATATCCCGTACATTCGGCACGTTTTCTATCGTTACCGTTTCATCTGTCATAATCGCAGCAGCGAGAATGCCGAGTGCTGCATTCTTTGCTCCACCTATGGAAACTTCTCCTTGAAGGCGTACTCCACCCTTAATCACATACTGTTCCATTGTTATGCACCTCTATCTTATCTATATCAACTTCATTATTATTTTCAACATATTCTGTTAAATTATAACATAAACATCACATTTGTAAAGAGTACAGCCAAAAAAACCTTACGAAAATAGCTTTGTTTTGCAAAGGCGCATTTACAGTATATGCTTTATCTGATACATAAGAACTATCTTTTACTGAATAAAGCGCAGTGGATTTACGGTGCTGCCGTTTATCCACAGCTCAAAATACAGACACGGTTCATCGCAGTTTCCGGTACTGCCGCTGTTGGCAATCAGCTGTCCTGCTGTCACATTCTGCCCTTTTACCACACCAATTGCATCAAGGTGTCCATATCTTGTTACGGAGCCGTCTTTATGTGTAATGTCAATACAATATCCGTAATCTGCATACCATCCGGTACGTGTCACCGTACCCTCTGCCGCCGCATAAACAGATGTCCGCTCTTTTGCAAGCCAGATGACACCGTTATTTACATTTCCGCCAAACTGTCCGGAAACCGGTAACCCATACGCACTGTCTGACTTCGTACCCACTGAAATCACCTGTGGCTGCGATTCTGTCTGAACTTTTTCATCTATAATCTTCGTATCTGTCCGTCTTCCATTAATATAGGAAACCTCTGCCGTAACCTTTCTGGTTCCTGTGCTTCCTTCTTCCTCTATCGTATTCTTACCCTTCTGTGCTTCCTCATCCTGTATATACTGCGGTGTTGCACGATACGTCTCATCATATGTTTCACGCTTTGTCATCACAACAGACAGCAGGGTTTCCGGTACGGAAAGTGTTATCATCTCACCCTCTGCAAGCACCGAATCCGTATCCAGCTGCGTATTCCATTCGTAAATCTGTTCTTTATCAATTCTGTAATCGGAAGCGACGGATTCAACGGTTTCTCCCGCCTTTACTTCATATAACACACGGTTTTCTGATGATTTTGTCACTGCTTCGTAAGCCGTGTCCACATTGACAATCCCGGTCTTTGCAAGAAGAACTTCGCTGACAGTTACATTCTGCGCAAAATCAATGGATGTAATCCCGTCATGCACGACCGTTCCGTCTTCCTGTGTCGTGGATGCCTGTCCGCTTAGTACCGCAGATACGATGTCTTTGCTGGCATCTGTCTGGGTCTTTTCAAAGCTGACGGTATAATCTCCGCTGCTGCCTGCAGCCTTTAACTGCACCGTATACTCTTTTTGGGTGTCATACTGCTGTTCCACACGGGAAAGCAGCGTATACACATCCTCCAGACTTGCAAGTGTAACCGTTGCATCGTCCATTCTGACCATATAGGCAATCTGTGAATTCACATCTGTTATACTGGAAAATAATGCACTATAGATACTGTCTGAGAGTTCTTCCTCACTCATGCGTTCCGCCGTAAGATGGCTCTCTTTAATTACCGTATACTCCGGCTCCATATATACAACATCAGGATAAATGCGGGAAAGCCGTCCTCTTGCATCTGCAAGCGCTTTTGCCGCATCTGCGCGGGAATTGGCAGCCCCGACTTCTGTTCCGTTTACTTCTATACGGTAATACGCTACCTGATTATTTAAAAGATTCTTTTCTACAAACGGTATTGCAAATAAGCATACCATACTGGCAACAAACATTGCTGTCAGCAGCATCAGTCTCATTCTTTTCCCATATTTGGTAAAATGTGACATGACTCTCTCCATTTCTGCCGTGTGACGGCATTTCTATCATAATCTATAACATAATCCATAAACTGTGTAGTTTACTGTTTTGTAACACTTTTGTAATATTTGTCATGTTACCATATCCGGAGCAATTTGTAAAGAGCGGGCATCTTTGATGTCCGCCCTTTTAAGCCTGTAGTGTTATTCTTCTTTTTTACGCGAATCAAAGTAGACAAACGCATCTATTTTTTCAAGAATATCCGCGAAAATTTCCCGCGGCGCAGCTTCAATATATTTCGTCAGGATTTCATTTTCCTGCTTTTTATATCTGCCGTAGAAAATGTCGTACAGGTTGTGACCGCGCACGTAAATCCGGATATTTTCAATGTTATCCACAATGTCCTGACGGGACTGTATCTTTATCCCCGTTTTTTTTAACATAGCTTTCACACTTGTTAATTTATAGAGATATTCCTGATATTTACTCCACAAAATGTCGTAAAACGCATCGACACTTTTTACAACACCAATCTGCGCCATGACTTCCGGAAACAGAAAATAATTCTCAAACGAATAATATTTTAAAATCAGCACATTTTTCTCCGTAACCCGTGGAAGATTGCCTTTATCTTCATGTGACCGGTCGCCGTAATATTTGCAAAGCTGCTGTCCTAACTGCATCCTGTTTTTGCCGTCGCTGTCCCGGATCATCATAAAACTGTCCTTTAAATAAACGGAATTAATGTATTTTAAATTGGCATACGTCTTGATATTCGTGCAGCTGTTGGTGGAAATAATCGCAATGCGCTTGAGCTGTCCGGACTCATCATAGACCTCGGAATAATATTTTTTAAGCAGCAGCGGCAGGCGGCTCTTATCCTGCTTACCCTCAACAATAAAGACAAAGCTCACATTCATCAAGTCATTTGCCGTGTAACCCAGATCATTTAAAATGGCATCCAAGTCGGTGTCTTCACGTACACACGTATTGTACCTGCTGTCGGAATACACCTGACGGATCTGTCCCGATGTAAAGTTAAACAGCATTTCCGGCTCGTGCGTGGAAAATATAACCTGATTCTTTTTGGACAGCCGGTAAAGGATTTCACTCGCAACCTTTTTTAACTGCGGGTGCAGATAAATTTCCGGTGTATCTACCATAATAATATACGGTGCTGTGTTTTTTGTATCCACATAGGTCTGAAGCAGGGATAAAATGTAAATGCTTTTTAAGCCTTCACCGAGCGCATCCAGTCCGCCCTCTTTTTTGCTGCCGCGCATACGCACAACGGTATCAATTTTAAACAGTTCGTCCGCATCAAATTTAATCTCATAATGAATTTCATGGGACTGCCCGCCGTTGCGGCTGAAATAGTAGTTTAAACGCTCTGACAACCGGTTTAAATTACACGTAAATAATTTGTACTGCAACAGACGGCTCGTTTCCATCAGTGTCAGCTGTTCCGGCGTTTTTTTCTGGATTACGCCGATACATTCAAAGCACTGGTGGCATTTGCGTTTTTCATCAAAAATGCACCGGTCGTCCCGCAGTGCCTGCAGTCCGGTATCCTGCTGTAATAAAATCAAATCCTGACTGATATCTTCTTTGTCACGGTACTGGTCCACGAAATAGATTTTCGGAAAAATACTTTTGATATAACGGTTGTTTTTAAAATAACCGTCTTTATAGCGTACGATGCCGTTTCTGCCGTAAATGTATTCAAATTCAAGCGTGCCGCCATCCTCCGTTTCCTGATAGGACGGCAGCTTTTTACAAAAATTTTCTTTCCACAGTGAGAACTGCTTGAAATTACCGACAATGCCGTTCTGATGCAGATACTCTAAATCTTCATCTGTAATCAGAAGCTGTATGCCGATGGTAATATTGCCGTCCCGGTGGTGAAAATCCGCTTCGGATATGGCATAATCGCCGGATACCGCGCGGATTGCATCAAGCATGACAGATTTTCCGGCATTGTTTCTTCCGACTAAAATAAGTACATCTTCAATATCGCGGATTACCAGTTCCTCTACGGATTTAAAATTTTTAATGGACAACTGTGTAATTTTCAACGAAAATGCCCCCTTTTTGTCTTACTTTTTTCCTTTTTCTTTTCGGGTATGTTTACCGCTTCTGCCTTTCGCTTTTACACCTTTTTTTGTGCTGCTTTTAGACTTGTGTTTCGGGTTGTTTCCGGCAATGCTTTGGGGTTTGTTTTTTGCTACGGAATATCCGAATGTGCCAAGCTTTTTACCCAGTGTATAATATTCACCGTGGGAATATGTCACTAAATCTGCCGCATTTAAGTCAAATCTGCCTTTTTCATCCATGTAATCATCATCAACCCGCACCGCCACGACTTCTGCCAGAAACATATCGTGTGTGCCCAGTTCAAGCACCTGTGTCACACGGCACTCTATATTGACCGGACTTTCCGCAATGCCCGGTGCTTTTACCTTTTCTGACGGTTGCGGTGTCAGGTGCATTTCCTGAAACTTATCAACATCCCTGCCGGAACGCACACCACAGTAATCGGTTGCACGGCATAACTGCTTTGTCGTCAGATTTACAACAAATTCTTTTGTTTCCTTTATAATGTCATAGGAATATCGGTTTTTCCTTACGGAAATTGAAATCATTGCCGGATCTGAACAGATTGTTCCTGCCCATGCCACGGTAATAATATTCGGTTTTCCGCCCTCGCGCTGGCAGCTCACCATCACTGCCGGTACGGGATATAACATATTTCCCGGTTTCCACGTCTGTTTTGCCATTTTTTAATGTCCTTTCTGATTTTTGTATTCGGTTTCTGTGTTATATTTCCATTCTTTTATGGATACACTATCTTATGATGTCATCATCAAACCTTTGTATATGCCGTATTTCGGCGGATTGGAGTTTTATGAATACTGTCACCCAGAAACTTACGCGCTTAAAAATATTTACCGCAGTTTCTTTTATCCTTACTGCGGCGCTTGGCACTGCCTGTCACTTTGCCTTTGATTTTTTCGGTCAGAGCCGTCTGATTGCCCCTTTTGTTCCTGTCAATGAGTCTACATGGGAACATTTAAAGCTATTGTTTTTTCCGTTTCTTTTACTGCTTGTAATCGGCTGTTTTGCCGGTATTGCAGGCGGCAATGCACCTATTTCCAACCGCAGTCTGAAAAAAATGTTTTTATCCTGCTACTGGGACGGCGCGGCATTTGGCGAACTCTGCGGCATGGCAGCCGTTGTCGTCTTATTTTACGGCATCAACGGCATTTTAGGCTTTAATCTGGACTGGGTAAACATCGCTATTTATTTTATTGCTGTTTTATACGCCCACTATACCTTTTACCGGTATGCGTGTCTTCCATATTATAATACATTTTCCTACCACAAACCGCATCGTCCGGTTCCGCTGATTCTGCCTGTTTTTGTACTGGTATTTGTGACATTTTTATTCATGCTTTTTACGTTTTATCCACCGCACATCGGTCTTTTTTCCGACCCGCAAAATGGCAGCTACGGTCTGTCCGCCAGTCTTTTTACCAGATACTCATATCCTTCCAGAATGACGGCACTGTGGTCAGAAGCCAGCAGGGTCGTGTGTTCCATCGTATAGGTTTTATTTTCAAGTACCGCACCCGGACTCCACTCTACACGGACCTGGGATTCCGTGCGGACCGCCAGTTCCTTATTTTCAAGGCATAACCGATGCGTCGCGCAGACTGTACCGTCTGCGTTGTTTTTTCTTGAAATTTCGGTATCTTTTATTGTAAACCAGCCTGCATTTTTAGCATCATCGCCAGCTTTTTCATGCAGAAGTCCCTCCGGCACCAGCGCAATATAGGCAGTTGTGATAATCCGCGTACGCGGGTCCCTGTCATATGCACCATATGTTTTTAACTGTTCAAAGTTTAAATGCTCAATTCCTGTTTCTTCCTGTAATTCTCTTGCTGCCGCCGTTTCGAGATTTTCCCTGTACTCCACAAATCCGCCCGGCAGCGCCCACCATCCGATGCTTGGGTGGTTTCCCCGTTGAATCAGCAGTACTTTGGTCACTTTCTTTTCGGATTCATTATAGGCAAATACCGCCATATCTACGGTATTGCACGGATTCTGGTATTTATGCGGGTCATATTTTTCCAAAAATGTGACTAAATCTTCTCCGGCTGCGTTTTTTTCTCCCGTTCCCATAAATGCTTTTACAGCTTTTTCTTTATCTAAATACATATTTCTCTCCATTCCGCTCTTTTATGCTTTTTCGCCGTGCATGTGCGGGAAAGCAAAGCTTCCCCGCACTGTCGGGCGTTCGCCCTATCGCTTAAAATCTTCAAGAAGTGCCCTGTGCAAGCACGGCACTTCTTTCCGCTTTTAACCGGCACGGCTCATTGCTTACGCACATTTTACCACAAATGGGGGTTGTATTAAATCCCTGTGTTTACAATTGTTTTTTATGCTACTTGTACATCTTATTTATTTATGCTACAATGCAATTATAAGAATTCGTGGAACATCATAGAAAAGATTACATATTTTCCGCCTTTCCAAGGGGGTTTTATGCCTTTTAAAGTTGTGTCGTCCCACGATGATATTACCGCAAATGCGGAGGAATGGAGGATTTTATGATTGGAAATGTAATCGTTGGTCAGTCTGGTGGTCCAACATCAGTAATTAACTCAAGTCTGGTAGGTGTATACAAAACTGCACGTGACAGAGGGGCAAAAAAAGTATACGGTATGCTTCACGGCATCAAGGGGCTGCTGGACGGACAGTATGTTGACCTTTCTGAAAAGATTAAGACTGATATTGACATCGATTTGTTAAAGAGAACCCCATCTTCTTATCTGGGTTCCTGTCGTTACAAACTGCCGGAGGTAAATGAAGATAAAGCTGTATATGAAAAAATCTTTAAGACACTTGAAGATTTGGAAGTAAAATACTTCTTCTACATCGGTGGTAACGATTCCATGGATACCATTAAGAAGCTTTCCGATTATGCAAATCTTGTAAACAGTGACATTAAATTTATGGGTGTTCCAAAAACTATCGATAATGACCTCGCTGTTACTGACCACACACCGGGTTACGGTAGTGCTGCCAAGTATATTGCGGCAACGATGAAAGAAATTATCCGTGACGGTCTTGTTTATGATTATCCGACAATCACAATTGTTGAAATCATGGGACGTAATGCCGGATGGCTGACTGCTGCTGCTGCTCTTGCAAAGGGTGAAGACTGTGAAGGCGTAGATATGATTTACCTTCCTGAAAAGGTATTTGATATTGACAAGTTCATGGCAAGAGTAAAATCTTTAAGCGAACAGGGTCGTTCTATGGTTATTGCGATTTCAGAAGGTATTAAGGTTGCTGACGGCAGATATGTATTTGAACTTTCTGACCACGTAGAATTTGTCGATGCATTCGGACACAAGCAGTTAGCAGGTTCTGCAAAGTTCCTTGCAAACAAGATTGGTTCTGAACTCGGCATCAAGACAAGAGCAATTGAACTTTCTACCATGCAGCGTTGTGCCGCACACATGACTTCCCGTACGGATATCACAGAGGCCTTCAACGTAGGTGGTGCAGCTGTAAAGGCAGCTTTTGAGGGTGCTACAGGACAGGTTGTTGTCTTAAAGAGAATTTCTGATGACCCATATATGTGCATTACAGAAACACATGATGTTCATGATATTGCCAATGTGGAAAAGAAGATTCCGTTAGAATGGATTACAGATGACGACTATGTTACAGATGATCTGATTCACTATATCAGACCACTCATTCAGGCTGAACTTTCACCAATTATGGTTGACGGTCTTCCAAGACATTTAAATGTCAATTTCTAAAACTGAATAACATTTTAGGTGAAATCCCCGGAAACCCGTGTCGCGGCTGACCGGGGATTTTTATTTTTAAATTTTTCCAATATAATAATTTTTTGTTCTTCCCCTTGTCATTCTCCCGATTATCCATTACAATCACTGTATCTTAAAAATATGAATATACACGGACAGCCGCTTCTTTTAACGGACTGCCGGCTGTTTTTTGAAGAATGGAGATTTAAAAATGAAATTTGTAATACAGCGTGTCAATCACGCAAGTGTCACCGTTGACGGTCAAACGGTCGGTTCTATCGGTAAAGGACTGCTGATTTTATTCGGCGCCGGAAAAGGAGATACTGAAGAAATGCTGCCAAAGTTTGTGGATAAAATCACAAAGCTGCGGATTTTCTCTGATGAAAATGACAAAATCAATCTTTCCCTTTTGGACGTAGGTGGCGAACTGCTTGTCGTAAGCCAGTTTACACTTTACGCAGACTGCCGCAAGGGAAACCGTCCAAGCTTTTTTGATGCCCTTGAACCGGACCGTGCCGATGCTTTATACGAGAAATTTGTTGCATTGTGCCGCGAAAAAGTCACCAAAGTAGAAACCGGAAGCTTCGGTGCACATATGCGTGTTGACCTTGAAAATGACGGTCCGTTTACCGTTGTCTTAGACAGCCGTGATTTTTTCAAAGAATCCTCAAATGAAAGGCGGGAAAATTAAGATGTTCCGATTATGGTGTAAATTATTTGATGACAGCAATCATCTGCTCAAGGATATGGTGGTGGAAAATGATGATGCGGCCACAAACCGTACCCGAAAGATTTTTGACGGTATCCACAGTGCCTGCTATGCCTTTGATTTAAGCGAGCCTATCTGGCTGGATTCCAATGTTGCGGAGTTTAAACGTCATTCCAAAGTCCGTTTCTATCAGGATAATTTTATTGACAGCATTGACTTTTCTTATATGGAAATTCAGGTGATTGAAGAAGACTAATACAAAAGACTATTCTTGCAATAATTTTTTTTAATAAATACAGTTCCAATACACATTTATTTTTGTAAATGTGTATTGGAACTTTTTAGACTGTAACAAAAATATCTGTGTATCAGCGTTTTGTCTGATTCATCGACCGTGCCAGCTTCTCAACTGTTTCTTCTGGCAGGCAATTTCAAGCCGTTCACGGATTGCGGCATATTCTTCCTCCAGCTGTTTTAACTTTTTCTTATTTTCTTCGAGTTCTTTAAAATCCTTTTCATACACAAAGATATGAAACGGTATCAGAAAGAACAGTTTTTTCTCAAACAGTTCATGAATCGTATAGCGTTTTACTTTTAATACCGGCACGATATAGGATACCTTTCCGCCCGGAGTTAAGACTTTAACCGTCATGTGTTCCGGGGTGTTTTGGATATGCCGGAGGGATACAATCGCTGAATCTGGGAATTGTACTGTCAAAATATTTGATGTAAAAATGTGTGAAAGGCTGTCCACTCCCATTCAGGGCAGACAGCCTTTTATTATTATCCAACGACATTCCGGGCCTTGCCTTCCGTAAATGCCTTAATATTTTCATAGACCTCATCCATCAGTCTTGTTCGGGCTTCTACGGTTGCCCAGGCAATGTGTGGCGTTACAATGAGCTTTGTACTGTCTTTTACAGAATTGAGCGGATTGTCTGCTTCAACCGGTTCTTTTGTCAGCACATCCAGTCCTGCTGCCGCAATCTGATTTTCATTCAAAGCGGCTACCAGATCCGCATCATTTACAATCGGACCACGTCCGACATTAATTAAAATGGCGCTGTTTTTCATCTTCTCAAATGCCGCCTTATTCATCAGATTTTCCGTATTCTGATTCAGCGGTGCATGAATGGATAAAATGTCTGACTGCGCTAAAATTTCATCAAATTCAACACGCTCATACGGTACATCATAAGTATGTCCGCTTGCTGAATAATAAATCACCTTGCAGCCAAAGCTTTCTGCAATTTTTGCCACACCCCTGCCGATAGCACCGAGTCCGATAATGCCCCATGTCTTGCCTGCAAGTTCATGGAATTTTGCATCAAAATGCGTGAAACACGGACTGTTAATATATGCACCGGATTTTACATAGTTATCATAATAGCTCAACTTTTCAAGCAGATAGAAACACAGCGCAAAGGTATGCTGAATGACAGACTGTGTGGAATATCCCGCAACATTGGCAACCGTTATGCCATGTGCCTTTGCATAGGCAAGGTCAATGTTGTTATAGCCTGTGGCGGTTTCTGCAATCATTTTTACCGCCGGTGCACCGGATAATACCGCTTCGTCAATCACAACTTTATTGGTAATAATGACTTCCGGATTGTGTTCTGTAATCCGCTGTTTTGCTTCTTCCCTGCTGCTTTGCGGATATGTAATCACTTCGCCGAGTTCCTTTAACTTATCCAGTGAAATGTCATCTCCCAAAGTAATTGAATCCAGTATCAATATCTTCATTGTCAAAACTCCTTTCGTCTGTTTGTACAGTTCTTTTATTAATCAAATTATAACATTTGATGTTGTTTTTTCAAGAAAAATGTCCTTTTGCCGCACAGATTTTATCATATCTTCTGTTCATTTTCATAAACTCACTGGCGGCTTTCCCTTTTAATTTTGCAGCCATCACTTTTCCCGCTTCACTGCGCACGGCGCCACTGTTTTCCAGATAATCCACGAGTTCCACAACCGTATCCTTTAAATAGCCGTCCACATCTGCCATACAGTCCATAAAATGCAGGGACACACAGCACATCGCCGCGACCGCCGCACAGATATAGACTTCATCTGTATTTCCCTTAAAAAGAACCGCCGAAAATATTCCCAGTAAAGCAATCCCATATTTGACCATTCCCGCAATCCGCTGCCATGCTTTCATGCGCAGTCCACAAATTTTCTCATTTTCGATAATCTTTTCCACAAAAACTTCGGTGTTATTCACCGCAATCTCCAGCTTACAGCAGTCATCATACTTGTCGACTGCCTTGCGGATCACCGGCACTTTTCTTGTTCCGCTGCGGATATCCTGTATCATCTCATAGCAATTTTTAAATAAAAACAGCCAGATAGCCATCCCCGCCATAAACACCACTGCCATCAACACTACTATTATTTTCATACTTCCCCCATTTCTGAACAACTTGTTGCAAACAAGCTTTCATTTAAGGCTTGTTTACACTCCTTTCCCATAAGCCATACTGCCTTTCAATTACGTAACATAATAATATCGCAGAAATGCTAAATTGAAAAGCATTTCTGCGATAAATCGTTCGTCAAATATCGGGGATATTCGTCTTATTTTAAGCTTTTGCGACTAGGCAATGCGGGAAACAAGTTCCTTTAATAAAAGAACAGAGTTGTGGATTGCCTGTTTTTCAAATGTCGGATAATCCATGGTCGCGCTGTCATCTGCCTTATCGGAAATTGCACGTAAGATGACAAACGGCACACCATTTAAATATGCAGCCTGTGCAATCGCTGCGCCCTCCATTTCCGTGCAGTAACCGTCAAAATTGGCACTGATTCTTTCCTTTACCGCCTTGTCTGAAATAAACTGATCGCCGCTGACAACTCTGCCCACATGCACGCCAATCTGCGGCACAACCTTTGCACAGCTTTCCTTTGCCAGTTCAATCAGTTTTGCATCGGCCTTAAATGAGAGCGTATCCATTCTCGGAATCTGACCGGGTGCATAGCCAAAGCCTGTTGCATCCATATCGTGATGCAGTACATCATCCGAAATAACAATGTCTGCAATGTTAATTTCATTTTTTAAAGAACCGGCAATGCCTGTATTAATCACATAATCCACGCCGAAATCGTCCACTAAAATCTGTGTGCAGACCGCCGCATTGACCTTACCGATACCACTTCTTACAATGACAACATCTTTTCCGGCAAGCTTTCCGGCTTTAAATGTCATCTGCGCCTTTGTTTCCTCGCGCTCAATGTCCATGACTGCTACAATCTGTTCCACTTCTTCATCCATTGCTCCGATAATTCCTATCATAATCCTCTCCATTCCGCAGGCATTTTAATGCCGGAGGAATCGCGAGCCAAATGTCCGATTTGGCTCTGCGATAAAGACTATTTTGTGATGCCTGCGGCACAAAATAGTCGTGTGAAAAATCTTAGATTTAAGGATTTTTCACACTTTTCTCCATTCCTATTTTTATTTACTTGTCAGCAGTGAATATGAAATCGTGCTGACTTTATCGTTATTCATGACAAATGTCAGGGTCATTTTATCCTTAGAATACGCATAGGTGTTGCCTGCTGCAACGTAATCCGTGCCGTATGCCTTTGTCACTGCCGCAAAGCTGTCACCGATTTTAATACCTTCTGCCGTATTTACTGTATCATCTTCGAGCGTAATTGTATAGATATACTTTTTGCCGTCTTTTTCATACGTCTGTAAGGTAAAGCCGTCATAATAGTAAAATGTATCTTTTCCTTCGAATGCACAGCTTAATGCCTCATATGTGCCGCCGGACGGTGCTCCAAGTGCATCTGTTACCGTCTGGGCATCTTCATTAATATAAATCTGCTGGTCACCTGTGGTAAAAATATAACCGCTTGGCTGATTTTTTGCACTGCTGCCAGATGCTGTGCCGCAGCCTGCAAGTGAAATTACGGTCACTGCAATACACAGCGCCGTTATCCAAAATTTTTTCATCAATCTGCTGTTCCTTTCTCTGCTTCATATCGTTCTTCCATTTCCTGCCAGTAGGATAAAACCGCACTGTCCTGCCTGTGGTCCGGCAGATCACATTCTGTCTGCAGAATCTGTCCGAAATAGCGGGAAAGCTTTTCCGCGCCCCACACATTTAAGTGCAGTCCCGCATCATAAGTATCGGTTGTCAAATCAATCCCGGATTCCTGCATGGACTCCAGAAAATTGTAATACGGCAAATCCTTCTGCGCGGCATAATCTTTGATCTGTTCTTCCCATTCATCATACCACACCGGATAAATTGTCGGTGCTTTCATCAGCACCAGACGGATATTTTTTTCCTTGCAAAGCTGCGTGATTTTATCCAGATAGTCCCACGCATTTTCACCAAACGAAT
>ERZ1034691.1310-NODE-1310-length-16342-cov-14.312396_pt1 | contig 16342 bp, 16 predicted proteins | sample MGYA00520638_ERZ1034691 | MGnify/ENA primary metagenome ERZ1034691 (study PRJEB33766, sample SAMN09781763) | gut metagenome | biome: gut microbiome | host: Homo sapiens | place: Madagascar | study: EMG produced TPA metagenomics assembly of the PRJNA485056 data...
ATAAACTTTTCATATATTTTTTTTGCGTTTTAATAAACAAAATGAAAAAAGTCGAAATTTAAGATGTAATATATAAATAGATCAAATGAGGTGATCAAATGATAGATAAATTAGTAGATAAAATATGTAGTTATATTGTAAAAATGATACGAAAAAAGATGCCTGAAATAGATGATGAAAAAGCAGAAGTTATACTGTATGGAATACAACTAATAATAGGAGAAATACCAAAGTTATTTATCATATTTGGAATAAGCATTTTACTTGGAATAGGCTGGTATATGTTATTTGCATATATTGCAATAATACCATATAGGGCAGCTTCTGGAGGATTTCATTTGAAGAGCCATTTAGGTTGCATTATAGGTACAAGTTTATTCTATTATGGAAATATATTTTTAAGTAAAAGCATAGTAATTGGAGACATAGAAAGATATATTTTAGTAGCTGTAGCATTAATATTTGGCATAATTATGGTTAGCTTATATGCACCAGCTGATACGGAAAATGTACCAATTATAAGCAAAAAAGAAAGACAAAATAAAAAAATAATGTCATATATTACATTGGTGTTAACATTAGCAGTATCTCTAATAATTAAAGATAATACAATCTCAAATATATTAATTATAGGAGTAATTATACAAACAATAACAATAACAAGAGTTGCATACAAACTTACAAATAACAAATATGGATATGAAGAATATCTAAAAGAAGTACAACAAGTACAACAAACCAACTAAGTTAATAATAGCATTAGCCGGCAATGCTTTATTATAAATTGAGATAATAGAGGAGGAATTATTATGTTAAAATTTATAGCAAAAATTGCAGAGAGATATGCAAAAGCAACAAATACAACATGTATCATAATGGGACTATTACATCAACCAAAAATGCCTGCATCATTAATAAAAAAAGACTAAAATTAAAGTTCGGATAAAACATTATTCTTTGCATAGAAAATAAACCGTTTATTTATATTAATAATAAATTTCAAATTGTTGTTTAAAGAATTCATTGTTTTTAGTGGTAAATAAATTTAAATTATTATTTTTCTTTAAAATTTGTCTAATTTTCCATAAGCCTAAACCAGAGTTACCTTGTTTACTTGAAATGCCTTTCTCAAATATTTGATCTATATTAACATCTTTATTCACATATGTGTTTTCAATAATAACAAGTATTCTATGCCTACTTTCTTCTTTTCTAAATGTAACATTAATTATTTTTTCATCACATTCTTTTGCGGCTTCAATTGCATTATCTAATAGTATACCAAGAATTCTAGTGAATTCATAAATTTTCATATATTTTTCAATTTCTTTTAGATCTAAGAAAATATCTAGATTAATTTGAACATTTAATTCATCTGCAACATAGTATTTTGTTGCTAAAATATTATAAATAGCAGGATGATTAATAACATCTGGGTTTAGTGAATAAAGGTTATTTGTTTTATTGCAATCTTGTAATAATTGATCATAATATTTTGTTAAGCCTTCCATATCATTATTTCTAACATATCCACCAATACCGTTTACTATATTATCAAAATCATGTTTGAAAGTTCTAACTGTATCGTGTAAAACACGTAAAGAGTGAATTGTTAAGTTCGCACCTTCTAGATCTCTTGCTGTAATTTCGAGTTTAGATGAATTAATAATACTGTAGATACTAATTGAGAAATATGCTAGTAAACCTAATATACTGATAAAAGTAATAAATGCTGGCATAATGTCAATATAGAAATAAATTAAATAAAATTGCATTGCAATTACTACTGCCATTAACAAGATATTTGCTAGTAATAATAGTTTTGTTTTAGTTGGCATTTCATCAAATATTTTTATATTTATCTTAAAATATTTAATAGCAATTGCTAAAAGCCATATAACTAAATATATACTCAATATGATAGAAAATCTATAAATAGGAATTAACATTATTTCATTTGTAGTTACATGGAATATTCCAAACACTACTCTAGTAGAAATAAATTCTAAACATGAAGTTATTGCAAGAACAACAACTTCTGATAATATACCTTTTAAAACAGATGTCTTTAGTATAAGTATTACTAAAATTGGCCATAAAATCATACGTACAAAAGTTGAATATAAATTAGGTAGAACCATATTAATAATTAAAGCTAATACAGAAAATGTACATACATATATTATTTTTTGTTTACGACTAGATTTTATATTTAAACATGCAGAAAAGAATATTATTCCTATGTAAGCATCTAGAAAGGCTAAAGGTATACTAATTATATTTATTAATCCTTCATTTGGCGTTGTTAATGCTGTCCAGATTGTTTGTAAAATTTCCATTGTTAAAAACCTCCATAAAATTATTTTTGTATTTTGGACCAATATAGCATTTCTCATTATTATCAAAAGAAATTGTATTGGTAGAAATATTAATATTATCTATTTTGTCTAAGTTTACGATGTAAGATTTGTGGCATCTAACAAATTGCTTAGGCAATATTGCTTCTATCTTATTGAAAGAGTTATATACTTCATATTTTCGTGTATCCGTAGTAAAAACCAATCTCATACCATCTTTTTGAATAAAGTTAACAGAATTTTCAGGGATAATTGTTTTATTATGATTAAGCCTTATATATTTAGGGTTGTTGTTAGAAACATCATCAAATAATCTTAGTATCGTTTCTTGCAATCTTTCAAGAGTGAGAGGTTTTGCAATATAGTCAAATGTTTTATATTTATAAGCTACTAACCCAAATTCAAGATGTCCAGTAATAAAAATTATATATATACTTTTATTGTACTTGCGTATTGCTTCTGCAAGTTTTAATCCAGACATTTCGTTGTTTAGGTCTATATCTAAAATAACCACGTGAACAGAATTTTCTTTTATATATTTTAATAAATCTGTAGGATTTTGTGCCGAAAAAACAATCTGACCATCCAGGTTGTTTTGCATGATAATAGAATCTAGCATTCTTGACAACCTTGTAATGGCAGACTGACTGTCATCACATAAACCAAAATTTAACATATATTTTCCCCCACATAAAACAGTGAAATAAAACTCTTTTTAATGAAATGTAATTCGACAAATTACGAATTAATTACCTAAAATTTCCAATTACGATTATAATATAATCTAAAAAATAATAATTGTCAATATTTTTTTATAAAAGAGGGAAAATTTGAGATAATGTCGAAAATGTTAGAATACTAAGATATAATAAACTTAATTAATAAGAAAATAGGATAAAAATAAATAATATTGTAATAATATTATCATTTTTATTGAACGCTGCAGATATTTGTGTTAGAATATCAAATAAATGGAAAAATATTTACGGAAGACAATGTTTGAAATGAATGGAGGAAAAGCAAAATGGCAGTTTTATTACCAGGTGGTGCAGGATATATAGGAAGTCATACTGCAGTTGAATTATTGAATAAAGGAAAAGAAATTATTATTATAGATAATTTTTCAAATAGTAAACCAGAGGTACTAGATAAAATAAAACAAATTACAGGAAAAAGTTTCAAATTTTATGAAATGGATTATCTAGATAGAAAAAAGCTAGAAAAGGTATTTGAAGAAAATGAAATAGAGGCTGTATTAAATTTTGCAGGGTATAAAGCAGTAGGTGAGTCTGTTCAAAAACCAATAGAGTATTATACAAATAATATATCAGGAGCACTTGTATTGTTAGATACAATGAGAAAATATAATTGTAAGAAGTTTATATTTAGTTCATCGGCAACAGTATATGGTAATCCTGAAAAAATACCTCTAACAGAGGATTGCAAAGTTGGGGGAACAACAAATCCTTATGGAACTACTAAATTATTTATAGAACAAATATTAAAAGATATATATACATCAGATAATACTTGGGATATATGTATACTAAGATATTTTAATCCAGTAGGATCTCATGAAAGTGGTTTAATAGGAGAAGAACCAAAAGGGATACCAAATAATTTAATGCCATATATAGTAAGAGTAGCAAATGGACAATTAAAAGAATTATCAGTGTTTGGTAATGATTATGATACACCAGATGGAACAGGAGTAAGAGATTATATTCATGTTGTAGACTTGGCAAAGGGGCATGTAAATGCACTTGAAAAGCTGGATAAAGAAGGAAAAGGAATATATATATACAACCTAGGAACGGGTACAGGTTATAGCGTATTAGACATGGTTAAAGCATTTGAAAAGACAACAGGAAAAAAGGTTCAATATAAGATAGCTCCAAGAAGAGCAGGGGATATTGCAACATGTTATGCTGATCCTCAAAAAGCAAAAAAAGAATTAGGATGGGAAGCTAATAAAACATTAGAAGATATGTGCAGAGATTCTTGGAATTATATAGAGAAAACAAAATAGTAATGTTGAAAAAAATTAAAGTTAAATATATAATGTAAAAAAATAGAATGGGGAAAAAATGAAAACATTAAAGTCATTGGAAAAATATACAAAGTTAATTTTACTTTTAATAGATGTTATATCTATTGCAATTTCATATTTCTTGACTCAAATATTTTTAAACGAGTCCTATGAGATTATTAATGAATTTACAAAAAAACAATTAATTAATTCAATTTTAATATCCATAATAGTATATCAAATATTTTTAAATTTATTTGAAGTGTATAAAAACATCACAATGTATGAAGGGGCAAAAGAATATTTTAGTTATGCATTAGCTTGTATGGTTTCTAGTAATGTTGTTTCAATTATAGGAATTATTTTTAATTTAGACATTTTGTCAGCTAATGAAAACTTACTAGCTGGTATTTTTACTTCAATAATTTTAGTGTCATATAGAGTTATAATAAGATTCATTATGACAAATAAAATTACAATAAAGCCAGAAGAAGAAAGAAAAAGATTACTTATAATCGGAGCTGGCGATGCAGGAACAGACGTAATAAAGAATATAAAAGCAAATTTGATGAGCAAATATAATCTTGTTGGAATAATAGATGATAATCAACAAAAGAAAGATTTGAAGATCAGCGGTGTTAAAATCTTAGGTGGAAGAGATGAAATTATTAAAATATGCAAAGAGAGAAAAATAGATATTATATTCTTTGCAATTTCAAATATTTCTGCAAAAGATAGAAAAGAAATTTTAGCTATATGTCAAGAAACAGGTGTTAAATTAAGGATATTACCGGGAATACAAGATCTTATTAATGAAAAAAATATTATGCAGAGCCTAAGAGATGTTGAAATAGAAGACGTATTAGGTAGAGAACCTATTGTACTAGATAATAGCAATATTGAGGGTTTAATTAAAAATAATGTTATTATGATAACAGGTGCCGGAGGATCGATAGGATCTGAGTTATGCAGACAGATTGCAAAATTTGAACCAAAAGAAATGATACTAATAGATATTTATGAAAATAGTTTGTATGATATTGAACTTGAATTAAAAGCTAATTATAAAAATATAAAAATAGATGCAATTATTGCGAGTGTTAGAGATAAAAAAAGAATGGAAAGTGTATTTGAAAAACATCATCCATACTTAGTATTTCATGCAGCAGCTCATAAACATGTACCTTTAATGGAATTTAGCCCATTAGAAGCAATAAAAAACAATGTATTTGGAACATACAATGTTGTAAATTGTTGTGATAAGTACAATGTTAAAAGATTTGTTTTAATATCTACGGATAAAGCAGTTAATCCAACAAATGTAATGGGTGCAACAAAAAGACTATGTGAAATGATTATACAAGCAAAAAATAAAGTTAGTAAAACAGAATATGTAGCAGTTAGATTTGGAAATGTTTTAGGAAGTAATGGATCTGTTGTTCCATTATTTAAAAAACAAATAGCTAAAGGAGGACCTGTTACTGTAACTCATAAAGAAATTACTAGATTTTTTATGACAATACCAGAAGCTGTACAACTTGTATTACAGGCTATTACATATGCAGAAGGTGGAGAAATCTTTGTTTTAGATATGGGAGAACCTGTAAAAATATATGATTTAGCAGTAAGTCTTATAAAATTATCAGGACTAGAACCTAATGTTGATATACCAATAGAAATTACTGGACTTAGACCTGGAGAAAAACTATATGAAGAAATATTAATGGCAGAGGAAGGATTACAAAGCACAAAACACAACAAGATTTTTATTGCAAAACCATCTAAAATAACTATGAAGGACATAGAAAATAAGTTAGAAATATGCAAGGAAACAATAGAAAATGAAGATATTTCTATTAAAGAAATAAAGCATAATATAAAGAAAATTGTGCCAACATATAAGGAAGAAAAACAAGAGAAGTATGTAAAAGATAAGAAAGAGGGAAAATAGATGAAAATGAACATACCATTTTCTCCACCAGATATAGGTGAAGATGAAATACAAAGTGTTATAGATGCTTTAAAATCAGGATGGATTACAACAGGCCCAAAGACAAAACAATTTGAAAGAGAAATAGCAAAATTATGTAATACAGAAAAGGCTGTATGTTTAAATTCTGCAACAGCTTCTTTAGAATTAACATTAAGAATATTAGGAATAGGTGAAGGTGATGAAGTAATAACTTCAAGTTATACATATACAGCATCAGCAAGTCCTATAGCTCATGTAGGAGCAAAAATTGTATTAGTAGATACACAAAAAGATTCTTTTGAAATGGATTATGAAAAATTAGCAAATGCAATTACAGAAAAAACAAAAGTAATTATACCTGTAGATGTGGCTGGAATTTTGTGTGATTATGACAAAATATTTAAAATTGTGGAGGAAAAGAAAAAGTTATTTAAGGCAAATAATGATATACAAAAAATATATAACAGAATAATTGTAGTTGCAGATAGTGCACATGGATTTGGCGCTAAAAAAGATGGAAAGATGTCAGGAGAATTTGCAGATTTTACAACATTTTCATTTCACGCAGTTAAAAATCTAACAACAGGAGAAGGTGGCGCTGCAGTTTGGAAAAGTAAAGAGGGATTAGACAATGAGGAAATCTATAAACAATATCAATTATTATCTTTACATGGACAAACAAAAGATGCACTACATAAAAATACATTAGGTGCATGGGAATATGATATTGTTGATACATATTACAAATGTAATATGACTGACATAATGGCAGGAATAGGACTTGCACAAATTGCAAGATATCCAAAACTAGTAGAAAGAAGACACCAAATTATATCAAAATATAATGAGGCTTTTAAAGATTTACCAATAATGGTACTAAAACATAAAGATGAAAATCATAGATCATCAGGACATTTATATTTTACAAGAATAAAAGGTATTAACGAAGAACAAAGAAATGAGATTATTATAAAAATGGCAGAAAGAGGAATAGCATGTAATGTACATTATAAGCCATTACCAATGCTAACAGCTTACAAAAAGCTAGGATTTGACATTGCAAATTATCCTAATGCATACGATTTCTACAGAAATGAAATTACTTTACCATTATATAGTAAATTAACTGATGAACAAGTTGAATATATTATAGAAAACTTTAAAGAGATTGTTGGAGAATATACAAAATGATATTAAAAAAATATGAAAACTTGCCAGAAAATATGAAAAATGAAAAAGTGAAAGAATATTATAATATTCTTTCACATAAAAAAATAAGCCTTATAGTAAAGAGGTTATTTGATATTATAGCATCATTAATTTTATTAATTATCTTATCTCCTATTATGCTTATTTTAGCAATAGCAATAAAAATTGATTCAAAAGGTCCAGTATTTTATAGGCAAGAGAGAATAACTAAATATGGTAAAAAATTTAGAATATTTAAATTTAGAACAATGGTACAAGATGCAGATAAAAAGGGAGCTTTAGTTACTATTGGCGAAGATCCAAGAATAACAAGAGTTGGAAGTAAAATACGTAAATGCAGATTAGATGAATTCCCACAACTCATAAATGTTTTAAAAGGTGAAATGTCATTTGTAGGAACAAGACCAGAAGTTGAAAAGTACGTAAACAAATATACAGACGAAATGAAAGCAACTTTGCTTATGCCAGCAGGAATTTCATCAAGAGCAAGTATTGAGTACAAAGATGAAGATGAAATGATAAGCCAATATTTAAATAAAGGCGAAAAAGTTGACGATATTTATGTACAAAGAATATTACCTGAAAAGATGAAATGGAATTTAGAGTACATAAAGAAATTCAATATTATAGAAGATATAAAAGTATGTTTTAAAACAGTATTTTAAATTTGTAAATTATATAATATAAGGAAGATTAATTATGGAAGATAAATTGGTATCAATAATTATGCCAACATACAACTGTGCAAAGTTTATTGGAAAGACAATAGAATCGATTATAGCTCAAACATATGAAAATTGGGAATTGATAATTGTAGATGATTGTTCAAAGGATAATACTGAAGAAGTTGTATCGGAATATAAAGATAATAGAATTAAGTATCACAGACTTGAAAATAATAGTGGTGCAGCTGTTGCTAGAACAGAGGCAATGAAAAAAGCAAGTGGAAGCTATATGGCTTTTTTAGATAGTGATGACTTATGGAAAAAAGATAAACTTGAGAAACAATTAGAATTTATGAATAAAAACAATTATAATTTTACATGTACAGAATATGAGCAAATTGATGAAGATGGAAACAAGCTTAATAAAGTTATAAAAGTAAAGAAAAGAGCAGATTATAACAGAATTTTACTTGATTGCCCAGTCGGAAATTCAACAGTTATGTATAATGTTGAAAAGCTAGGAAAATTTGAAGTTCCAAATATACGTAAAAGAAATGATGATGCCTTATGGCTTCAAATATTAAAAAAAGAAAAATACATATATGGTATGCCGGATATTTTAATGGAATATAGAATACGTAGTAATTCTATATCTAGCAATAAACTTAGTTTGGTAAAATATCATTGGCAACTATATAGAAAAATAGAACATTTATCGGTATTTCGATCAGTTTTTCACATTTGCTGGTGGGGAATGATAAAAGTATTACATATAAAGTAGAGGTGTGAGTAATATGAAAGTGGCGATAATAGGACATTTTGCTGTAAATCAAAATTATAATGATGGTCAGACCGTTAAAGTTAAAAATCTTTATAATGAATTAGAAAAAAAAATAGGAAAAGATACTATATTAAAAGTAGATACTTATAACTACAAAAAACACCCAATAAAATTATTAATAAAATGTATTAAAGCTATGAAGGCCGATAATGTAATTTTTTTACCTGCTCAAAATGGAATAAAAGTATTTATTCCATTATTATGCTTTTTAAATTTATTCTATAAGAAAAATCTAATATATGATGTGGTTGGAGGCTGGTTGCCTGATAAACTTGAAAAAAATAAAATTTTATTAAAAATATCAAAAAGGATTACTAAGATACTTGTAGAAACGGATGGAATGAAGAAAAAATTAAATATAATGGGGCTTAATAATGTTGAAATAATGCTGAATTTTAAAGATCTTCGTCCTGTGGAAGAAAATCAAATAAGAAGAACGAATTTTAATAATATAAGAGTATGTACATTTTCTAGGGTAATAAAGGAGAAGGGAATAGAAAATGCAATAAATGTTGTGAGTAAAGTAAACAGAAGAATACGGAAGAAATGTATATTATCTTGATATATATGGCCCTGTTGAAAAAAAGTATAAAGCAGAATTTGAAAATATAATGAAAAAGGTTGATAAAGAATTTATATGTTATAAGGGGGAAGCTGATTCAAGTATGTCAGTTGAAATAATAAAAGAATATGATTTATTATTATTTCCAACATATTATGAGGGAGAAGGGCTAGCTGGAACAATTATAGATGCTTTATTTGCGGGTGTACCAATAGTTGCTTCAGATTGGAAATATAATAAAGATATAATTAAAAATGGAATAAACGGGTTTATTTTTAAGACAAAGGATGATAAAGAATTTGAAAAGTTACTAGGTGATATATATTTAGGTAAATATGATATACATAAAATGAAAAAAGATTGTATTAAAGAATCAATGAAATATATTCCCGAGATTGCTATTGAACCGTTAATGAAGTATGTAAATAGTCCAAAAAGAGTATTGTGTATTGTGAGTGGCATGAACAGAGGTGGTGCAGAAACTTTTTTAATGAAGATATATAGAGCTTTAGATAAAAATAAATATCAAATGGATTTTTGTGTTACAACTGAAGGTGTATATGATGAAGAAATTAAAGCAATGGGTGGTAAAATATTTATGATTCCACAAAAATCTAAAAATCCCATAAAATCATTTACAGCTATAAAGAAAATTGTAAAAGAAAATCAATATAAATCTGTACTAAGAACATGTCAGCATTCACTTGCTTCGATAGATTTATTAGCTGCAAAATTAGGAGGAGCCAAAAAACTAATTTATCGATCAAGCAATGCAGGAATAACAGAAAAAGGATTTGGAAAGTTTATAAATAGTTTATTTTCATTTTTACCTAAGATAATACCGAATGTAAAAATTGCACCATCAACAGAAGCAGCTGAATTTGTATTTGGGAAAAAGGCTATTTCATCAGGAAAGGTAATAATAATGCCAAATTGTTTGGATTATGATATATTTGAGTTTGATATGACTAAAAGAGAAAAGATTAGAAGACAACTAAACTTAGAGGATAAACATATTATAGGACATGTAGGAAGATTCAATAAACAAAAAAATCACTATTTTTTAATAGATATATTCAATGATATACATATAAAAGATAATAAGGCACATTTACTGTTAATTGGAAAAGGCGAGTTGGAAAATGATATTAGAGATAAAATTAACAGAATGAACTTGAAAGAGTATGTTACTATTATATCACCAGTAAACAATGTAAATGAATATTATATGGCTATGGATGTCTTGATATTTCCTTCATTTTTTGAGGGAATGCCAAATGTAATAATAGAAGCACAAGCAACAGATTTGCCATGCATTTTATCAGATACTATCACAAAAGAGGCTAACATAACAGGAAAACTTATATATAGAAGTTTGAGTGATGATAGTCAAATGTGGGCGAATTGTGCAATTAGAGCTATTAGTGATATAAGAAATAGTAATAGAAAAGTATATGAAGAAAAAGGATATATAGTTAAAGATATGATAGGAGAATATGAATCATGTTGGTTTTAGGAGATATTAAATGGAAATAGTTAAAGAATGGAATTGGTGGTCTTTGCTATTATATGTAATAGTTGCGATAGTAACTGCAATATGTTTCAGACAATCTGTGATAGCAAAGAAAAAAGAAAGTATAATTAAGATATTTAAATATAAATTAAAAACGAAATATATTTACTATTTTATAATATTTTGGATATTTGTAATGTTTTCATCTTTTAGATATATAGGACAAAATGTTGGAGGAACTGATACTAATACATATATTGATTATTTTAATGCTGCAAAATATATAAAATTTGATATAAAAGAAACAATACGTTTAAATAGTTATGAATACCTATTTTATAATACAATGTTTTTAGTTAAAATATTAGGTGGAACATATAGAACTTTTCTAATCATAGTAAATGCACTAATGATAAGTTGTATAATATATTATGTTGATAAAGAGGTCGACGAAGAAAATAAATGTATATGGTTTATATTAGCGTATTTACCTTTACTAAAGAGTTTTAATATAGTACGAAATTGTATTTCAGCCCTTTTGGGATGTGTAGCATTGAATTTTCTTAGTAAAAATAAAATAAAATATAGTATTATCTTGGCAATGCTAGCATATTTGAACCATTATATTGCTATACTGTTATTTATTGCTATTATATTTTATAAATACTTTCCAAATAAATTTTTAGAAAGTAGAAAGAAGATTGTTATACTAAATATAATTTGTATTATAGTGCCCGTAATATGTTTTCCTTTAATGAAAATTATTATGGCTAATACAGGCTATGCTAATTACGTCAACAGAATACAGATCTCATTATGGGGCTATATTCCATACTTTATAGTATATATATTAATGATATTTACGCCAGGTTTCAAAGATTATCTAAAAAAGTGTAATCATTATGGATATTATAAAATAATCTATTTTTTAAGTTTAGTATTACCAACTTTTATTGCAATAAATGCGGCATATAGAGTATTATTATTCTTTGACTTACCAATGATTTTATTATTGGGAGATTTAACAGAATATTATAAAAAATATATATCAAATAAATATGTAAAATTTTATTACTTTGGTGTAATAATCATAGTACTTGCATACTACATATTTAGAATATACAGGATGTGGTATTCTAGTGGAATAATGCCATACTACAATATATTATTTATGTAAATTTAATATTCAATTTTATAAACGGAGAAAAATATGAGTGTGATAGATTTTTTTAAGAGAAAAATTATGAATCCTGTAGATTATGCAAAATCATTAGGAGTTAAAGTAGGAAAAAATTGTGAATTTTACTCAGATATACTATGGGGAAGTGAACCCTATTTAATATCAGTGGGAGATAATGTGAGGATTACAAGTGGATGCAAGTTCGTTACACATGATGGCGGAGTTTGGGTTCTTAGAAATACTAAGCAATTAGAAAATGCTGATATATTTGGAAGAATTATAATTAAGGATAATGTGCATATTGGAATGAACTCTATAATTATGCCAAATGTTACTATTGGTAATAATTGCATAATTGGATGTGGAGCTGTTGTAACTAAGGATGTTCCGGATAATTCTATTATTGGAGGAGTACCAGCTAAATATATAAAAAGTATAGAAGAATACTACGAAAAACACAAAGAGGATTGCGATTATACTAAAAGATTAAGTCGCAAAGAAAAAAGAAAATATTTGGAAGAAAAATATAATTTAAATTAATGGAGTAAAAATGAGAAAAGAAAAAACTATAAAAAATGTAATATTTACACTAATTTCCCAGATTATATATATTACATGTGGGTTTGTTATACCAAGAATATTGATAAAAGGATATGGTTCAGAATTATATGCACTTACAACATCAATATCGCAGTTTCTTTCATATATTACACTATTAGAATCTGGCGTTGGACTTGTTGTAAAATCGATTTTGTATAAACCTATTGCTGAAAAAAATGAAAAAGAAATTAGTTCTATATTATATAGTGCACAAAGATTTTTTAATAAGATAGCACTAGCTTTTGTTATATATATAGTAATATTGTGTATATTTTATCCAATGACTAAATCTGCTTCTGTTTTTGATAATTCATTAACAATTAGCTTAATTGTTATTATAGCATTAAGCACATTTTTTGAATATTTTATAGGTATGATATATAAGCTATTTTTGCAGGCTGACCAAAAATCTTATGTTATATCTATAATACAAGTAATAACATATATAATAAATGTTATTTTTATATTGGGATTAACATATTTAAAATTTGATATAAGAATAGTAAAATTGGCAAGTTCGCTAATATTCATATTGAGACCTATAATACAAATATTATATGTAAGGAAACATTATAATATTAATTTAAAGAAATGTGATAGAAATTTTGTTATACCAAGTAAAAGAGATGGACTATCTCAGCACATAGCAGGAATTATAAATACTAATACAGATGTTATGTTGCTAACTATGTTTAGCAATATGGCTAATGTTGCTATATATTCGGTATACATGATGATTGTCTCTAGCATAACAACACTTATAAATAGCTTTACAACAGGAACGGATGCAATGTTTGGAGATATGTATGCTAAAAATGAAAAGAGAAAATTGGTTCAGGTCTTTGATGTATATGAATCAATTTATATGATGATTATTACGATAATATTTGCATGTACAGTTGTATTAATTGTACCATTTGTATCAGTGTATACGATGGGTATAGAGGATGTTAACTATATACAAAAATTGTTTGCGTTTTTATTAGTAACTGCGTATTTTTGTCAAGCAATTAAGAGCCCATATAATTCTTTGGCATTTGATGCTGGAAAGTTTAGGGAAACAAAAAAAGAATCTTGGATAGAAGTTTGCATAAATATGATTATATCAATTGCTTTAATTTCAAAGAATGGAATAGTAGGAGTAGCAATAGGAACTTTATGTTCTGTTATATATAGAGGTATTACTTTTGTTAAATATATTTCAAAGAAAATTTTAGAACGAAAAATTTGGATTAGTATTAAGAAAATAATCTTGTGTGTATTACAATATTTAAGTATATATTTTATTTGCAAATACATAAAAATAGAGATATCTTCATATATAGATTGGATAATATATGCAATAGTTGTGCTTGGGATTTCTACTACTATTGTTGGAATTACTACAGTTATATTTGATAAAAAAATAATTACAAATGTTAAAGATTTATTAAAAAGGAGTAAAAAATGAAAATATGCTTTTTAACTGATAATATCCATTTTTTAGGTGGAGCACAGAGATGTACAGTAAGGTTGGCAAATGAACTTGTGAAAAAGGGCAATGAAGTAACTATTTTATACAATAATAAAGATATAGATTCAAATTATAACGAATATAATTTGAGTGACAAAGTAAAACTTGAATACATAAAAGGAACTGACTTTTTGCCCAAAATTATATTTTTCTGGACTAAAATACTTGAAAAGATAAACAGTGAAACAAATTTATTAAAGAGTAATGAAAAACTTTTAAGCTTTGTGTATTATGGTAGGAATATTTTGGCAATAAAAAGATTACAAAAAAAATTTGATACCGAAAAGTATGACTGTGTGATAGGAGTTGGAGCTATATATAGTATGATTTTAACACTGTTGAAAAAAAACGGAACGAAATTTATAGGCTGGCAACATAGTAGTAGTGTTAGACATTTTGAATGGAAAAATGTTTTGTTATGGCATCAAGAAGCTATATTTAAAAAAGCTCTTTTTTACTTAGACGAGTATGTAGTGTTAACACAAATAGATGCTAATTATATCAAGGAAAAATTTGGAGCAAATGTAAATGTAATATATAATCCTACGAGTTTTGAAACTAGTATAAAAGATTATAACGAAACCAGAACTATTTTGGCTGTTGGAAGATACCATGACGTGAAAGGTTTTGATTTGCTTATAGAAGCATTTAAAATATTTAATGAAAGAAATAAAGACTGGAAGTTACGAATTGTTGGAGAAGGTGAACAACGCCCAAAATTACAACAGCTAATAGACAAGTATGAATTAAAAAAAAGTGTATTACTTATAGGAAAAAAGGAATGTATTATTGAAGAATATAAAAATTCGGATTTTTTTGTTCTTTCTTCAAGAATGGAAGGTATGCCAATGACTGTTCTAGAGGCAATGGAATGTGGGCAACCAATTATTGCATTTGATTTACCATGCATACCAGAGATATTAACAGAAGGACAAGGCATTATTGTAAAAAGTTATAATATCAAAGAACTTGCAAATGCCATGGAATTATTAGCTAGAAATTCTAAATTGAGAGAAAAAATGGGGAGAAAATGTAAGAATAGAGTACAAGAATTCAATATACGAAAAATATTGAAAAAATGGGAAGATCTAATTAAATGAGGAGAAAGAAGTATGAAATATTTTATATATAATAATAATTTTAGGTTAAAGTCGGCCAATGTGTGGTTCGCAGACAGTGAAGATGAATGGAAAAACATTAATGCTGATGTATTACATATATGGGGATTTCCTACTAAAATAGCAGGTGGAATTTGTAATAAACAACAAACTTTAATTATTGATTTAAAAAAAGATGAAGAAGAGTTATTCAAAAATATCAATAAAACAGTTAGGTACGAAATCAATCGCTCTATTAAAGAATGTATTAGTTATACTATATATTCTTCAAAAAGTCTTAAAAATAATACAGAATTGATTGAAGAATTTAGAAAGTGCTATAATGAAATGTATAAAGAAAAAAACTTAGATACAAGATTAAATATTGAGGATTTTTATAGGTATATACAAAATGATATGTTGTATTTAAGCATTGCCAAAGATACAGAAGAAAATCTTGTTTATCATGTATATACATATGATAATAATAAAGTGAGATTTTTATATTCATGCTCAACTTTTAGAGCAAGTAAAGATAAGAAAAATACTATAGGTAGGGCAAACAAATTCTTACACTGGGAAGATATGAAATATTTTAAGTCTATAGGAATTGAACAGTATGATTTAGGGGGAATATTTTCATATGAAAAACCAAATGGAATAGATAAATTTAAAATAAATTTGGGTGGTGAACCAATATCATATTACAATATAACTTGTGGACATACATTTATCGGGAAAATTGGAGTTTTAGGATTAAAAATCAAAAAATAAGGAGATTTTATGAATGAATATTTAAGAAAA
>ERZ1034691.1312-NODE-1312-length-16315-cov-76.215498_pt1 | contig 16315 bp, 20 predicted proteins | sample MGYA00520638_ERZ1034691 | MGnify/ENA primary metagenome ERZ1034691 (study PRJEB33766, sample SAMN09781763) | gut metagenome | biome: gut microbiome | host: Homo sapiens | place: Madagascar | study: EMG produced TPA metagenomics assembly of the PRJNA485056 data...
CCGCAAAGCGCAAGCGGAAACAACGGGAGAAATGTCACGCTTTAGGGGCTGAAAAACCCTTGTAAATCAAGGCTTTTTTCGAGGGTGTCAAAGGCAGGCTGATAGATTTATCCTCTGACCCCTAAAACGGCCTTAAAATGCGTATAGAATCCCCAGAGAACCCCCAAGGAGGAACCCTATGTCAGACAACCGAAAATATTATTACCTGAAACTTAAAGAAAACTATTTTGACGATGATTCCATCGTGCTGCTGGAAAGTATGCAGGATGGTGTGCTGTATTCCAACATTCTGCTCAAGCTGTATCTGAAATCGCTGAAACATGGCGGACGGCTTCAACTTGACGAGGACATTCCTTACACGGCGCAGATGATCGCCACCATTACCCGCCAACAGATCGGCACTGTGGAGAGAGCCTTGCAGATCTTTTTGAAGCTGGGTCTTGTGGAGGTGCTGGACAGCGGCACATTCTACATGAGCAACATCGAACTTTTAATCGGCCAGTCCTCTACCGAGGCTGAGCGAAAGCGGGCGGCGAGGCTCCAAAACAAGGCTCTTTCCGCGCCCCGGACAAACGGCGGACATTTGTCCGACATTCGTCCACCAGAGATAGAGATAGAGTTAGAGAAAGAGATAGAGATAAAGAGAGAGATAGAGAAGGGACGCTCCGCCCGCGCCTATGGCCGTTACCAGAATGTTTTCCTGACGGACGAGGAAATGGCAGACTTGCAGGCCAGCTTTCCCACCGTATGGGGCCAGTACATCGAAAAGCTGTCCGAGTACATGGCCTCTACCGGCAAGCGGTATCAGAGCCATGCCGCGACCATCCGGCGCTGGGCCGGTGAGGACGCGAAGAAAGCAGCCCCGCCCACCCGCAACCGGGATTACAGCGTAAAGGAGGATGAAACCGTATGATTGAGATTACCGCAGAAATCCGGGCGCTGATCGACAAGGCAGCCGCCGGTATGGAACTGGCCGGGGACGAGTACATAGACCCGGCAGACGGCCTCATTCACTGTAAGAAATGCGGCGGCCAGAGGCAGACCGTTGTGCCATGCTTTGGGAAATCCGGCTACTTTATGCCGCGCTGCATCTGCCAGTGCCAGCAGGAGGCTGAGGAGCAGCGCAAGGCTGCTGAAGAACGGCAGCGCCGCATGGAGCGTATCAAACGCCGAAAGGCACAGGGCTTGCAAGACCGCTATCTCTATGACTACACCTTTGCCAACGACAACGGCCAAAATCCCCTGATGGACAAGGCCCGCGCCTATGTGGAGAACTGGAAGGAGGCTTACAAGAACAATACCGGCCTGCTGCTGTTCGGGGATGTGGGAACCGGCAAGTCCTTTTTCGCCGGTTGTATCGCCAACGCCCTGCTTGACCGGGATGTGCCGGTTCTGATGACAAACTTTCCCAGCATCTTGCACCGTCTAACAGGAATGTTCTCTGAGGACAGGGCAGATTTTATAGCCAGCTTCGATGAGTACGACCTGCTTATCATTGACGATCTGGGTGTGGAACGCAGCACCGAGTATGCGATGGAGCAGATGTTTTTCGTCATCGACAGCCGCTATCGCAGCCGCAGACCCATGATTATCACAACAAACTTGAAACTGTCCGAGCTGAAAAACCCGCCTGATCTGGCCCACGCCCGTATCTATGACCGTATTCTGGAACGGTGTGCGCCGATTCTCTTTGACGTGAAGAATTTCCGGGAAGAAAATGCCGGAGCCACCAAACAGGCGGCGAAAGACCTTGTGAATCGTAAGCATGAGTAATTTTTTGCCGGACGATATAGACCCGCCCGGAGAAAGGAGCGCCATGAACAAAGAACCCCGTACTATGCAGGTGGCAGACGCCGCTACTGCGTCCAGAGCGCCGGAAAACACGCCAGCGATGGTAAAGAAAATCGGCAAGACAACCTACAAGGTTCATGTCCATTTCAGCAATACCAGCACAGAAACCATGAGCGATAAAATCAAGCGTATGCTCAAAAATGAAATTCAGCAGATGTGACAGACTGATAAACTAAGCCGCCTTGTGCTAAACTGATAGTGGTACGCACCAAAACTTTTATCTAAGGAGGACATGAAAATGCTGTACACAGAAAAAGAGAAAAATGAGATTGAGCGCGTCCGTAAAGTGTTCGAGAAACACATCCAACAAATGACTGCTTATGATTTGGTTTGGTCGGACAAGGTCGGCTATGTGTGGCTGGCAATATCTATCGACCCAGTCTATATTGATACCGGCAACTGGATAGAGTCCGCTGCTGGCCTTTGTTATGAGTGCTTGAATGATATAGCACTGGATGTTTTTGGAATGACCGGAAACGACCATGACTTCGAGGACGCCGATCCGCTGGAACTGGCCGAGATTAAGCGGCGATGGAAACCCTATATCGGCCAACTGCCGGAATATGCGTACCTTTGCGACGAACTGTTAAGCAGGAGCAAATAACCCATCCGCAAAAGTGTCAGGAGCTAAAATCTGCTTCTGGCACTTTTTTGTGGCTTTTTTGTGAATTTTTGTGAATTTGATTAAAAAGTCCTTGACAATTTGTCTCTGGCAAAACGGCCAAGTCGATCCTTATTTCCTGCGGTGCCCGGCTCGCACCCTTCGATATTCAGGAAGTCCGGGATGCCACCATGTATGATGAGCTGGAACTGGACAAGCTGGGTGACCGGAAAACGGCGCTGTTCCTTATCATGAGCGATACGGACAGCACCTTTAACTTTCTGATCTCCATGATCTACACCCAGCTTTTCAACCTGCTGTGCGACAAAGCCGATGATGTGTACGGCGGTAAGCTGCCCATCCATGTGCGGTGCCTCATTGATGAGTGTGCTAACATCGGTCAGATTCCACAACTGGAAAAACTGGTGGCTACCATCCGCAGCCGTGAGATCTCGGCGTGTCTGGTCTTACAGACCCGCAGCCAGTTGAAAGCCATCTACAAGGATAATGCGGATACCATCGTGGGCAATATGGACAGCCAGATTTTCCTCGGCGGCAGCGAACCCACCACCCTGAAAGATCTTGCCGAAGCACTCGGCAAGGAAACAATCGACAGCTACAACAATTCCGATACCCGTGGCAATAGCCCAAGCTATGGCACCAACTATCAAAAACTCGGCCACGAACTTATGAGCCGGGATGAACTGGCGGTGCTGGATGGCGGCAAGTGCATCCTGCAGCTTCGTGGTGTGCGCCCATTTTTGAGCGACAAGTACGACCTGACCCAGCACCCGAACTACAAGTACACCTCCGATTATGACCCCAAGAACGCCCTCGATATCGAGAAGTTCTTGAACCGAAAAGAAAAAATCCACCCGGATGATACCTTCATCATGGTGGATGCTGATTCACTCCCGCCCGCCTGATAAGACGAGCGGTTATTTTTTACCCATTGACCCAACAGGTACACCGGAAAATCAGCCTTCGCCGTGGTTTTCGGCTTTTTGCAAACGGATTTCAGGTGTGTGCAGGGTCACTTTTTCAAAACAAAGGAGATTTTTCTATGGAATTCTTTAACAGCGCAGTGGACGTTCTGAAGACTCTGGTTGTGGCATTGGGTGCCGGTCTGGGCGTGTGGGGTGCCGTCAACCTGATGGAGGGTTACGGCGGCGATAACCCCTCCGCAAAAAGTCAGGGTATGAAGCAGCTGATGGCTGGCGGCGGCGTTGCCCTGATCGGTATCACTCTGGTGCCCCTGCTGTCCGGTCTGTTCGGCTAATTCGCTCTCGCAATAAACACAGTTTGACCCATAAGTACACCAGTAAATTAACTCTCGCTGCAGCTTACGGCGCTTTAACAAATGGATTTCAGGTGTGTGCAGGGTCGCTTTTTTCAAACCAAAGGAGATTTTACTATGGAATTCTTTAACAGTGCAGTTGACGTTCTGAAGACTCTGGTGGTTGCTCTGGGTGCCGGTCTGGGCGTGTGGGGTGCTGTGAACCTCATGGAAGGTTACGGCGGCGATAACCCCTCTGCCAAGAGTCAGGGAATGAAGCAGCTCATGGCTGGCGGCGGTGTTGCCCTGATTGGCATCACTCTGATCCCCCTGCTGAGTGGTCTGTTCGGCTGATCTTTTCCGGGCGGCGTTTGCCGCCCCGTACATATTTACTTGCAAGCATTTCCAGCCCCTCCGTGGCAAACGGATTCTTATTATAAAGAGGAAACGCATTGCAAATCGAATATTCACCTTTATTTTGAAAGGATGGTGCTATTATGCAGATTCTGACTCACCTTATTTTTCTGCTCAACCTGCTCAAGACTCTTATCAACCATTTTTCTTGATGGGTGGTGGCGCTGAGTGGAAACTGTTCTCAAAGCAATCTCCGATTGGATCAAGTCACTGCTGACAGCGGCGATCATGTCCAATCTCTCCGGCTTGTTTGATGACGTCAACACCCAAGTGGGCAACATCGCCCAGCAAGTCGGCACCAAACCATCCAGTTTTGAACCGCGCGTTTTTGCTATGATCGAAGCGTTGTCCCGCAATGTGGTGCTGCCCATTGCAGGCGTGATTTTGACCTTCATTGCCTGTTATGAATTGATTGAGATGATCACCCAGCATAACAACATGGCACAATTTGAACCTGCGCTGCTGATGAAATGGATCTTCAAAACTGCCATTTCGGTCTGGATGATCTCCAACACTTTCGACATCATCATGGCGGTGTTCGATGTGACGCAGCAGGTGGTGGCAAATTCCAGCGGCATCATCAGCGGCAACACACGGGTGAACGACATCGGGCTTTCCATGTTGCAATCCAGCATGATGCAGATGGACGTAGGACCCTTGTTCGGACTGTTCTTGCAGTCCTTCTTCATCGGTATCACCATGCGCATCCTGTCCATCGTGATTTTCGTCATCGTCTACGGAAGAATGATTGAAATCTACATGATGGTCAGTCTGGCTCCAGTGCCCATGGCAACATGGGGCAACCACGAGCAATCCCATGTTGGACAGAACTATCTCCGTTCTCTGTTTGCGCTGGGATTTCAGGGCTTCCTGATCCTGATCTGCGTGGCGATCTATGCCGTTCTGCTTCAGAATGTTGCCATATCCGGGGATGCCATCAACTCCATTTGGAGCATTGTGGGCTACACCGTTTTGCTCTGTTTCAGCCTGTTCAAGACCAGCTCCGTGACAAAATCCGTCCTCGGAGCGCATTAAAGGAGGTGTTTGATTGGCAGCTTATATTTCCGTGCCGCGCGATTTCAGCAAGGTGAAGTCCAAAGTAGCCTTCAACCTGACCGTCCGGCAGCTTATCTGTTTTGGTGCAGCGGCAGTCGTAGGCGTGCCGCTGTTCTTTGTTCTGCGGGACACCGCTGGCAATTCCGGTGCTACCCTCGGCATGATGGCGGTCATGCTGCCCATGTTCTTTCTGGCCATGTATCAGAAGAACGGTCAGCCGGCTGAAAAGATCCTGCGGTACTACTTTCAGGCGCGCTTTGTTCGCCCGAAGGTGCGTCCGTACCAGACCCGCAATTACTATGCACTGCTTGTGAAGGGAGATGACGCCCATGATTCCGTTTCTGAAAAAGAATAAAGACGGCAAAAAGCCGCCCAAGCCCACAGTGCCCCGCACGGCACAGGAAAGCATCCCGTTCCAGCGGATGTTTGAGGACGGTACCTGCCGTGTCCGTCCCGGCTACTACACCCGCACCATCCAGTATCAGGATATCAACTATCAGTTGGCGCAGCAGGAGGACAAGACCGCCATCTTTGAGGAATGGTGCTCTTTTCTCAACTTTTTCGACAGCTCTATCCACTTTGAACTGTCTTTCGTGAATACCGCCACCGATTCGGCAGACTTCGAGAAGTCCATCCGCATCCCGTACCAGCAGGATGGCTTTGATGATGTGCGAGCCGAGTACAGCCAGATGTTGCGGCAGCAGCTTTCCAAGGGCAACAACGGTCTGACCAAGACCAAATTCCTGACCTACGGCATCGAAGGCGACAGCATGGCGCAGGTCAAACCTCGGTTGGAGCACATCCAGAACGACCTGATGAACAACTTTCACAGGTTGGGCGTTCTGGCAAAGCCGCTGGACGGTACGGAGCGTCTGCGGCTGATGCACGGGATGCTGAACATGGATGGAGCCAACAAGTTCCACTTCAACTGGAAAGACCTTGTGCCCAGTGGTCTGTCCGTAAAGGATGCCATTGCCCCCACTGCGCTGGCGTTTAAGAACAGCCGCACCTTTCAGATGGGCGGCATCTTCGGAGCGGCCAGCTTTCTGAATATCACGGCTTCTGACCTGAGCGACCAGTTGCTGAAGGATTTTCTGGACATGGATTCCAGCCAGATCGTTACCATGCACATCCAGTCCGTTGACCAGAACAAGGCCATCAAAACCATCAAGCACACCATCACCGAACTCGACCGCAGCAAGATCGAGGAGCAGAAAAAAGCTGTCCGCGCCGGATACGACATGGACGTGCTGCCGTCCGATTTAGCAACCTACGGCAGAGATGCCAAGGCACTTTTGAAGGAATTGCAGAGCCAGAACGAGAGAATGTTTCTGGTGACATTCCTTGTTCTGAACACCGGCAAAACCGAGCAGGAACTGGAAACCAACGTGTTTCAGGCGGTCAGCATTGCCCAGAAGCACAACTGCGAATTATGCCGCCTTGATTTTCAGCAGGAGCAGGGGCTGATGAGCAGCCTGCCGCTGGCAGACTGCCAGATCGAGATCCAGCGCGGTCTGACCACCAGCAGCACAGCGATTTTTGTGCCGTTTACCACACAGGAGCTGTTCGACAACGGCAAGGAAAGCCTGTATTATGGCTTGAACGCCCTGTCCAACAATCTGATTATGGTTGACCGCAAAAAGCTGAAGAACCCCAACGGTCTGATTCTGGGCACCCCCGGCTCCGGCAAGTCGTTCAGCGCAAAGCGTGAAATTTGCAATGCATTCCTCGTGACAGACGATGATATTATCATCTGCGACCCGGAAGCAGAGTACGCTCCGCTGGTGGGGCGTCTGCATGGGCAGGTCATCCACATCAGCCCTGCCAGCACCCAGTATATCAACCCGATGGACATCAACAGCAACTACTCGGAGGAGGACAACCCGCTGGCTTTGAAAGCCGACTTTGTACTGTCCCTGTGTGAGCTGGTGGTGGGCGGCAAAGAGGGTTTGCAACCGGTGGAAAAGACGGTTATCGACCGCTGTGTTCATGTGGTCTACCGCAAGTATTTCGAGAATCCCACCCCGGAAAATATGCCCCTGCTGGAAGATCTGTACAATGCCCTGCTGACACAGGATGAACCGGAAGCCCGCCATGTGGCGGCGGCGTTGGAGATTTACGTCAAGGGTTCTTTGAACATCTTCAACCACCACACCAACGTGGATATCAATAACCGTATCGTCTGTTTTGACATCAAGCAGCTGGGCAAGCAGCTCAAAAAGCTGGGTATGCTCATCGTGCAGGATGCCGTGTGGGGGCGCGTGACCGCCAACCGCAGTGCGGGAAAATCTACACGGTACTATGCGGACGAGTTCCACCTTTTGCTGAAAGAGGAGCAGACTGCGGCCTATTCTGTGGAGATCTGGAAGCGTTTCCGCAAGTGGGGCGGCATCCCAACAGCCCTAACGCAGAACGTCAAAGATCTGCTGGCAAGTCCCGAAGTATCGAATATTTTCGAGAATTCGGACTTTGTGTATATGCTCAATCAGGCAAATGGCGATCGGCAGATTCTCGCAAAGCAGCTCAACATCTCGCCCCATCAGCTTTCCTACGTCACCCATTCCGGCGAGGGTGAGGGGTTGCTGTTCTTCGGCAACGTGATCCTGCCCTTTGTTGACCACTTCCCGAAAGACCTTGAACTCTATCGCATCCTCACGACCAAACTCAACGAGATCTCGGAGGGCACACAGAAATGAGTAATCCGAAGCTGAACATCAAAGAGGAAACGTCCGCAAAAAAGACCCGTTCACCCCCGAAGAAAACGAGGGTTGAGCAGTCGGTGCCCAAAAAGAAAAAGCTGAAAACCGATGCAGATAAGGCTGCGGAAAGGGCGCAGCACCTGCGTTTTGGCAAAGCCGAGATCACCCCGGATGAAGCATCCCGCATGACAAAGCAGCAGAAACGTGCTATGTATGCCGCTGCTGCCGCCCGGTCTGCGGTACATCGGGAGGTTGACCAGTACGAGGACGATAATGTGGGCACGCAGGCTTTAAGCGAGGGCGAAAAAGCGGCTGGAAATGTCCGGGATATTTCCAAGAGCAGATATGCCCGCAAACTCAAGAAGAAAGCCAAGGCACAGGGAAAGAAAGACACCAAAACCGCTAAATCTTCTGCATCGGAGCCGACTGCGCCACAAGATGCAGGCGCATCCGGCACCGGCGAGGGCGGTTCCAACTGGCTTTCACGCTGGAAACAGCGGCAAGAAATCCACAAAAGCTACTATGCCGCCGCCCGGTCGGGCACGGCGGCGCAGACCGCAGGCGGCAAGGCGGCATCCAACGGTGCATCTGCCGCCCGGTCCGGCGTGGAACAAGCGATGGAGAAAGGCAAAACTACCGTCAGCACCGCCGTAAAGGGACTGATGAATGCTGCCAAAGGCAACGCACACGTTCTGGTGATCGTGAGCGTTTTTCTTTTGCTCATCTTGATGGTGATGTCGGGATTTTCCTCCTGCGGTATCCTCTTTTCGGGCGGCACACAGGTGTCCGGGCAGACCATGTACTCTGCCGAGGATCGGGATATTCGGGGTGCAGAGCAGGACTATAAGAAGCTGGAAAAGGAACTGGATAAGAAAATCAAGCGCACCCCTACCGACCACCCCGGCTACAACGAGTACCAGTATCACCTTGACCCCATCGAGCATGACCCGTGGCAGTTGACCTCTTTTCTCACGACTCTGTATGACGATTACACCCGGTCGGAGGTGCAGGGCAAGTTGAAGGAAACCTTCAAAAAGCAGTACAAGTTGACCACATGGGTGGAGGTGCAGATACGGTATAAGACCGTCTGGGTCATCAGCCCGGCAGGAATCCCGGTTCCCACGCAGGTGCCCTATGAGTACCGCATCTTCCACACCAAATTGGTGAATAAAGGGCTGGAGGTCGTTATCCGGGAGGAACTGAACAACGACCAATGGAAACGGTACGAGATTTTTCAGGACACGCTGGGCGGTCGGCCTTACCTGTTCAACGGCGGTCTGCCGCCCGGTGGCTCCGATGGCTCCGGCGCACCGGGCATCGACTATCAGGTTCCGGCAGAAGCCCTGACGGACGAAGAATTTTCCAAAATCTACGCCGAAGCAAAGAAATATGTCGGCACGCCCTACGTCTGGGGCGGCTCCACCCCGGAAACCGGTTTTGATTGCAGCGGCTACGTCTGCTGGGTGTACAACCAGAACGGCTACGATGTAGGGCGCACCACCGCCAACGGCTTGTGGAACAAGAGCCAGCACATCTCCGAAGCAGAAGCAAAGCCCGGTGATCTGGTCTTTTTTAAGGGCACCTACGACACTCCCGGCATGAGCCATACCGGGATTTATCTGGGCAACGGCATGATGGTCAGTGCCGGAGACCCCATCAAGTACGCAAACATTCACTCGTCCTACTGGGAGAAGCATCTCGCCGGGTTCGGACGGCTTTCAAAATGATTGGAGGAGTTTTATGAGCGAAAAATCGGATAAGCTGCGGGCAATGCTGGAAAAAGAGAAGGAACGCCGCATCAAGCTGAACAACCGCATCGAGATTCTGGAACGGCGCATTCAGGAGGAGGATTCCGCCGAGGTCAACGAGATGGTGCGGACTGCAAAGGTCACGCCGGAACAGCTTGCTGCTCTGCTGCGGCAGTCCGCAACCGCCACTCCGACCCCGGCTGCGCTGTCTGCTGTGGGCGCAACTTTTGAGAAGGAGGTCGATGCAGATGAAGATTAAGAAACTGGGTGCGCTGCTGGTATCGGCGGCACTGTGCGCTGGCATGGCGGCTCCCGCTTTTGCTTTTGAGGGAGAAGCCGCCCCGGTGGAGCAGCCGGTTCTGCCGGAAGTCGTGGAGGAAGATGTTGTCACCGTCACGGACGAAACCTCTGGTGCCCTGACCCCGGAGGGCAACCTGACGCTGGTGGACGACTACCACACCAACTATTCTGATGGCAGCGGTCAGCAGTTCATTACGCTGGTCAGCAAATCCGGCAACACCTTCTACTTGGTCATCGACCGCAATGCCAAGGGGCAGCAGACCGTCCACTTTATGAACCTTGTGGACGAAGCCGACCTGCTGGCACTGATGGAGGAGGAAGAAGCGGACTCTTATACAGCCGAAAAGGAAGCGGCGGCGCAGGCGGAACAGGATAGGCTGAAAGCTGAGGAAGAAGCCAAGAAAGCCGCAGAGGAAGCGGAAACCGCTGAACCGCCCAAGGAGAACAAGGTCACCAAGTATGCAGGCACATTTCTGGGTGTAGTGGCCCTGATTGCTCTGGCGGCAGGCGGAATTTTCTATGCTTTCACAAAGCAGAAGCAGAAAAAGCAGGCCGAAAAAGAAGCCCTTGACCCCGATGCAAACTACACTGAGGACAAGGGCGACTTTGAAATCCCTGTGGAGGATGAGCCGGAGGAGACCGGCGAGGAGGATACCGAACCCATCTGATTTTAAGGCGGCATTTGCCGCCGTACATAACTATCATTTGTGTATTTTTCGGAAGCGCAATCATTGTGGCCGAATGCTATATATCGTATCAAATTGGTATGGATCTGATTGTAAAACTTTTCCATTTGAAATCACGATAATTGTTTCGCCTTCTTTAATTTGCGATAGTTGAACTTGCCCTTTCAAATAATCTGATGCTCCATGAATTATGTATTCATCATCGGCATCATACAACTGGTTTTTTGCTATTGCATAGATACAGTTCTCTTGCAAATCCACATTTGTGACTGTGAGCTTCGATTCTTTTCTATCTAAAAAATTCACTTTGAAAAATCCAAAGGAAAAAACTACTATCATTGCAGTGCAAATGCTGAAAACCACTTTCTTTGTCATTTTATTCACCTCTATAAGAAAGAAATAGCGTATATAACGACTGCGTTATTCGCAAAGCGCCTGTATAAGAAGTTGGATATTGTGAGCCATCCACTGTGCTTCCATCTTTATGAATTCCAATAGCCACATAATAAATTCAAACTATGTAAAAATAGTCCTATCCTTCAACGCTCTCTGACATTATCGATTCATATAGAGATGTACTCAACGTATCTATATCATCGGAAAGAGGTTTTCCAAGATTGTAAATAAAACTTTGAAACAGTTCAATTGTCTGTTCACTAAATGCCGGACGTGACTCAACATTCTTCGATATTTCAATCAATTTGTTGGCAATATCGTTAAAATGAGGAATTTCATCATAGGATGTTACTTGAAGCAAAACGCTAAGTTCATCTGCATGCTCTTTGGTCTCGCCCAAATCAATGGGGTCGGAATAGTACAAGTCTGAAAAAAGCATAGACATCAAAACAGATACTTGTGTATCGATCTGTTCTTGGTTGAATTGAAGCTTTTGGTAATCTTTGTACATATTGCTAAATTTCATTCCACATAGAATTATAAGCACTGCAACGACACCTATAAAACCATAACGAACAATCCTTGCTTTCATTGACGGCCTCATTTATTTAGAGCAAATGTAATGGTAGGATTATTTCCGATTTCAAAAAAGTTTTTCTAGTAATATTTTTCATAAAAGAATCTCCTTACATTATCTGCTGGTGTTTCCAGTAATGGTTTCGCTCCGTCCATCATCCATCATAATAGCTATTTATTTTTAAGATTCACTTTTATCCTGCATCGGAATCACCTCCATGCAAACTTTTATGCATTTACCTTCCACAGGAACTTCTGCTTAGTCATTCTTATTGCTGCAGATCGGCTCCATCCTGTAAGCACCCCAAAAGATGTACGTAAAGCCTCTTGCCTGCATATTTAAGAGAAAGCGGGTGTGCTCTTTTACCATTGATTTGAATGTAGCCATTTTCAGAAACCGTTATGCGAATATCTGGCATTCCGTCCATTGTTTCACCAAAAGCTATCGTGAGTTCATTGAGTGCACCGCTATCACCAGAACCACCAGCATAATCAGTGACAAAATATGTCCGCTCAAAAGTTTTGGCAATATCTATATATGTCAGGTCATCCTTTTCAAATAGCCAAGACTGGTCAATTTGAGCACCATTAGTGTCTACTGTAAGATGGTATGCTGATACTATCCTGCATTGTTTCAATGGACGTTCTATTATCACAAAGTGAGTGACTTTTATACAAATCAGTATGACCGCCAAAATCAAGGTCACAGTCATTGTGATTACTTTTTCTTTTTTTCTCATCATAAATAGACAATACACCTCCAATCTTTTGCTCCTAATAGGAGCTTTTGCTTAGTCAACGTAGCTCGCCTTATGTTTGTGACAGCTTTTTTGAAAAAATCTCTGCTTTTCGTTATGTTTGTACGCTTATACAAAGAATCTCCATGTTATTTGTTGATTCTAACAAATAGCATGGAGTTTCATATTAAAATACGTTTTCAGCAATTTTCATAATCTCATCTCGTGAAATGTTTCCCATAATCGTGTTTGAAACGCCTCCTTGCTCCCAGCTTAAAATATAAACGGTGTCTCCGTTTTCGCTTGCACTCGTTCCCAAAGTTGCATCTGCTTCTCCGACCTTTACGGTTTCGTACACTGTATGCTCATTATCAAATAGGGACTGCTGCCCCGGCTGGATAATTGAACAACGGACAGTGTAGCTTTCCTCTGTTTCTTTTGACGAGTAAACATGTAAAAAGTTTTCTGCTCGTTCAAATTTCTGCGCATCGTCCATTTCAAAGCCGTCCGGCACATAATGATCGCTATATCCATCCGGTAATCGTTCCAACGGTTCGCCGTCCACTTGATACGTCAGCTGCATCTCAATGGGCAGGAACTTCTGAATCATCGTATAGACTGCCTTGCGGAAGTCCGCACTTACTGCAAGTGCGCCGAGAGTTAAAATTACCAGCGTCATGGCTGCAACAAGCACTCGTTTCAGCACCGGACGGCGTTTATGCAATGCCGCTTTCAGGCGAGCATCCCATCGGGAAGTATCCGGGTAGCGTTCCTTAAGCTGTGCTGGAGTTGGCAGTTCGTCCAGTTCTTTTTGTGCATCTGCACGGAGTGCCATCATCAATGCAGCGTCAAAAGAAACTTCTGTCCGCTCACTCATGGCTGTTTAGCTCCTTCCACAATAGTTTTCTTCCACGGAAAAGCCGCATCCGAACCACTTCATCCGTCAGTCCAAGCGATTCGGCAATCTCCCGGTTGGTATAGCCCATTGCCAAAAGGCGCAGTGGGTCACGATACATTGGTTTCATCTGTCCAATCAATTCTGTCAGGTGTTGGATGTTATCGGTGCTGACTACTGCATCGTCCGGCACCGGGGCATCGTCTGGTGCGTCCGGGACTTCTTCCAGCGGTTCTTCTCGCTGCTTGCGAAGCATATCGTATGCACGGCTTCTACTACAACTAACGAGATAAGCGGCGAGTTCGTGACAGTTTTCTCGATGAATTTTAGAAAAATTTTTGGCAACGTACAAAAACACCTCTTGCAGTACATCTTCTGCCAGATACGAATCGCCCATGATTTTGTAAGCGGTATGATAGACCAGCCGCTTGTAAGTATTATATACATCTATAAACTGTTCTTCATTGCTTTGATCGTCAAGAACAGCTAAGTACAGAGAAAGCAACACAACCACCTCCAACTGATTCGCAACGATTGGATGTAGTGTACCACGAACCAACAAAAATGTCGAATGTCACTAATGTTGTAAAGGAGCGTGATGCCATGACCCAACCAAAAACTGACCTCGCCTATTTCCGTAGCGAGAAAGCCAAAGCAGAGCAGAAGCTGCACTACCGCAGAAGAAGCCCTTGACCCTGATGCAAATTACACCGAGGACAAGGGCGATTTTGAGATTCCGACCGATGCGCTGGACGAAGATGAAGTCCCGGTCGAGCCGGACACTGAACCTATCTGATTTTAAGGCGGCGTTTGCCGCCGTACATATCCAAATGAAAACAGATTGGAGGGAACGCTTATTTCAATTCTAGTTGTAGCAGAAAAGCCATCCGTCGCTATGTCCTATGCAAAAGTCCTTGGCGCTACCAGCCGCAAAGACGGCTACCTTGAAGGCAACGGCTATCTGGTGAGCTGGTGTATTGGTCATTTAGTGGAGCTGGCACCGCCCAATGTCTACGATGCCAAATACGTCAAGTGGAGTATCGCAGATTTGCCCATCCTGCCGCAAAAGTGGCAGTATCTGGTATCTACGTCCACCAAAAAGCAGTTTGGCATCCTGCAAAAACTGATGCACCGCCCGGATGTGGACAGCGTGATCTGTGCTACGGATGCAGGACAGTGCGGTTAGGTGACTTAAGAGAAAGAAAAAGAGACCTCATCTCGTTGAAAATCAAATTTCAAAATCATTAAAGGAGATATTTAAATGAAACGAAATCAGAATTTTGACTATAATCGCTCTCAAAAAGTGCTTTCCTGCCGCTACAACATGGACATCAACCGAGTGGAAGCCCGATTCGAGGATGGAACCATTCTTTCCATCGACTGCATCGTCATTGAGGACGAATATGGCAACACCCCGGCACAGCGAGCAGAACTGGACTGGCTACTTATATAACAAGCCCTTGGAATATACCCAGCTTGTGCTGAGTGGGGAAATCGAACATTATCTTTCACTTGGTTGCGATCACGGTAGACTAGAAGATTGACCTTTTTTCATAGAAATGTGATTGGCTGTTACAGAATGGCTCTTCAAAAAGCATTACAGAAAATCCGGAAACTTTTTTGAACCATAATAACTCAAAAAAGTTTCCGGATTTCTGTTTTTGTACGATTGCTATCGTATTTTCATTTTGCAATAGTTTTCATAATTGACCATTGTCCATTACAGAGAATATAGGTCTCTTCCTATAATTGGCTGACATTTTATAGCACACACATTTATTTCTGCATGGAATACCCACTGCTTCCATAAAATATTTACTCGAATAATTTTCCGCAAAATGGACAACGATCTTTCACTGTTAGTACAATTGAAAAGTGCTTCCCACAAAAAGGACAACGACGTGTTATAAAATCAAAAATATAGTCTATCAAAAGTACAACAACAGCTGCTATACGAAACTCAAATGCCCATAGTGCGCATACGACTATTGCTATGAAGATGAATACAGCTTTGCATAATGTGAGTTTTGTTTGGAATTTCATTTTTTATTCTTCTTTCAAGCTTGAAGTTTACTGATTATCGCATACCGTTACTTGATATAATATATTGTTTATACGTTTCTTCAACTCTGCATTGGAATCACCCTTTCATGTAAAAACAAAAGACACGAAATTGTTACGTCCACCTTAATTCTTAGATTAACTATTGATAGCATCAAAGCACAATAAGCAATCAAAGTCCACGATTTTGTATCAAAGTAGAGAAAACTTGTAACGAAATCGGTGTGGCCGCAAATAACATGACCCTCAACACTGGGCATCCAGCATTGAGGGTCATACTTAAATAACCGTTTGTATTGCACTCGCACTATGCCTCAAGTCGATTGTCAACCGAAGGCTTTTATTATGTCATGAAGAATTTCCATCTGCTACGGCGAAAGATCATTTCCTTTTTGACTTGGTGAAAGCAATTCATTACGGAGTTTAATTAAAGTTTTCTTTTGCGCACCAGTCAATCCAGAAAGAGATAGTACTTCTGGCGCATCCAGTCCTAGGAGTTCATCTGTTGAAATGCTAAATAAGGATGAAATGCTTGCAAGAACATCCAACGGAATTGCATGTGCATCACTTTCATATCCACTGACCGTGGATACAGCCTTATTTAACCGTTTAGCCAAATCCGCCTGCGTCCAGCCACGACTTTCTCTCAGCTTTTTTAGCTTTTCTCCTAAATAATGCTCCATTCCTGTACACTCCTATCCTATATAAAGTGTACTATTTGAAATTTCAATATAATCGTACTATACTACATATAATGTTCGATTATATTGAAATTCGATTGACTTGTGAGGAGCAGGGCTGTATGTTGTGTGTTAAAAAGCATTCCCATGCGCAATGGAGGGATTTCAAAATGAATGTCTTGGTTTGTGACGATGACCGGAAGATTGTTGATTCTATTATTGAAGAACTCAAAAAGAAAAGCGAAGAAATGCATGTATCATCAAGATTTTATGGTTTTTCTCAACCAAGTCAAATAGACTTATCACTTCCGTATGATATTGCGCTTCTGGATATTGATA
>ERZ1034691.1314-NODE-1314-length-16299-cov-13.517545_pt1 | contig 16299 bp, 14 predicted proteins | sample MGYA00520638_ERZ1034691 | MGnify/ENA primary metagenome ERZ1034691 (study PRJEB33766, sample SAMN09781763) | gut metagenome | biome: gut microbiome | host: Homo sapiens | place: Madagascar | study: EMG produced TPA metagenomics assembly of the PRJNA485056 data...
ACACAAAGTATTATCTGCGCTTTTGGCTTAGCAGCTGCCGCACCTCGCGCGCCGTATCGGCACTTAGAATTATGCGGTATTGCCCTGACAAATTCAAAAAAGGAAGTTTTTATGCCGAACCGCATCAACTACCAGCTGGAAATGGAAAAGATTATCCGGGCGCTGGACAAAACGCAGCCCAAGCCGCGCTTACTGCTGCACGCCTGCTGCGCGCCCTGCTCCAGCGCCACCTTGGAACGTCTGATCGAGCATTTTTCCGTAACCGTTTTATACTATAACCCCAACATCTACCCCCCGCAGGAATATCACCGCCGCGAGCAGGAGCTGGAGCGCTTTGTGGCGCAGGCGGGGTACTTATGCCCTGTGGTCGAACTGCCCTACGACCCGCAGGAATTCTATACTGCCGTAAAAGGGCTGGAGCAGGAGCCGGAAAAAGGGGAGCGCTGCACCGTCTGCTACCGCCTCCGCTTGGAGCAGGCAGCGCGCTACGCCGCCGAAAACGGCTTTGACTGGTACTGCTCAACGCTGTCCATCTCCCCGATGAAGGACCCCGTGCGGCTGAATACCCTCGGTGCCGAATTGGGCGAGCAGTACGGTGTGCCGTATCTGCCCAGCGAGTTCCGCAAAAAGGACGGCTACAAGCGCAGCCTACAGCTCAGCGACCAATATGGGCTGTACCGGCAGGATTACTGCGGCTGCGTTTTCAGCAAGCAGGCGCGCGGTGTCTGACCGCCCGGCTTGCCTGAACTCGCTGTTTCTGCTATACTATAAGGATACCCCGTTTTTTCCGCGCGCGTTCCCACACGGGTCTGCGCCATGATGTCAAAGGCAGCACCGCACATCCGGCGGTATTGCCCCAAGGAGAAGCTTATGGACGTTTATTCGGTCGTATTTCTGTTTTTTGCCTACTCCTTTTTAGGCTGGCTGGGCGAGGTGCTGTACACAGCGGTTATACACCGCAAGTATCAGGATCGCGGCGTTTTGAACGGTCCTTTGTGCATTTTGTACGGCATCGGCGGGCTGCTGGTCACCTTTGCCCTGCAGGATCTGCGCGGCGGCTGGTTTTTCTCCCTCGTGTTCGGTGCCGTGTACGCCACCGTCATTGAGTGGATCGCCGGGCACATTCTGGAGTACGCCAGTAAGACGCGCTGGTGGGATTACAGCGATATGCCCTTCAACTTGGACGGCTACGTCTGTCTGGGTGTTTCCGTCTTTTGGGGCGTTTTAAGCGTCATCACGCTGAAATGGGGCAACCCGCTTCTGCTGCGCCTGTTCGGGCTGCTGCCGCGCGGTGCGGCAGTCATCACCCTGTGGGTGCTGCTGGTGCTGCTGGCGGTTGACGCAGTGGGTACGCTGCTGGCCATGTGCGGTCTGCAATACCGCTGGAAAGCCGGACGCCGCATTGAAAACGGTCTTGCCAACCTCACCGTCAACGCGGGTATGTGGATTCTGGACAAGGTCGAAAGCCGTATGGCGGGCGCACACCCTGCGCTGACCTTCCGCCATAGGCAGCGGCAAAAAAGCACCACCTTTGCCAAGGGGTGCAGCCCGTACAAAATCATCCTGCTGTTTTTTGTGGGCGCTTTTTTGGGCGACATCACCGAAACCATCTTCTGCCGTATCACCGCAGGCTACTGGATGAGCCGTTCCAGCGTGGTGTGGGGACCGTTTTCCATCGTGTGGGGGCTTGCCATTGCGCTGGTCACCCAGCTTTTGTACCGCTACAAGGACAAGCCCGTCAGCTGGCTGTTTGCGGCGGGTACGCTGCTGGGCGGCGCTTACGAATACCTTTGCAGCGTTTTTACCGAGGTGGTTTTCGGCGCCGTGTTCTGGGACTACAGCGCCATTCCGTTCAACCTTGGCGGGCGCATCAATCTGCTGTACTGCTTTTTCTGGGGCTTTGCCGCCATTGCGTGGTTTAAAATTCTGTATCCGCCCATCTCTGCCTGCATCGAGCGGCTGCCCCGCCGCTTCGGCACGCTGCTGACGTGGGGGCTGTGCCTTTTTATGGCAGCCGATATGATTGTCAGCTCGGCTGCTTTGGTGCGCTACAACGCCCGTTTGCAGGGAGCACCCGCCCAGAACAGCGTGGAAAGCTACTTAGATATCCATTACGACAACGACCGTATGTTTAAGGTGTACCCCAAAGCGGAACACATCAACAGCTGAAAGGAGCCGATCTGCCAATGACCCGTGCCGAGGCAATGGACGAATACACAAAAGCCCAGAAAATGGGGCAGCGCGATTACCGCGAAAAAATTCTGCGGGGGCAGTCGCCCTATCTGCCGGTGCTGGACAACATCCTGCAGGGTGCCGCCGGGGTCGATTCCCAAATGCCCTTGGGGCTGGTGGATATCCCGATGGAGCTCTTGGTCGGTACCAAGACCGAAGGGCGCACCGGGGCGTTTGCCTCCAACTTTATGCCGCTGCTGGATATGAAATCCGAGTTCGGCGCCAAGTGGATCAGCCTTTGCATCGCCCATGTGGAGGAGGGCATCCGCGACCCCATCCGCTGCTATGAATATCTGGGGCGTTTTTATGTGCAGGAGGGCAACAAGCGCGTCAGTGTGCTGAAATATTTCGGCGCGGGCAGTGTACCCGGCGTGGTCACCCGCATCCTGCCGCCGTACAGCGACGACCCCGAAATTCAGCGCTACTACGAATTTGTGCAGTATTTTCCTATCACCAAAACGTATCTGCTGCAATTCACCAAGCCCGGCAGCTTTGCCCGGCTGCAAAAAATCCTCGGCAAGCAGCCCGATGAGATCTGGAGCGAGGAAGACCGCGCCGAGATGCTCTCCCTGTACAACTGGGTGGGCAAGGCGTTTGCAGCGCACGGCGGTGACCGCCTGCACTGCACCCTGGGCGATGTGCTTTTGCTGCTTTTGCGCGTCTACCCCAAAAAGGAATTGCAGGACAGCACCCCCGCCCAACTCAACGAAAAGCTGGACGCCCTGTGGGACGATGTTCTGGCGCTGCAAAATGATGACCCCGTCACCGTCAGCGACAAGCCCGCCGAACCTGCCCCCCAGCAGAACGGACTTTTAAGCCGCCTGCTGCCGGGTATCCGCCCGGCGGGACCCAACCACCTGAAGGTCGCCTTTGTCCACGAGCGCACGCCGGAAATCAGCGCTTGGACCAGCCAGCACGAATTCGGGCGCACCCAGCTGGATGCGGTTTTCCCCGGCAAGGTCGAAACGGCGGCGTACTTCAACGCCGTTCCCGGCGAGAACGCCGATGCCCTTGTCGAGCAGGCAATTGCCGAGGGCGCCGACATCGTGTTCACCACCAGCCCCAAGCTGGTGGGCGCCTCGCTGCGCAGTGCCGTCAAGCATCCGCAGGTGCGCATCCTCAACTGCTCCATGGAGATGCCCTACGCCAGCATCCGCACCTACTACACCCGCGTGTATGAAGCCAAGTTCATCACGGGTGCCATCGCCGGTGCCATGACCGCCGGTGACCGCATCGGCTATGTGGCAGATTATCCCAGCTTCGGCGTACCTGCCAACATCAACGCCTTTGCCTTGGGCGCGCGTATGGCGAACCCCCGCGCCAAAATCCAGCTGGAATGGACCTGTCTGCCCAATCAAGAGGAGCCTCTTGTCAAATTTGCCCGCAGCGGCGTCACGGTCATTTCCGGGCGCGATGCCCCCATGCCGGGGCGTTCCCAGCACGAGTTCGGCACCTTTTTGGTGCGTCCCGGCGGCATCTTGCAGGACCTTGCCACTCCGTTCTGGCATTGGGGACAATTTTACGAAAACGTTGTGCGCAGCGTGCTGGACGGCGGCTGGGAACGCGACAAATCCGGCACCGACGGACGCGCCGTAAACTACTGGTGGGGTATGAACAGCGGCGTTATGGACGTGCTGCTCAGCCGTGAGCTGCCGCCCGATGTGCAGCATCTGGCGCAGATTTTGCGCACCGGAATCAGCTCCGGCGTGCTGGACCCGTTTGCCTGCCGGATCACCGCGCAGGACGGCACTGTCAAAAACAGCGGGCGCACCGGGCTGGAGCTGGAGCAGATCGTACACATGGACTGGCTGTGCGACGCCGTAGAGGGGCATATCCCCGAATACGATGAGCTGGCTGAGGTTTCCCGCCCGATGTACCGGATGCAGGGCATCCACCGCGACCGGCTTCCCGTGGAGAAGGAGGCCGTGGTGCTATGAAAATTCTTGCCATCTCTGACGAAGAATGCAAGGCACTGTGGGACTATATGACCCCCGACAAAATCGCCGGGGTGGAGCTGGTGATCGCCTGCGGCGATTTGAGCCGCACCTATCTTGAGTACATAGCCACCATGGTACCCGCGCCTGTGCTGTATGTACACGGCAACCACGACGAAAACTATGACACCCGCCCGCCGCAGGGGGTCATCTGCATTGATGATGAGCTGTACACCTACCACGGGCTGCGCATTGCGGGGCTGGGCGGCTCCTGTCGCTACCGCACCGGCGCGTGGCAGTTTACCGAAGCGGAAATGCGCAAGCGGGTCAACCGTCTGCGCGGCAAAATCGACCGCCACGGCGGGCTGGATATTCTGGTGACCCACGCCCCGCTGCACGGCTACGGCGATTTAAGCGACCTGCCCCACCGCGGGTTTACGGTATTTCACGAGCTTCTGGATCGCTACCAGCCTGCCTATATGCTGCACGGACACATCCATTTGAATTATGGCAGCATCCCGCGGGAGCATCAGTACAACTCGACCCGCATTATCAATTGTTACGAGCGCGTCTATCTGGACGTTGAGCCGCAGGTTCGCCCTGCGGTGCGCCACGGTCTGTTTGCGGGGCTGTGGCAGAAATCCGCCAAATAAGGAGATTCCAAATGACCAAAATCGCTGTATTCGGAGCCGGCACCTGGGGCATTGCCCTGGCACGGCTGCTCGCCGCCAACGGCCGCGATGTAACGGTGTGGAGCGCGATCCCCGCCGAGCTGAAATCCTTGGCTGAAACCCGCCGCCACCCCAACCTGCCCGGTATGGAGCTGCCCGCCGGTATGCACTATACCGCCGATATTGCCGAAGCCTGCACAGGGCGGGACATCCTGCTGTTTGCGGTGCCTTCGCCCTTTGTGCGTGCCACCGCCAAAAAAGCAGCCCCCCATATTGCCGAAGGGCAGATCATCGTGGATGTCGCCAAGGGTGTTGAGGACAAGACCCTGATGACGATGAGCGAGATCATCGAGGACGAGCTGGCAAAGGCGCACCGCACTGCCCGCGTGGTGGCACTGTCCGGACCCACCCACGCCGAGGAGGTTGCCCGCGATATGCCCACGCTGATCGTGGCGGCAAGCAACGATGCGGACGCCGCCAAGACCGTGCAAAAGGTGTTCAACACCCCGAGCTTCCGCGTCTACACCAACGCAGACCGCCGCGGCACAGAGCTGGGCGGCGCCATCAAGAATGTCATTGCCTTGGCTGTCGGCATTGCGCTGGGGCTTGGCTACGGCGACAACGCCAAGGCTGCCCTGATTACGCGCGGCAGCGCCGAACTGACCCGCCTGGGTCTTGCCATGGGCTGCCGCCCCGAAACCTTTGCCGGGCTTTCCGGTATGGGCGACCTGATTGTGACCTGCACCAGTATGCACAGCCGCAACCTGCACGCCGGTATGCTGATCGGGCGCGGTATGGATGCCGCGGACGCCAAAAAAGAGGTGGGTCAGGTTGTCGAGGGCATCAACGCCCTGCCCGCCGCCTGCCGTCTGGCAGCCCGCTATAAGGTAGAAATGCCCATCGTGCAGGCTGTTGCCGCTATTCTGGACGGCAAAATGGCAGCCCGCGACGCCCTGAACGCCCTGATGACCCGCGATTTAAAGCAGGAATAACCGTGGCTTTGCGCCCCGGCGCATAATCCGCCCGCCCTCTGCGTACACTGTGCGCAGGGGGATTTTTATGCGTTCTTATCTTGCGGCGCTACGCCGCCGTCTGCGCAGCCAGCCCTGCTTGGACCTGCCGTTTTTATGCATCCTGCTGCTGCTTTTATCCTTGGGGCTTTTGATGCTGTTCTCCGCCGGGTACGCCGTGGCGCTTTACCGCCGGGGCGATGCCTACACCTACATCCGCCCCCAGCTGCTGTTTGCCGCGTTAGGGCTGGCAGCTATGTACGCCGCCAGCTTGGTCGATTACCACATCTGGCACAAGCTGGCATGGCCCATTATGGGGCTTTCGCTGCTGCTGTTGGTCATTGTGCTGTTTATGCCGGAATATAACGGCTGCAAGCGGTGGATCGTACTACCGGGGCTTGGCACCCTGCAGCCCAGCGAGATTGCCAAATTTGCCGTGGTACTGGTATTTTCGCACATTATATCGTTAAATCACGACCGGATGCAGGGCTTTGCAGCGGGCGTTCTGCCCTTTGGCATCCTTTTGGGGTTGGTGGCGGTGCTGATGCTGTTGGAGCCGCATCTTTCGGGTACGCTGCTGATTTTATCCATCGGCGCGGTGCTGATGTTTGTCGGCGGCACCGGGCTGCGCTGGTTTGCCTTGGCGGGCGGGCTGGGGGTCGGCGCGGTTTTTGCCGCGGTGCTGGCGCTGCCGCAGCTGGTACCCTACGCCGCTGACCGACTTTCCTCTTGGCGCGACCCCTTTGCCGACCCGCTGGGGGAGGGACACCAGACCATCCAGAGCCTGTACGCCATTGCCAGCGGCGGCGTGGCAGGGCTGGGGCTGGGCAACAGCCGCCAAAAATACCTGTATGTGCCGGAGCCGCAAAACGATTTTATCTTCTCCATCCTGTGCGAGGAATTGGGCTTTGTGGGGGCAGCCCTTGTGATTTTTCTGTTTTTGCTGCTGCTTTTGCGTGGCATCACGCTGGCAGTGCGCGCACGGGATAAATTCGGCGCGCTGCTGGTGGTGGGCTTTGTTGTGCAGGTGGTCTTGCAGGCAATTCTGAACATTGCCGTGGTCACCAACACCATACCCAACACCGGCATCAGCCTGCCGTTTTTTTCCTCCGGCGGCACCAGCTTGCTGATGCTGCTGGGGGAGATGGGCATTGTGCTTTCGGTTTCGCGCCAGACCGATGCCGTCTAGCGGCATTTTATTATAACGCTGCATCGCGTTATTTTTAGATTTTTGCAAAAACTTTTAAAAAAACCGTTGACAAACCGTTTCCGCTGTGGTATAAATGCTTTAAACCAATGAAGTGAAAGTAAAGCTCCAAGCGCAGTCACAGAGAGCCCCCATTGCTGGGAACGGGGTACAAAGCGGTGCAGCATAATGGTTCACGGAGGGCACGGGGAAACAGGCGCACGCCTTGAGTATCCGCTGACGGGTCGCTCCCGTTACAGGGCAGGGGAATGTTGGTTCCCTACAAAGTGGCTGTGCTGTAATGGTACGGCAAGCAAGGTGGCACCACAGATTTTTATCTGCCCTTGCACAGAGGTACTTCTGTGCAAGGGCAGTTTTGTTTTTGCACCTACCATGAGGGGAGCAAGTATCAATGAAAAATCTGCTGTTAAAGGAACGATGGCAATAAAACAAACCGACTGTCCACCTAAATTTTGCTAAAAACAAGGAGATTGTTATTATGAAAAAGTTTGTTGCTGTTATGTCCGCCGCCGCTATAATTGCTTCTTTGACCGCCTGCGGCTCTGCCGATTCCACCGCCGTTTCCTCCGCTTCTTCTGCACCCGCCGCCTCGTCGGAAGCCGCCGAACCCGCTGCCAAGAGCTACCGCATCGCCGTGGTTCAGCAGCTGGATCACGCCAGCCTTGACCAGATCCGTACCGCCATCGAGGCAGAGCTGGACGCCAAGGCCGCCGAAAAGGGCATTACCATTGAATACAAGGACTTCAACGGTCAGAACGACGCCACCACGCTGAACCAGATCGGCACGCAGGTCGTTTCCGACCAGTACGACGCCGTCATTCCCATTGCCACCTTGGCAGCCCAGTGCATGGCGACCGCCTGCGCCGACAGCAAGACCCCGGTCATCTACGCCGCCATCTCTGACCCCGCCGCTGCCGATCTGACCGATATTGACTACGTCACCGGCACCTCCGACGCACTGAACACCGAGTCCATTATGAATATGATGCTCGCGGTCAACCCCGAGATCAAGACCGTCGGTCTTTTGTACTCCAACTCTGAAGCAAACTCCCAGACCCCTATTGCCGAGGCAAAAGCCTATCTGGACAGCAAGGGCATTGCCTACGTTGAAAAGACCGGCAACACCAATGACGAAGTTATGACCGCCGCCGCCAGCTTGGTCGGGCAGGTCGATGCCGTCTTTACCCCCACCGACAATGTAGTTATGGCAGCCGCTGCTGCCGTGTCCGACACGCTGACCAAGGGCGGCATCCCGTTCTACACCGGGGCTGACAGCTTTGTGACCGCCGGCGCCTTTGCCACCTGCGGTGTCAACTACACCGATCTTGGCACCTACACCGCCGATATGGCGCTCGACATTCTGGAAACCGGCACCGTGCCTGCCTACCACGTTATGGATGGCGGCATCATCACCGTCAACACCGAAACCGCCGCCGCCTTGGGCATTGACTACGCTGCCTTCAACGAGCTGGCAGGTCAGGTCGTTGAGGTCACCACCGCCGAATAACCCCGCCGACGGATAAGGGGCAGCTGCCCCTTATCTGTTTGTCATATCACACCATAGGAAGGATGTCCCTGTATGTTTACCGCTGCCACAGTCCTCAGCGCGCTGGAGCTGGGTTTTATCTATGCTTTGGTCGCTATGGCGTTGTTTTTGAGTTTTCGCATCCTCAACATCGCCGATATGACCACCGACGGTGCCTTTACCTTGGGCTGCGCCGTTTCCGCCACTGCCGCCGTGGCAGGGCATCCCTTTCTGGGGCTGCCGTTGGCGATGCTGGCGGGCGCTGCCGCCGGTTTTGTCACCGCCTTTTTGCAAACCAAGCTGGACGTACCTTCCATTTTGGCGGGCATTGTGACCAACACCGGGCTGTACACCGTAAACCTTGCCGTGATGGGCTTTTCCTCCAACGTTCCTATGCTGAAAACCCAAACCGTTTTCACCACCGTGCAGGCGCTGGCGGGGGAGGGCTTTCCCTATAAGCTGGTCGTGGCGGCGGTCATCACGGTAGCGGTCTGCGCATTGCTGATTTTCTTCCTTGGCACGCGGCTGGGGCTTTCCATCCGCGCCACGGGCGACAACCCCGATATGGTGCGCGCCTCCTCCATCAACACAGCGTTCACCATCACGGTGGGGCTGTGCATTGCCAACGCCATGACCGCGCTGTCCGGCGCTGTGCTGGCACAGTATCAGCGCTCGGCAGATATCAACCTTGGCACCGGTATGGTAGTCATCGGGCTTGCCTCGCTGATCATCGGCGAAACGCTGTTCAGCCGCGGCAGTATGTGGACCAAGGCGATGGCGGCTGTGGCGGGCAGCGTCATCTACCGCTTTATTATCGCACTGGCGCTGCGTGCCAACGTGCCATCTGAATGCTTAAAGCTGATTTCCGCCGTCATCGTGGCGCTGGCGATCGCCGCCCCGGCACTGCGTGACAAGGCAGCCCTGAACCGCCGCCGCGCCAAAAACCGCAAGGAGGATGCCCGCCATGCTTGAGCTGCAAAACGTAAGCAAGACCTTTAACCCCGGCACCGTCAACGAAAAGCTGGCGCTGGATCACGTCAATCTGCACCTGGAGCCGGGCGATTTTGCCACCATCGTCGGCTCCAACGGTGCGGGCAAGTCCACCTTGTTCAATGCCATTGCGGGCGAATTTATCGCCGACGCCGGGCATATCACGCTGGACGGGCAGGACATTACTTTTTTGCCGGATTACCGCCGTTCCAAGCAGGTGGGACGAATGTTCCAAGACCCTTTGCGCGGCACCGCGCCCCATATGACCATTGAGGAAAATCTGGCGCTTGCCTACCTGCGCGCGTCGCACCGCACCAGCACGTTTTCGCGCATTTCCCGCGCCGACCGCCAGCTTTTTGCCGAAAAACTCTCGGCGCTGGGGCTGGGGCTGGAGGATCGTATGAAACAGCCGGTCGGTCTGCTTTCGGGCGGTCAGCGTCAGGCGCTGACCCTTTTGATGGCAACGCTGGTCACCCCCAAGCTGCTGCTGTTGGACGAACACACCGCCGCGCTGGACCCTGCCACCGCCGACAAGGTGCTGGAGCTGACGAAAAAAATCGTGGCAGAAAACCACATCACCTGCCTGATGATCACCCACAATATGCGCGACGCCCTGACCTTAGGCAACCGCACGCTGATGATGGATCACGGACGCATCGTGCTGGATATCGCCGGGGAAGAACGTGCGCATACCACGGTGGACGGTCTGCTGCAGCGCTTTGCCGAAAATGTCGGTCACGCGCTGGACAATGACCGTATCCTGCTAAGTACCGAAACGCAATAAAAAGAGCCGGGAACCTTGCCAAAAAGGTTCCCGGCTTCTTTCTTTTATCGTGCGTTCTTTCCCGTCCAGCCGCTGCTTTGCCGCAGCGTGCCGTCCGCGTACATCCAAAGCGCCCCCATGGTGTCGGCGTGTTGTTCCGCCAATGCCTCGCTTTGCTCGGTCGGCAGGCAGAACAGCGCCGTGGACCAGGCATCGCCCCAGCCGGTATCGGGGTGGGTATACACCGCCGTGCTGCTGTAATAGGTCGCCGGCCAGCCGGTGGTCAAATCGATCAGGTGTGCATAGCGCACGCCGTTGTAGGTGAAATAGCGCTGGTAATCTCCGCTGACGATCAGCGAATCCCCCTTGTGCAGCTCAACGGCTTGCAGGTACTGCGGGCTGTCGCCCCACGGGTTTTCCACGCCCACCCGCCAGGCGCTGCCGTCCGGCTTGTCACCGATGATATACACATTGCCGCCGACATTCAGCAGGGCGCTGTCCAGCCCGCGCTGCGCAGCCTTTTGCCCGACCTGCACGGCGGCATAGCCCTTTGCCACCGCGCCCACGTCCAGCTGCATCGCCGCATCGGCAAAATATACTGTGTGGTGTTCGGCGTCCAGCAGCAGCTTATCGGCATCGCAGTGCTGCAAGGCTTCGTCAATGGCAGCTTGCGCGGGCGGGGCAGGGGAATCGCTCTCGCGGGCGTCGTGCCACAGGCGCAGCACCGCCCCGGCGGCGGGGTTCACCGCGCCATGGGTGGCGGTGTACACATCCTTGCACGCCCACTGCAAAAAATCAAAGAGCTCCGGCTCCACCTGCACAGGGGCATCAGCGGCGCAGCGGTTGACGGTATACAGGTTGGTCAAGCCGTCGTAGGCGTTGTAGATATCCAGCTGCTCGTGCAGGTGCAAAAGGTCCGCGTGCAGGGCATCCGCCTGCTCGTTCCATTCCTGCTCGCTTGCTGCATAGCCCTGCACGGTGGTCACAGTGTCGAACACATCAAACCACGTTGCCGTGTACATTTTTTGCTGCGGGGCGCAGGCGGTCAGCGGCAGCAGACTGATGGCAAGCACGGCGGCAAGCCCGCGGCGTGTCATGGCTCCGCCTTTCCGGTTACGGCTTCATGCTCGCGGGCAAGCTCCATCAACAGCTGTGCCAGCGTCCAGCTTTTGTTGGTGGGGGTCACCATACAGCGCACCGGCACGGCAAAGCCCGCCGTTTTTAAGGTGTCCAAAAAGGCGGAAAGCTCCCCGTTGTCGTGGCGCAGCCCGCTGAGAATCAGCGCCGGGGTGTCGGGTACGGCAAGCAGTGGTGCGCAGTCCGGTGCAGGGCGTCCTGCACACAAATCCCCCACAAGCGCGCCCAGATCGCCGTCCGCCACGCAGCGCAGTTGCACCTTGTTGGCACGGGCGATGCGCTGCAGGGCATCATAGCCGGGGGTATCGGCACCCACGCGCCATAACAGGACGCAGCGGGGTTCGCGTACAATATGTGCTTTCATTCAAAATACCTCGTTGCCTTTGCAAAAAGCGCCGCCTGTTCGGGCGGCGCTTTGGGTGTTTTACAGGTCAGGGTGATACTCTTTGCAGGTGCATTTCTTCCACTTCAGACCGCTGCCGCAGGGGCAGGGATCGTTGCGTCCGATCTTGGTCACGCGCACGGGGGCGGCACCCTTGGCACCGGGCTGGGTGGGCGCACCCTCGCCGGTGGGCTTTGCCACCTGCTCGCGCTTGGGTTCGGCGTTCTGCTGGCGTACCTCAATGGTCAGCAGCATATGCACGGCATCCTCCCGGATGGAGGCGATCATCTCGTCAAACATGGCAAAGCCTTCCAGGCGGTATTCCACCACGGGGTCGTGCTGACCGTAGCCGCGCAGACCCATGCCCTGCTTGAGCTGATCCATATTGTCGATATGCTCCATCCACTTGGAGTCCACATTGCGCAGCAGGCAGATGCGTTCCAGCTCGCGCATGGTGGCAGCGCCGTACTTGCTCTCCTTGGCAGAAAGAATTTCCATACCGCGCTTGTACAGCTCGTCGGCAATGCCCTCACGGGTGATGTCGTTCAGCTGCTCGGTGGTATAGTTAAAGTCGCTGGGCAGGCACAGCCAGTTCATAAAGTGGCGGCGCAGACCGGCAAAATCCCAGTCGTCGGGGGTTTCGCCGTTTAGGTAGTTGCCGCAGGCATCGTCAATGGACTGGCGCATCATCTCGTGCAGCTTGCCGCTGATATCCTCGCCGTCCAGCACCATCTGGCGCTGCTTGTAGATGATTTCGCGCTGCTGGTTCATAACATCATCGTACTGCAGCACCTGTTTACGGATGGCAAAGTTGGAGGCTTCCAGCTTTTTCTGGGCGCTCTCGATGGTGTTGGTGATCAGCTTGTTTTCAATGGGCATATCTTCTTCCAGACCCAAGGTATCCATCAAGCCCTGCACACGCTCGCCGCCGAAAATGCGCATCAGATCGTCCTCAAGGCTCAGGAAGAAGCGGGAAGCACCGGGGTCGCCCTGACGTCCGGCACGACCGCGCAGCTGGTTGTCGATACGGCGGCTCTCGTGGCGCTCGGTACCGATGATAAACAAGCCGCCCGCCTCGCGCACGGCAGCAGCCTCGCGCTTGATTTCCGGCTCATACTCGGCGCACAACTCGTCAAAGCGGCGGCGTGCGTGCAGAATCTCGGTATCCTCGGTGTCGGCGTGACCGTCACACTCAGCAAGCAAACGCTCCAGCTTGGCATCCATATCCAGCTCCGGCGGGGTGGGCAGCTCGGTGCCGGCAGCCTTGGCACGCGCCTTGGCGTGTTCGTATTCGTCCTTAACGGCGGCAAATTCCTGCGTCAGGTCGTGCGCCAGCTCCTTGCGCAGCGCCGCCTTCGCCATATACGAAACGTTGCCGCCCAGCATAATATCCGTACCACGACCTGCCATATTGGTGGCAATGGTCACAGCGCCTTGCTTGCCGGCCTGCGCAACGATTTCCGCCTCGCGCTCGTGCTGCTTGGCGTTCAGTACATTATGCTCAATGCCGCGCTTTTTCAGCAGCTTGGACAATGCCTCGCTCTTTTCCACGCTGACAGTACCGACCAGCACCGGCTGACCCTTGGCGTGGCACTCTGCCACTTGGTCAATCACGGCGTTGTACTTGCCGTTTACGGTCTTGTACACGCTGTCGGGCAGATCCTTGCGCGCCTTGGGCTTGTTGGTGGGGATGCTGACGATCTGCAAGCCGTAAATCTCGCTGAATTCGTCCGCCTCGGTGGATGCCGTGCCGGTCATACCGGACAGCTTGTCGTACATACGGAAATAATTCTGGAAGGTGACGGTCGCCAGCGTCTTGCTCTCGGCGGCAACGGTCACGCCCTCTTTTGCCTCAATGGCCTGATGCAGACCCTCGTTAAAGCGGCGTCCGTACATCAAACGACCAGTGAACTCATCCACGATGATGACCTCGCCGTCCTTGACGATGTAGTCAATATCGCGGTGCATAACGCCGCGCGCCTTGATAGCACCATCAATGTAATGGCGCAGCGACATATTGTCGGCATCCGCCAGGTTTTCTACGCCGAAGAACGCTTCCGCCTTCTGCACGCCGCTCTCGGTCAGGGTGGCGGTCTTGCGCTTTTCGTCCACAACGTAGTCGCCGTCCACCTGCTCCTCGGCAGAGATCTTGTCGTCCAGCTCTACGATGACGCTCTTTTTCAAGGTCTTGGCAAAGTCGTCCGCGCGCTTGTACATCGCGCTGGAATCCTCGCCCTTGCCGCTGATGATCAAAGGGGTACGCGCCTCGTCGATCAGGATGGAGTCCACCTCGTCCACGATGGCAAAGGCGTGACCACGCTGCACCATATTGGCCTTGTACACCACCATATTGTCGCGCAGGTAGTCAAAGCCGAACTCGTTGTTGGTGCCGTAGGTGACATCCGCTTCATACGCTTTTTTGCGGTCGGTGGACTCAACACCGTGAACCACCAGACCCACACTCAGCCCCAGGAAACGGTACACCTTGCCCATCCATTCACTGTCGCGGCGCGCCAGATAGTCGTTGACGGTGACAACGTGTACACCGCGTCCGGTCAGGGCGTTCAGGTACACGGGCATGGTCGCCACCAGCGTCTTGCCTTCACCGGTCTGCATCTCGGCAATGCAGGCGCGGTGCAGCACAATGCCGCCGATGATCTGCACGGGGTAGGGTTTCATACCCAGCACACGCCAGTCCGCCTCACGGCAAACGGCAAAAGCCTCAGGCAGCAGGTCATCCAGCGTTTCGCCCTTTGCCAGACGCTCCTTGAACTCGGCGGTCTTGGCTTTCAGCTCATCGTCGGACAGCTTCTGCATCTCAGGCTCCAAAGCCAAAACCTTGTCCTTCAGTGGGGCAATGCGTTTCAGCTCCTTGTCGGAAAAGGTACCGAACAGTTTTTCAAAAAAAGACATAAGTGATCCCCTGTATTTTCCGCCACCCGTTTCCGGGGGCTTAATTTACACTTGCATACCATAATATAATACACCCGCACGGGGTATGCTGTCAAATCCTGTGCGGGTGCAATGCAAAATTATTTTTCTTTTTCCTGCAAAATCCAGTCGGCAGCCTGCCGCAGCCCCGGCAAAACCGGTGCGCCGGTGGTGCGCAGCGTTTCGGGCGGCTGATGCCCGGCGCTTTGCAGCACGCACTGCACGCCCAGCGCCTGTGCCACCTCAAAGTCGTGTACCGAGTCCCCGATCATCACGGTCTTGGCGGCATCCGCGCCGCTTTCGCGCATAAAGGAAAGCCCGACTTCAACCTTACTTTTCGCGTAGATATCGCCCAGCCCCAGCAGGCGGTCAAAATAGGGCAGAACGTTTCGCTCGCGCACCTGCCGTTCCAGCGTGGTTACCGGGCTGGCGGACAAGATCACCTGCCGCACCCCTGCGGTGCGAAATGCTTCCAGCGCATACAGGGCGCCGTCCGCCAAGGGGCAGCTTTCGCTGGCGGGGATATAATCCTGCATATAGCTTTCTGCCAGCTCGGCAAAGCTGTGGCGGGCAAAATCAAACCCGGCACGGCGGTAATAGTCCTCGATCGGAAAACCAAAAACCGCCCGGTACTGTTCGCGGGTGTACTGCTGCGGATAGCCGAACCTTGCCAAAAGACGGTTGAGCGCGTCTTGGCACAGGTCCACATCATCCAGCAAAGTACCGTTCCAATCCCACAAAATCAGTTCCGGGCGCATAGAAGTAACCTCTTATTTTTCTGTAAAGATGCGTTTCAAGCCTTCGTTGGATTCCACCAGCTTGACCAGAGCAACGCCCACAATCGTGCAGCTGATGATTTCCCCGATGCCCACTGCCACGGCATTGAAGGCAGCCAGCGCCGCCGTGGGTGCCGTATCGGAGAAAAAGAAGGTAATCTCAAACGCTCCGACGATCAGCATATTAAAAACGACGGGCGGCAGCGATGCCGGGATCGCCAGCCCCTTCACGCGCACATTGCGCAGCTTGTAGGTAACCAAGCAAGCCAGCAGGGTAGCCAGCGTGCCAAACACTACGTCGATGGCCGTGGAGCCCAGCAAATTTGCCAAAAAGCAGCCCAGCGTAACGCCGACGATATACTCGGCACCAAAGACGGGCAGCAGGCAAAGGGCTTCGGCAATGCGCACCTGCACAGCGCCATAGCTGAACGGTGCCAAAGCCAGACACAGCACGACATACACAGCAGCAATTACGGCGCAGCGCACCAGCCGCGCGACGGACAGTTGATTTGTTTTCATACAATACTCCGGCGGAATAGATTTTGACCGCACGCAAGACCGCCAGCCTCGCGTCGGTTTGCGCCGCACCCAAAGCGCGGCGGAGCCTAAAATCCTAAGTTGCTCAACAAATTCTTATTATAACAAAAGCAGCGCTCCCGTGCAAGAGGGCGCTGCAAACTTTTTTCTTAGGCAACACCGCACAATTCCCGCCTAACGGCTTAAGCACCGCTCCGGCGGCTG
>ERZ1034691.1316-NODE-1316-length-16260-cov-6.181364_pt1 | contig 16260 bp, 14 predicted proteins | sample MGYA00520638_ERZ1034691 | MGnify/ENA primary metagenome ERZ1034691 (study PRJEB33766, sample SAMN09781763) | gut metagenome | biome: gut microbiome | host: Homo sapiens | place: Madagascar | study: EMG produced TPA metagenomics assembly of the PRJNA485056 data...
TTATTTCCACTGATATCAATTTTAGATGATATAAAGCCTGATCTAAGAGGATTATTCGCATATCCAAACCAGAAAACATTCTCATTAATTCTATCTGGTGCAACGTTATATCCTTTATACGGAAAATTGCTATAATAATTACTTACTTTAGGCCATTCACCGAGGTATTTACCAAAAACACCCTGATTAAAATTAATCCATCCAGCAGTATCATATGTTACACGGTATGTATTGCTCCTGTTCTCATTAAATATGTATATTTCCATATTATCAAAGTCAAACCTGCCATACTCTCCCTCGTATACACCAGTTATTTCATTTGTTGTATCTTCATCAATAACCTTATACTCGCACAAATCACGCAGACATGTATCCCTGTCTATTCCAGTTATTGTTACAAACATTTTCATAAGATTTTCCTGTCTGCTTTTATCAATCTTATTATAATCAAATCCACCTATTATACTAAGCTCCTGATTTAAATATTTGTAACAAATGCGTCCTGCAACTGATGCATCACTAAAGTCTTTTCCCAAACATACATTATTTCCCCATGTATGAGATGACCAGTCTTTATCAGTGATTCCGGCTTTAGCTGGATATTTTGCTTTTAATTGTGCATCGCCATAAGCCTGTGCATACTCATACATTTTTTTATATGTTTCTGCAGGATAAGTACTGATATTTTCTCCAGCAGATACTATTATTGCATCTGCATTATCAATCATATCTGTTGTCAGGGCATCAATAGAGACACTTGTAACCCTGATTTTATCCATCATATTATAATCGCCTTTAGCTATTGAATTATCACCAGCAAATACCATATAAGCAAAGAGATTATCATTATAGCCGCTTATATTATTTCCCTGTTCATCGACAAATGTTTTATCATATATATCAAGTTCTTTTTTATTTTCATAATTATCAATAACATTAAATTTAAACTCAGTATCAGAGGTTATCTCATTAGCACAATCCTTTGAATAAAGCTTCCATCCAGACGCGCTATTCTTTCTATAATAGATATTCTTTCCTGCATACTCAGCTTGATTCTTATTTTCTGGAATCGTATAGTTATTATACTCAATAATACTTTTCATATAATTATTCAGCCATGTATTACACAGGTCATGCTTTGCAGCACTATCTGGCAATCCAGCAATATCTGACCACTTGACAGCACCATTATTCATGCCTGTAAGATATCCCCATGCACCTGCTGCTTCATCAGGAACCAATTCAATAATATTAAGCGGATTATCCCTTGTATATGTTCTTTCACCTATTGTGACTGCATCAGCAATCACAGCTTTTCCGCCACCTGTCGCCTGCGTCTTATATATCATTCCGCCGATGACAAACAAAAACACAAGTGCCACAGATAACAAAACTGTACTAATATATTTTCTTTTTCTTATCTTACCTAACATCCGTTTCATATTGTCATCCTTTCTCTGATACTCTTATCTGATACTCTTAATATGTATTCCACACACTAAACATTCTGTCAAAACAAGCTGTTACCAACATTTATGATTACAAGCTATAATCAGGCATCAACATACCCTTGCGCTTTTATATCTCCCAGCTTAAAATACTTTATCTCTATTATTGTTTTATCACTGCCGTTTACCTTCACTATTTTAACCTTGTTGGTTAAATCATCTCCATAAAGAGAATTTCTAAGTGATACTTCTCTCTTTACTTCACGGCTTACATTCTGCTTAGAAAGCTTTATATATGCCTTTACCTTTATATTTGATGTAAGAATAACACCCTCTTCTTTCTTTGGTGTTTCCCCAACTCTTGTTGTAGGCTGCTCCACATCTCCTGCTGATACACATTTATCATCAATTTTTATAGAAAAGTCCTCGACATACTCACATGCCACACTCACGTTATCAAGCGGCTTATCTCCTAACGGGTAGAAATCATTTGAAAAATATAATATCTTATTAGCTTTATCCCATATATAACCATAGTACCTTGACTTATTAGTATTAGAATACTTAGTAAGATAATAATCGTATCCACTATTCTTATCAGGACTTCTATACATTATAAGCATATCCGCTTCCATTATATCGTTCTCGACCTGATTTAATGCAATATCCGCATCGCTTTGCAGCTGTGCCTGTGCTGTCTGCTTCGTGAAATTATGCACTGAACTCTGTATAAGAACAACCAGAGCTGACAGTACTATACCGCCTATAGTCAGGGCAATAAGCATTTCTACAAGTGAAAAGCCTTTGTTATTAAGTTTTTCATCAGCCTTTCTCTTACCAGCACAATCTGCTGACCCATTAACCTCATTCATAGAATCCTTTGCTCCTTTTACTATGATAACGATAACTTACCAGTACTGTACCACACTGTAACATCATACGAATGGCTTCCACGGCTTATAGTTATAACCGCCTTTAGATTATTATTAACATCTAATTTATCGGACCTGGAGGCTCCTGCATTAACAACAAATGAACCAACCCTTCCACTACTTTTTGTATAAGTCACAGTAGCTTTTTTATCACTATCTACAGCATAGTCTGTCTTATCAGATGAATTGGCATAATCTGATATCGTTATATTATAACCTTTTCCTATAGTTTTACTTTCTGTCTGTACATCATTCTTATATGTAACGAGCCTGCATGTTCCATCTATATCCTTAACTATATCAAGCTTCCAGTCTGCATTAACTGTAAGAGTTTGTGAACGCAAATTATTAAGCTCTGTATACACGAAATTACCTGCTTTTTTTACATTTCCCCTGCTGATTACTGACACTCCTATAGCAGAGCCGCCTATAACTATCGCCATAATTGCTATAACAACGAGAAGCTCAACGAGCGTGAAGCCTTTATTTAGTTGTAACTGTTTCTGTAGACTGTGTCGTCTTTTCCGAATCATCACGTTTCCTCCAATTAGCAACTCGTATCATATCCTTATATGTCATATTCTGAACATCCAAAAAACCGCTGTCATCACTGTTTTCAAGTGGATTCCATACCTTGAATATCTCTGCATATTTCTGATCAGTTTTTATAATATCAGTAGTGTCAGAAAGACCTGTAACCGTAACATCGCCTTCTATAGTTATAGTTCCACCAGCTATTATAGTTCCAGAGAAATTTTTCTTAACCACAACATCTCCAGATGCAACTATAACACCACCATCAACATCTCTAAAACTATAAGTTATATCATTTGACATATGTGCTTTTTTTCTTATAACTTCATCATTATTACTTATAATAAGCGGTTCAGAAGTTGAATTGCTATTATTAAACGCAACCAGCGCATACTTATCATAACCACCTGTAAGCTTTGTAGTAACAGGACCAAGCTTATCCTTTGTATAAGCTTCAAGACCAATAGTAGATATAATATTAACATATACCTCTTTGGAATACTTATTTAAATCCGGATACATCTGACCTATAATTGTGTTATTCATCTTTTTTGTATCTGTTATTTCATAAAGCGTTCTGCTAAGAACATTGAATCTTGAAGCCAGATCCTCATAATCTCCTGCATAATCATATTTTGTTGATGATGCAGCATCATCTGATTCATTATAAACAAGACTCATGCTGCCATCTGCTGCTGCAACAGCTGATAACATGGAATTCTTAGTATACACACTGCCTGAGCCAGCCTTTATGACACTATTAAGACTCTGCGCATTAAGTGTCATCTGTGACTTCAATCTTTCTCTCTGCTCTTTGTATGTTTTCTTTACTTTATCAGATTTACCTGAAAGAAGACTGTTGAATTCAGTATCATCAAATATAGCCTTAACATAAGAAGCAGCCGCCTTTTCATCTTTAAAGCGCAGATAATAATAATCTCTTGTAAGACTTCCTATAGTTATAGTCTTTTTAACAAAATATTTACCTTCTGCCTCAGATAAATACTTATATCCAAAGAAGTTATCTTCTGATATTGTTATATTCACATTAGCTCCTGCCGCAGCCGGATTAGTTTCACCACCCATAAGTGCTGCAGGCACAAGATATATCTCCTGATTTCCAATAAATGATACTGACTCACCTGTATCATAATCTCCTGGTACAGTATATCCATCAGCATTTGCAAGAGAATAATAATCTATATACGCCCTTCCTGAAACAAGAAGCTTGTTAAGTGACTGAAGATCAAGCTCTGAATTAGTACCATTTATAACAATAGCACTACTTCTGTTTACCTTTTCAGTAGCATTAACCCCTACATAACTATAACCATAATAATTACCTGACAGCTTGACCTTGCTGTTGTTTCCGTTTAACTCCAGATCATCTCTTACATATGTATCAGAGCTTCCGTTTACTGTTATGCTAGAAGTTCCACCTGTACTGTCAGAGGTCTTGATATTCTCACACCATATCCTGCTGCCTGTTCCACCATTTCCTGCATTAAGTGTTCCATTTTCAACAACAATATCACCACTTGTAGCAAGAAGTGTGTCTCCTGCTACATTAGCTGTTGCCGCTGGATTCACTTTAAAACCACCTGCTGAGCCTGCAAAAGCATTACCATTCAGGTTAAATGATGCATTGGATGCAACTGATATCCCCTTGTTTCCAACAATAGCATATCTTAAAAACGAATCAAGACTAAGTTTCTTTGAATCAGTTATATTAACAAGCTTGTCAGGTATTCCAAGGGTCATATCAAATGTAATATATGAATAATATCCTGCCTGCGTAAGATACTTTACAAGGCAGTTATTAATATTAATTGTATAATAAAAAATATTCTCCTCAACCTGACTCTTCTTACTTACAATCTGGATGTTATCTATGGATTCAACATCAAGCGTGTTACTTCCTGATTTATGCGTTGCTTCTATACAATCATTAAGGACACTGACTATACCCTGCGCCTCTATTGTATTAGCACCTCTTTCGTACACGCCCTCCTGCTTCTTGCTTACATAATCACTATCATCCTTATACTTGATACTATCAAGCATATTATCCTGTATCATGCCAAGCTTATTAAGCATTCTATGAATATAATCAAGTCTTAGCTCCTTATTACATGTTATATTATCAACAGTCGTTATACCACTTTCGGTATTGACAACCATCTTCGCAACCTGATCCTGATATGCACTGTTAAAACAGTCTGATGACATCTGTCCCATAGCAACATATATCTCATTGACTGCATCCTCGGATGTATAAAAAGTTTTAGCTGACTGCTTATTAGCTACCTTCAGCTTAAGATTCATAATAGTAGATGAAGTAACTACGGTGGCAAGTATCATAACAAATGATAACATTATAAGTACGATAACCATAGTTGAACCGTTATTATTACACTTAACTCTTTTTCTTAAATTATGTGCCATCATAAGCTTCTCCTCACCTTTCTCTACCCGATCTTTGTTGTAGTCATCTGTATCATCGGCTCTTCCTTCGATGTATCAGCATTACTGCCATAATATACTTTAACCGTCATAGTATACAAAAGACTCTTACTTGCTACTCCATTGCTGCCTGAACCTGTATTGTTAATATCCTTATATTCATCCCACTTATATACATTAGAAAATACACTTACCGGTCCTGGATTAGTTGTTCCATCTTTATTAACTGTCTTATTTCCAAGATTAATCGTTCCTACGTTTGCAAACTCCTGTCTTGAAGTATCTTTGTTAAGATAAAGACTCACCTTGTCTTTGTTAATCATCATATTCTTAGAGCTGTCTGTTGTGTTGTTAGATGTCTGCTGAATAAGGAATACATTACAATTATCATATTTAACAAATGCATTTTCCTGATAATCGTAAGTTATGTTAATCTTATCAGTAGTATAATAATATCTGTTATCACCTACAGTTAAAGTCGAATGTCTGTCGTAAGGTATATAAAACATATACACATCTTTAAGATTATTAGTTAATGAGGATGATATTCTATAAGAATTATCACCTGTTATTTCCGCCTTGAAATAATTATTAGGATATGTAATAGATGCTGTATATGCATAAGCCTTATTTCCATCATATATGTATTCAAAATCCAGTGTTATCCTCTGATAATATGCATCTATGCCTGTATCAACCGCACTTGAAGCCTCAGCTGGTGCCTCAGATAATTCACTATGTTTAACTTCTATCTTAACATTAGTTGTCTTTTCTATCTTATTTTTATCAAAACCAGCTGTATATCTTTCCTTGAAATAATTCTCAGCATCTATATCATGACTGTATAAATCTTCTCTTAACACAATATTCTTAACCGAATTTACATAAGAGTTAATATTATTGTTATAGTTCTTATCACTATCATCACCTGAATTATATATACCTGGATCAAGTTCGGTTACAACAGTATATTCTTCCCCATTTGTTCCTTCCTTTGTTTCCCTGAATATATATTTTCCAGAGCTTTCTGTATATTTCCCAGCATAATCCTCAAGTATCCTGCTCATGCTTACAGACTTAAACTGCTCCACTATATCAGAAGCAACAGTATTCGCATTTTCTTCTTTACGAGCCTTATGATTGATTCTTGCTGCGTTAGAAAACGAACCTAGAACAGGAATAGAAAGAATAGCAAGCACTGCCATGGCAACAAGTACCTCTACAAGAGAGAAACCTGCATTATTCAGTTTTCCTTTTCGCTTATCAGCACCTGATTTTTTTATCATAATCATCTGTTATTCTCCATTTCCTGGCTGGTTACTTAACCCTTAACTATTCAGCTGGCTTTGCAAATATATTATCTGTTCCTGTCTTTAAGTCAAACTTAGGTTCACTGAACTCTCTTCCGTTACCTGTTATAGAATACAATGCAAGTGTCATCGTACCTGTAACAACATCTGTTGCTTCATTATAAGTTGTTGTTAATGCTTCTATCGTATTCTTCTTTTCATAGTTGTTGATAAATCCGATAAGATTCTTCCACTCTGCATAAGTACCTTCATAAGATACATTGATAGTTTCCTTGTAACCTACATTATTAGTCTGATATGCGCTGCCTGATGTATTCGATGGGTTAGAAGATGCCTTCTGTCCAAATGTATACACTGCAACAGGATCAGAGAATGTTATACTCTTTATCCATACACCAGTTGAACTCTCAATAGTATTTAAAAACTGTAATGTTGCCGGCTGGCTTGTACCATTTTCAAATGTCTTTAAAATCTTTGATGAATCACTCTGTAAAGAAAGTGTATCTGACTCATACTTAGCTTTGTTATCATTCTTTTTCTGTAAATCTTTCTTTTTCTTTGTAAGCTCTGTAACCTGCTTAGTTGATGTATCAAGAGAGGCTGACAGATTCTGGTAACCAACAAAGTAAGCTATAAAGATTATAAGAAATGCAAATACATACACAAGTAACTTCTTATCTTTTTCAGATATAGTAAGACTATTCTTTAACTTTTCCTTCATTACTTATTACCTCCCTGTGAAGCACCCTTTATATCCCCAAATGAGCAGCTAAGAGAAAAAGTAAGCTGTACAGTTCCTGTATTATCCTCATTTTCTGTTTCATTGGATACAATAACATTAGATACAGTTGGTATAGACTTAAGCTGAAGTATAAGCATACCAAGTGATGACTTGCTTGCTGCTGTACCACTGACTGCCACATTGCCAGATGTTATACTCATACTTGTTATGACAACATCACTAGGCACCTTGCTTTCAAGTTCCTTTACAAATGTATCAACTGAATCGTTGTTGTTAGAAGCTTGTGTCCTGAATGTGTTCACATCTGTATTCTCATCCTTGGCTTCATAATACTTATTTACAATCTCTTCAATAGGCTGAAGCTTCTTAACATCATTCTTAAGGGCTGCTACTTCTATGTTTGTGAATACCAGCTGGATACCTGGGACAAGTACAAGTAAAAGTGATGCTGCAACCGCCGCTATAACGACCAGTGCCATGCCTTTTCCTGCTTCCTTTTTCTTGTCCTCCTGTATCTTGTTAAGTGATACAAAATTGACCGGTGCTATAAATGCACCTATAGTTGCTGTATACGCTGTAAGCGCATTTTCATCAACATATGTTCTCTTGTCTGTAAGCACACCCTCAAGCTTTTCTATCGGAATAACTTCCATATTAAACTCGTTTGTTAACAGCTTGTTAAAACCTCTTATAGTTGTGGCATTACCTATGATGTATATCTTCTCTATAGGCGTATTATTTCTTGAAACATAATAATCTGTAATTCTGCTTATATTGCTTATAAGTGCTCTCACTGACTCTGTAACATCATTAGAATCTACAGTCTTACCAAGAAGATATTCTGTCTGAAGCTTTTGAAGTGCCATATCATAATCCAGCTTGTATTCATCCATTACGGTTTTAACCATAAGAGTCTTACCGTAGTGGACAGTTCTTTGCAGCTGTAAGGCACCTGCCTTAAAGATACTTACAAGTGTTGAATCATTCTCTATAGATATAACAAGATTAGTACCTTCATCTATCTGCTGTTTTATAAGCTGATATGTACTGTTACCTGCATAATCAATGAATGCCACCTTAAGCCCCATAGCCTGTGCAAGCTCATAGTACTGTTCTATCATATTCGCAGGAGCTGCTACAACCACAACCTTTAACTTCGGTGTGTTATCCTCTTTTACCTTCTCGATAGGATAATACTGTACTATATAATCTTCTATTTTAACTGGGAAATACTCTGCTGCATTGGTTTCTATGATTTTATCTATCTTGTTACTCTTAATATCAGGAACAATGACATCCTTTGTAGCTATTTTACTAGATGATATTGAGAATACAACATCATTAGAATTCATACGATTGTCATCAAGTGATGACTTTATAACCTTGGCGAATTCTTTTACATCAAGAATCTCACCATCATTATAAACACCTTCTGGTGTTGGGATTGTAACCACCTTATGAATAGTAGTTGCTTTAACACCCTTTGTTGCTTCGCACAACTTTGTATATTCATTGTTAATGCTTATGCTTATATATTTGCCGTTAACCTTAACTGCCATAACGAAACAGTCTCCTCTCCCCTTAGCATATTATGAAAAATCTATATATAAATACTGATACATTTCAGATTCAAACTAACATCAAAACATTGATATGTACCAGTTAATTATATTCGTACCAAAAAGCATGGCTATTGTAAGCCCTGCACACAAATATGGTCCGAAAGCAAGTACTCTTTCCTTGCCACTGACCTTCATTCTTATAACATGTATTACCGCACCAAAGATGCAGCCAAGCAAAAATGCCAATATAACATTTTTCCATCCCACAAACAGTCCTGCTGCTGCCATAAGCTTGATGTCGCCTCCGCCAAATGCATCGACTCCCTTTATGGCTCTTCCTATAATAAGAAGCAGCAGCATAAATGTGCTTACACAAAAAAAGCCTATTAGATAATCTAATAGGTGTTCTCTGTCAAAAAGTATTCTTATTATACCGAGGACTCCTATTACTACATTAAGTGCGAATGGTATTTCCTGTGTTCTCTCGTCTATAACTGTTATAACAAGAAACATCGAGAATACCAGACACATCAGACCTGATATGATATTCAGTCCATTCACTAAAAATATGATGACATACATAGCACCATTAATCCCCTCTATAACCGGGTACTGTGGTGATATCTTTGTCTTACAATAGCGGCACTTTCCGCCTAGTATCATGTAGCTTACCAGTGGCACTAAATCGTACCACTGGAGCTTATGACCACATGACATACAATGCGAACTCTCCGTCGCTATATTCTCTTTTAATGGTAATCTATATATAAGTACGTTCAAAAAGCTTCCTATTACGATACCGTAGAGGAATATTATGACGTAGATTGGTAGTTCGTATTGCATGGTAAATTCCTAATATCCTTATATAAATTTGATTTTAAGATTCAGAAACACTAACGTGTCCCTCTCCATCTACATTAAATTTAACTGTAATAGCTTTATATTTCTTAGAAGCTAACTTTGTTTTAGTTGTATCTAATGTTTCTTTCATCTTTGAAGGTACAATTGTACCTGAAACATTAACATCTGTTGAACCAGTTGTAGTAGCTACTGTAATAATTGTTTTTGGTGTTGCAGTCGAACCACCAGATGGAACTGCTTCTGCATAGGCAGCCTCATCCTGAAGTGCTACTTCAATAGCGTTCTTGATTGAGTCGATGTTCTGAGCATCCTTAGATTCTCTTGACTTTTCAACGTTTCTGATAAGTGTTGGAGCAAGTACACCAACGAGTACTGCCATAATTGCGATAACAACGATAAGCTCAACTAAAGAGAAACCCTTGTTACCAAGTTTTTTCTGTGTCTTTTTCATGTTCTTTATCTCCCTTTGATAATAAAATATTTATATAATTCAGTGTGACTTTTCACCGTCATACTGATCATATACATGCTAATTCGTGCATATATTATATATGTACCTATCCCAATGTGTTGTAAAGCTGTATCATAGGCTGGTATATAGAAAGTATAAGTACTACAACTATAAGTGCCATGATAATTATGATAGCCGGCTCCATAAGTGCTGTAAGTGTCTGTGTCTGCACTTCAACCTCTTCCTCATAATAGCCGGCTGAGTTAGTAAGCATTTCTTCTATATTACCTGTTTCCTCACCGATACCTACCATATGAACTATCATAGGTGGAAATATCTGTGATGCCTTTAACTGGTTTGATAGTGGAAGTCCAAGGGCAACACCACTCTTAGCCTTCATAAGTGCATCCTTATACATGACATTCGTCATAGTGGATGCAGCTATATCTATAGCTTCTATCATAGGCATGCCTGCCTGAAGAAGTGTACTAAGTGTTCTTGCAAAGCTTGCACAGGCTGTCTTAGTCTGAAGGACTCCAAATACAGGAATCTTAAGCTTAAGCTTATCTACCGAATGTCTTCCTGCATCAGTCTTTACATACATCTTATATCCAACTACTATAGCCGCTATAACCGCTATTATTATGTACCAGTAATTCATAACCGCATCACTCATAGAAAGCACTGCCTTAGTCATGAATGGCAAATCTGATTCAAGATCCTCAAACATGGATACAAAGTTTGGTATAACGAAAGTTAACATAACTATGATTACGCCAACCATAACCACAAGAAGCACACATGGGTACATCATAGCCTTCTTAACTATCCCCTGTGTCTTAGCCTGTTTCTCAAACTGTATAGCCATACGCGTAAGAGCATTCTCAAGACTACCTGATGACTCACCTGCTTTAACCATATCTATAAGAATAGATGGGAATATACCAGAATCCTGTCTCATGGAATCTGATAATGTTTCACCCTTTTCTACACCCGACTGGGCATCCATAATAGCTTTCTTAAGATTCTTATTCTCTGTCTGCTCTGCTAGCATCTCAAGAGCGTTAACAACACTGACACCAGCATTAAGTATACTTGCAAACTGCCTGCAGAATACACTCATATCTCTTGGCTTAACTTTCTTCTTAGTAAGAAAAGGAAGTTCTATATCCTTATCAAATGCTGTCTGTGTCTTGATAGACATAGGTGTAAGCCCCTGCTCTTTTAACTTTCTTGCAGCTTCATCTCTTGTTTCTGCTTCTATCTGACCCTTTTTATCCTTGCCATCCTTTGCAACTGCTGTGTATGAATATGTTTCCATAACAACCCCTCTTTAATAATGTAAATGCAATAATCAACTGCTCCTAGATTCTATTACTATACGATATATATTGCAATCGTCTCTTATCCCCCATTTTGGTGTGTGTGAGTACTTCTGTACTATTAGTATAGTACTAAAGTTACAAATTGTACATAGTCAGTTGATTATGTTTTTTATTAAGTGCATTGTAACATATTTTTCATGAATAATTAAGTGTTTTGTCACATTTTACAAAAACGACTTATTCCTACAGGATATAATTTCTCATATCTACACTTTTTTATTAAATCAATTCAATCTATATATTTTCACCATTCTTCCAAAAACTGAATCAGTTCCAACATATTCAGTTTTCGTTGATATATCTAATTTCTCAAAATATTCTATATAGTCCTCACTTTTATACTCTTTTATATTCTCTCTTTCATCATTGACTTTATTTCCTAACATCCATAAATCTCCATTGCCATCCATATTGCTAATATCTAGTATAAGATATAATGGATCTGATAAATCTATAACATCTGAGTCATAACAATCTTTTAAAGCACTATCATATCCTGTTAAATAATAATTTTGTGTATTATATAATTCACATGTGTAACAAGTTAATAACCATGCATCACTTGAAACTATTATGCAATTGGCATTTTTTTCAAGCATAGTTAATGTTTTTCCTTCCTCATAATGTTTAAAATAATAAGCATCCGAGTATAATACATTACTAAGAACAACAAATAATATACACAAAACAGCACATATAGCCATTTCTATCTTTATATCTTTAAAAAGATATGTCACAATATACCAGATAATCAATACTGAAAAGCATGCCATAATAGGATATATTATAAATATATATCTGGTACAACAACGCCCCATTCCTCCAACTGATGTTTTAGCTGCCGCTATCAATATAACGAATATTACTGTTGATATCATGACAATAATTGTATATGAACATTTTCTTATTCTTTTACATATATCTACAACCTTATTTTTACTACATATCAATGCATTTTTAAGCCAGCTTTCATGTCTGAATACAAGTCCTAACGGTAATGTTATAAACAAAATTATTCCAATTCCATATGCAATATATTCCCACGTCATAGTTTTCCATATTGAATTATGAATACCAAACAAGTCATTAGTCATGTAAGCCCAGTATATTTTATTCTGCCATGCCAATGAGTATTGTTTATTCATATAAGATAATGTTGACGAATCTCCTATCATCTGCTCAAAAGTAGCTGGAAATATTAATATTGACACCAAAACACTTCCAGCCATAACAAAACCATATACAAAAAACTGTCTATAATGTTTTGAAAACAAATAATACAAGCTATACATTGCTGTTATTATGAATGCAAAAGGAAGGAAAAAATGAAGTGTAAAACATCCAGCTAATGTAACAACAAATGCTTTTATATATAAATCATAATGTATTTTTTCATCATTTCTTGCATCATACAACTTATGTGAATAATACATAAGCATTGTTCCAAACATTGTTGCAGGAGCATACATTCTTAAAAAAATACTTGTTTTTAGTTATTGATGCAGACAGTCTGTAAAGATATATCTGCATTACAACAAAACATATCATATTAAGTGCAAAACAATACCACTTAGACCATGTACCTGGAAAGAATGAACATATAAAATGTAACATCATATATCCAAGTGGAGGATTGTAATCGCACTCTGCATTCCAGTATATAGATGAATAATTAAATATCTCATTTTTATCTACAGATATATATTTACGAAAATTTTCCGAACTTTGCCATGAATCAAGATTCTTGGCTTCATGTCCCAAATCCGACTGATATATATGTGTTCCATCAGTGCTATTAGCAAATCCATAATTCCATAACTCATCAGAATGAAACCCCTGCTTATTAATCCCAAACATACAGGATATATATATAACCTGCACAAGCACTATTAGAATAAATGCTATTTCATATTTGTGTTTTTTGATTCTACTCATCATTTTCTCCCGTCTGTTAATGATTTTATTTACGTTGCATATATTTTATGCATAAAATATATGACCGCTTTATTATACATAAAAAATGCAAGTATTCAATTTGCAAAAATATCTTATGATATTCCTGCCAATTGTTCACTTGCATCTTTAAATTGATACTTTGTATATTTACTTATAGTTATTGCCTTTAATATCGATATTTTTTTAATTTTTCATCATAACCAAATACACTCACATCAATCAGTCATTTCTTCTTGTTATCAGCACAAGTCTTAATAACTGAAGTACAGATGTAACAAGTGCTGCAACATAAGTGAGTGCTGCTGCTGTAAGTACCTTCCTTGCACCTGAAAGTTCACGCCCTGCAAGCATATTTCTGTCGCGAAGTGTTCTAAGTGCTCTTGCTGAGGCATCGAATTCTACCGGAAGTGTAAGAAGCTGGAATATAACAACGAGTGAGAATAACAGCACACCTATCTGCATAAGCCCGGTTGCTCCGAATATAAGTCCTAACAATATGACTGGCCATGATAAAGATGAACCTATATTAGCAAGCGGAATAACAACTGATCTTATCTTAATAGGAAAATAATCCTGATCATACTGCATCGCATGTCCACATTCATGTGCAGCTACACCAACAGCTGCCACCGTATTAACATCATATACGCTATCTGATAACCTTAACACTCCTTCCTTAGGCGAGTAATGGTCTGTGAGATTTCCGCTCACTCTTTCTATCCTGACATCTGTTATCCCGGCTGCTCTTAGTATTTCACTTGCTGCTTGTGCACCTGTCATATTCGTTCTGCAGTTATTCCTACTGTATCTGCTAAATGTTGACTTAACATTCATAGATGCTATGATACTTATAACTGCACCTATAAGCACAAGTATATATGTTGCATCATAAAAGTAATACATATATCAAATCCTCCATATTTTTTAGTATCAGAGTTTTTGCCTCCGACATCATAATTATATTATCATTCTACCATAAAAAGTTTTTATGTAAATATATACTTTATTTCTTTCACAATATATTCATTTTATCTTTATATTTTGATAATTCACTTATGTTTTCACATTTCTGCGTGTATCAGCATACTATTTTAATAAGAACACAAAAATGCAAAGCCGCGACTGATACAAAACACCTGCAGAAGGCAAAACGTAGGAAAGGAGTTTTTAATCTGTATGAAAATGTATGATCTTAAAAGCAAACAGGTCATCAACGAAAATGACTGCCGGATTCTTGGATGTGTTATCGACATAGATTTCGAGCCATCTAACGGCTGCATCAACTCAATCATAGTTCCTGGTCCTGCCAGGCTATGTGGTGTCTTTGGAAGGGAGTTCGTGTATGTCATTCCATTTCATTGTATAAAATCGATTGGTAAAGATATCGTACTTGTAAATGTCTGCCTTGATAAACACAAAGAAAAATGCTAATATATACATATATTTTTAGTTCTTGCGATAATGATTGGAGGTTACTATGAAAGATAATTACGTTGCTTATGTGGGAAGTTACACCCATGAGAGCAGTAAAGGTATACATATATACGATTGTGATGTTGAGGAGGGACGTATATATGAACGCTGCGAAGTACCTATTGATAACCCTTCTTATATAACTCTTTCACATGACAAAAGATTCCTATATGCCATATGCGACCAGGGTGTATCAGCCTATGCCATCACCGAAGATGGAAGCCTTGAGCTTATGAATGTCGTATCTATAAACGGTATGAGAGGTTGTCATATATCAGTTACTAAAGCCAACAATTTCCTTGTTGTATCTGGTTATCATGATGGTAAGATTACAGTAATGCACATAAATGCTGATGGCTCTGTTGGCAGTATTGCTGACGAGGTATTCCACAAGGGCATGGGCAGCGTTGCAGAACGTAATTTCCGCCCTCACGTAAGCAACACATGCTTCACACCTGATGAAGAGCTCTTATGTGCTTGTGATCTTGGTATTGATCAGATTAAGTTATATGAATTCAACCACAGAACCGGCAAGCTTAAGCTGTTTGATATAATCCGTTCACAGCAGGAATCAGCCCCTAGAAAGATGATATTCTCAGAAGATGGAAAATATGCTTATGTCGTATGTGAATTAAAGAATTATATCAATGTATATTCTTATGACAAGGATTCAGATAAAACCCGTTTTGAGATGATCCAAAACATATTTACTGTAAGACGTGACCACAAGTCAAACAGTGCTGCCTCTGATATAATATTTGCCAATAACGGCAGCAATCTTATCTGCTCTAATGCTGGCGATAACACTGCTACAATATATTCCGTTGATAAGAAGTCAGGAAAAATTGTTACTCTTAACTCACTTCCTGTAAGTGGCGATTATCCTAAATATGTATGTCTTTTTCCTGATAATAAGCACCTCATGTCTATGAATAACGAGGGCAGCTCTATCACTATCTTTACAGTAGATTATAAAAAAGGTCTTATAGTTATGAATGGCAAGGAAATCAAGATATCGCGCCCTAATAACATGGTTATTAAAAAACTGTAATGTGGTTTTATTCATCACTATAACATATTTATTTATAAACATAATTTATAAACATTGTTCATACTAAACTAAAAGCTACATCAGATATACTA
>ERZ1034691.1318-NODE-1318-length-16245-cov-5.546943_pt1 | contig 16245 bp, 30 predicted proteins | sample MGYA00520638_ERZ1034691 | MGnify/ENA primary metagenome ERZ1034691 (study PRJEB33766, sample SAMN09781763) | gut metagenome | biome: gut microbiome | host: Homo sapiens | place: Madagascar | study: EMG produced TPA metagenomics assembly of the PRJNA485056 data...
GGAATGGGGACGATGACGGCGATTTCCTCGGCGTAGATCTTTTTCTTGTCCCACGCCATCTTGGTGGTCTGCTTGAAAGCGTCACCAGCGCCGCTGTCGGTAGCTTCGCCGTTGACGAAGTACGCGGAGGGAAGGGCATCAAGCACGTTGATGGTCTGGGTCTTGCTGGACATGTTCGCCAGACGGCGGCCCATGCGCAGTACAGCGGATTCGGCAATAGCGCCCTGCATGATGTCTCGGGTAACAGGCTCGGGGATCAGGCCGGAAAGTGCGCTGCGATCAATAGTAGCCATGTATCAGTTCTCCTTTTCATTTCATTGCGCCGCGAATCAAATCGTTCATCGCGGCATTGATGTCTGTTTTCTTTTCGCCGCCGCCGGCCGGAGCCGTCCAGTCAAACTTGACCTTCTGGCGTTTCTCGGTGAGCTTATCCACGGCCTGCTCAAAAGTGGTCTTGTCATCAACCATCTTGAGAGCCTTAAACGCGATAAACTCCGCGTCCTCGCCGGTCAGGCCCTTGCCCAGCACGTACTTGTCACGTTTCAGCTGCTCAACCTCTGCCTGCGAAGCAGTCAATGCGGCCTTGCTGTCCGCAAGGTCCTTCGCCTGTTTCGCCTGCCGCTCCTGCTCGGTCTGCTGGCTGTCCTTCCATGTGCGGTATGCGGTGATTTCTTCCTCGCTGGGAATACCCTTCATCGCCTTTGCAAGGCGTTTGCCAATCATGGCGTCCACTTCCTCCTGCGTGAAGGTTTTCGCAGGGAACGGCTCCGGCGGGGTGGCCGGGTTCGGGTTCTGATTAGTGTTAGGTTCGCTCATGGTTTTTACCTCCGTTTATTTTCTGGGCCGTCGCCCAGCGGTTTAACGCCTCTCGGCATGGGTCAATAAAACAAAAAGAGCCAACCACCGAAAAAATCTCAGTAGTTGGCTCATCGTGCCACTTCCACGCGCTCAATTGCGCTGTGGGAATGTATTTACTTTTTCAACTCTTCGGCCTTGATGACCTGCGCTTTCACGCTGCCGTCCTTCATGCGTTTCAGCTGCACCCGGCAACCGGCGGCAAGCGCTTTTTCTATGGCGGCTTTTAGTTTATCGTCGATCATGCAAGTACCTCATTCGTCGCTGTTGACAACATACCACTTGCACTTTTCGCAAACCTCGTTTGCCTTGCTTATGTCAAACGGTTCTCTCAGCCGCGCAGCGTCCATTTCATCCTCGCGGACTTCTTGCACTTCATAGCACTCAGACCAGGTGGTTTCCCGATCATACAGAGGGCATTTGTGCTTTGCAATAGGACTTCTCGCCATGTTATTTCCCCTCCAAATAATCCCGGTACTTTTTGCGAAGTTTTTCCGGAACGACTGTAATAACTTCTTTTTTCATGTTTATGACCGTATACCCATTATCAGATAAGAATTTGATTGCGCTTTTATCTGTCTGGTACAGCGTCAGTCTGCTGTTGTTGATTATATCCTGTGCAGCATCAAGGTTCAAGCCGCTTCTGTCCGGCCTGGTATCAAGATTGTCCCAAAAGTGCTGTTTTGCACCGGAAATCTGCGGTTTTCCAACATCAATTATATATTGCCGATCAGAGAACTTGTCTTTGATCTTCCATGCACCAGCGTATTCCTTCAGCGGCGCAAACTTCTTGGAATTCGCCAGTTGCCCACCATACAACACCTTTAGCCTTTCTTTTTGCTCCGGCAGTCCCGCCGCCTTGCTGAACTCCCGGTATTTTCCGTTCAGGCGGCGCAGCTTGATGCTGGCAACCGTGGCGTCATCGGTCAGTCCAGCGGCCTTGTAGCCGTTCACAAGGCGTTTCTGTGCCCGTATCTGGCGTTCTACACGGCGCTGCATCTGAGTAGCTTCGTAAGCGGTGTATTTCCTGCCGTCGAAGGTGCAGCCAAGACCATCATCAATGTGGGCCAACTGTTCGTCGGTATAGGTGCGCTCTGATACGCCCTCAACCCAACTGAATCGTTTGTGACGGCAGTTGGCTCCCTCCAGACCATCGACATATCCCAGCCCGCAAACCTCGTAAATATTCGGGTAAATGTCGTTGCTTCGGGTGGAATAAACTTTGCCTTGCCAGTCCTTATGCGATGACCAAGGAGACGGCTTCGGTTTGTCTCGCGCCCCAGCGTGGGCGGAAACTTCAAAATACGGCGTGTTTAGATACTCTGCGGATTGTTCCGTGTACTTCGCGCAAATCTGATTTACGCCAGTCATCACGGCGCGGCGGGCGGCTACGTCGATCTGATCTCGGTGGCCGCTCTCATAGTCAACGACTTTCACCCCGCTTTGGGCCAACTGTTGCACGGCTGTTTTGATCGCCTGATTATAGGAGATAGCGCCGCTCTGCACCTGCATCACTGCGTTGTCGAGCGCCCATTGGTACGCTTTTGCCGGTTCCAGCATTGTGCGCCCTGAATCCACCAGAAATCCCATAGACGCAGTCATATTGCGAAACGTGTCCAGCGTCTGCGCCTGAATCACGGCTATGGTGGCGGCGTCTACCAGCGTCTCAGGCTGGGTGACGTGCGCAAGGTCGATAACCTCGGTGTAATACTTCTGGTTGCGTTCTACAACGTCATTCAGCAGTTTGTTTAGCTTCTGTTCGCTGATACCGGTAGTCTTGCGGACGGCTTTTTTGATCTCTTTCAGATCAATGCCGTGGGATCGGAGCGCCCGAATGTCCTGCACTGTGACTTCGTTAAACTGGTTGGAGGCTTTCAGCCGGGAACATATCTCCGTCAGCAAGGTATTTTCAAGGTCACGGAACAGCTCGGCCAACTCTTCGGGAAGGACGTCTAAAATCTCCGGTTGAAACGGGTATTTTGGCACGGCCCGTCACCTCATTCGATCTCATCCTGCGTCTCATCGACCATATCTTGCATTTTCGGAAGCATTTTCTTTGCCGTAGCTTCATCCTCGCCATACCACTTCATTCGATATTCAAGGATGCTCATTGCTCCCATGCTTACATCCTGACGGTCTTGCGCCCTTTGGCTTTCAGTGTCAACAATGATGGAATCATCAAAATCAATTGTGATTTCAACATTTTCGTTCAGTCCCGCATTCATTGCCGCATTCCCCAGATGCAGGAGAATGCGAAAAAGCTCCGTCAACACCTGTTCGAGCACAATTTCATGTTTTTTGATGGTACGGAACATGGTGGAGTTCTCGCTAATCACCTGCGTAGCCGTGGCCACGCTGCCGCCGTCAAAACGGTAATAAGTCTCGCCGAAACCGCACTTGCTGGACAGAAGGTTCAACTGGTCTTGCAGGCCAACATTGAGCTTGTCGGTGCGTAGCTGCGGGGCAATAGGCGTTACCACATCGCCCTGCTGCGTGTCCTCTTCCAGCAGATAGAACCGCCGGTCGTGCGGATCGAGCGTTGGTTTGTCATCCTCCCAGCGTGTGGCCGGCATTTTCACCGCCAGAAGCATGGGGCCGTTCTCAAACTCGTTGACGTAGCAATCATAAGCGCAGTCCACTCCGCGCAGCACGTCAATTGCATTCGCAAACACCGGAATGCCTACCGGAAGCAGATAATCAAAATTGTTGGCGATGTTCGGTCTGTCAATGACAAACTGTCGCTTGTCGCTCCCGGTATGTACTACAGGGGGGATCCTCTCAAACCCCGGAACCTCCGTCAGCACAGCATCCGCCAAAGTGTCATTGTCATAGTGATAGATGCTGTTTTCAATGACGTAAAGGCCATCAGCATCCTTGTGGTGGATCTGCAAATACAAGTAGTTCTTTCCGCCCCGCGTCACCACGCTGTCAAATGCGCACTCGGAAATATACCCGTTCTGCCATGCCAGAGGATAGATATGCTCAACAGTCACATAGTCCAGCGCAATGCCGGATGCATTCCCCGGGACTGGATTCCCGCCATCGTTGACTTCCTGCCCGACTACACGCGGGATATACGCCACCGTGCCAAGCGCGGATTTCATTTCCTGCATTTCGTTTGCCTTGACGGTGAAATTGTTCTCCGTCAGGACGCGGTCAACAAACTCCTGCTCTTTCTGGCCCTCAAGGGTGATCTGGACTTTTTCATTCATCAGGAGGTTTGCCCAGTCCTCGCAGACTTTCTTTCCCATCCCCAGCGTGACGCGGTCGCAGTTTACCCAGTCATGCCCGTTATAGCGTTTGTAGCGGTGGAACCCTTTGACATTGCCCTGATACCACGATTTCCAAGCGCTTACCTGCGTATAAAACTCTTCCGGGATGGTCGTATAGCCCAACTGTTTCAGTTTGTCGATTACCGTCATGCAATAACTCCCATTCTGCGGCTCACAGGTTCCAGTGCATACCGCGTTGCATCTATCAGGTGATTGTTCGCGTCAGGGTATCCGCTGATAATGTCACCGTCTTTGTTTCGCTCATATTCATACCCCACAAACTCATCATAAGCGTGCGGAGTGCGTTTTCTATCAATGACAATCGTTCTGCGCTGCAAAAACTTCATGCCGTATTCCACAGAGCCGGGGCCTTTGATTGCTTCAAAGGCTGGGATCCGCATAGCCCGGAAGTCGGCCACGCTTTTCGGCTCTGCGCTGTCACAGATGATGCGTGTATCGTCATATCCCCGTTGCATAATCATCTGTGCGCTCTGCTCGTTAGATAATTTGTTCTGATATATTTCGTCCAGCAAATAAATCGTTTCTCGCGCACGATCGTAGTGCAAACGGATAAAAGCAAAAGGATCCGGGAACCAACCGAAATCAACACCCTGATAGATTCGGTCGAAACTGGACACCTCTGCATCTGCGATCTCCCGCAGCTCCAGCCGGTCGAATACGTTCCCGCCGGTTCCGACCGGAATCCCAAGATATTCATGCTGATATGCCCGCTCGTCTGTTTCTTTGAGGTGTTCCGCTTCGTCAATAAACTGCTGCCCCAGCCACTCAGGCGGCGCTTGCAGATATGTTGACTTGTGGCACAGCCTGTCGGGTCGTTCCTCTAAGCTGTCTTTATTCGCCCAGTTGTCGCGGCTGATTGGCGGGTTGTAGCTTTCAAAGTTCCAATACTTCGAGCCGCCGCGCATTGTGGACTGCAAAATCGTTCGTATCTCGGCACGACCGGCAAACTGGTCCTTTTCCTCAAAGTGCGTCACGGCAATATAGCCAAACGGCACTTTGATTGACTTAATCTTCATCGGGTCGTCAGCACCGCGAAACATGATCTTCTGGCCTGTAGGCTTGTATATCAGCTCCATCGGGGAGACTTTGGCTTCCCAATACGCTGCCATGCCCAGTTCGCCGATTGCCCATATATACTGCGCATATACGCTATCGCGGATCGTGTTTGCCACCTTGCGCAGCACAAGCGCGTGCGTTCCGGGATTGCCAACCAGCAGAAGCGGAACGATAATTGACACCGTAGACGATTTCAGCGAACCGCGCCCGCCGCTAAAATCGTAGTGCGTATGACCGTGGTGGAACACATCACGCGCCACGCCGTAAAACGCAGGGCCGATTTTATCTGACAGGTGGATTTCAGACATCAATAATCACCTTAACGACAGAATCAACGCCCGTATTGTCTTGCTTGTCGAACACGCCGGTATGTTTTGCTAACATTTCAAGCGCCTTTAACTTATTCGCATATTTCAAATCGCTTTCCGGTAAATCCGACGCCGGTCGGTCGGCGATTTCTTTCAGCTTCTCAATTACGTAGTCCTGCGTGACTTCCGTCCTTTTCTGTCTCTCTGCCTTTGCTTTTTGGATAGCCGCCGAAACGTTACTATTCGTAACTAACTGCCTACCCTTTTCGGCGTTCTTATAACCAGCTCTCGCGGCGGCTTGAGTTGCATTTAAGTCCACAAGATACTCTTGCACAAATCTCTCTTGCTTTGCTGTTAATGGCACTCGTCACCACCTCTCTTGTCGCAGTTTTGCTACCAGCCCCCACCCCTTGGCCTTACATAGCAGACTTTACCCGCCCCGAAGGGCTACTCTATGCCCGCAAGGGGCGTGATACTTACACAGTCTCCGGCGCTGCGCTCTGTTCGGCCCAGCCTACACAACGGCCTAATCTCTCGATTGCCGTCACCACGCCACATCCATTTACCGCATCCATTTACCGCCTCAGCCTCCTCGCAAAGACAGCAGCGCCGGATAACCACGGAACTTTTCAGCCCTGCGCCGGTATGTCGGTCGCATCCGTTTCTTCATTCATAGGCCGGAGCCAGCCAAAATAATTATTATTCGGCCTGCCGCTTTCATACAGCGCACAGGCAAGCCCCTTGTAGCGGTCTTACCCTTCCGCGGTGCCGCAATGCGGTAGCATACATCTGGCGCAGACGGCAGGATTTGAACCTGCGACATACCTCCCGGCGCGGTGCTCTTACCAACTGAGCTACGTCTGCAAATGTCCCCGCTGGGCCCCATCGTTGAGAGGTGCGGAGGGTCCTGTGCCCCGATTTTTCAGGCTCTCAAGGTCCTGTTGCGTCGTGGCTCGCGCGCCGCGCTCCTGAGCGGCTTGCCCCCGTTGCTGTTTCCGAGGTGCCAGGTTGGTCTATCGCGTTTCCTGCGGCTGACTTCCACAGCCGGGAGCGACCCGGTATATTCAGCGGAGCCGCCCGGGGTTGCACCGAGCCTGTAAGGTCACTGGATGCTCCATGTGGCCCCCGAAGGGGCCGTTTTAAGGAGGTATGCAGGAAAAGAAAAGAGGGGCGAAAGTGGTGGGAAGTCCACTTTCACCCTCTCATGGTAACATGCAATTTGCGTTGGAAATCTCCATTTGGCAACAATTCAAGAATTTTTTTGAATTATTTTCTCCCTAACAGGTAGTCCACGCTCACCTCGAAGAAATCAGCTATCGCGATCAGCGCCGACATATTCGGCTCCCGTTCCCCACGCTCATACCTACTAATCGCGCACTTGCTCAGGCCGCAACACTCACCGAGCGCCGCCCGGTTCATCCTCCGCCGTTCTCTTAGCTGCCTGAGCCTGTAAGGAAAAAGCTCTTCTGCCACGGCGTTCCCTCCCTCTTGGCCTGTATGTACTACACTTGTTCCCGTGCTTGCCGTTCCGATGCCCGGTTATCAACAGGCAGTGACAAGCCCGCCCGCTTTCGTAACTGGACACTTTCTTCCAGTATTCGCACTTGGCGCACGGCTCTGTGTTCAAGGCCACCGTCTTTTTAGCCATTCCGTCAGCTCCGTTCCCACGAACACCAGCGCAAACCCCGCAACAGCGTGTCTGGTGATAATCCGCGCGTCGTATACGCCGGTGGTGAGCATTTCGACCAGCGGCCCCATGAGCACCGCCACAGCGGCGGCCATAAAGCCAATGTATATGACCGCCCTTGCAATCACTCTCATAACGTCCCCCTTAATTTCATGACCAAATCTTTGATTTTTATCAGCGTGTCTATTTCTCCTTCTGGAATCTCTTCCGTCGTCCATCTGGCCCCGCAAGAAAGGCACTCATAGCGACGGCGACGCCATGTCACGCGGTCCCGGGAATCAATAACTTTTGAGTTATTGGCCTTGCATGTTGGGCAGTTCATTTTTCTTCACTCCCCGCAATCGTCGCTATCACTTCGTCCAGTGTCATCCGCGCGCCTACCAGCGCACCGTCGATAAAAAGGTCGTAAAGCGGCGGCTCCGCCTGAACACGCTCAAATTTCAATTCGTCGATCAAGATTGCGCCTCCTTTTTCCTTCGGCCGATCTCCCGGTCCAGATACCACCGGGCCTTTTCCAGATCCTCGACAGCCTTGTCCGGATCCTTTTTCCCGGCCCGGGCAATGTACTTAACGGCGTTGCCCAGATGAAAGTTCAGGCCCTTGTCCTCGATAAAGTCGATGACCTCGATCTTCCCGTCCGTGTAGTGACTCGGGTGGTTCACCGGGTCGTTTGCGTTAAAGTTGGTCATGATGTAATCAGGCATCTTCATCCCCTCCAAATTCCGCTTCGTACTGCTCCTGCGTGATAATCTCAATGTCCTTTGCGAAAACGTCCGCTTCCGGCATGGGAGCCACACATAAACGGCTGGTGTTGTCAATGTATTTAACCATTGTCAACCCTCCTGTTCCATGCTTCGATTGCTTTTTCTTTCAGAGCTTTGTCAGTCGTAGCCCAGTCTGGAAACTGAGCGCAACGCGTCCACGGGTCATTCATAACGCGACCACCAACAGCACCACCACGCGCGTGGCAGGTGTTGCATCGGACAGAGTAGGTGTGCATTTCTACGCGCATATCAAGACCATTCCACCCTGCGAGACGAGACTTTCGTTCAATCTTGAGTTTTGCGCCGCCGCAGAACGGGCAAGGTTTCAGTTCAGTCATCCTTCATCGCCTCCACATAGCACCAGCTCTGCGGCGCGCGCTTAATCTGTAAGCTCTCGTTTCCGCAAGTGCCGTTGTTTTCCCAGTGCATTGCGCAGCTTTCACAATACCAACTATTCGGGCACGCTCGGTGGAACTCGCTCAACTCTCGCGGCGTGTCGTAGATTTTCAGGTTAGAGATATGCCAGCCGTAGCCCTTTTGCGCGTGCAGATAGTCATGCATATCTCTTAGACTAAGGCAGGATTGCCGCGCCACATCGTTTGTCGTCGGCTGATCCTCGCCTTTGACATAGTAACTGCCGCCGGGTGAGCGCGTTTCCAACTCATAAATGCGGTCGCACACAAACTCGCCGATTACCTTACCATTTCCAAGTGGGCAGTTCAGTGATTTCATCGACCCCGTATCTAAGTAGTCCTGCATCAGACGTTCCGGTGAAATAGGAATGTTCAGGTCAGGTCTACCGCTGGTGCAGTAGATATAGCACTTAAACGGCGTTTCCATCTTCAGCCGCGTCTTACGCACCTCAATGGTCTTTTCGCCGCTGGCAATCATTTCACACCACTTCGGGCGAATGCTGATAAGTACGGCTTTACTCATTCTGTTTTCCCTCCATCGGATTGTCGTATACATTGCCAACTACAAGCGGACCTCTGCGTGGATCGCACATCCAATATCCGCTCGACGGGTTATATTCCACTAATTCCGGCTTGTTTGAGAGCCGCCGCGGATTTGTCGAAATCACGAAGTCACCCTCGAAAATCTTCTTACCATTCGTGTCCTTTAGCCCGGTGTATTGTCCGACAGTCACAGGGTCTACATCCGCTCTCAAATGCTGGTTCGGAAGTCCCCAGTCGGTCATCCGGTCAAAAACGATGTAATGTTTGGTGTTGTCCGGGTGTGCGGCATAGTCCCCTTGGAAGCAATAGGTCGTATCCGAAAGAGCCATGTAGTAACCCTCGTACCATGTTCCGCTCTCGGGGTCTTTTCCACGAAATAATATCTCACGCATTCCGCTTGCCCTCCAATGCTTTCTCCGCCTCCTCGCGGGTGAGGAATACGGTCTTGCCAATGTCTTCCACCTTAAAAGATTCGTAGGATGTCGCCAGCCTCTCGCCAGCTAAGACGCAATGCGCGAAAATCGAAATCCCCATTTGATTCGCAAAATGTTTGTCTATTTCAAACTCATAGACTTCGGATTTATTACCAGAGCTCCTATATAGTCTATCTCCCACCTTGCACGGCAGCACCGCCACGCGGCCCTCTCTGTCAGCTCTGGCAAGCTCTTTCAGGCGTTCGACGTTGATACCGTAAGCCCGCGCGATGCTCCTCATGTATCCTGCTTCGGTATTCGCACGTACTTTATCGACTTCCTCCGGTGTTAGCCCCGTGTCCTCGTAGGCTTTCAGCCGCCAATAAAATTCCATGGCCCGATCCCGCACAGTTTCCACATCAACAAATGCTCTGCGGATGGTGTGCTCGTCAACGCGCACGTCTGGGATTGTTAGCCGCTCCATCACGTTCCCTCCGTCCTTTCAAATCTGATCTTCATTTTGTTCATTTCTACATACCTCACGGCACCTGCCGCTCCTCCATCAGCCAGTCTGTCCACTCGACGACATTGCCTTTCTTGGCGTTTCTGGACGCCGCCTCCGGAAGTTTCAAATCGTTCCAGCACCCTTTTGCCTCCAGCGCGTCGTCTATGGCCATATACAACAGGCAGGACAGCCGTTGCGGGTCCTGCGTGTAAAACTCAAAGTTTGTCATTCCTCAAACCCTCCAAGCACTTCCTGCCCCGGCAGAACGCCGTCCTCCATCCACCAGTGAAATACATCCACGCCGGATTGCCACTGGCACGGCCGGCCTCGTTTTCTCCGCTCTTCCAGCATCCGATCAAAGGCACGGATATACGCCGCCTTGATTCTCGGATAGCGGGCAAATTCCATGATTCTGGTTTTTGATGCCATGGGGCAGCCAATGCAGCCCACCCGGTGAAAACCCTCGCAGTACAGCGGGTTCATGGGGATTTTTTCGACAACGGCATAATCCAGCACATCATTGTCCTTCCAGTCAATGATCGGGTTTACTACTCGCTTCCCCTTGAGCTGACACGTTTCAAATAATCGGCGATCCTCGTCGTTATCGTTTGATAGGATCAGTTTGTTTTGTGGCTTAGACGTTAATACCTCTAAACCGCCGCGGCGTTCCCTGGCCGTGGATTCCGCCCAACGCACACCCGTAGCGATAAACCGATTCTTGCCTCCCCCCTCTTTAAGGACGGCGCAACAGTACCGCATCAGGCGTGTTGGCGGCATAAGCTTCTTTTGAATTAGTTTCCACATGGTCATACGGGAGCCGTCCGGCTGGACGTGCTTGTCCACGTCGCACTTGATTCCCTTGCATTCCAGCCGATAAAACGTATCGTACACATGGCGCACCGTCTCCGGCGCGTCCGCCGTGGTGAGGGAGTGCATGGCTTCAAAGGGGATGCCGCTTTTTTCTGCCAGATGCAGCATCACATCGCTGTCCTTGCCGCCGGAATATGTAATTACCAGCGGCTCCCCGTATGATCTCAGCGAGATTTCGGATGCCGTCCTGAGCCGTTCAATAGCGGTCTGTTCTAAATCAGCCATCGTCAACACCACTCTTCACCATAAGGTCCAGCCGGTCCGCAGCGGCCTTCAAGTCATCCCCCAGTGTAATCGGGACTTCCCATTCGTTGGCCTGTGCCCATTCTGCGTGTTCACGCAAGGCATGAATTAGTTCTTGGTCTGTCATGTTTTCCCTTCCATTCCGCCCCATTGCTCCGCCATAGCTTTGGCGATGCCGGGGAAGGTTTTGCTCCTTGCTTTTGCCGTACGCGGGTCATTCCATCGCATAATCTTACCAGTCTCGTCTTTTGCATAGTTTGCGCTTGCCCCCACACTGTATCCACCTTGCAAAATATCTCCTGCATCTACAATGTTTGTCGGTCGCAAAGCAGGTAAGCCTTTTAGCCATAGGCAAGTCTTTTTTCTTGCGTGGTGCCCGAATTCATACGGCTGGATAATACAATCAGGCTTACGATAGTGTGTAGACATATATCCGACCGGATTTTCTACCGCGATTTTACAAACGTTGGCATTTACAAAGGCCATAAAAAACACCGCAGCTTCTTTCCGCAACTGCAACCGTCTGACCGCCTTTTCGCCATATCTTTCCGTGTTAAACCAGCGATTCCCGGTAACAGCCAGGTATGTGCACGGCGGGTGCGCGATCAGCAAGTCCCATTTCCCGACGTCATGCGCCTCCCCGTCCATTGTGGTCACTTGCCCCCCCTCGATGGTCTTGAGCGCATCGCCCAAGATATGCCACGCTGGATGCCCGCCGGATGGCTCCTGTATGTCGCAGGAGTACGCCTCATGCCCTAGCGCCCGGAATGCCTTGCACACTTCCTGCGATTCTTCGCACGCAATCAAGACTTTCATTGCCTACCTCCATTTTGCCCTTAATCTCTCTATTTCCTTTTCGTACTCTGCGGAGCTTTGGTATCTCTTGATCTGAGCCTTTGTCAGCCCGGTTTTTTCCATTGCAAAACGCTCAGAACCGCCGTTATACACGATCTCTGCAAGCTGTGCAATAATCTTCCGCTTTTTCCTGCTCCTGCTGCTCACAACGCCGCACTCGCCGTTGCATACTGGCTCCGTGCAGTTCAGGCAGCGATCCATATTTTCCGGCGTGTCCATCGTCTCTGCGGGTGGGTACGGCTCCGGCAGCCTACCGGGCTTGATGGGCGGACGGCTGATGCCGTAAGGATCTCTGGTAATCACTCCACACCCTCCCGTATCTCGATTTCGACGCGAGGGCGCTTCTTGTCAACGCAGAAGTCATCCGAAAAGTTTTTGATATTGGCCCAGCCGTCGTTCCGCAGAGCGTGAACCTCCACAAAAGCATCCTGAATGACCTTGCGCCCAAACCCGCAGATATTGTCCTTGTCGCGCCGCCGGTCCCGCTCGACCCACATGTAATCCATGATGACCGGCTCCCGCAGCGGGCGCTTGATCTGGTGGCGGATAGCCATAGCCACGGCATTGTCCCATTTGCGCTTCATGGCTCCGCCTTTTTTCGGGTTCTCCCGGCAGGCGGCTATGTACTCGTTCAGGCCGGGGAGGGAGAACGGAATCACGATTTTCATGCCCCGCCCTCCTTCGCCGCCTGCTCGGCAAGAAATTCGTCCATCCACTCCGAAAATTCGTTAATCGTTTTCTCAGATGGCTGGCAGCTCTTTTGCGGCATTGGAGCCATTGACTTTTTGCGTGTAGGCACGGAATCGTACTTTTCCCACGTCAGCAGCTTCTGCTTCCATGACCGCACCGGCCTGTTGTTCGCGTCGTGCCAACGGCCCTCCTCGAAATAGTCGTAAAACTGCTTGGGGTCAACGGGGCTATTGCGTTCTTTGCAATAAGCCTGAACTTCTTCCAGCGTCGGCGGGCGGAAAGCGCTTCGCGCGTTTCTGGATTCCGTATTCGGATTGTATTCTGGATTCGGATTGGATTGGATTGGATTACGGGAACATTTGCTTGCAATTGATTTCATTTGCTTGCAATTGATTTCATTTGATTTCAATTGACTGCAATTGCCTGTAATTGTAATTTCTCCGTCCTCGGGTGCGGGATATTTGCTTACTTTGTTTCTGATCGCTTGGTGTTCGCTCCAGTTTGGAAAACACAGGTACGGTTCTCCGTCTACCTCGTAGAGGATCACAGAGCCTGCGGTCGCCAATTCTGCAAGCGTCTTTTGAATAGTGACTTCTGTCACACCTTTACGGCGGGGGAAAACAAACCCTTTTAATAATTCAGGGTCGGCGCTCCCCCGACCGTAGTCATCAACATAAGTAATCAGATAAGCCCATAGCCGGAACTGAAAATCAGACATTGCGTTTATGCTCTTGCTCGTCCGTATACTGTCTTTAATAATCCGATTCGGCATCTGGCTTCACCGCCTTAAAAAGGCAGTTCGCCGTCATCGCCGTCGATCTCTTCAAATTGAGCGCTGGGGATGTCATCCACATCCATCTTCGGAGGGGTGTCGCTGTCCCGCTTGCTGTCGGCGAAGTAAACGCTTTCTGCCAGCACCTCGGCGGATCGGCGCTTATTGCCGTCCCGGTCTGTCCAGTCGCGAAGTTGGAGCCGCCCCTCCACAACGGCCTGACGGCCTTTAGAAAAATACTTGCTCACAAACTCGGCGGTGTTTCTCCATGCTACGATGTCGATGAAATCGGTGATCTTCTCGCTGGTATCCTTGCCCTTAAAGTCCCGGTCTACTGCCAGCGTAAAAGATGCAACTGCGGTCCCGGACTGTGTGTGACGTAATTCAGGGTCGCGGGTCAAGCGCCCCATAAGAACAATGCGATTCAGGCTCATGCCATCTGCCCCTCCTTCGTCACAAACGCCCGCAACTCGTCCGGGCTGTAATACACCCGGGCACCAATACGGATGCACCGGATTTTCCCGGCGTCCCGCAGCTCGGTCAACGTGTCCACGCTGATGCGCAGCGCCTTTGCGGCTTCTGCATTGGTCAACAGTAAATTTTCCATCTCTTCACCTGTACTTTCTGTAGCATTTGTCGATCTCGTCCCAATCGGGGTAATGCTTCCGCAGATAATCGGCCACCTCCTGATGCAAGGGTCCGTCGCTTGCTTCGCTGTCAAACGCTTCGTGGCACGTCTGGCAACCTGTCCAGAGATTTTCCTGGATTCCAAGCCCACCGTGGGAGCGCCGGATATAATGGCAATGCGGGCCAGCGTTATGACTTCCGCACAGCACACACCGGCACATATCGCGCCGCCACACAATGGGCTTTACATCAGCCCGAATTGACGTTGCTTTTGTTTCTCTGTGCATCCCAGTCCTCCAACAGCAGCGACCGTTCCCGGTCACTCATGGTCTCAATGCCTACCGCCTGACATTCCTGAATGACGTGGTCGATTAGCATGGACATTTGCCTTGTGTTATAGGTGGAACTGCCATAATAGGCCCGGAGCACCACGCGATCACCGTCCGGCGTATAATCTACCTGCTCCACCGGCCAGCCTATCCCAAGCCGTTCCCACGCAACCCGGAAGGTTTTGGCTTCGTCGGTGGTCATGGTAAACTCTTTATAGGGGCCAATCTCCCGGACAATGCCCTTGTATATCTCCACGTCCGGGATACCCACCGCCGCAGATAACTCCCGCAGCATGGCCCAGCACTTGGAGTTTGCGTCAAGACTGCGCTTCTGGCGGAACTGCTTGATCTCCGCTGTGTGCAGTTTGCCGTTGAACTCCATCACAAATCGGCGGGCCTGCTGGCGGGAATCAGGCGGTAGCCGAAGCGCCAGCCAGACCGCACCATCGCTTGTGTGGATCTCGGTTTTGTCAAAATTGAGGGAGATCATTTGACACCAGCCTTTAGACATGCGAGGCAGTAGATTTTTCCGTTTTTACGTTTTCCTTCTTCATGCTTATACAACGCCTTGTGGCATTGGGCGCATTCTGCAATAGGCAGGTTCTCCACATGCTGAAAGTTCTGCGCCGATGCGTTATTTCCCTGCGTTTTATCGGTATATTTAGTTTCTGCGCACCCTCGTGCAAAATACACATCAGCGGCAAGTCCAAGCGCTTTAGCGGCAACAGACAAAGCGTCAGTCAAGGCCATTTTGTAGCACTCGTCGCTCATATACGGACCGTTTTTTTCGTTCGCCACAAACGATGCGCCGCCGGTTCCGGGGATTCCGTGGCTCTCGCAGCCGCTTTCAGGATCCATATAGTGCAGCGTGATGTCAACAAAAGCCGCGCCTTGTTTTGTCGTCTCATCCCGCACAATCTCCTTCCGGTCTACCGTATACCACCAACCGACACCACATGGGCCAAATGCTTCTGTAAGAGCTTTGATACGCCACACCGGGTTTATGTCTGTCATGCCTTTTAACCGGCCTGCCGTAATGCTCTTTTTCGCTTCCTCCGGAACAGGCCGAAGTTTATTATATAAAGCAAGGTTATCCATCAGAGTACCTCACTTGATAACGGTAGAGCGTCGTTGCTCAAGCTGTACACCCGGGATCTCAATACCGGACTTTATCAAAGCCGCCACATTGCGTTTGTCCAACGTCGGAGCTGCATAAGTAACAAGGTCAAAATGTCCGTTGCTCTTGAGCCAATCAGCGGCAACGCCTGCGTCCGATACGGACAAAGCGGTGGAGTTCCGAAAAGACACCGCACACCGGGCCGTTTCAAATTTCTCGCCATCCAGCGCGAAACCTACATATTCCCGGAACCGCTTGGCCCTCGCTTCCTTCGCTTTTCGGCGTTCCGCCAGTCTGGTTTCCTCTGATTTGATTTCTGCCGCCTCTGCTTCCAGATTTTTGATAAACAGAACCGTGTTTTCAATTTTTTCATCCCGCGCCATTTGCAACTCTGCAAACGCCTCGTAGTCTACCAACTCGCCAGTTTCGGGGTTTACCAAATCCATGATGGCGCTGTCGATTTCATACAGGGTCATGTTAACCACTCCTTTTTAGTAATTCTCCGCTTCTGCCCGAGTGCAGAAAAAGTGAAACCCGGAAGAACATTCTTCGTCGCTGTAATCAAAGTTGGTAATTTCCACCTCGTCACCCTCATAATAGGTTGTTTTCATGTCGTAATTAGAAATGCCGACAGGCTCACCAGCCACATAACCGATTACGCGGGTAATGACTGCCTTGCTGGCGCGGCATTTGTGTCCGTAAGCCCCGCGCACCTGTGCATCCGCCGGAATGCTGGCGCAAACTATGACGCCGCCAAAACATTTTTTGTATACCTCTGCGGGCGGTTCAATGGTTCGGATAATAGGTACGTCCTTACCCTGACAGGCGTTCATAGCTGCGTCGCGGACACGCCAGTCCGAATCCTTCAACCCGCGCTCGATGACCTCCAGCGGTACGTCCTTACC
>ERZ1034691.1328-NODE-1328-length-16158-cov-15.771161_pt1 | contig 16158 bp, 12 predicted proteins | sample MGYA00520638_ERZ1034691 | MGnify/ENA primary metagenome ERZ1034691 (study PRJEB33766, sample SAMN09781763) | gut metagenome | biome: gut microbiome | host: Homo sapiens | place: Madagascar | study: EMG produced TPA metagenomics assembly of the PRJNA485056 data...
CCTCGTAGATCTCGGTGATCTTGGCATCACGCATCATGCGCTCGATGGGGTAATCGCGGGTGTAGCCGTAGCCGCCGAACAGCTGCAGGCAGCGGCGGGTCACGTCGCTGGCAGTGCGGGCGGCAATCAGCTTAGCCTCAGCAGCCTCGACGCTGTAACGAACCTTGGCGCCGTCCATGGCAGCCTGCTTTTTCTGGGCTGCCGCGTACACCAGGTACTTGGCAGCGTCTACGCGCGCCTTCATCTCCGCCAGCTCGAACTGGGTGTTCTGGAACTGGGCGATGCTGCGACCGAACTGCTTACGCTCCTTGACGTAGGCAACGGTTTCGTCGATGGCGCCCTCGGCAATGCCCAGAGCCTGGGAAGCGATGCCGATACGACCGCCGTCCAGCGTACCCATGGCGAGCTGGAAGCCCTTGCCCTTGACGCCGAGCAGACGATCCTTGGGGATGATGCAGTCTTCCATGATCAGCTCGCAGGTGGAGGAGCCGCGGATGCCCATCTTGTCCTCGGGCTTGCCGACCTTGAAGCCGGGATCGGTGCGCTCTACGATAAAGGCGCTGATCTCCTTCTGCTTGCGGCCGCGCTTGTCGGTGATGAAGCCGGTGACGGCGATGATGATGAACACATCGGCAAAGCCGGCGTTGGTGATGAAGATCTTGGAGCCGTTCAGCTTCCAGTGGTCGCCCTCATCCACGGCAAAGGTCTGCTGACCCTGGGCGTCGGTGCCGGCGCCGGGCTCGGTCAGGCCGAAAGCGCCGATCCACTCGCCGCTGCACAGCTTGGGCAGGTACTTTGCCTTCTGCTCTGCGGTGCCGTTCTCATAGATGGGTGCTGCGCACAGAGAGGTGTGGGCAGACAGGATGACACCGGTGGTGCCGCAGACCTTGCTCATTTCCTCAACCGCCATAACGTAGGACAGCACGTCGCCGCCTGCACCGCCGACCTCTTTGGGGAAGTAGATGCCCATCATGCCCAGCTTTGCCATCTTTTCAACGGTCTCCTTGGGGAAATATTCCTCGGCATCGACCTTTTTGGCGAGGGGCTTGACTTCGTTTTCAGCAAACTCCTTGTACATCTTCTGGACCATTTGCTGCTGCTTAGACAGAGTAAAATCCATTTGATAAACCTCCATATACTCAAACAAACGCGACCCGGCGCGGTTTTTCACTGCGCCAGGCGCGTAGGTTGGTTCAATTACAGGGCGTCAACAGCGGTCTTGGTGCGGTCGGCATTGTAGACATAGAAGCCCTTGCCGGTCTTGCAGCCCAGGTTGCCGCCGCGAACCATCTTGCGGATCAGCGGGCAAGCGCGATACTTGCTGTCGCCGGTTTCCTTGTACAGAACGTCCATGATGGCGAGGCAGATATCCAGACCGATGAAGTCACCCAGCTCCAGGGGACCCATGGGATGGTTGGCGCCCAGCTTCATGGCGGTGTCGATGCCGGCGATGTCAGAAACGCCCTCCATCTTGATGAAGGCAGCTTCGTTGATCATGGGGATCAGGATGCGGTTGACGACGAAGCCGGCAGCCTCGTTGACCTGAACGGGGGTCTTGCCGATTTCAACGCTGATCTTCTTGATGGCTTCGACGGTCGCGGCGGGGGTGTTCACACCGGCGATGACCTCGATGAGCTTCATACGGTCAGCGGGGTTGAAGAAGTGCATGCCGACCAGAGGACGGGTCAGACCCTTGCCGATCTCGGTGATGGACAGGGAGGAAGTGTTGGAAGCAAAGATGCACTCGGGCTTGCAGATCTTGTCCAGCTCGCCGAAGGTGGTCTGCTTGACCTTCATATCCTCAAAAGCGGCCTCAACGATCAGGTCGCAGTCAGCGCACAGATCCTCCTTCAGACCGGCGGTGATGGCAGCCATACGGCGGTCCACCTCAGCCTGATCCAGCTTGCCCTTGGCAACCAGCTTGGCGTAGCCGGCAGCGATCTTGTTCTTGCCGCCCTCGGCCCATTCCTGCTTGATGTCGCACAGTGCGACGGTGTAGCCTTCGACCTGAGCAAATGCCTTTGCGATGCCCTGACCCATGGTGCCGGCACCGATAACGCCTACCTTCATAGTAAGTACCTCCAATATAAGATAAAAGATAAGAGATAAAAGATAATAGATAGTTTGTCAAAAAAGCCCTTTTCCGGGTAGTAATGTAGGGCGCGTGTCTTGACCGCGCCGTACCGCTGGCTGCGCGCAGCGCATAAAATCGCGCCGAATGGCGCGCGTTCTTGCGATATATCGTACTATCGGCTAGACTGCACGGAACGGTCAAGACCGTTCCCTACAAACCTACCGAAGGTTCGCAATCTTTCCATTAAGTTTATCGACAGTTTGAATAAAATCAGTTGTTGGTGAAAACCGGCTTGGGTTTCGGCTTTTCACGGCTGAGGAAGCAGCCCATACCCTCGACCTGATCGTGGGTTTCAAAGCAATCGCCGAACAGCTTTTCTTCGACCTCGACTGCCTTCTCAATGGGCAGGCTGATGCCGTCGTCCATCGCCTTCTTGCAGTTGCGCACGGCAATGGGGGCGTTGCGGGCGATCTTCTCCGCCAGCTTGAGGGCGGCGGGCAGCAGCTCCTCCTGCGTGTAAACGGCGTTGACCAGACCGATGCGCAGGGCTTCGTCCGCCTTGATGTTCAGGGCAGAGTAGACCAGCTGCTTTGCCATGCCCATGCCGACCAGACGTGCCAGACGCTGGGTGCCGCCGAAGCCCGGGGTGATGCCCAAGCCCACTTCGGGCTGACCAAAGACGGCGTTGTCGGAGCAAAGGCGGATGTCGCAGCTCATGGCCAGCTCATTGCCGCCGCCCAGCGCAAAGCCGTTGACGGCTGCGATGACGGGCAGGGGGAAATGCTCGATCATGAGGAAGATGTCGTTGCCCAGCTTGCCGAAGGCTTCGCCCTCGGCCTTGGTCATGGTGGACATGGAGCCGATGTCGGCACCTGCCACAAAGCTCTTGTCGCCTGCGCCGGTCAGGACCACGCAGCGGACGGTGTTCTGGTCGATGGCTTCAAAGGCAGCCTTCAGGTCCGCCAGAACCTCGGGGTTCAGGGCGTTGAGTGCCTTGGGACGGTCGATGGTAACGACTGCCACAGCGCCCTGCAGTTCAGTAGTAACAAAGGACATAGGATAAAACCTCCGGTTTTTAACAGGGTTTACATTTCAACGATGGTGGCGCAGCCCATGCCGCCGCCGATGCACAGGGTAGCCAGACCCTTGTGAGCGCCGCGATGCTTCATGGCGTACAGCAGGGTGACCAGAATACGGGCGCCGGAAGCGCCGACGGGGTGACCCAGAGCGATCGCGCCGCCGTTGACGTTCAGCTTCTCCTGGTCAAAGCCCAGAGCCTCGCCGACTGCCACGGACTGAGCAGCGAAAGCCTCGTTCGCCTCGACCAGATCCATATCGGCAACGGTCAGACCGGTCTTTGCCATGACCTTGCGGGTAGCGGCGATGGGACCCAGACCCATGACCTCAGGCTCAACGCCAGCCAAAGCGCCGGCAACCCAGGTAGCCAGAGGCTCAACGCCCAGCTCCTTCGCCTTCTCCTCGCTCATGATGACCAGAGCGGCAGCGCCGTCGTTGATGGCGGAGGAGTTGGCGGCGGTGACGATGCCGTCCTTCTTGAAGCAGGGCTTCAGCTTGCCCAGAACTTCCATGGAGCTCATGCGGGGACCTTCATCGGTATCAAACACGGTGTCGCCCTTCTTGCCCTTGATGACAACGGGAACGATCTCGTCCTTGAAAGCGCCTTCCTCGATGGCCTTGGCAGCCTTCTCCTGGCTGTGGAAAGCGAACTCGTCCAGCTTCTCGCGGTCGATGGGGCTGTAGCCGTACTTCTTCTGGTAGGTTTCGTTGGTGCAGATGTTCTCGGCGGTCATGCCCATGTGCATATTGCAGCCGGTGGCATCCCACAGCGCGTCGTTGACCATGGTGTCAACCAGCTCGCTCTTGCCCATGGGGTAACCCATGCGGTAGCCGTAGCGACCCTTCATCATGGCGAAGGGAGCCATATCCATGTTCTCCATGCCGCCGGCAACCACGATGTCGGCATCGCCGGCCTCGATCATCTGGGCAGCCATGTTGACGCAGTTCAAGCCGGAGCCGCAGACCACGTTGACGGTGACAGCGGGAACCTCGATGGGCAGACCCGCCTTCAGGGATGCCTGACGGGCGACGTTCTGACCCAGACCGGCCTGGATGACACAGCCCATGTAGACCTGATCGACCTGCTCGGGCTTGACGTGGGCGCGATTCAAAGCCTCTTTGATGACGATGGAGCCCAGCTCAGCGGCAGGGACGTTGGCGAGGGTGCCGCCGAACTTGCCAATGGCAGTACGGCAGGCGCTGGCGATGACGATCTTTTTCATAATAATAGCCTCCTGATAAATGTGTTTGGATAGCTTTGCGTAACATAAATATCTTCAGACCTTGAAATTCAAAGGTCGGAATACAGGTTAAAGTTGCCCCGCTTCGCGCTTGGCGACAAGGGCTTTTTCCACATTGGCGGGTACAAAGCGGGAAACATCCTGCCCATAGTGGGCAGCCTCCCGCACGATGGTGCTGGAAAGGTAGCTCCATTTGATGGCGGTGGCAAGGAAAACGGTTTCGATCTCGGGCATCATGGCGTAGTTGGTGTGCGCAAGCTGGATCTCGTTTTCAAAGTCGGTCACAGCGCGCAGACCGCGCACCATCACGGTGGCACCCTTCTGCTTGGCGAAGCTGACGGTCAGACCGTTGAAGGAGTCGATCTCGACATTGGGGATGTCCTTGCAGGCTTCCCGCAGCATGGCGACCCGTTCCTCCACGGTGAAAAGCGGGCTTTTGGCGCTGTTGATCAGCACCGCCACAATGACCTTGTCAAACATACGGCTGGAGCGCTTGATGATATCCAGATGCCCGCGGGTGACGGGGTCAAAACTGCCGGGATACATGGCAACGGTCATAGGCTGTGGGTCCTTTCGGGGGTAAAGTTGTTAAAAATGTAACAATTTTGGGGGAAAGTTCAGGCACCGCCGCAATACCGGCTGCAGGGGTTGAGGGTCAACCGCTCAATGTCAGGCGTGCAAAGGTGCCAAGGCGTACTACTGACGCTGATATAGTTTTACCATATTGTCAAAGTTTTGTCAATGGATAACGGGTTAAAACTTTGTCAAATTTTTGTGGCGGCGCAAGTTGCTACCTATTATAATAGAGGGTAAGCTCTGTTTCGGGTAGTAATGTGGGGATGGGTCTTGACTCATCCCCTGCTGAGCGTGAAATAAATAAGAAAGAATAAATAATAAATAATAAATATGGAGTTCCGCCCGCGGTTTCGCCGTTGCAACAACATAACGGGTAAACCGCAAGGAAACGATCTATCTCCGCGCCCTACAAACCTACCCGTAAAAGCGATGTAGGGCGGGGTGACCCCACCCCGCCGCAAACTGTCGATAAACTCAATGGGAATATTGCGAACCTTCGGCAGGTTTGTAGGGAACGGTCTTGACCGTTCCGTGCAGTCCAGCCGATAGTACGATATGTCGCGAGAACGCGCCGTTCGGCGCGATTTTATGCGCTGCGCGCAGCGTTTGGTTTGTGCCGCAGGCACAAACTCCACCTTATTTATTATTTATTATTTATTATCTTTTATCTGCAAAAAAGCGTGGGTGCTGCATTACGCCCCCCCTCCCCCGCAATTTCTCCCTTGCATATTTCCCGGTTTTGGCTTATAATGAAGAATATATTGTTCTGTATAAAGGAGGAGTGTGCCACGCCGCAAGCTATGCAACCGCAAAAACCGGTTCTGGGCATTCTGGGCGGTCTGGGTCCTGCTGCCAGCTGCTACCTGTATCAGATGCTGATCGACCACACCCCCGCCGCACGGGATCAGGATCATCTGGATGTGGTCATATCCTCCCGCGCGTCCACGCCGGACCGCACGGCGTACATTCTGGGGCAAAGCGATGAGGACCCCTTTGCCGTGATGGAGCAGGACGGCAAAAATCTGGTGCGCTACGGTGCCACCGTGCTGGCGATCGCCTGCAACACCGCGCACTATTTCTATGACCGCCTTGCCGAAGCACTGCCCGTACCCGTGCTGAATATGCCCCGCCTGACCGTGCAGGACGCCCAAGCCGCGGGCTGCACCAAGCTGGGCATTCTGGCAACCGACGGCACGCTGGCTGCCGAAACCTACCAGCTTGCCTGCGCGCAGCAGGGCATCGACTGCGCCTTTCCCAGCGCGGAGCATCAGACCGATGTGATGAGCGTCATCTACGACGACATCAAGCAGGGACGCCGCGCCGATATGGCAAAATTTGGCGCTGCTGTGCATGATTTAAAAAAGCAGGGCTGCGATATGGCAGTGCTGGGCTGCACCGAGCTGAGCCTTGTCAAGCGCGATGAACACCTGGGCAGCTTTTTTATCGACAGCACCGAGGTACTTTGCCGCCACGCCCTGCTTGCCTGCGGCATCACCCCCATCGGCTTCTGAACCGTATAATTTTTGTTAAATTTTACAGTTTGTAATATCAGGAAAGAGGTTCCCTATGGATCAGAAAAAGTTCTACATCACGACCCCCATCTACTACCCCAGCGACAAGCTGCACATCGGTCACACCTACTGCACCGTTGCCACCGACGCCATGGCGCGCTACAAGCGCCTGCAGGGCTACAACGTCAAGTTTTTGACCGGCACCGACGAGCATGGTCAGAAGATCGAGCTGAAGGCCAAGGAGGCGGGCGTCACCCCGCAGCAGTTCGTGGACAACATTGTCGAAGGTCCCAAGGGCGTCAAGGATCTGTGGAAGCTGATGAACATCAGCTACGACCGTTTTATCCGTACCACCGATGATTATCACGTTGCCGCCATCCAGAAGATCTTTAAAAAGATGTACGAAAAGGGCGACATCTACAAGGGCAAGTACGTCGGCAAATACTGCACCCCGTGTGAGAGCTTCTGGACCGAGAGCCAGCTTGTCAACGGCTGCTGCCCCGACTGCGGGCGCCCCGTCATCGACGCCGAGGAGGAAGCCTACTTCTTCCGCCTGTCCAAGTACGCCGACCGCGTGCGCGACCTGCTGGTCAACACCGACTTTTTGCTGCCCCGCTCCCGCGTGAACGAGATGGTCCACAACTTCATCGACCCGGGTCTTGAAGATCTGTGCGTTTCCCGCACCAGCTTCAAGTGGGGCGTGCCGGTGGACTTTGACCCCAAGCACGTTGTCTATGTGTGGATCGACGCGCTGTTCAACTACACCACCGCGCTGGGCTTTATGAACGACAAATACCCCGACAGCGACTACGAAACCTTCTGGCCCGCCGATGTGCATTTTATCGGCAAGGAGATCGTGCGCTTCCACTCCATCATCTGGCCCGCCATGCTGATGAGCATGGATATGCCCCTGCCCAAGCACGTGTACGGTCACGGCTGGCTGCTGCTGGACGGCGGCAAGATGTCCAAATCCAAGGGCAACGTCGTGGACCCCTACCTGCTGGCAGAGCGTTACAGCGCCGATGCGCTGCGCTACTTCCTGCTGCGTGACTTCCCCTTCGGCTCGGACGGCAACTTCTCCAACGAGCTGCTGATCAACCGCATCAATATGGACCTGGCGAACGACCTCGGCAACCTGCTGAGCCGCACCACCGCCATGGCGGACAAGTATTTCGGCGGCACGCTGCCCGCCGAGCAGACCGAGGGTGCCGAGGATGCCGCTTTGATCGAAAAGGTCAGCGGTCTGCGCGCCCGCTATGAGGCGGAGATGGAAAGCTACGCCTTCCAGAACGCGCTGGCAGACGTGTTTGAGGTCATCGACGCCGCCAACAAGTACATCGACGCCACCGCACCGTGGGTGCTTGCCAAGAGCGAGGAAACCAAGCCCCGTCTGGCGCGCGTGCTGTACAACCTTGCCGAAACGCTGCGCATCTGCACCGTGCTGCTGCAGCCGTTTATGCCCACCGCCTGCGGGAACATCTTCTCCCAGCTGGGCGTTGCCGACGAGGGCAAAACGTGGGACAGCGCCGCCGCCTTCGGCAGCCTGCCCGCCACCGCCACCCTGCACAAGGGCGAGAACCTGTTCCCCCGCATCGACACCGCCAAGGAGCTTGCCGAGCTGGACGCCCTGGAGGCCGCCAACAAGGCAGCAGCACAGGCTGCCAACGCTGCCGCCGAGGAGCCGAAGGTCGAAGCCGCCGCTGCCAGCGCGGAGCTGATCGGTGAGCATGAGGACGAAATTTCCTTTGACGATTTCTGCAAGGTGGAGCTGCGCGTGGTCGAGATCCGCGCCTGCGAGCGCATGAAGGAGAGCAAGAAGCTGCTGCACCTGACCGTGTTTGACGGCGAGCGCGAGCGCTGCATCCTGTCCGGCATTGCCAAGTGGTTTGCGCCGGAGGATCTGATCGGCAAAAAGGTCGGCATCGTTGCCAACCTTGCCCCCCGCCCGATGATGAAGGGCAAGTACGTCAGTGAGGGTATGATCTTTGCCGCCGACACCGATACCGAGGGCGGCTGCGCCTTGGCGTTCTTCCCCGACAGCACCCCTGCCGGTGCGCGCATCCATTGATGCGTGCCCGCGAAGAGGTGTAAAACGTGGAAAAATCTAGGCTCGATGCCTTTTTCTCTATCCCTGCCGCTGCCATCCTTATGGCGATCCTCTGCAATATGCTGTGGGCGCTGCTGATGAAAAACAACCCCGCGCCCCGCAGGAAAAAACAAACGTATGAACAACATTTTTGACACACACGCCCACTATACCTCCCACCAGTTCGACGCCGACCGCGCCGCTGTGCTGTCCGCCCTGCCGCAGGGCGGCGTGGCAGGGGTTCTGGAGTGCGCGACCCATTCCGGCGACGCTGCCGGGGTGCTGGCGCTGGCGCACGAATATCCCTTTGTCCACGCCGCGCTGGGCATCCACCCCGAAAGTCTGATCGAGGAGGACGCCGCCACCGTGACCGTATACCACGGGAACTGGCGCGCCGAGTTGGCGGCGATGCGCCCGCTGTTTGCCGACCCCGCCGTGAAGGCGGTGGGCGAGATCGGGCTGGATCACCACTGGCCCGTACCCAAGCAGGAGCAATATGACCTGTTTGAAGCGCAGCTGCAATTGGCAAAGGAATTGGATCTGCCGGTTTCGGTACACGACCGCGAGGCACACGCCGAAATGTATGAGCTGCTGCGCCGCTACAAGCCGCGCGGTGTGCTGCACTGTTACAGCGGCAGCCCCGACGACGCGGCGTGGCTGGTAGATCAGGGTATGCTGCTGGGCTTCGGCGGGGCTGTGACCTACAAGGGCGCCAAGCGCGCCGCCAAGGTGCTGGCAGCCATACCGCACACGTCCGCCGTGCTGGAAACCGACTGCCCGTATATGGCGCCGGAGCCGGTGCGCGGACACCGCAACGACAGCCGCAACATTGCCCATGTGGCGGATTCTATCGGTACGATTTGGGGCATGGACGCGCAGGCGGTGTTGGATATCACCGCCGCCAACGCCCGGAAATGCTTCAATTTGTAATAGGCAATATTTTTACACAAGAATACAGGAGTGGAATTTTTATGAAAGCACGCATCCCGAAGCACCGCGAATTTATCATTGATTTCCCGCAGGATATGGACAACGCCAAGGCCAACGAGGGCTGGGACAAGCTGAACCAGATCGTGGAGGACTACAAGAAGTCCCACAATGGTCAGAGCGTTTACGCTGCCACCTTTATTGAGGACTGCGAGCCTGCCGTCAAGAAACTGCAGGAAGAATATGGCTTCAACTACACTGTGCAGGAAGTGCAGTAAATCAAACGGCGGACGAGTGCGTCCGCCGTTTTTCTTATTTGAGGGAACCGGTATGGGAAAGATAGAGATACGTCCCGCTGTGATGCAGGACTTGCCCGACATTCTGGCGCTGTACGGCGTGCTGGACCGCGAGCTGGTGGCGATGCAGCCGGACTTTTTCTGCGCTGCGCCCCGTTGTGAGCAGGACATCGCCGCTGCGCTTTGCGCCGACGACGCGGTGTTTTTCCTGGCAGTGCAGGACGGTGCCGCCGTTGGGCTGGCGCTGGTGGAATACGCCGGGTGGACGCCGGCGTTCAGCTGCGTTTTGCCCCACCGCTACGCGCGGCTGAGCGACCTTGTGGTAGCGCCCGCGCAGCGCGGGCATGGCATCGGCAGCGCGCTTCTGGGTGCCGCCAAGCGCTGGGCGCGGGACCGGCGGCTGGAATATCTGGAGCTGAACGTGCTGGCGCAAAACACCGCGGCGATGGCGCTGTACGAATCCCACGATTTTGTCGATGCCACGCACACAATGCGGTGTATGCTGTAGGTTGGCGGGCGCGGCAAGGAAGGCTTCCCCCTCTGGGGGAAGCTGTCACCGAAGGTGACTGATGAGGGGGAATTTTACGGCTGCCGCCAAATTTCCCGGCGGGGTGAGGTCACCCCGCCCTACAGAGCAATAAAAAACATTGCGCAGTAGGGGCGGGGCATTGCCCCGCCCGCAACCTAACGGGAATTGCCATATTATGGGTAAGCCACACGGGACGCCTATAGGCATCCCCGGTTTGTCGAAAAAGCCCTTTTACGGGTAGAAATGTAGGGCGCGTGTCTTGACCGCGCCGTACCGCTGGCTGCGCGCAGCGCATAAAATCGCGCCGAACGGCGCGCGTTCTCGCACTATATCGTACTATCGGCTAGACTGCACGGAACGGTCAAGACCGTTCCCTACAAACCTACCGAAGGTTCGCAATCATTCCGTTTATTGGCAGCTTGGCGCTGCGCGCAGCGTTTGGTTTGTGCCGCAGGCACAAACTCCACCTTATTTATTATCTATTATCTATTATCTTTTATCTGCAAAACACCGCCGCACGGCGGAGCAGCGTCTCCCCTTCCCCGCTTTTTTCTCTTTTGGGTATTGATTCTCCCCGGCAAATGTGCTACACTGGTTCCATTGCTTGTAATGAAATAAATTCACGGGAGAGTTGACAAATTGGAAACTAAAAATCGTAGTTCTTTTTCCGGCAAAATCGGCTTTGTGCTGTCGGCGGCGGGTGCCTCGGTGGGCTTGGGCAACATCTGGCGTTTCCCCTATCTCGCCGCCAAATACGGCGGCGGCATTTTCTTGCTGGTCTATATTTTGCTGGCTGTCACCTTCGGCTACAGTATGATCATTGCCGAAACCGCCTTGGGACGTATGACCCACAAAAGCCCGGTCGGCGCGTTTTCCTCCTTCGGCAAAGGACGTGGACGGCGGCTGGGCGGCTGGATCAACGCCATCATCCCCATCCTGATCGTGCCGTACTACTCGGTCATCGGCGGCTGGGTCATCAAATACCTGCTGGAATACCTGCGCGGCAACACCGCTGCGCTGGCGGCGGACGGCTACTTTGGGGCGTTTATCTCCTCCGGGTTGTCGGTTGAGGTCTGCTTCCTGATTTTCACCGCCTTCACGCTGTCCATCATCTTTGCCGGTGTGCGCGGCGGCGTGGAGCGCGTATCCAGGTGGATGATGCCCGTGCTGGTCGTGCTGTCGCTGGTCATTGCCGGGTACTCGGTCACCCGCCCCGGCGCGCTGGCGGGCGTCAAGTATTTTCTTGTGCCGAATCCTGCCAACTTCTCCTGGATGACCGTTGTCGCCGCCATGGGGCAGATGTTCTACTCGCTGTCCATCGCCATGGGCATTCTGGTCACCTTCGGCTCCTATATGAAAAAGGACGTTTCCATCGAGGATTCCACCCAAAATGTCGAAATTTTTGACACCGCCATCGCCATTATGGCAGGTCTTATGATCATCCCCGCCGTGTTTTCCTTCTCCGGCGGCGACCCCGACACCTTGCAGGCAGGTCCCTCGCTGATGTTCATCACCCTGCCCAAGGTCTTTGCCGAGATGGGGCTTGGCACCGTGGTGGGCGTGCTGTTCTTTGTGCTGGTGCTGTTTGCCGCCGTGACCAGCTCCATTGCCCTGACCGAGAGCGCCGTTTCGACCTTTGAGGACGAGCTGGGCTGGAACCGCAAGCGCTCTACCGTGCTGATCGGCGTAATTATGATTGCGCTGGGCAGCCTGTCCGCGCTGGGCTACGGTCCCTTGGCGGGCGTAACGGTGTTCGGTATGCAGATGCTGGACTTCTTTGATTTTCTGACAAACTCGGTCATGATGCCGATTGCCGCCATCGCCATCTGCCTGCTGATTTCCCGGGTGGTCGGCGTGGATGCCATCGCGCAGGAGGTTACCGCCGGGGGCAAGCCCTTCCGCCGCAAGCGGATTTTCTGCTTTATGATCCGCTGGCTCTGCCCGATTTTTGCCGCCATCATTCTGGCAAGCTCGGTTGCCAACGCGCTGGGCTGGATCTCGATGTGAGGATTTTGCTATGAGGCTGGTCGTGTGTTTTCCCGGCATCGGCTATCACTGCGACAAGCCGCTGCTGTATTACAGCCGCCGTCTGGCGCGGGCGGACCGCGAGGTTCTGGTGCAGTACGCCTACCAAAAGCCCGGGCTGCGGGGCAACCCTGCCGCCCTGCGCACGGCGCTGGACGCGCTGTATGCGCAAGTGGAGCCGCAGCTGGCGGACGTGCCGTGGGCAGCGTATGACGAGGTCGTGTTTTTAGCCAAGAGCATCGGCACCGCCGTGGCAGCCGCCTACGCGCAGCGGCACGGCATTGCCTGCAAGCTGGTGCTGTACACGCCGCTGGAGATGACCTACGACTTTGCGCCGAAGAATGCCTTGGCGTTTCTTGGCACCGCCGACCCGTGGAGTGATGTTCCTGCCGTGATTGCCAAGGCGGGCAAAGCGCTGTATCTGTATCCCGGTGCCAACCACTCGCTGGAATGCAACGATGTTGCGAAAAATCTTGCCGTTTTGCAGGACGTTATGGCAAAGACGCGGCAGTTCCTCTGCCCGGCTGCGGCGGTGACCGCCGCCGAGATGAAGGCGCTGGAAAAAGCCGCTGACGCGCACGGGCTTTTGTACCCCCAGATGATGGAGAACGCCGGGCGCGCCGCCTATCGCGAGCTGACGCGCTGCTGCCCTGCCCCCGGCAGGCTGCTGGTGGTCGCCGGCAAGGGCAACAACGGCGGGGACGGGTTTGTGATTGCCCGGCTGGCTGCCGCCGACGGCTGGCGCGTGCAGGTTTTGCTGGCAGAGGGCGCGCCGCAGACCCGCGATGCCGCCGCCAATTATGCGCTGCTGCCCGCGCTGCCGGTGGAACTTGTGACCGACGCTGCCGCCGTGAAGCAGGCGGACGTTGTGGTCGATGCGCTGTACGGCACGGGCTTTCACGGCAGCCTGCGCCCCGCCGGGGCTGCCGCCTGTGCGGTGATGCAGGCGCAGCGCCAAGCCGGCGCCCTTGTGCTGGCGGTGGATCTGCCCAGCGGCGTCCACGCCGACACGGGCGACGCCGCCCCCGGTACCGTGCAGGCGGATATAACGGTGACCTTTCACGCACCGAAGCCTGCGCACACGCGGGCTGCCGCCCTGTGCGGGCAGGTGATTGTCGCGGATATCGGCATCCATGCGGTGTTGTGACACCGCCGCCATACAAACAAAACCGCCGCCCCTTGCGGGGCGGCGGTTGCTATTATTTACGGGTTACTGCTGCCCGGCTTCGGCGCGCTTCTTGGCGATGGCTGCCAAGGCGTCCTTGCGGGACAGGTTGATACGACCCTGCTGGTCGATATCGGTGACCATAACAAAGATGGGATCGCCCACGGCGACAACGTCCTCGACGTGTTCGACGCGGTGGTCATCCAGCTTGGAGATGTGGACCAGACCCTCCTTGCCGGGTGCGATCTCGACAAAGGCGCCGAAGTTCATCAGGCGGGTGACGCGACCCTTGTAGATGGCACCGATCTCGGGGTCCTCCACGATGGTCTTGATGGTGGCAATGGCGCGCTTGGCGTCGTCCTGATCCACGGCAGAGATAAAGACGTGACCGTCCTCCTCGATGTCGATCTTGCAGTTGAAGTTGGCGCACATTTCCTGAATGACCTTGCCGCCCTTGCCGATGACGTCCTTGATCTTATCCACGGGGATCATCATGCTGAACATCTTGGGGGCGTACTTGCTCAGCTCGGGGCGCGGCTCGGCGATGACGGGCTTGATGATCTCGTCCAGAATATACAGGCGACCCTTGCGGCACTTCTCCAGCGCCTCCTCAACGATCTCGTAGGTCAGACCGTCCACCTTGATGTCCATCTGGATGGCGGTGATGCCGCGGCGGGTGCCGCCGACCTTAAAGTCCATATCGCCGTGGAAGTCCTCCACACCCTGAATGTCCAGCATGGTCATCCAGCGACCGCCGTGCAGGGGATCGCCGTCGGTGATCAGACCACAGGAGATACCGGCAACGGGTGCCTTGATCGGCACACCGGCGTCCATCAGTGCCAGCGTGGAGCCGCAGATGGAGGCCTGCGAGGTGGAGCCGTTGGAGGACAGAACCTCGGAGACGCAGCGGATGGTGTAGGGGAACTCTGCCTGATCGGGCAGAACGGGGATCAGGGCGCGCTCCGCCAAATTGCCGTGACCGATCTCACGGCGACCGGGGCTGCGGGGTGCGCGTGCCTCGCCGACAGAGTACGGCGGGAAGTTGTAGTGGTGGATATAGCGCTTGTAGGGCGTGTCGGACAGGTCGTCCATCAGCTGGGCATCCTTGGTGGAGCCGAGGGTGCAGATGGTCAGCACCTGCGTCTGACCGCGGGTGAACATACCGGAACCGTGTACACGGGGCAGCAGACCGACCTCGGCAGCCAGCGGGCGAATTTCGTTGATGCCGCGTCCGTCCACGCGCTTGCCTTCCTCCAGCAGCCAAGTGCGGACGACCTTTTTCTGCAGCTTGTAGCTGATCAGGTCAATGTCGGCAGCGGTCAGCTCGGGATGCTCGGCAGCGATGGCGTCCATAATGGGCAGCAGGGCGGCGTCGCGGACGTTCTTGTCGTCGGTGTCCATGGCGGACTTGACTTCCTCCAAGTGCTTGGCGTAGACATCCGCCAGCAGGGCGTGATCCAGCTCCACGGGGGTAAAGCTCTTTTTGGGCTTGCCGATCTCGGCAACGATGCCGTTGATGAACGCCAGCATCTTTTTGATTTCCTCGTGACCGGCGCGGATGGCGCGCATCATGGTGTCCTCGTCCACCTCGTTGGCGCCGGCTTCGATCATCACGATCTTTTCCTGGCTGGCGGCCAGGGTCAGCGCCAAGTCGCTGCGCTCGCGCTGCTCCTTGGTGGGGTTCAGCACGATTTCGCCGTCCACCAGACCGACAAACACACCGGCGATGGGACCACCCCACGGAATGTCAGACATGGCAATGGCAAGGGAGGCGCCGTTCATACCGGAAATTTCAGCAGAGTTGTCGGGGTCCTGGCTCATCACGGTCATGGTGACGCAGACATCGTTGCGCATATCCTTGGGGAACAGCGGACGGATGGGGCGGTCCACCACGCGGGAGGACAGGATGGCGTGTTCGCCGGGGCGACCCTCGCGGCGCATAAAGCTGCCGGGGATGCGTCCGGCGGCGTAGAGCTTTTCCTCAAACTCGACGCTCAGGGGGAAGAAATCCACGCCTTCGCGGGGCTTGTCGCTCATCACAACGTTGCACAGCACGCAGGTTTCGCCGTAGCGGATCATGGCGCTGCCGTTGGACAGACCGCACATCTTGCCGGTTTCGACCACAAAGGGGCGACCTGCAAAGGTCGTTTCAAATTTGCGGTACTTGGGGAAGGTTTCCAGCCGGGATGCAAATTCGTAAGCCATAGGGATTCTCCTTCTTGTTGGGTTGATTTATACCGTGGACGCGCCGCCCCGACTTGCACAATAAATCCAACCGCCGAAAGCCTGTCAGCGGCTCGATTTACTGCACAAAGCAAGGCATTGCGCCCGAAGTCCTGTAATAAAAAACCGTAATAAAAAAGGGGCAAGGTGCGCTTGCACCCTGCCCGTTTTTGCGAAAATTACTTGCGCAGACCCAGCTCAGCGATCAGGGCACGGTAACGGTTGATGTCCTTCTTCTGCAGATAAGCCAGCAGATTGCGGCGGCGGCCGACCATCTTCAGCAGACCGCGACGGCTGTGGTTGTCGTGGGTGTTGCTCTTCAGGTGCTCGGTCAGGTGGTTGATGCGGGCAGTCAGCAGAGCGATCTGAACCTCCGGAGAACCGGTGTCACCCTCGTGGATGGCTGCCTTGGCGATGATGGGCTGCTT
>ERZ1034691.1333-NODE-1333-length-16134-cov-76.139499_pt1 | contig 16134 bp, 9 predicted proteins | sample MGYA00520638_ERZ1034691 | MGnify/ENA primary metagenome ERZ1034691 (study PRJEB33766, sample SAMN09781763) | gut metagenome | biome: gut microbiome | host: Homo sapiens | place: Madagascar | study: EMG produced TPA metagenomics assembly of the PRJNA485056 data...
CCATGCTGCCCATCGAGTGCATTGTGCGCGGCTACATTACCGGCAGCGGCTGGGCAAGCTACCAAAAGACCGGCAAGGTGTGCGGCATCCAGCTGCCCGAGGGCCTGCAGGAGTCCGATAAGCTGCCCGAGCCCATCTACACCCCCTCCACCAAGGCAGAGATCGGCGACCACGACGAGAACATCTCCTACGAGCAGAGCATCGACGTGCTGGAGAAGCAGTTCCCCGGCCACGGTCTGGAGTACGCCACCAAGCTCCGCGACTACACCATTGCCCTGTACAAGAAGTGCGCCGAGTATGCACTGTCCCGCGGCATCATCATTGCCGATACCAAGTTCGAGTTTGGTCTGGACGAGGACGGCAACGTGGTGCTGGGCGATGAGATGCTGACCCCGGACTCCTCCCGCTTCTGGCCGCTGGAGGGCTACGAGCCGGGTCACAGCCAGCCCTCCTTCGACAAGCAGTTCGTCCGCGACTGGCTGAAGGCCAACCCTGACAGCAACTACGACCTGCCGCAGGATGTGATTGACAAGACCATTGCCAAGTATCTGGAGGCCTACGAGCTGCTGACCGGCAAAAAGCTGTAAGCGTACATATAGAAAACCAAGGCTGCTGCGGAAAATTTTCCGCAGCGGCCTTTTTTGCGCCCCGCCCCTTGACATTGAGCGGGGATATGAGTAATATATGTATCGTATCAAACAGTTTCACATCGAACAACTTGAATAGAGGAAACCATTATGTGTACACAGCACCCTATTGAAGAGCACTGCAAGCTGGACCCGCCGTGGGATGGGCCGCAGGTCATCCCCGCCCAGCTGCGCCGGGTGGATAACCTGATCTTCCGCAGGCTGAACCAGTTTTCCCGCGCCAACGGGGTAGAGCAGACCACCCCCATGCACGGGTGGATCATCGAGTATCTCTACCGCCACCGGGACGAGCCGGTGTTCCAGCGGGACATCGAGCGGGAGTTTTCCATCACCCGCTCCACGGTGACGAACATTTTGCAGCTGATGGAGCGCAAGGGCTACATCCGGCGGCAGAGCGTACCGCAGGATGCCCGGCTCAAGCAGCTGGTGCTGACCGAGGAGGGCATCCAACGGCACGAAAAGACCCTGCTGTCCTTCCACCAGACCGACGATTATGTGGCCGGACTGCTGACCGAGGAGGAGAACGCAGAACTGCTGCGGCTGCTGAACAAGCTGCGGGAGGCACTGAAATAACTACCTTTTCCGTCAAAGCGCCGAAAAAGGACTTGCTAAATTAGTAAGTATGAACATTTTACGAAACGTCTTGACATTTAAATTGTTATGTATAAAATTGTTTTGTACCAAACAAATAAATTCAACAGGAGGGAACTCAGATGATCAAAAAGCTTGTGTCGCATCTGGGCGAGTATAAAGCCGCCTCGATCAAGACACCGCTCTTTGCTGCGCTGGAAGCCATTATGGATGTGCTGCTGCCCACCATCATGGCCTTTATCATCGACCAGGGCATTGAAAAGGGCGATATGAACGCCATCATCCGCTACGGCCTGCTTACCTTTCTGGTGGCAGCCATTGCGCTGGTGCTGGGCGTACTGGCGGGCAAGTATGCCGCCGAGGCATCCACCGGCTTTGCCGGAAATCTGCGCGATGCCATGTATGAAAATATCCAGCATTACTCTTTTTCCAACATCGACAAATTCTCCACGGCGGGTCTTGTCACCCGCATGACCACCGACGTGACCAACGTGCAGAACGCCTTCCAGATGATCCTGCGCATGTGCGTGCGCGCCCCGGTGCATCTGGTGTTTGCCATGTTCATGGCCGTGGTCATCGGCGGCCCGCTGTCGCTGGTGTTCGTGGTGGCAGTGGCCTTTCTGGTGGCGGTGCTGGCTGCCATCATGATCCCTACCTTCCGCATCTTTGACCGGGTGTTCAAGAACTACGATAACCTCAACGCCTCGGTGCAGGAGAATGTCTCTGCCATCCGCGTGGTCAAAAGCTTTGTGCGCGAGGGCTTTGAAAACGAAAAATACACCGCCGCCTGCGAGAGCCTGTACAAGCAGTTCGTCAACGCGGAAAGCCGCCTGAGCTTCAATAACCCCGCCATGCTGCTGGCGGTGTACGGCTGCAACATCGCGCTGAGCTGGTTCGGCGCAAAATATGTGCTGCACGGTGCCATTACCACCGGCCAGCTGAACGCCCTGTTCGGCTATATCATGAACATTCTCATGGCACTGATGATGCTGAGCATGGCCTTTGTCATGATCGCCATGTCCGCCGCCTCTGCCAAGCGTATCGTGGAGGTGCTGGACGAGCACACCGACCTGCCCCCGGCAAAGCAGCCGGTGCAGCAGGTGGCAGACGGCAGCATCCAGTTCGACCACGTTACCTTCAAGTATAAGCACGGCAGCGGTCAGCCGGTGCTGAACGATATCAGCTTCACCATCCAGCCCGGCGAGACGCTGGGCATCATCGGCGGCACCGGCAGCGCAAAGTCCAGTCTGGTGCAGCTGATCCCCCGTCTGTACGATGCCGAGAGCGGCACCGTGCGGGTGGGCGGCGTGGACGTGCGGGACTATAACCTTGATGTTCTGCGCCGCGAGGTCTCCATGGTGCTGCAGAAGAACGTGCTGTTCAGCGGCACCATTCTGGATAACCTCCGCTGGGGTGATGCCAACGCCACCGAGGAAAAGTGCATCCGCATGGCAAAACTGGCCTGCGCGGATGAATTCATCCAGCGCTTCCCGGATAAGTACAATACATGGATCGAGCAGGGCGGCTCCAACGTATCCGGCGGCCAGAAGCAGCGCCTGACCATCGCCCGCGCCCTGCTGCGCAAGCCCAAGGTGCTGATTTTGGACGACTCCACCAGCGCCGTGGATACCGCGACCGATGCCAAGATCCGCAAGGCCTTCCGGGAGGAGATCCCCGGCACGACCAAGATCATTATTGCACAGCGCATTTCCTCGGTGCAGGATGCAGACCGCATTCTGGTGTTGGAGAACGGCCAGATCAACGGTCTGGGCACCCACGCAGAGCTGCTGGCGACCAATGCCATCTATCAGGAGGTCTACAACAGCCAGACGCAGGGCGGCGGCGATTTTGACAAGCAGGGAGGTGCGCAGTAATGGCAGTAAAAGAAGTACATGGCCCCGGCCCGCGGGGCGCACGGGGGCCGCGCCCCAAGGTGGAAAACCCGGGCAAGCTGCTGAAGCGCATCATGGATGAGGTGTTCCGTAACTATCTGCCCCACTGCATCCTTGTGCTTGTCTGCATCGTGGTCAGCGCGCTGGCCAATGTGCAGGCCAGCCTGTTCTTGCAGACCTTGATGGACGATTACATCGTGCCCATGACCCGCCAGCAGAACCCCAGCTTTGCACCACTGGCCGGTGCACTGGCGCGGATGTGCTGCATCTACCTTGTGGGCATTCTGGCCGCATGGGCCAACGCCCGCATCATGGTCAACGTAACGCAGGGCACGCTGCGCAATCTGCGCACCAAGCTGTTCACCCACATGGAAAGCCTGCCCATCCGGTATTTTGACACCCATCCCCACGGCGATATCATGTCCGTGTACACCAACGATGTGGATACCCTGCGCCAGATGCTCAGCCAGAGCATCCCGCAGCTGGTGTCCAGCGTCATCACCATCGTGTCGGTGTTCTTCAGTATGTGTATGCTCAGCTGGCAGCTGACCATCGTTACCATGCTCATGGTGGCGCTGATGCTGTTCTGCTCCAAGCAGATCGCAAAAAGCTCCTCCAAGTACTTCATCCAGCAGCAGCGGGATCTGGGCAAGGTGAACGGCTACATCGAGGAGATGATGGAGGGCCAGAAGGTGGTCAAGGTGTTCACCCACGAGCAGCAGACCCTTGCCGGCTTCCGCCAGCTGAACGACCAGCTGAAAGAAAGCGCCAAGCAGGCCAACGCCTTCTCCAACATCATGATGCCGGTCAACGCCCAGCTGGGCAACATCAGCTACGCCGTGTGCGCACTGGTGGGTGCAGCCATGGCTGTGGGCGGTGTCAGTGGCATGACCCTCGGCACCGTGGTGGCCTTCCTCAGCCTGAACAAGGGCTTCAATATGCCCATCAGTCAGGTGTCCATGCAGGCCAACAGCGTCATCATGGCACTGGCCGGTGCCGAGCGCATCTTCAAGATGATGGACGAGCCCAGCGAGACCGACGAGGGCTATGCGACGCTGGTAAATGCCAAGTACGACCGCAACGACCAGCTGGTGGAAACTGCCGAGCGCACCGGCCTGTGGGCGTGGAAGCACCCCCACCACGACGGCACCATTACCTACCACAAGCTGGCGGGCGACATCACCTTTACAGACGTGGACTTTGGCTATGTGCCGGAAAAAACGGTGCTGCATGACATCAACCTGTATGGCCGCCCGGGGCAGAAGATCGCTTTTGTCGGCTCCACCGGTGCAGGCAAGACCACCATTACCAACCTGATCAACCGCTTCTACGATATTCAGGATGGCAAGATCCGCTATGACGGCATCAACATCCATAAGATCAAAAAGGCTGACCTGCGCCGCTCGCTGGGCATCGTGCTGCAGGACACCCACCTGTTTACCGGCACGGTGATGGAGAACATCCGCTACGGACGGCTGGATGCCACCGATGAAGAGTGCATCGCCGCCGCCCGTCTGGCCAACGCAGATGGCTTTATCAAGCGCCTGCCGGAGGGCTACAACACCATGCTGACCGGCGATGGCGCCAACCTCTCGCAGGGACAGCGCCAGCTGCTTGCCATTGCCCGTGCAGCCGTGGCAGACCCGCCGGTGCTGATCCTGGACGAGGCGACCTCCTCCATTGATACCCGCACCGAGGCGCTGGTGCAGCGCGGCATGGACGGCCTGATGTACGGCCGCACCAGCTTTGTCATCGCCCACCGCCTGTCCACCGTCCGCAATGCAGACTGCATCGTGGTGCTGGAACAGGGCCGCATCATCGAGCGCGGCAGCCACGACGAGCTGATCGCCAAAAAGGGCAAGTATTACCAGCTTTATACCGGTAATCTGGCCGAGAACTAAACAATTTCCCGCCTTCTCACAAAGCCGCCGCACAGCCATGCCGCCGTGCGGCGGCTCTTTTTTTACTCTCATGAAGAAGCAATTCTGGAAAATCCGCAGATTTTCCAGAATTGCAAATATAAAAATAATTTTCCGCTGAAGATGGCCAAAGCGCACGCGGCGGCCATTCAAAATCGTCCGCTCCACGGTATACAAATGCCCCGGGCTGTGCTAGAATGGAGCAAACGAGAAAAAGGTTGGTGAGTGTATGCACCCTCTGACGGAATATCCCCGCCCGGCCATGCGCCGGGACAGCTACGAGAACCTGAACGGCCCGTGGCAGTACGCCATCACCGCCTCGGCGCAGCGCCCGGCGGGCTGGGATGGCGAGATCTTAGTGCCCTACGCGCCGGAGTGCCGCGCCTCCGGGGTGGGGCGCACATTGCAGCCCGGGCAGTGGCTGCACTACTACCGATATTTTGCGCCGCCCGCCGGGACGGGCGGACGGGTGCTGCTGCATTTCGGCGCAGTGGACTACGCCTGCGCCGTGCAGGTGAACGGCCATCTGGTGGGCGGTCACCGGGGCGGCTACTGGCCCTTTACGCTGGATATTACCGCGCAGCTCAACGGCACCGGCCGCAACAGCCTGTGGGTGGCGGTGCAGGACCCCACCGGCCACGGCACACAGGCGCGGGGCAAGCAGACTTTGCAGCCCGGCGGGATGTTCTACCCCGCGCAGAGCGGCATCTGGCAGACGGTCTGGCTGGAGCGCGTGCCGGAAAATTACATCCAGTCTCTCACCGTTACGCCGGACTATGATGCCCGTACCGTGACCGTGAAAGCCCATATCTCTGCACCCGGCGGCGCGGCGAACCTGTGGGCGGTGGTGCGCGCCGGGGGCGTGACCATTGCCGAGGACTGGGGTGGTGATGAGGCCGACCAGGACGGTGAGGTGACGCTGCATATTGCGAAGGAGCATTTCTTCCCGTGGAGCCCGGACACGCCCTTTTTGTACGACCTGACCGTGGGCACCACGCAGGGAGAGGAAGAACAGTTTGACACCGTGCACAGCTACTTTGCCCTGCGCAAGTGGAGCTGCGCACCGGACGAAAAGGGCGTGCTGCGCTTCTGCCTGAACGATAAACCCATCCTGCTCAACGGCCTGCTGGATCAGGGCTACTGGCCGGAGGGACTGTACACCCCGCCCTCGGATGCGGCGGTGGAGCGGGAACTGAGCGAGGTAAAGGCGCTGGGCTACAACCTGCTGCGCAAGCACGCAAAGATCGAGCCGCAGCGCTGGTACTACCACTGCGACAGGCTGGGCCTTGTAGTCTGGCAGGATATGGTCAACGGCGGCAGTAAGTATAACCTGTGGTTCGTCACCTACCTGACCAATGTTTTGCAGCCGCTTATGCGCCGTCTGCCGGACAAGGCGGCGCTGTGGGGGCTGCTGAGCCGGGGCAGCGAAAGCAGCCGCACCGAATACCGTCGGGAGCTGGAAGATACGGTACAGGCGCTGCGCTGCCACCCCTGCGTGGGCTGCTGGGTGCCCTTTAACGAGGGCTGGGGACAGTACGATGCCGCCGGGGCAGTGCAGGCCATCCGCGCGCTGGACGACACCCGTCTTGTGGACGAGGCCAGCGGCTGGTACGATCAGGGCGGCGGGGATGTATACTCCCTGCACAACTACTTCTACCCCCTGCGGGTGCGCCCGCAGACCCGCACCGTGGCGCTGAGCGAGTACGGCGGCATTGCATGGCCCATGCCGGGGCACGAGCCGCCCCGCAAGACCTACGGCTACGGCACAGCCAAAAGCAGGGAGGAACTGACCGCCCGCTACAAAAAATTGCAGCTGGGCACGGTGCTGCCGCAGCTGCAAAAGGGGCTTTCGGCGCTGGTGTACACCCAGCTGACCGACGTGGAGGACGAGGTGAACGGCCTGTTCACTTACGACCGCACCGCCATCAAGCCGGACGCCAACGCTGTCCGCTCGGTGAACGCCGCCCTTGCCGCAGAGTTTGCGAGGGTGGTAAAATAAAACGCCTTTGGCGCGGGACGATTGGAAATGGCCTCCGCTATCGGGTTGCGGCACCCAGCATCCGCTTCGTGCTTTGGGTGGCACTTGCGTCTTGCTGGCCGCTGCCCCAACAACTCCTCCCTGTTTCCGCCACTGGCGGCGGTCGTTGTCGTTGCACTCTGGCAATCTTCAGCGGAAAATATATTCTTATGTTTGGGGCTGTTGCAAAATAAAAATGCGATAGCAACTAGCACAAAGAAATAGTGCCAAAACAGAGACCCGGAACCCTTTTTGAGCCATTTTGGCCCTGAAAAGGTTCCGGGTTTTGTGCATATTTTTTCAGAGAGCTATTTTGCAACGGCCTCTTTTTGGCAGGATGGACTTCGTCATTTTTGACAAACCCCGACAGCCCGGCTTAGAGCCTTCTCCAAAGTTTTTGGCGCATTCTTGACAGTGCTTTTCTGATATATTAATATATTAATGACAACTCTCATCTGATATGGTGAGGGATTTCCGTACGGCATTCACAAACTGTATTCATTTTTTCGACCAAGAAAAGGAGAAAAGACCATGGAACTGAGCAGACGTGACTTTATGCGTAGCACCGCCGCCTTTACAGCTGTTGCCAGTGTGCTGGGCACCAGTGGCATCGCCTTTGCCCAGGACGCCGACCAGAACTGTCTGGTCAAGGTGGACAGCCCCGACCGCAATGCGCTGGCCAAGCGTTTCAAGGCCGGCAGTGCTGCCGGGGTGGAGTACTATGCCTACAACCCTCGCCGTTACGCCCCTGCCCTGAAGGGGAAGCTGCCCCTGATCGTTTTCCTCCACGGTGAGGACGGTGTGGGCCCCAACGGCACCCAGCTTACCGCCAACGACGGTGCCACCTTCTACATTTCTGACGAAATGATCCAGAAGAACCCCACCTACCTGTTTGCACCCCAGTGCCCCGGCAAGAACTGGACCGACCCGGACACCGTTACGGCCTTGAAGTCTGCTATCGACAGCTATGTGGCTGCCCACCGCATCGACCCGGACCGTATCTACATCGAGGGTATGTCCATGGGCGGTACCGGTGTCTGGAACATGATCCTGGCCTACCCCTACTACTTTGCCGCTGCCATCCCCATGTGCGGCATGGTGCCTGCCCAGTGGTACAACGTCCCCGGCGCCTTTGAGGCCATCAAGAACACCCCTGTCTGGGCCTACCACTGCAAGGATGACCCCGAGATGCCCGAGGCTGAGACCGCCAAGGCTGTGCAGGCCCTGAAGGATGCCGGCTGCTCCTGCGTGAAGTACGAGGGCTTTACCGCCGGTTCCATGCCGGAGCCCCACAAGGTCTGGGAGCGGGTGTACAGCATCGGCACCCCCTATAACTGGATGTTCACCCAGTCCCTCACCCGGACCCAGCATGGCAAGCTGAACCCCAACATGATGTTCAGCCACTACCCGGTAAAGTACAACATCACCCGTGTTATGGACTTTGGCATGGACACCCTGTGGGTGCTGGATCTGGGCAAGGAAGCCCTGGTCATCGACACCGCCATGGGCGGCTCCGGCGCAGCAGACCTCTACGCCTACCTGCGGGAGAACGTGCTGACCAACCCTGACGCAGAGCTGGATATCCTGCTGACCCACAAGCACGGTGACCACATTCTGGGCATTCCCTCCCTGCTGAAGTCCGGCAAGGTCCGCCGCACCTATATCCACCCCGATGACCGGGAGGGCCTGATCTCCAGCATGCAGAAATTCTTCGGTCTCACCGCCGAGGACCTGAAGCTGGTGAACATCGTAGACGGTGACACGGTCCGCATCGGCTCTGAGGAGCTGGAAGTGGTGGACGTGCCGGGCCACACCAAGGGCTCTGTGGTGTTCTTCTACAAGGACTACATCTTTACCGGTGACGCCGTTGGTTCCGGCGACCTGTTCATGATGGAAGCTGCCACCGACACCTATCTGCCGGGTCTGGAGCACTTCATGGCAGAGGTGCTGCTGCGGAACGAGGATGTGGACTACGAGCTGCTGACGGGCCACTGGGAGAACCTGAACCCCTTCAGCGTGGAGTACCTTCGCCATATGCTCATTCTGGTCAAGGGCGTCATCCGGGGCGATATTCCCATCGGCTACTACACCCGCAAGCCCGGCCGCTGGGCAGGCTACCTGGATGCCAACATCTTCTACCCCTACGCTGTCCTCAGCTACGAGAACGAGAAGTGATGTACGCTAAGGCTCTGTTTTCTTGGCGGCATTCCCTGACTTTCTAACATATAAAGCAGACCCGGCACCGGCTCCGAAAGAGCCTGCCGGGTCTGCTTTGTAGTTCTATAATAAAAAATGGGGTCGGGATTTTTCCCGACCCCATTTTGCGATTTTTATACTGTTATCAGCTGTTGGCGCTGGTGGCATTCACGATCTTGGCGGCGGGCAGCTTGCTCATGGCAGAGCTGCTCAGGGTGCTGTCCAGCTGAGCACCGTAGGCGGCAAGGGCATCGTCCAGCTCCTCGCCCTTCATGTCGCTCAGGATCTGGCTGCGCAGAGCATCCAGCGAGGAGACGCCCAGCGGGTCCAGACGGACGGCCAGCATCAGGGCGTAGCCGGTGTACTGGATGGCGGCTGCCTGTCCGTAGGCAAGGCCGCGCAGGGTATCGGCGGCACCCTCCTGCGTAAAGGCATCGGTCAGGTCGCTTTCGCTCAGCAGGTCGGTCTGCAGGGTGCTGGTGGAGGGAACCTCTGCATCCAGCACGGCGCAGATATCGGTCAGTGCGCTGCTTGCGATGCTGTTAAAGGCGGCCATCTGGCTGGAGGCGTCCTCCGGGGCGGCGGCGTTGTAGCTGTCCACAGCCTTCTGGGCAAGGGAGAGCATCTCGGCCTTCTGGTCATCGCTGGCAAAGGCGAAGGTGCTGGTGTTGTACAGGGGCACGGTGATAAAGCCGATCTCGTACATGGTGCTGTCCAGATGCTCGGTCAGCTCGCCGTCCTCCACAGGGGTCTCGCCGTCCTTGCCGTAGATAAGATCCAGCAGCAGGGTGTGCTTGTACTGCAGCTGCTGGAACAGCTTCAAAGTCTCCAGCCCGATGCCGTTGGCAGTGTAGGCATCGCCGTAGTTGTCCATCAACTGCTGGGCGTAGCTGTCGGCGGCGGACTTCTGCTCCTCGGTCAGCTCACCGCCCAGTTCAGTAAAGCGGGCATCCACAGCGGCAAGGGTCTGCAAAGTCTCAAGGGTCTTTTGCGCCACATAGTCCTTTACCACGGCGGTCTCGCCGGTGTCGGCATCGGTGGTGATGGTGGCCTTGAGGAAGGAATTCACCTTGCTGGTGTCCTGCTCAGAATCCGCCAGCTGCGCAGCCTGCTGGTAGGCATCGTACTGCGCCAGCAGGTACAGGCCGCTGGTCACCTCAAAATCGCCGATCTTGCCCACGGTGTCCGGGGTGGAGAGTGCGCAGCCCACAAGGCTGACGGTCAGTGCAAGTGCGCATACCAGCGCAAGCAGTTTCTTTTTCATGCGTTTTGCTCCTTATTTGTTTTTATAAAACCCTCTCAGTCACGTTTGCGCGTGTCAGTCAGGATATCTGCCATAGCTTTCAGGATGTTTTGCAGCAGTTCCAACGGCTTTTCGTCCGGCTGTAATACCACCGAGAGATAGGGCTTTGTGCCCGCCCCGGCGGTGACACGGCCATTGAAAGCTTGCAGCAGGCCGCGTATCATGGCAAGGTCCAGCGTTTCCAGATTCAGCACGAGGGTATCCTTCTTCTGGGTCACCTCGTACACGCCCACGGCAGCGGCCTGTACGCGGACAAGGGAAACGTTGACCAGATCGCTCACCGAGGGCGGCGGGTCGCCGTAGCGGTCGATGAGCTCGTCCAGCACATCGGCGGCGTCCTCCGGGGTCTGGATGGCGGCAATGCGCTTGTAGGCTTCGATGCGGCCCGCGCCGTCCGGGATATACTTTTCCGGGATAAAGGCGTCCACCCGCAGGTCCACAAGACAATCGCTCTTGTCCCGCTGTACGGGCTCGCCCCGCGCCCGGGCAATGGCCTGCCCCAGCATTTTAACGTAGAGGTCGTAGCCCACGGCTTCCATGTGGCCGTGCTGGCTATGCCCCAGCAGACTGCCCGCACCGCGAATCTGCAGATCCCGCATGGCGATGCGAAAGCCCGAGCCGAAAGCGGTGAACTCCCGGATGGCAGAAAGCCGCTTCTGGGCGATATCGGTCAGGGTCTTGTCCCGGCGGAAGGTGAAGTAGGCGTAGGCCTTGCGGCCGGAGCGCCCCACCCGCCCACGGATCTGGTACAGCTGCGCCAGACCCATGCGGTCGGCGTCCTCAATGATGAGGGTGTTGCAGTTGCGCACATCAATGCCGGTCTCGATGAGGGTGGTACAGACCAGAATATCGATCTCGCCGTTCAGCAGGTGCTGCCATACGGGGTTCAGTTCTTCCTCGGTCATCTTGCCGTGGGCGATGCCCACCCGCGCACCCGGCACCATCTGGCTGACATGGGCGGCGCAGGCTTCAATGTTGTCCACCCGGTTGTGCAGGTAGTACACCTGCCCGCCCCGGGCAAGCTCCTTCTTCATGGCTTCGGCCAGAATAACGTCGTTATATTCCAGCACAAAGGTTTCCACCGGCTGCCGCTCGATGGGCGGCTGCTCGATGGTGGAAAGATCCCGGATGCCGCTCATTGCCATGTTCAATGTGCGGGGGATGGGGGTGGCCGACAGGGTGAGCATATCCACCCCGATAAAGCTCTCCTTCAGCTTTTCCTTGTGCTTCACGCCAAAGCGCTGCTCCTCGTCGATGATGACAAGGCCGAGGTCGTGGAACTTCACGTCCTTGGAAAGCAGCCGGTGGGTGCCCACCACGATATCCACGCTGCCGGCCTGTAAGCCGCGCAACGTCTCCTTTTGCTGCTTTGCAGTGCGGAAGCGGGACAGCATCCCGATCTTCACCGGGAAGGCCTCCATGCGGGAGAGCAGGGTGTTGTAGTGCTGCCACGCCAGCAGGGTAGTGGGCGCCAGCAGGGCGCACTGCTTGCCGCCCATGATGCATTTGAAGGCGGCGCGCAGCGCCACCTCGGTCTTGCCCACGCCCACATCGCCGCAGAGCAGACGATCCATGGGGTAACCCTTTTCCATGTCCTGCTTGATCTCGGCAGTGGCGTGCAGCTGGTCGTCGGTCTCGTCGTAGTCAAAGCGGGTCTCAAAGTCCCGCTGCCAGTCGCCGTCCGGCGGGAAGGCGTAGCCTGTGGCCTGACGGCGGCGGGCGTAAAGCTCGATCAGCTCCTGCGCCATCTCCTCGGTGGCTTTTTTCACCTTGGCGCGGGTGCGCTGCCACTCGGCACCGCCCAGCTTTGCCAGCTTTACCTTTTCCTCGTCGCCGGGGGCAGTGTAGCGGCTGAGCAGATCCAGCTGGGTCACCGGCACATACAGCACGTCCGAGCCGGAATACTGCACTTTGAGGTAGTCCTTGGTAGCGCCCTGCACCTCTAACCGCTGGATCCCGGCGTACATCCCGATGCCGTGGCTCTGGTGCACCACATAGTCCCCGGGCTTGATGTCCGAAAGGCTGGACAGGGCGTTTTTGTTCTTCTTGCGCTTTTTGGCTTCGGCGGCAGCTTCCTCGTCCAGCCCGTGGCGGCGGCTGGAAAGCACTGCTGCGTGGGCAAAGGGGAAGGTGCACCCAGCGGTCAGATGCCCGGGCAGTACCTGTAAAATACCCTTGGCGGGGCGCACATCCCGGCTCATGCTCACGGCATAGCCCTTGTCGGCAAGGTCGCGGGTCAAAGCGGCTGCGCCCTTGGGCGTACCGGCAAACAGAGTGACGGCGTAGCCTTGGGCGATGAGCGGGTCTAAGTCCTCCCGCAGGGAGGCAAGGTCGCCGTTCCAGTTGGGGACGGCAAAGGCCTCGGCGTTGATGAGGTCTTTCAGTTTGAACTCATTCATCCCGCGCAGGAAGTTCTCGCACAGCAGGGTACTGTGGTTCTGAGCGGCAATGACAAGATCGTCCATGGTCTGGTACAGCACATCCAGCCCGGGGCAGAGCACGCCCTCCTCCAGCAGTCCAGTCAGCTCCTCGCTGCGGCGGAACTCAGTGGCCTTTTGGGCATCCCGGATGCCGCCAACTTCATCCAGAATGAACAGCGGCGCGTCCAGATGATCCAGCAGCGTGGCTGGGGCGGGGTAGCGGATGCCGTAATATTTATCCATGGCCTCCGGCATCAGGCCGGAATCCAGCTGGGAAAGATCGGCTTCGGTGGCCTTTTCCAGCGCGGTGCGGTGCTTGCCGCGCGCCTTTTTGATGGCATTGCGCAGCGCTTCGGCGGTCTCGGCGGTGCTGCCGAACAGCACCTCGCGGGCAGGGGAGAGGTAGATTTTTTCCAGTGCGCCGTCCCGCCGCTGGGTCAGCAGGTCAAAGGAGGACATGGAGTCGATCTCGTCGTCCCAGTATTCCACGCGGGCGGGCTGACGCATATCCGGCGCGTAGATATCCACGATATCGCCGCGCACGCTGAACTGTCCCGGGCCGTCCACCTGACTGCGCCGCACATACCCGGCGGCAAACAGCCGCGCTACCAGTGCTTCGCGGTTATACACCATGCCGGGCTTTAAGGTGAGGGTATTCTGGATGAACTCAGCCCGGGGCACGGTGTACTGCAAAAGCGCCTCGGCGGGCACGCAGACGGCCTGCAGCCGCCCGCCCGCCAGTGCGCCCAGCACTGAAAGGCGGCGGTACTCGTACTCGCGGCCTGCACCCTCCACCGGGCGCAGCATAAAGTCGCGCGGGGGGAACACCGCTGCGGTAAGCCCCAGCGCCTTGAGGTCGTCCGCAAAGTGGGTGGCTTCGGCCTCGCCGGGGGTCACGATGCACAGCACCCGGTCAAGGTCTTTTTGCAGAGCGGCATACAGCAGCGCCCGGCCTGCGGGCGGCAGACCGAACAGCGCCGCCGGCCCTGCCGAGCCAAAGCTTGCGGCGACCTTCTGATATTCCGGTGTGGCCTTGAGTAAGGCTTCGTACATGGAAAAACCTCCTTTCCTACTGGGATGAGTATTGAAAATGCGCGGCGGTTAGCGGGCTCGCCCTCTCAGTCAAAGCCTAACGGCTTTGCCAGCTCTCCCAAAGGGAGAGCCAAGAGCACACCCAAGAACTTCCTCTTTTTGCCTAATACTTTAGCAATAAGCCTTAGACCTTGGCTCTCCCTTCGGGAGAGCTGGCGCGGGAGCGCCTGAGAGGGCGTTTACCCGTTATACTTGCTCTGTGCCAGACTGAGCTTGCCGTCCATGATAAGCTTTGCGGCGGCTTCAAGGTCGGGGTAGCGGTCAGAGATGGCCTTGGCGTCCTCGGGCGGGAACTTGCCCAACACCCATGCGGCAAGGTCGTAGTCCGGGTGGGGTTTTGCGCCGATGCCGATGCGGATGCGGGGGAAATTTTCCCCGCCCAGCCGGGCAATGATGCTCTTCAGGCCGTTATGCCCGCCCGCAGAGCCGGAGGGACGGATGCGCAGTTTGCCGGGGGCTTGTGTGATGTCATCGCACAGTACCAGCACATGGTCGGCAGGGATCTTGAAAAAGCCCGCCATAGGGGCGATGGAATCGCCGGAGAGGTTCATGTAGGTCAGGGGCTTCAGCAGCACCACCTTGTGGCCATTCACCTCGCCCTGTCCCCACAGGCCTTGGAACTTGGTTTTGCCCACAGAGATGTTCCACTTGTCGGCCAGTGCGTCCAGCGCGGCAAAACCGGCGTTGTGGCGGGTGCCATCGTACTTTGCTTCGGGGTTGCCCAGCCCTGCAATGAGCCAGATATCGTTTTCATTCATGATGTGATAATACCTTTTCCTGATAATAGTGTGATACAACATCTAAGTATAACATACGCGCGCGCAAAAAGATATACATTATAAGCAAAAAATGCCCCCATGCCGCAGGGCACAGGGGCAGAAAAGCATTATATTACAGGTTCAGCGTGATGGCAGCAGCCTTCCAGCGGCCGTCCTCCTTCACCATGGTGATGGTGCCGGATACCTGCGCGGCGGCGGTGCTGTCCGTGGCGGTCAGCAGGGCAGCGGAAAAGTCGTAGCAGTTTTCTGCCCCGGCGCGCTTTTTCAGGGTGAGGTCAGCGGGCACCAGCTTGTCGCCGGACTGCCCGGCCAGCGCGGTGATGCGGGTGGGCAGACGGTTCGCCATGATTTTGTTCAGGCAGTCGGCTGTCATGGCATCGCCCAGCTGCGCCTGAAGAAAGGCGTACAGCCCATCGGTGTCCACTGCGACAAGCCCCGGTTCACTGCCGGAAGTCGAAGCAGCTGCGTCCACCGCCTGCTCCACGGCAGAGGAGCAGGAGAGCAGCTGCTGCACCACGAACTCCGCCTGCTTTTTGGCGGGGTCGCTGCGCAGGCGGGTCAGGGCGAACACGGCGGCAACAGCCGCGAAGAAAAGGACAAGGCTCAGCGCCTGCTTGCGAAAGCTTTCAGACTTCATACGTAGCTCCTTTCCGGCAGAGGTTTACTTGCTCTGCTCGTTTTCCAATTTCTGCTTTTTGGCGATGTAGGCTTCCATCTTGGGGGCTGCCCAGCCGTCCAGATTGGTCTGGCGCTCCCGGGCGATGCCCAGTGCCTGTGCGGGCACGTCCTTGGTGATGGTGCTGCCGGCGGCGGTGTAGGCACCATCGCCCACCTTGACCGGAGCCACAAGGTTGGTGTTGCAGCCGATGAAGCAGTAATCACCGATCTGGGTGCGGAACTTATCCTTGCCGTCGTAGTTGCAGGTGACGGTGCCGCAGCCGAAGTTGCAGTACTTGCCCACATCGCTGTCGCCGATGTAGGTCAGGTGGCTCACGGTGTTGCCCCGGGCAAAATTGGAGTTCTTGGTCTCCACATAGGCACCCAGATGCACGCCGTAGTCGGTAACGGTGTTCACCCGCACATGGGTGAAGGGGCCGATATTGTTGTGGGGGCCGATGTGGCTGCCGTAGATCTGGCTGGCGTTCACGGTGGTGCCCTCGTCCACGGTGCTGTCCTCGATGAGGGTGTTAGGGCCGATGACGCAGCCCGCGCCGATGACCGTCTTGCCCCGCAGGATGGTGCCCGCAAGGATCACAGCGCCCGGGGCAATGACCACCT
>ERZ1034691.1337-NODE-1337-length-16108-cov-11.539214_pt1 | contig 16108 bp, 13 predicted proteins | sample MGYA00520638_ERZ1034691 | MGnify/ENA primary metagenome ERZ1034691 (study PRJEB33766, sample SAMN09781763) | gut metagenome | biome: gut microbiome | host: Homo sapiens | place: Madagascar | study: EMG produced TPA metagenomics assembly of the PRJNA485056 data...
GTTCAAATAAGAAATAATAAATAAGAAATAATAAATGTGGTGTGCCCGCCGCGCGGGCACGTTTTTGTACAGTGCGATGTAGGGCGGGGCGGCGTATTTTCGGCAGGTTTGTAGGGGACGCATATATGCGTCCCGTGCGGTTTGCCCGTCAGGTCGATTTGCCGGGTTAGCTGCAACGGGCGGCATATATGCCGCCCCTACAAATGACCCGTAAATTTGTCTATCAGACTTTTACTTCAAAACATTCCTCCTCCGCCGCATCCTCGGATTTTACCGGTATCCGCACCGTGTACTCCAAGCACCCGTCGCGCTTGTCGCAGTGGGTCGTGGCGGCAATGCCTTTTTGCGTCATCAAGTCCACCGCGTGCTGCAGGGTGTTCACAAAAAACCGCACGTCGCGCACCATCGGCGTTACCTTGCGACAGGGGCTGGGGGAGGTGGGATTCGCCAGCATCGTGTCCACCAGCTTGTCGGCTTGGCGCACGCTCATGTTGTCGCGGGCAATTTTTTCCAGCGCGGCAGTGCGGCGACCTTCGGGCAGGCGCAAAACGGCGCGGGCGTGCCGCTCGGAAAGATGATGCACCATACACAGCTCCTGCTGTTCGGGCGTCAGCGTCAGCAGCCGCAGCTTGTTGGCAAGCGCCGGCTGGCTCAGCCCCAAGCGGCGGGCGGCCTCCGCCTGTGTGCAGCCCCACAGCCGAATGACCTCCTTGATGCCGCGTGCCGTGTCAAACGGGTCCAGCTGGCTGCGCTGCAAATTTTCCAGCAGCCCTAATGCCGCCGACTCGGAATCATCAAAGTCTGCCAAAATCGCGGGGATTTTTTCCAGCCCCGCCAACCGGCAGGCGCGCAGGCGGCGCTCGCCCGCCACAAGCTGGTATTTGCGCAGCCCCACCCGCCGCACACTGATGGGCTGCAGCAGCCCGTTTTGCACAATGCTGACCGCCAAGGCGGCAATCTCGTTTTCGTCAAATACGGTGCGCGCCTGATACGGCGACGGCTCGATGCAATCGGGCGGCAGCAGCAGCACCCGCCCTTGCTTTTGCAGTTCTTTCTTTGCCATTTTTCTGCATCCTCCCAATAAATAAAAAATGCTATGCCTTTTTTCGTAAAAAGCATAGCATAAATGGCAAAAAATGGAAACCAAAATCGTTCGCGCAAAAGCGCGCGGTTTCGCGGTTTTACAGCGGTTTTTTTGCAATTTTTCCGCCGTTTCGGGGGTAAACGGTCGGAGTTTGCGATATTTTTTTGCACAGCACCAGCCCGCGGGCGCTGCCATCGGGCAGGGTAAAGGTGCGGGTTTCGGCGTAGGCGCCGCCCAATTTTTTTAGGGCGTTGCCGCTGGCTTTGGCTTCGGCGTCGGCTTCGGGACCCTTCATCGCCAAAAACACGCCGCCGACCTTGACCAGCGGCAGGCAGTACTCGCACAGGACGGGCAGCGCTGCCACGGCGCGGGCGCTGGCAATGTCAAACTGCTCACGCCAGATTTTGCGGGCGGCCTCCTCGGCGCGTTCCTTGGCAAATTCAACGCCGGTCAGCCCCAGCTCGGCGCAGGCGTAGCGCAAAAAGTCCACGCGCTTGCCGGTCGGCTCCATCAGGGTCAGCTGCAGGTCGGGCTTGTAGATTTTTGCCACAATGCCGGGAAAGCCCGCGCCGGTGCCGACATCCACCATTTTGCCCTGCACCTCGGGCTGGGCGGCAAACAGCAGGCTGTCGGCAAAGTGGCGGTCCTCGATGCCTTCAGGGCTGGTGATGGCGGTCAGGTTGACCTTTTGGTTGTAGTCCACCAAAATTTCGGCGTAGCGGTCCAGCTGGTCCAGCTGGGCGGGGGACAGGGCAATGTTCCACGTGGAACATTTTTCGGCAAGGCGGGTTTTGTTTATCATAGCGTTTCTCCGTTTTGTGTGCGGTTGGCTTTCAGCAAAATCAGGCTCAGCTGGGCAAGGTCGCTGGGGGACACGCCGGGAATGCGCCCCGCCTGCGCTAAATTGCGCGGGCGGATTTTTTGCAGCTTTTCGCGTGCCTCCAGGGTCAGCATTTCCAGCGGCGCGTAGTCAAAATCCTCGGGGATGGCAACGCTCTCGTGGCGGCGGATGTCCCGGATGATGCGCTCCTCGCGTGCAATGTAGCCCGCGTAGCGGATCTCGGTTTCGATGCGCTGCGCCATGGCGGGGGTGATGCCCTCGCCCGCGCCGATCAACTGGGTGATCATCGCGTAGCTTACGGCGGGGCGGCGCAGCAACTCCAGCGCGGTGCCGCCGCTTTCGCCCAGCTCGGCGTCGGCGGGCGCCAAGGCGCGCAGGTCTGCCATCCTGACGCGGGTGGTTTCCAGCCGCTTGAGCTCCTGCTGCTTGATTTCACGGTCGCGGCAAAAGGCTGCCCAGCGTGCATCGTCCACCAGCCCGAACTCGCGCCCGATGGGGGTCAGGCGCTCGTCGGCGTTGTCTTGGCGCAGGCTCAGGCGGTATTCGCTGCGGCTGGTCATCATACGGTAGGGGTCCATCACGCCCTTGGTCACAAGGTCGTCCACCAGCGTGCCGAGGTAGCTGGTGTGGCGTGCCAGAACCAGCTCAGGTTTGCCCAGCGCGTGGCGGGCGGCGTTCAGACCCGCCAGCAGCCCTTGGGCGGCGGCTTCCTCGTAGCCGGAGGTGCCGTTGAACTGCCCCGCGCCGTACACACCGGCGGCGACCTTGCTTTCCAGCGTCGGCTTTAAGGTGGTGGGGTCAACGCAGTCGTACTCGATGGCGTAGGCAGGGCGCATAATTTCGATGTTTTCAAAGCCTTGGATGGCGCGGTACATCTCGTTCTGCACGCACTCCGGCAAACTGGACGAAAGCCCCTGCAGGTACATTTCCTCGGTGTCCTCGCCGCAAGGCTCGACAAAGATGGGGTGGCGTTCCTTTTCTTTAAAGCGGACGACCTTGTCCTCAATGGACGGGCAGTAGCGCGGACCCACGCCTTGGATGTCGCCGCCGTACAGCGGCGAGCGGTGCAGGTTGTCCAGGATGATGCGGTGCATTTGGGGGTTGGTGTAGGCGATGTAGCAGTCCACCTTGTTGTGCATCGGCGTGCGGGTCAAAAAGCTGAAGGGCTGCAGTTCGCTGTCGGGGTCGCCGGGCTGGCGCTCCAGCTTGGAAAAATCAATGCTGCGGCGGTGTACGCGGGCGGGGGTTCCGGTTTTGAAGCGGCGCAGCGTAAAGCCCTGCGCGACAAGGCTTTGGGTCAGCGCGGTGGCAGCGTGGGTGCCGTCGGGACCGCTGTCGTAGTGGGCTTCGCCCACAAAAATGCGCCCGCCCAAGCTGGTGCCGGTGGCAATGACCAGCGCCTTGCAGGCGTAGTAGCCGCCCAGCTGGGTCACGATGCCGCGGATCTGCCCGTCCTGAATGTCGGCGGCAACGACCTCCGCCTGGTGGATGTCCAGGTTGGGGGTCAGCTCCAGCGCGTGCTTCATCCAGATGTGGTAGCGCTTGCGGTCGGTCTGCACGCGCAGGCTGTGTACGGCGGGACCTTTGCCGCGGTTGAGCATCCGGCTTTGCAGAAAGGTTGCGTCCGCCGCAATGCCCATCAGCCCGCCGAGGGCATCGACCTCGCGCACAAGATGCCCCTTGGCGGTGCCGCCGATGGACGGGTTGCAGGGCATATTGCCGATAAAATCCAGCGAAAGGGTAAACACAGCGGTTTTTGCCCCCAAAACCGCCGCCGCGTGGGCAGCCTCAATGCCCGCGTGTCCCGCGCCGACTACAATAACGTCGTAGGTTCCTAGAATGTCCATAAGTGATTGACCTTTAACCTCTCTCAATATGTATGCAGTTTTTCAAATAATAAATAATAAATAAGAAATAATAAATTCGGTGCGCCGCCGCGCGGCGCTTTTGCATCAGGTGCTGCTTTCTTTGCAGGTGTTCAGGGTGGAAATAAGAATCTTTTTAATGGCAAGGCAATCGCTCAGCAAAGATTCCGCTTGGCGGTCGCTTAAATAGGCAGTTCTTTGCAGCAAAATCAACCAGTATTCGGTTTCGGAGGTTTCTTTTAATGCGATATGCAATTTTGCAATAAAGTCCTGCTTGCTGGTGCCGTATACTGCCTCTCGGGCGTTGGCGCCGATGGAGGTAGCACTGCGCAGCAGCTGGCGGGACATAACATCCTCGTGCTTTTCTTTTATAAGGTATTGATAACTGCGCACCACACGGACAGAAAAGTCCAATGTTTTTTCCAGAAGAACATTGTTTTGAATCATACATAGGACCTCCACAACGCATTTTGTTTTCAACCGAAAGGTTGAAAACTCCACCTTTTTTCTTATTTATTATTTATTATTTCTTATTTGCAAGCCGCGCTTTACCGGTTCGCCGCTTACTTTCCAACACAGAATTTCTCAAACACCTCATCGATCGTCCGGTCGCTGGCGTCCTCGCCGGTCAGGTCGCAGAGCGCCTGCAGGGCGTCCGTCAGGCAGACGGCGGCGGCGTCCAGACCAAATCCGTTCTGCTTGGCGCAGATCGCCTCGGTCAGGGCATCGCGGGCGCGGGTGGCGGCGGCAAGCTGGCGGGCGCTGCAAAGCTGCGCGGCGTTCGGGTCCAGCTGCGCCGTACCCAAAAGCGCGGCCACGGCGGCGGTCAGCGGCTGCAAACTCGCGGCATCGCGGGCGCACAGCGTGATCACCTGCTTAAAATACGGCTGCAGCTGCGCCTTGGCGGCATCGGTGGAATCCGCCAGATCCTGCTTGTTCAGCACCGCCAATGCCGGGCGCCCCTGACAGCGGCGGGCAATCTCCAGATCGGCATCGGTCAGCGGCTGCGCGGCGTCAAACACCGCCAGCACCAGACCGGCTTCCTCCAGCTTTTTCCAGCTGCGGCGGATGCCCTCGGCTTCGATCGCATCGCCGTCCGCCCCGACCTCGCGCACACCGGCGGTGTCAAACAGGTTCAGCCGGATATCCCCCAGCTGCACTGCCTGCTCCACAATGTCGCGGGTCGTACCCGCCACCGGCGTGACAATCGCGCGGTCAAAGCCCGCCAGCAGGTTCAGCAGCGTGCTTTTGCCCACGTTGGGGCGACCCAGCAGCACGCAATCGACGCCGCGCCGCAGCACTGCGCCCGCGCCGTAGCCGGAAATCAGGCTGTCCAGCTCGGCTTTTTGCTGCTGCAGGGCGGCGGTGAACTGCGCGTCCGAAAGCTCCGGCACGTCCTCCTCGGGGTAATCGACCCACGCGGTCAGGTGGGCGTTCACGCTTTGCAGCGCGGTCTGTATGCCGCCGATGCGCTTGGCAAGCCGCCCGTCCAGTGCGGATTTTGCCAGCGCGGCGCCCTGCCGCCCGTTGGCGGAGATGACCTCCATAACCGCCTCCGCCTGCGTCAGCGACATACGCCCATGCTCCAGCGCGCGGCGGGTAAATTCGCCGGGCGCAGCGGGGGCGGCGCCCGCCAGCAGCAGCGCTTCCAGCAGACCGTCCGCCATGGCGGTGCCGCCGTGAACCGACAATTCAATGACGTCCTCGCCCGTGTAGGAGTGCGGCGCGCGGAAAAACAGCGCCACGGTTTCGTCCATTTCGGCACCGCGCAGGGTGTAATGCCCGAACAGCGCCGTGTACCCGCGGGCGTCCAACACGGATTTTTGGCGATGCAGCGGCACAAATACCTTGCTTACGATGGGGTAGGCTTCCGGTCCGGAAACGCGCACCACGGCAATGCCGCCCGCACCCGGGGGCGTTGCCAGCGCGCAGACGGTCTTGTGCATACGATCCATAGTTGTGACGCTCCTTTAAAAAACATACTCTAACACTTTAGCATACCACGAAAACGCGCATTTTTCCAGTGGGTTTGGCGATTTTTCGCGCAATTTTGCAAAAAACAAAACCGGGAAAGTTTTTAACAGTTCGGTTAAAAACTTTCCCGGAAAATAACCATTGCCCCACCGCGCCAACAAAAAATGTGTCCGCACAGGCGGACACATTTTAAACGGAACTTCGGATAATTCCTTATTCTTCCTCGTCCGTCGGGGCGGCGTCCTCGGCGGCTTCGGCTGCCAATTCCTCTGCCTCGATGGCTGCCAGCTCCTCCGGCGTGGGGTCGGTTTCGCCGGTGTCCTCGACCTCGGCGGTTTCGGCGGTGCTGTCGCGGTCAACGCGGGCGACCACGGCGACCTTGTCGCCCTCCAACAGGCGCATGGCGCGCACGCCGCCGCCGTAACGGCTTTGCAGCGTGATGTCGCTGGCGTGGACGCGGATCAGAATGCCGTTCTGGCTGATCAAAATCAGGTCGTCGGTTTCGTCCACGATCTTGATGCCCGCCACATTGCCGGGCGTGTAGTTGCGGATGCCGATACCGCCGCGGTTGGTGATGCGGTAATCGTCAATGCGGCTGCGGCGCCCTTTGCCGTCCTCGGCAAGGGTCAGGATGGTCGCGCCCGGGCGGCAGACGCCGGCGCCCACCACATAGTCGCCCTCACGCAGGCGGATGGCACGCACGCCGTGGCTGCTGCGTCCCATGGCGCGGGCGCCGTCCTCCACAAAGCGGATGGCTGCGCCGTCGTGGGTGGCAACGATAATTTCGTCATCGCCCTTGGTCAGGTGGCTCCAAACCAGGCTGTCGCCCTCGTTCAGCGCAATGGCGATCAGACCCATCTTGCGGATGTTGCGGAACTGCGACAGCGGCGTGCGCTTGATCAGACCCTGACGGGTGACCATGGTTGCGTAGGTGTTGTCCTCGTCCGCGTCGGCGGCCTGGCGCAGCATCAGGGTGACCTTTTCGCCCTCCTGCAATTGCAGCAGGTTGACGATGTGGGTACCCTTGGCGGTGCGGCTGCCCTCGGGAACCTGGTAGCCCTTCAGCCGGTAGACGCGACCCTGGTCGGTCATAAACAGCATATAATCGTGGGTCGAACCGACGTACAGCTCCTCGGTAAAGTCCTCGTCCTTTTGGGTCATACCCTGCACGCCGCGCCCGCCGCGGTTCTGCGCCTGATAGGTGTCCAGCGTCGTGCGCTTGATGTAGCCCTCGTGGGTCAGCGTAAAGACGCAGGTCTCCTCGGGGATGAGGTCCTCGATGTCCACCTCGCCCGAAACGGTTTCGATGGAGGTGCGGCGCTCATCGCCGTACTTGTCGGCAAGGGCGCTCAGGTCGGTCTTGACGATCTGCTTAACGTGGCTGTCGTTGGCAAGGATGTCCTTGTAATCGGCGATGGCAAGGCGCAAATCGCCCAACTCCTGCTCGATTTTCAAAATTTCCAGACCTGCCAAGCGACCCAATTGCAGCTTGACGATGGCATCGGCCTGCACCTCGTCAAAGCCGAAGTTGTCCATAATGGCTTGGCGCGCCTCGGCAAAGCCGCCCTTGCAGGCGCGGATGGTGGCGATGATCTCATCGACGATGTCCACCGCCTTGCGCAGACCTTCCAGAATATGCTCGCGCTCCTGCGCCTTTTTCAAATCGAAGGCGGTGCGGCGGCGGATGACCTGCATCTGGAACTCAATATAGCGTTCCATCATCGTTTTCAGGCTCATAATCTTGGGAACGCCGTCGTCCAGCGCCAGCATAATGACGCCCACGGTGTCCTGCAGCTGGGTGTAGCGGTAGAGCTGGTTCAGCACGACCTGCGGGTTTGCGTCCTTTTTGACCTCGATGACGATCTTCATACCCGTGCGGGAGGAGGATTCGTCGTTCAGATCGCTGATGCCCTCGATGCGCTTGTCCTTGACAAGGTCGGCGATGCTCTCGATCAGGCGGGTCTTGTTGACCATATAGGGGATCTCGGTGACGAGGATTTCAAACCGCCCGTTTTTCTTTTCCACAATTTCGGCACGCCCGCGCAGGGTGATTTTGCCGCGCCCGGTCGAGTAGGCGGCGCGGATGCCGCTGCGCCCCATAATGATGCCGCCGGTGGGGAAGTCAGGTCCCTTGACGTGTTCCATCAGCCCGGCAAGGTCGATTTCGGGGTCGTCCATCAGGGCGATCATACCGTTGACGATCTCGCGCAGGTTGTGCGGCGGGATGTTGGTCGCCATACCGACAGCGATGCCCTGGCTGCCGTTGACCAGCAGGTTGGGGAAGCGGCTGGGCAGGACGTGGGGTTCCTTTTTGGTTTCGTCAAAGTTGGGGTCCCAGTCGATGGTGTCCTTCTCGATGTCGGTCAGCATTTCGCACGCCATCTTGGACATACGCGCCTCGGTATAACGGTAGGCAGCCGGGGGGTCGCCGTCAACGGAGCCGAAGTTGCCCTGACCGTCTACCAGCGGGTACCGCAGGCTGAAATCCTGTGCCAGACGCACCATGGCGTCGTACACGGAGGCGTCGCCGTGCGGGTGGTAAGAACCCAGCACGGCGCCGACGGTGTCGGCGGATTTGCGGTAGGGGTGCTGCGGGTCGTTGCCGCGCTCGTGCATGGTGTACAGAATACGGCGGTGAACGGGTTTCAAGCCGTCGCGCACGTCAGGCAGCGCACGCGCCACGATGACGGACATCGAGTAATCCAGAAACGCGGTTTCGATTTCGTCCTTGACATCGCGCACAATGACCTTGGTACCCGACCCGGGCACCATAATAATATTTTCTTCCATGGTATCACCTTAGTTTTATTGCGCGGTAGGGGCGGGGCACGCCCCGCCCGCAACCGAAAAAATACAGCTTACTTACGGGTGGTATTCGTCCAACAACCATTTTGCAGGGTTATTGTCGATGTATTGCCAAAATTCCAGATAGGAAACCTTATCCCGCACGACCCTGTCGTAATAGGACCGCTGCCATACCGTGCATTGGGGGTGGGTTTGATGGGCGCATTTGGAAACATAGGATTTGTACGAACCGATAATATCCGCCAAATTGTATTTTGCGTGCGGGGTCAACAACATCATGTGGATGTGATTGGGCATGACCACCCATTTGTCAACGCGCACTCCCGGGAAATGGGCGGGAATCTCGCGGATTCCCTGCGCGGCGGCGCTGCCCAACACGGTCGGCGCGTCCGGCAAACCAAAAATGCATTGCTTGCGGTGGGTGCATACGGTCACAAAATAGACATTTGCGGCGGTATAATCCAAACCCGGCAGACGCGGCGAGCGCCGGGGGCGCAGGTTTTTGGGGTCATCGAAAACCATTGTGTCCACCTCACAGCGGGAATGACCGTCGTTGTCGGTCGACGGGTCAGGTGCGACGTGCCGTCAGGTCGCGGGCGGGGCATGCCCCGCCCCTACTTCGGAGGGATGACGGGTCAGGTGCGACGCGCCGTCAGGTCGCGGGCGGGGCATACCCCGCCCCTACCTCGGCGGGACGGCGGAGGCGAACATCACACATCCAGGTTGGCGTACTTGGCGTTTTTCTCGATGAACTGGCGGCGGGGTTCGACCTGCTCGCCCATCAGGATGCTGAAGGCTTCGTCGGCGCGCTCGGCGTCCTCAATTTTGATCTGGACGATCACGCGGTTGTCGGGGTTCATGGTGGTTTCCCACAGCTGGTCGGGGTTCATTTCGCCCAAGCCTTTGTAGCGGTTGACCTTGGCGCCGGGCATTTCGGCGCTAAGCACCTTCATTTCGTCCTCGTTGTAGGCATACTTGACCTGCTGCCCCTTTTGCAGCTTGAACAGCGGCGGCTGGGCAACGTAGACGTAGCCGTGGTCGATCAGCGGGCGCATATAGCGGAAGAAGAAGGTCAGCATCAGCGTGCAGATGTGCGAGCCGTCCACGTCGGCATCCGCCATAATAAAGATTTTGTGGTAGCGCACCTTGGAAATATCAAACTCATCGCCGATGCCGGTGCCCAGCGCGGTCACGACGGGCATCAGCTTGTCGTTGCCGTAAATGCGGTCGGCGCGGGCTTTTTCGACGTTGAGCATCTTGCCCCACAAGGGCAGGATGGCCTGAATGTTGGAATCTCGACCCATCTTCGCCGAGCCGCCTGCAGAGTCACCCTCCACGATAAACAGTTCGGTCTTGCCGGGGTCTTTTTCGTGGCAGTCCGCCAGCTTGCCGGGCATACGGTTGGATTCCAGCGCGCTCTTGCGGCGCACCAGATCGCGCGCCTTTTTGGCGGCGGCGCGGGCGCGGGCGGCTTGGGTGGCTTTTTCCAGAATTGCCTTGGCAACGGCGGGGTTTTCCTCAAAGAATTCGGTCAGGGCGTTGTAGACCACGCCGTTGACCAACCCCTTGATAAAGGTGTTGCCCAGCTTGGCCTTGGTCTGCCCCTCAAACTGCGCCTCCTGCAGCTTGACGCTGACAACGGCGATCACGCCCTCGCGCGCGTCGGAGCCGGACAGGTTCTCGTCCTTGTCCTTCAGGATGCCGTGGGCGCGGGCGTACTCGTTCAAAACGCGGGTCAGCGCCAGCTTAAAGCCGTCCTCATGGGTGCCGCCCTCGGGCGTGTGGACGTTGTTGGCAAAGCTCAACAGCAGCTCGTTGTAGCTGTTGTCGTAGTATTGCAGGGCAACCTCTGCCACGGCGCCCTGCCCCTCGCCCTTCATATACAAAACCTGCGGGTGCAGGGGGGTCAGGTCGCGGCGCTCGCACAGGTAGCTGACAAAGGAGCGGATGCCGCCCTCGTAGCACATCGTTTCGGTGCGCAGCTCGTCGGACTTTTCTTCCTGCGGGCGGTCGTCGGCGGGGCGCTCATCGGTCAGGGTGATTCTGACACCGGCGTTCAGGAAGGCTTCCTCGCGCAGGCGCTTGAGCAGCGTTTCGTAGTGATATTGTGTCGTTTCTACGAACATTTCCGGGTCGGGCTTGAAGGTGACCGTCGTGCCGGTGGAGGCTGCCGCCCCCAGCCGCTTGAGGTCGCCGTCCGGCTTGCCGCGCTTAAAGCTCTGCTCGTACTCGGCACCGTCGCGGCGCACGCGGACGCTCAGCCACTCGGACAAAGCGTTTACGACCGACGCGCCGACGCCGTGCAGACCGCCGGCGACCTTGTAGCCGGAGTCCTCGCCGCCGAACTTGCCGCCTGCGTGCAGCACGGTGTACACAACGGTGACGGCGGGGATGCCCAGCTTGGGCTGGATGTCCACGGGGATGCCGCGTCCGTTGTCGGACACCTGGATGATGTTGCCGGGCTTGATGACGACCTCGATGTGGGTGCAGTAGCCTGCCAGCGCCTCGTCAATGGCGTTGTCCACGATTTCGTACACCAGATGATGCAGACCGGAAGGTCCCGTGGAGCCGATATACATACCGGGGCGCTTGCGCACGGCCTCCAGACCCTCCAAAACTTGGATCTGCGCGCCGCCGTAGGCGTGGTCGGTGGCGGTTTCGCGGTTGGTTTCGGTGATGATTTCTTCTGCCATAAAAATGAGCCTCCTGTGTGGGGTTGCGAAAACGATGCAAAAGGGTTCTATTTTAAGTCGCTGCCCTCGGCGCGTTTCTTGAGGGCGGCGGGGGATAGCTGGCTGATGTACACGGTTTCGTCGGGGAAATCCGTGACCATAAAGCTCTTGGGTAAGGTGCCGGGCGCGGTCAAATCGACCACGGCACCGTCCGCCTCGGCGTGGCGGAAATATTCCTCGGTCCGGCGGGAAGCCCCCGCGGTGTCCAAATCAAACACCCCGATGAGGTCGCGGGTGTTCAGTACAAAATCCTGCCCGGCGTGGAAATACATAAGCAAAATCCTTTCAGGATTTTGCAGATAAAAGATAATAGATAAAAGATAATAAATAGGGATACGCGCAAAGCGCGTAATTTTGAGCGGGCTTCCAGCCCGCGATCCACCAGTTTTATTATCTATTATCTTTTATCTATTATCTACAAAAGGTTTCTCTTGCGCGCATCCGCCCTTCACATAAACGATTTTCCCATTCGTCCTTGCAAATGCAGCGGTGTCGCAGGTGGTTACGATGGTCTGATGCTCCCCCATACGGGTCAGCAGATAGGTCTGGCGCTCGTCGTCCAGCTCGCTCAGCACATCGTCCAGCAGCAGCACGGGATGCTCGCCGAACAATTCACCCACCACGGTCGCCTCGGCCAGCTTCATCGCCAGCACGGCGCTGCGCTGCTGCCCTTGGCTGCCGTAGATGCGGGCGGGCGCGTCGTCCAGCAAAATTTCCACATCCTCGCGGTGGGGACCCGCCAGACAAAACCCCGCGCGCAGCTCGGTGGGGCGGGCGTCGTGCAGCTTTTGCAGCAGCGCGTCGGCGGTGGGGGCATCGGCGGACATACGGTATTCCAGCCGCAGGGTTTCCGCCCCGTGGGAAATTTCGCGGTAATTCTGCGCCGCCACGGGGGTCAGCGTCTGCAAAAACTGCTGGCGGTGTTTCAGGATCACCGCGCCGTACTCGGCAAGCTGCTCGTCATAGGCGTCCAGCAAAACCTTGCCGTTCGGCGTTATATCGTAGGATTTCAGCAGGGCGTTCTTCTGTGAGGTCAGCCGTGCGTAGCGCCGCAGCGCCACAAGGTAGGCGCGGTACACCTGGCTGAGCGCCGTGTCCAGAAAGCGGCGCCGTCCCTCGGGTCCGCCCTTGACAAGGCTCAGCAGGTCCGGCTCAAACACCACAGCCTGGAAATGCCCCGCCAGCGCGGCGGCACGTCCCACGTCAGCGCCGTTCAGCCGCGCCGTGCGTCCGGGGCGCTGGCTGGTCTTGCTGCCCACGGTCAGGCGGATGCTGTTCTCGCCGCCGCCGGACTCGATCTCGCCCTCCAGCACCGAGAACTCGCATCCCCGGCGTATCAGCTCGGCGTCCTTGCTGCCGCGAAAGCTCTTGCCCCCGGTCAGCAGCCAGACCGCCTCCAGCAAATTGGTTTTGCCCTGCCCGTTGGGACCGCACAAAACCGTCAGGTGCGGGTCGGGCAGCAGCTCGGCGCGGGCGATGTTGCGGTGGTCGGTCAGCGTCAGCCGGTTCAGGCGCATTACGCGCCCTCCGCGATCTGTACGGTCTGCCCGTCCAGCTCCACGGTGTCGCCGGCACGGCACTTTTTGCCGCGCATCGTGCAGACCTCGCCGTTGACCTTGACCGCGCCGCCTTGGATCAGCTCCTTGGCTTCGCCGCCGGTTTCGCACAGCCCGGCAAATTTCAGCAGGGCATCCAGCTTGATAAATTCGGTGTTGATGCGAATCTTTTCCATACGATCAGCCCTCGTTCTTGAACCGTACCGGCAGCACCAGATAGATAAAGTCGGTGCCGTTTTCGGGCAGCAGCTTTACGGGGCTTAACGGTCCGTTGATTTCCAGCACCATACGCTCGCACTTGGAATAGCGCAGCGCGTCCAGCAGGTAGCGGTTGTTAAAGCCGATCTCCACGGCGTCGCCCGCCATCTCGATGGGGGCAAACTCGTCCACGACCTTGCCCAGCGGGGTCTGGCAGCGCACCGTGACCTTATCCTCGGCAAAGTTGATGCGCAAAGGGTTCTTCAGGCGCTCGGTAATGATCAGGGACGCGCGCTCAATGGTGTCGATAAAGGTCTTGCAATCCACGGTGACGCGCGTTTTTTTGTCCTTGGGGATCACGCCCTCGTAGTTCAGGAAGTCGCCCTCGATCAGGCGGGACATAATGGTGTAGCCGTTGGTGGTAAACACGACATAGCGGCGGTTGGCGTCGATTTTGACCTCGTCCTCGTCGCCGCCCATAATTTTCAGCAGCTCCTGCAGGGTCTTGCCGGGGATGATGATGCGGATATCGCGGGTGCATTCCACATCGCGCTTGATGATGGCAAGGCGGTAGCCGTCCAGCGCGACAACGGTCAGGCTGCCCGGCTCAATGACGAACAGCTCGCCGGTGTGGGCGGGCTTTTTGGCGTCCTGGCTGACGGCGTAGATGGTTTTTTCGATCATCTCGCGCATCATACCGCACTTCAGGGTCATGGTGTTGTCGGCACCGGTCACGGGCAGGCTGGGGTAGTCGCTGGCGTTCATGGCGGGGATCTCAAACTCTGCCACGCCGCCGCTGATTTTTGCCTGCCCCTCGTCGGTCAGCTCAATGCAGACATCGCCCGCGGGCATACGGCTGATCATCGAGAACAGCAGCTTGGCGTCCAGCACGGTTTCGCCGGGAACCAGCACGTTGCATTCCAGCGTGGTGGTGATGCCCATTTCCATGTCGTAGCCGGTCAGGGTCAGGTTAAAGCCCTCGGCCTTGAGGTAGATGCCCTCCAGTACAGGAATGGCCGCGCGGTTGGTAATGGCGCGGGAAACACCCTCAATGGCGGACGCCAGCAGGGTCTTTTCACATTCAAATTTCATAACGGGTCCTTTCTATTGACAACGGGACGTAAAAAATCACGTCCGGACGTTTTTCATAATGTCGCTGCACATTTCCTTCAAATGCTGGTCGCGGGCGATGTTTTCCTCCATCGTCTTGATGGAATACACCACCGTCGAATGGTCGCGCTGGAACTCCTGTCCGATGGCCTCCATGCTCATGCCGGTGACCTCGCGGATGATGTACATCGTCATCTGGCGGGCGGCGCTGACGTTGGCGTTGCGCTTTTTGCCGCGGATGTCGGCGGGCATCACGTTGTAGGTGCGCGCGACTTCGTTGAGAATTTTCTCAATCGTCACGGGGATGGGCTGGCTGTCGTTCAAAGTGTCCTTGATGGCGGTGGTCGTCACGCCGATGCAGGGGGAGATGCCCTCCAGCATATAGTAGGCGTTCAATTTTTTGACCGCGCCCTCCAGCTGGCGGATGTTCTGCTTGAGGTGGTTGGCGATGTACTCCGCCACGTCGTTGGGCAGGTCCAGATTCAGCAGCTCCGCCTTGCGCTTGACGATGGCAACGCGGGTCTCAAAATCGGGCGGCTGGATGTCGGCGGTCAGACCCCACTCAAAGCGGGTGCGCAGACGCTCTTCCAGGCTCTTGATTTCCTTGGCGGGGCGGTCGGACGCGATGACGATCTGGCGTCCGTCGTTGTGCAGGGTGTTGAAGGTGTGGAAGAACTCCTCCTGCGTGGATTCCTTGCCCGCCAGAAACTGGATATCGTCGATCAGCAGCACGTCCGCCTGACGGTATTTCTGGCGGAACTGCTCGGTCGTGGCGGTTTTTACGGCGGAGATGATCTCGTTGGTGAACATCTCGCAGTCCACATACACGATGTTGAAATCGGGGTGGTTCTTTTTGATTTCGACCTGAATGGCGTTGAGCAGGTGCGTCTTGCCCAGACCCGACGGACCGTAGATGAACAGCGGGTTGTACGCACCGCTGGGGTTGGCGGCAACCGCCTGCGCGGCGGCGTAGGCAAACTGGTTGCTGGGACCCTTGATGAAGTTTTCAAAGGTGAAATCGTATCGTCCGCTGGGCAGGGAACTTTCGTCCAGCTTGGGCTTTTTTTCTTCACCCTCGTCCTTTTTGGGGGTGACGAACAGCACCTCAACATCAAAGCCCAGCACCGCCTTGAAGGCGTCCTTCAAAAGGGCGGTATAGCGGTCGGACACAATGCCCAAGATAAAGGCATTGCGGATCTCCAGCGTGATGGTGTTGGAGTTTTCAAAGCTGACGGCCTTGATGTCACTGATGTAATATTGATACGTCGCCTCGGCGGTATGTTCGCGGCAGTACGCTTTGGCCGCGTCCAATACGTCGTTGATGGAATCCATAGCTTGCGATATCCCCACTTCCTGTTAAAATAAAACGCCAAAACGGCGCAAAAAACCTACATACAGTATAGCACAAAATGGTCGGCAAAACAACACCCCCTATATAAAAAGGTAGAGAAATATTTAAGGGGGAAGGGCGGTGTGTCAAATAAGAAATAATAAATAAGAAATAAGAAATATGGTGGAGTTTGCGCCAAAGGCACAAACAAAAAAGCGTGGAGGGGAGGTTGTGGGTCATCAGTAGGGGCGGCATATATGCCGCCCGTTGCAGCCATCCCAGTAACGCAACATAACGAATAAACCGCACGGGACGCATATATGCGTCCCCTACAAACCTGCCGGAAGTATCGAACCGTCACGGGATGTTGCAACAACAAAATTCACCACCCTGTAGGGGCGGGGCATTGCCCCGCCCGCGACATAACGGAAACGCGAAAATCACGGGTCATCCGTAGGCACGGCTACTATGCCGCCCGGCGGTTTTGCGGCTGTCGCCCGATTCCCCGGCGGGGTGGGGTCACCCCGCCCTACAGCGCAATAAAATCATAGTATCCCACGTCATAAAAATGTGCCCGCGCGGCGGGCACTCCAAATTTATTATTTATTATTTC
>ERZ1034691.1338-NODE-1338-length-16089-cov-34.980479_pt1 | contig 16089 bp, 5 predicted proteins | sample MGYA00520638_ERZ1034691 | MGnify/ENA primary metagenome ERZ1034691 (study PRJEB33766, sample SAMN09781763) | gut metagenome | biome: gut microbiome | host: Homo sapiens | place: Madagascar | study: EMG produced TPA metagenomics assembly of the PRJNA485056 data...
CCACCGCAACGGCCACCCCTGTGCCGACCGTGACCCCCACCGCCACCCCGGAACCGACCGAACAGCCGCAGAAGATGTACGCCGCAGAAAGCGTGGATAACGTGCAGGCAGTTAGTGAGCCGGAAGCGACAGATGGATTCACGGTTTACTTTGTCGTTCCGAATACGATGCCAGATGATAAAAACCAAGATGTGACCGTTTTAGATTCCGATGAAATTAGGTTTAATGTAAATACTGATGCAAATCCTGGTGGTAATTGTTGGCAGTCGCATACAATGGAGCCGACTGGATGGGAAACAAATGGACATAAGATTTATGCCGTTAAGAATTGTAAAGATATAAGAGGAGAGAACTTTTATGAAATACAGTTCCAGTTATACAGGAATGGTGGTTGGACAGGACAGATTCCGCTAAAGGAGCAGGAACCGAAACCTATAAGCTCCTACAATAACAAAATGTATGATCCAACTAAAGGTGAATGGACAGACAATCCCATCCTGACGGGTCATACATACTATAAAAACAAACCCATCAAGTTCGAAAACCGCAGTACAGCTAATTTAACGAACGTAAAGGCAAATTTCTATATCCCTGATGCAGGTGAAAACTTAACACCGGTTAATAGCTCAGAAGCTAAATCTGTTGCTAAGGGAGAATTCGTCAGTTTTGACATCCCATCCGTGGAATGCTCTTATGTTCAGTTTACATGGGATGAGGACGGTCAAACCAAATCCAGCAAATTCTATAACTTCTATGGTGAAACTGTTAGTGGTGATAAAGAATCCTTTACATACAGTGATACAAGTAACTGCTTTATCTATACTGGCGCAAACAACGAAAGATGGGGTATAGAAAAGTCTGTCCTTATCTATTACGATGCTACTTTTTCCAAGATGGCATTGAATGGAGATACCGGCGACTATTCAATCCCCAAAGCCAATCAAAGTACGGTTTACTACCGCATAAGAGGAACCGGCAAGGAAACACAATGGGGCACAATGAGCCGGATTGAGGGCACAGATTACTATGCAGTAGATGTGCCGGATGGCTATACCGAAATCGTATTCTCTTCGTATCAGTTGAGTAAGGATGATAACCTTGCAGGCTGCGGCGACAGTACAGGTTGGGAAACCATCCCTACAGACTATAAGGTGACGGAACAGTGCTTCTATGCGGATACGAATGACGATGCAGTATATAGCAATGGAACGCGTGGCGGCTACTGGGCTCCAAAAGACACCAAGCGTGATGCCGAAACGTGGAAGAATGCTGGCAAAGTAGTAGATATTGCATCCGCTGATTTTATGGAAGAACCAGACACAAAGTATGTTACCAGTACGCTGTATGACTATTATACAGACTATGAGCTGAATGGAAATAACAGAGATAGATATAGTAGTACATATTATACGCCGGGAAAAACAGGCGGATTTGCAAGTCAAAGAAGCTGGGTTACGTTCCGTCAGTTTGACAGAGCGCTGAGCGATTATTACGAAAGTTGCAACGCGCTATTTCCGATTTATACTGGCCATTTCCAACCTTCTTATTCAGACTGGGGAATTACATTTGAAAGCATCAGCGCTGCATTGAATCTTTGGGGATTTAAGAATAGCAACTACGAGAATTATAAGCGCTTCATGGCAATCAATAACTCCACAATCAATGAAAGTGGAAATGGCGAATTTTATGACTATGCCTACCAAGGCCTGGTCGAAGACAAAACCTCCACAGGCGATGCAACAGGCGAACCACTGCTGAAAGGCACAAAAATAGTAGAACCGCATTTCAACGAGGAGTTCCTGAGCGGCACGAACACCAAAAATCCAAAGCTTGGCAATGTGTACAATAATGTTGCGTTCCCCTTTACCAAGAGACAGATTTTTGATAACGATACAGGCGTTGAATACTGGTACTTTGACAGCCAGGATACAACCCTGTACCTGAAACAGGATTCCACCACGAAGCAATATTTCCTGAAATCAAGTAAAGATAAGCGGGAACAATCGTGCAACCTGGATTCTACCTCTACAAAAAAAACAATATCTAAAAGTGGGAAGACAGTCAACTCCTATGGTTACTTCCCGTTCAACGAAACCGCAACAGAGGAACGGGCATCCACCTACAATTACGGCTTTGGCACCAAGCTGCAGATGGATTTTACCCTGACGGATAACGGTATGGTGGAAACCAAAAATAAGGATAGCAACGGGAACCCCATTTCCACCAACATCAAGTTCTTCTTCTCCGGTGACGATGACGTTTGGGTATTCATTGATGGCCAGCTGGCGCTTGACGTTGGCGGCGCCCATGGTAAGGTTTCCGGCCTGCTGGAATTTGGCGAGACAAAAGATGGGAAGAAAAATAGTGTAACAGCCTATGTCAGCCAGGTCAAAAAAGGTGGAACGTCAGAAAATGATCAAGATGGAAAAAATGGCAATACCGCTGTCAAGAACGTAACATATAATGGCGAGAACATTTCTTTCTACGCGAAAAACACAAATCTTGAACCACTCGACAAAAACAAAAAGCACACCCTTACCATGTACTACATGGAACGTGGTATGTGGGAATCCAACATGGCGGTGGCGTTCAACTTCCCGGATAATAACGAGCTGCAGGTTCAAAAAGAAGTCGATCTGACCAACGTTACTGATACGGACTTCCAAGACTGCTTTAAAAACCAGAAAATCTTCAACTTCACCATCCAGAACCAGGCAACCCATTATGGAAAAACAGATGCCGTTGGCTCGGATACAGACGATAGTCAGTACAAAAGGGTGGATTTGACTGCAGCTGAGAACGAGATTAAACCTGCAACCGAATCAACCGAAGGTGAGTACATTTTCAGGTTGGATAAAAACCCCAAGCCAGATACCGGGAAAGAAAACGAACAGGTCCTTCACTGGTACGCACGCTATATGGATACGGAACCCGTCAGTGCATCGCGTACTAAACGTTATGGCATCCTGACGCTGAATCAAGCCATCAATATCAAAGACAAGCGCTTCCTTACGTTCGAGGTTTACGTTGACCCCAATGACGGTGGTGACCTTTCCCTCAACAACCTGTATCTGGAACTGCTGGATGATAAAGGCGTCCAAAAAGGCAGCCTTGGCACATCCGGCATTAACGGCGCAACGTATGGCTCGGTCGAAGTGACGAAAGGCGAATGGGTCACCGTAAAGCTGGACCTGAACAAGATGAAAACCAGCGGTAATTTTAACGACAACGTCAAAACCATCCGCGTGGGCGATAACTATAGCCGCCACATCTATTTCAGGAACTTTAGCTTCATTCCCAAAGCGAAGCCACTTACGATGTCCGGCTTTACAACCGATCAGAAGGACATCCCGGATTACGGCTCCGCCGAAAGCGGTCATCTGGAAAACGCCGAAAACGCACAGTACACCTCCACCAAGGACAATGACACCCAGTTGGTGGACGGCAACGGACGCTTTGTTCTGGAAGATGGAGAAATCGTTACCTTCAGCGACCAGTTCCGCCGCGGCAGCTACATTTCGCTCAAAGAGGAACTGAACGAAAATCTGTACGACACCACATGGACGGTGTGCGAGAACGGGCAGGCGGTTACTTCGATGGGCGGAGGTGAAAGCGTAAGTCTTTCTGAAACACCACCTTCGTTAAACGGGCAGAAGGGAAGCAGCCCCAATGATGGCCGAACGGAAAACATAAGACCGAATGATGTACAAGAGGGTAATAACTATACCGGAACCAAACCCTCCGCCGACACCATCGTCTTCCGCTCCTATAAGGATCCGGACGAAACAAGCTCCACGCTGACAAAGCTAAAGGTAAAATACGTCAACAAGGTCAAAACCGGCGGGCTGAAAATCCAAAAGCAGGCCGCAAACGGCGAAGAGTTGACCGGAACCTACACCTTCAAAGTTACCTTTAATGATGTTGGCGGTGAGGGTCTGGAAGATGGGGACATCATAAGAGAATATACGATTGACATGAACGACCCCCAAAACCCAGAGCACACTTACACCATCACCGGCATCCCCGTTGGCACCCGCTATACCATCGAGGAAATCAGTGCCAGCGATAATTCCAGCCTGCAAGGCGTAACGGTTACGGGCGGCGAAAACAATGCCCATGTGATCAACAACAACACCATGGTGGAAGGCGTGATTGTGGAGAGCAAAAATCCGGACAATCCGGAAGTTACCGCAATCTTTACCAACACCCAGCGCAAACTGATCAACATTAAGTTCGACAAGCTCTGGAAAGATGCAGATGGTAATAGCAATCTTAGCACTGCGAACCAGCCGGACGAGATTTACATCCAGCTCCAGCGCCGCCTGGCAAACAGTGCTGAGGATGCCCCGTGGGATGTTGTTGACTACCCGACCGCAGGCAGCAAATATGTTACGGTTCACCATAAAGATAGCGGCTGGACGTATACCTTTAGCGGTTTGGATCAGTACCAAATCAATACGGATGATAGCCACACCAATTATGTGTACCGCATTGTGGAAGGTACGGTGGACGATACGACCGGTACATTTACCGAGGTAAAGCCGAACGAAACCATTACGATTAAAGGCAATACGTATGTTGTAACGGCTGAAGCTAAAGCGGAAATCAGCGAAGGAGATAGCACAAAGCAAACCACAGCCACAGCCGAAGGTGGAACCATCACCGGCGGCAGCGGCAAGATTGTGCTGACCAACACGCTGCAGAACCCGAAGTTTGTACTGGATATCATCAAGAAGGACGCGGAAAAAGGCGAAAATGACAAAGAAGTATTCTTGAAAGATGTTGAGTTCAAGCTGGAAAAGCTGGTCGAAACAACAACCGGAGGAGAACCGCAGGTAGATCCTAACTATAAATTCGATGACGCAAACACAGGTTCCATTACCGCCATAACGAACGGCAACGGCGAAATCACCAATATGTTCACAGATCTGGAACCCGGTACATACCGCCTGACGGAAACCAAGGCACATGCTGGGTACAACCTGTTGGCACAGCCAATTAAGATCCAATTTACCCAAGGCGGCGAGTGTTATATTGATGGGCAGAAAGTTACGGACAACACAAAGTTTGCGCAGTCCGGCAACACCTACACCATGCACCTTACCGTTCTGAACCGTAAAACGCCTGAGCTGCCCCACACGGGTGCAGACGCGCCAAGCCTGTGGCTGCTGATCGGCATGCCGCTGGCGGTGGCAGGGCTGTTGATATTCACATTCCGCTACAACAGGAAAGGGGGCCGGCGACATTAACCATCCCCCGGAAACCCAGCAACCCCCAGGGTACAGGGCCTGCCCGCCAGTGTGCGCCCGTTTACGGCAGGCGCAGCCATAAGCCGGGGTGTGTAACTGAAAAGCGGAAAATATCGCCTGTTTCTATAAGCGCAGCCGGATGTTGCGTTAAGGCTTAAAAAGCCTTGGGATCCAGAAAGGATTCCGGCGGCTCTTTGCCTTACATCCTGCTTGTGGCTGCGAAATATCCGCTATTTCCTTTGGTTTCAGATGCACCTTAAGCCAAGTGGGCAAGCGGCCCGGTTTTCCCTCCCTTTTTTCTTCACGGCACAGTGCGGGCGGCGCGGCAGCGTTTCCCCGCTGCAGCGCCCCGCACTGCACGCCGTGCTGATGTAAAACCCCTAAGCCGGGCGGCCCCGCCGCCCATCCGATGATGATTTTTTTAAGAGAAGAGGTACTGAAATGAAAAAAGCAAAGCGTTTTCTCACAGGCCTGTTGAGCGCCGCCCTGGCCCTCAGCCTGTGCGCAATGCCAGCAATGGCAGAGGACAACGGTGGAACAACACCGGGAACCACTCCAAATCCGGTTTGGACGCAGGATACCGGTTCCATTACGATTCATAAATATGAGTGGAACGATGATACTAGAGGGCCTGCAACCGGCGAGGCAGAAGACGCAGGGAGTCTTCCTTCGAATGACAAAGGTGAAACGCCTACTCCGTTGGCAGGTGCAACCTTTACCGTTTATCAGGTTAAGAGTGCAGATGAACTGAAAGACTATTATGATGGTAAAGTTGTAACTTGGCCTACAAGCTGGGAAGATTATGCAGAACCTGATACTACTACCGGCGGTTATAAACTGAAGAGTGACGTGACTGCAACTGTAACTGAAGTCGGTTCGAAAACGACAGATACCAGTGGCGTTGTTAAGTTTGAAGACTTGTCTTTGGGTCTTTACCTTGTGCTTGAAACCGAAACACCGGATTCTGTCAGGACTGCATGTGAGCCGTTCTTTGTCTCTGTTCCTATGACAAAAGTCTCGGCTGATACGAATGGCGGTCTGACCGATTGGCTGTACGATGTTCATGTCTTCCCGAAAAACTCTACTGCATATGGTCAGGCTGTTTTGCAGAAAGTCGGTAAGCAGAGCGGTACAGATACAGAAGTTACAACCATGCGGAGCTACAAGTTTAAGCTCTATAAGAAGAATGAAGACGGAACATGGACTTGGATTGAGAAGAAGCCTGCAAATGGCGTAGATAATGTAGGCGAGTGGCTTGACGCAGATAATAAAACGGGTGTCCTTACCACGGGTGCAGATGGCAAAATCAGCGTTTCTGGTTTGACCAAAGGTGTATATGCCTTTGTGGAAACTGAAGTTAATGCAAACGATGGTTACATTTTGGATTCCGGCATTGCCTATGTTTTTAAGATCGGTGACAATGGCGAGATGGTTGCAGCGACCGAAGCTGATGTTGAAGGCGTGCAAAAACCTGAAAATGTAAAGAGCTTTGACACTACTGCTTTTAGTGGAGCACAGGTTAAAGTAAAGAACTACAAGCCGGACTTCAAAAAGGAAATTACAGGTAAAAAGGATGCAGACTATGGCATTGGTGATGATGTTCCGTATACTCTGACTGTCAATGTTCCTGAAAACGTTGCAAAACTGAAGACTTTCACCGTATCTGATGAAATGAATAGCGACCAGCTGGTTGTTAATGATGATATTCTTGTTAAAGGAAAAGCTGGCGATGCTGCAGAAACGACATTTACAGCGGGTACTGAGTATACCCTGACGAAAACGAATGCTGACGGTAAGTCTGGCTTTACGATTGCATTTAATACTAAAGAGATTGCTGCATATGCAGGTGGAACCATTACCATTACCTATACCGCAAAGCTCCAGGACGGCGCTTCGGTTGGTGCAGTGGGCAATGTAAACAGTGCCGACCTGAAATACTCCAAGAAGACAGATATTAGCACTACCGAAGAGGATCCTCCGTATGATATCCATGACGAAGCTGTTGTTTATACGTTCAAGACTGGCATCCTGAAAAAGGGTGATAGTAAGGATGGCAACCCGCTGGATGGTGTTGAATTTACCCTTTATAAAAAGGTTGATGCAAAAGATACGGTGAGCGAAGATGGCACCACCGTTACGTTTATGGGTACTACTAAGCCCATTTTAACGCCTGCGGAAGCAAAAGCAAAAAAGCTGAACGCTACTGATAGTGTGACTGAACCTAAGTGGTTTGCTGTTATGACTTTGACGACGGATGGCAACGGTGAGGCTGTTGCAAATGGTTTGCCGACTGGCGAGTATAAGCTGGTTGAAACCAAGACTCACGAAGGCTATAACCTGTTGACTGAGCCGGTGGACGCAAAACTGACTCTGGACTGCACCACCACATGGAGTAAAAAGGATACCTTTGATGCCACGGGTAAACTGATTAAGAATGAATACAGTAAGACCGAGGTTAAGAATAGCGATGGTACTCCGTACAGCTATGCAGCGATCACCATCATCAACCGCAAGGGCTTCAAACTGCCCACCACCGGTGGTTTCGGCACCCTGCTGTTCAGCGGCATTGGCGTGCTGCTGGTTGTGGCCGGTGTTGGCGTGCTGCTGAGCCTGAAAAAGAAGAACCGCGCCTGATGCGCCCGCCGCAAGGCAAAACAATGTTACAATTCACCAATAGGGTATAGAGGGATAATCCATCATACACAGGGGGAGGGCCGGGTTTGGCCCTCCCCCTATGGTGGGTTATTGGGGAATAAATTTTTTGGGTGTACATGGCCGTTGTTCGGTTGATTTTTAGGCCCTGCGTGGGGAACCACCCCATAGCCCCGGAACGGATGTCTTTTAGGTTTGTGGCTAGGAACCACCCCTCACCGGCTTTCGCCGGAACTCCCCTCTAGGGGAGCCAATATTGAGCCCAGGTTTGCGCTTGGCGCCCCTTGAGGGGTGACTCCCCGCGGGGCGGGGAGATGTCGCGGAGCGACAGAGGGGACGGGGCGCTGTTTGCGCTGGACGCGGAGCGGCCTGAGGGTGGTTCCCCGTGCAGAACCTAAAAATAAATATGGCAAACCCCGTCAACGGGCCGATGGCGAGCATCGGCCCCTACAAATGATTTGCAACGTTTGCGGCGCGGGGCAGGGTTTCTCCGCGGCGGGGTGAGGGCACCCCGCCCTACCGGTTGTTTTTTTGTTTGCTGCCCATTATAAAATGCTCTGTAGGGAACGGTCTATCTCCGGCCTAAGAGCCGCCTTCGGCGGTTGGCCTCCGAAACGCGCCTGCGGGCGCAGTGACCGTTCCGGGGCCATGTTGTATATGCCATAATGGGATTTGCGGCAAACCCCGTCCGGCGGCCAGAGGGCTGGCCGCCCTACCGCGCGGCGATGTGCAAATGCGCCGCGGTCCACCACAATTATTCATTATTCTTTATTCTTTTGCCTACCTCCAATTCCTCATTTCTAATTTCTAATTGCATCAGCTCCCAACTTCAACCCTCTCACGGAAAGGTTCGCGGTGACGCTATGGATACCACAACAAAACTAAAAGTCGGCTTTGCGGCCTTGATGATCCTGTCCGGCATTGGGGTGGCATCGTACCCGGTTATCAGCAACGCGGTGGCGCAGCGCCACGCCAGCGAAGCGATCCAAAATTACGATGATACCGTAAAAAGCATGGATACCGAAAAACTGGACGCCGCCAAGGAGGCCGCCCGCCGCTATAACCAGCAGCTGGACAGCGCCGTGGAGCGCGATGCCGCAGGCGAAGCGGAGGATACCGGCACCAGCTATGTGGACCTTGTGGATGTGGGCGAAAGCCTGGGGTATATCACCATCCCGAAAATTGACGTCAACCTGCCCATTTACGAAGGCACCAGCGATGATGTGCTGCAAAAGGGCGTCGGCCATCTGGAAGGCTCCAGCTACCCCCTTGGCGGCGAAAGCACCCACAGCGTGCTGACCGGCCACCGCGGCCTGCCCGAAGCCGTGCTGTTCACCGACCTGGACAAGCTGGAAGAGGGTGACTGTTTCTACCTGCATATTCTGGATGAAACGCTGGCGTACCAGGTGGACCAAATCAAAGTGGTGGAACCGGAGCACACCGAGGATCTGGACATCACCGCGGGGCAGGATTACTGCACCCTTGTTACCTGCACGCCGTATGCCATCAACACCCACCGCATGCTTGTGCGCGGCACCCGCATCCCTTATAATGGAGAGGAAGAAGCCAACACCCCGCAGGCCGTGCAGTATCAGGCGCTGCGCACCGGAACGGTGGTCAAGCGCGTGGTGGATGCCTGGCCGTGGATCGCGGTAACGGGCAGCATTGTGATCGGCGGCGAAGCGCTGCTGCTGCTTTTGCTGCTGCACCGCTGCAAAAAGCGCGAGGAGGATGACTGATGGGACGGCTGATTGCTAAAATTCTGGCCTGGCTGGCCATTTTGCTGGGGTTGGCGCTGTTGATACAGCCCACCGCCGCCCAGTGGTGGACCAGCACCCGCAACGCCAAAACCGCTGCGCAGTTTGCGGCCCGCGCCGAAGCCCAGCCCACCGCCCCCGCGGCGGAGGAAACCACAGCCGAACCCCCGGAGCCGGAACGCGCCTACCCTGAACTGTACGCCGCGATGCAGGACTATAACGCGGAGATTTACGCCGGGGGCCAAAGCGGCCTGACCGACCCGTTCGCCTACGAGGAAGCCCCGCTGGACCTTGCTGCCTATGGCTATGACGATGATGTGCTGGCTGTGCTGTGGATCCCGCGCCTGAACCTGGAGCTGCCCGTTTACCTGGGCGCCAGCCGCGAAAACCTGGCCAAAGGCGCGGCGCTGCTGGGCCAGACCTCGATGCCGCTGGGCGGCGAAAACACCAACACCGTGATTGCCGCCCACCGCGGCTATTATGGCGCGGAAATGCTGCGCAACGTGCAGCAGATCCAGGTGGGGGACAAGATCCAGCTGACCACCCCGTGGGAAACGCTGATTTACCGCGTGAGCGAGCTGAAAATTATTGACCCCAGCGATATCAACGCCGTGCTGATCCAGCCGGGGCGGGACCTGCTGACCCTTTCCACCTGCCACCCCTACACCCGCAACAGCCAGCGCTACCTGGTAATTGCGGAGCACGACACCGCCGCCGCGGACACCACCAAAGAGGAGGATCTGCAGGAAAGCGCTGCTACCTGGGACGAAACGCCGCGCCAGGTGACCGTGGAGGATGCCGGCGGCAGCTCCATTGCCGAAGTGGCCCCCCAGGCCCTGACCCCATTGCCGGGGGAGGGCAGCGCGGAATCCGAGGGGAGCGCGATCTCCAATACCATGATCTGGCTGGAAAACAACGCACTGTGGGCCGGGCTGGTGGTTATTGCCGCCGCCGTTGGCATTATGGTGATATGGAAAAAACACCGGGAGGATTAACCATGCAGTACACACAGCAGGCCGCCGCCGTTACGGCCGAAGTAAACAAGGCCGTGCAGGGCAAACAGCAAACGGTAAACACCATCTGGATGGCCATGCTGGCGGGCGGCCATGTGCTGATTGAGGATATTCCCGGCGTGGGCAAAACCACGCTGGCGCTGGCCTTTGCCCGCGCGCTGGACCTGAAAGAAAGCCGCGTGCAGTTTACGCCGGATGTTCTGCCGTCCGATTTGGTGGGGTTTTCGGTCTACCAGAAAGAGACTGGCAAGTTTGTGTACCACGCCGGTGCGGTGATGTGCAACCTGTTTTTGGGCGATGAGATCAACCGTACCTCCTCCCGCACGCAGTCGGCTTTGTTGGAAGTGATGGAAGAAGGCACGGTGACGGTGGACGGCGTTACCCGCCCGGTGCCCGCACCCTTTACCGTAATTGCAACCGAGAACCCCATCGGCGCCGCCGGCACGCAGATGCTGCCGCAGTCTCAGCTGGACCGTTTCATGGTCTGCGCCGTAATGGGCTACCCCGATGAGGAAGCGGAGCTGGCAATTTTGGCCGGGCAGAGCAAAGGCCGCCTGCTGGACCGTGTGCGCCCCGTTGCCGGTCAGGCGGATCTGCTTGCCATGCAGCAGGAGGTCAGCACGGTATTTGTGCATGAGCTGATGTACCGCTACATTGTGGCGCTGGCTCAGGCCAGCCGCAAGGACCCGCGCCTGGCCGTGGGGTTAAGCCCCCGTGCCACCCTGGCGCTGGCCAGCATGACGCGCGCGGCGGCGTACCTGGCGGGGCGGGATTTTGTTGCCCCGCAGGATGTGACCGCTGTGTTTGATGCGGTTGCCCGCCACCGCCTGGTGCTGAACGACCAGGCCCGCGCAGGCGGCGAAACGGTGGACAGCGTAATGCAGGACCTGCTGCGCACCGTGCCGCGCCCCCGCCCCGAAAAGGCTGACCGCCATGGCAGGTAAGCTGGGCCGGGCGCTGGTGCTTTTGGTGCTGCTGGCCGCGGCGCTCATCACCCAGGCACCGCTGGCGGTGTTCCTGTTAGCGTTTGCGCTGGTGCTTCTGGTGCTGCTGCGGCTGGACGCCGCCTATCTGCGCAGGCAGGTAACGGCAGAGCTGCTGGTGCCGGACAAACCCGTGATACAGGGCGAAGATTTTACCCTGACGGTTCGGCTGCGCAACCGCAGCCGGCTGCCCATCCCTGCGCTTGTGGTGCTGCTGAACGCCGCCGATGAATGGGGCGGCGGGCAGATCACCCTGCGCTGCGCCGCCATGCTGGGCGGCAGAGAGAGCGCCGAACAGCGCATTACCTTAAACGCAGGCAAAAGCGGCGTGTGGAGCATTGCGGTGCGGGGCATCACCCTGCGGGATCACCTGGGGGTGTTCACCGCGGCATGCCCGGCTGCCGCGCAAAGCCGGAGCATCTGTGTGCTGCCCGCTGCCGCGGCCGGCAAAGCCAAAGCGGAAACCGCCCCCGATGAGGACGGCGATGAGGCCGACACCCGCGCCGCCCTGGGCGGCAGCTATGAGCTGCGGGAGTACCGGGACGGAGATACCCTCAAGCAGGTACACTGGAAGCTGAGCGCCAAGCTGGACCGCCTGATGGTGCGCGAACCGCTGACCGCCCTGCGCGCTGCCCTGACCCCCGGTGGGGACCTGGACGGAGCGGAGGAATGGGGGGATTTTCCCCAACAGGCGGCGAAGCACCGCAAAAAACCGCCCAAGCGCAAAAAAGAACGTACTGCCCTGAGCCGGCGCGGCGCTGCCGACCCCGGCAGTGGGCTGAAGTTTGTAGACCGTGTGCTGGTGAGCACCCAGCACCCCGCAGCGCACCCCGCGTTGTGGCTGGCGGCAGATGCCGCGCTGCTGCTGGCGCTCACCTTTGGTTTGCTGCTGGTGCTTTCCACCGGGTTCGGCATTGCGGTGCCGTTGTGGGTGTGGCCCGCGGCAGCCGCTTTCTGCGCCGGGTGGGCGCTGTTCCTGCGTGCGCCGCAAGCCCTGCGCCGCTGGGGGCTGCTGGCGGGGGTGATTGTGTATCTTGTGGTGTTGTTCATCTGCCAGCGGAACTTTTTGGCCGGGGCGCAGCAGTGCGCCGGGAACATTGCCCAAAGCCTGAACGCCCGCCTTGGCAGCGCGCTGCCGGTGGCCCAGGGCGGCAGTGCGGCGCAGCTGGGGCTGTTTTTGCTGCTGGCCGCCCTGCCCGTTACCGGGGCGCTGGCCGCTGCGGCCCTGCGCCGTGCGGATGCCCTGCTGCTGGATCTAATGCTGCTGCCCGTTGTTGTGCTGCTGGCGCTGGCCGGGGCCGCGCCGGCTGTGCCCGCCTGCCTGCTGCTGTTGGCCGGCTGGATGGGGGCGTGGGCGGCTTCCTGCTCGGTGCAGCGGCGGGCCCTGTGGGGCAGGCGCGATACCGAAAACTACCGCCAGAACCTTTGCCGCCATTATAACATCCAAAAGTCTGCCGCGCTGGCGGCGGGCGGGCTTTGCCTTGCGCTGGCGCTGCCCTGTTGGTGGCTGCTGCGCCCGGCGCTGGGGGTTCCCCTTGGCTGGCTGCAGCCCGCGGCCCAGCGGGTGGAATCCGCCGCGCTGAGCACCGCCATTACCTGGCTGCCGCGGGTCAGCGGCGGCAGGCTGAACATTCAGGTAGAAGCCGCCGCCGGTGGTGTGGCGGATGGCGCCTTGAGCCAGGGCGGGGGTATCCAGGTCAGCGGAGTGACGGATCTGGCCCTGACCGCCAGCGACAAACCCGAAGAAACCGTATACCTGCGGGGATTTATCGGCGGCAGTTATGACGGCACCACCTGGCAGGCCCCTGATGCCGATGCCTTTGACAGTGCCGCTATGAACTGGAAAACCGAGGATAACGCCCGGCTGACCATTGCCAGCCTGCCGTTTTTGCGCACCGCCTATGACGGCACCGCCCAGCCCCAGACGCTGACGGTGGAGCGCATCCACGCCGATACCCAGTACACCTATGCACCGTACAACGCCTACTGGGGCGATTATTACACCATCCAGGGCGATGGCGCCGCCGCGGGCCAGACCGCGCAGGACGATGTGTTCCTGTATTACCCGCGGGATACCGCCCAAACCCAGTTGGAAGCCCGCGCCGATGCCGACCCCAGCGTGCTGGACCGGATGGAAGCATCCTATGCCGCTTACGCCGCCAGCCGCTACACCGCCGTGCCGGGCGGCTATGACGAGCTGCAAACCCTGTGCGATGAAGCCAAAAAGGACCAGAAGCTGACCGAAGCTGCGGACATTGGCGATTACATCCGCGCCTATCTAAACACCAACTACCAGTATAACGCCAGCGCTCCCCAGCCGCCGGAGGGGGCCGACCCCATCCGTTACTTTTTAACGGAATCCAAACAGGGGTACAGTGTGCAGTTTGCCTCGGCGGCGGTGGTTATGTTCCGCATGTTCGGGCTGCCTGCGCGCTATGTGGTGGGCTATGCCGCGCCGCAAAGCCTGTTTACCCAAGAGGAGGACGGCAGCTGGCACGCCATTTTACAGGACGATAACGCCCACGCCTGGGCGGAGGTGTACATTTCCGGCCAGGGCTGGACCCCCATGGAGATGACCCCCGGCGTGCTGGTCAGCGCCCAACAGGCCGACCTGCGCACTGACCCGCTGCCCGAAACTCAAGGTCAAGACACTGCCCCCGCAGCAGGGGAGAGCAGCGCAAACGAACCCGCAGCCACCATCGTGCCCCGCAGCAGGCTGGTTTTGGCGGCGTTGCTGGGGGGTTGCCTGTTGGCTGCTGTGGTGCTGCTGGTGCTGGCCCGCCGCCATGCCATGGGGTATGGCCGGGGCAGCTGCAACGCGCGGGTCCTGGCCGTGTTTGGCAGCATCTACCGCCTTTTGGTGCGCCGCGGCCTGCCGCCGGATACACCATCCGATGCGCCGGAGTTTGCCGCATTTTTGCAAAGTTGTGTCCCCGCCCTTGAACCCCAGGATGCCGAAGCTCTGCTGGCATTGGCCCAAGCCGCCCAATTTGGCGCAGGTACGATGACTGAGCAGGATACGGACAAAATGAGAAAACTTTACCAGGTTATAAAACACACTGGAAAACGGAAACAGAGCCAGAAATCGGTTGAAAAACAGAGCCAGGAATGATATGATGACCCCGTACTGGGGTAGTGTGTTCTTTGCTTTCTTTGCACAGGGGGCTACCATGATCCAGAAAAATGTGGTATAATATGTTAAGTCCATTAACCAAGTAGGGAATGGCCGGGGTGGGGGACTGGTTTCTGGAACAGTACCCTGGGAACTGCCCGTGGGGCGGAAAACCGGCAAGGACAGAAAGAAGATCTTATAGAAGCAAACGTTAACAGGAGTAAACCCATGCCGCGCCGTAAACAGACAGAAGGAGAAAAAAAAATTGACATCAGCCAGATGGCTGAAGACCTTGGCGTGTCCAAGACCACGGTATCCCGTGCCCTTTCGGGCAATGGCCGTGTCAGCGAAGCGACCCGCGCCCGCGTGGTCCAGTACGCCAAAGAGAAAAACTATGTGCCCAATATGCTGGCACGCGGGTTGGTAACCCAGCAGTCTTATAATATCTCACTGGTGTTCTCGCGCCAGTTCGGCAACCTTGCCGCACCATTTTTGCGCAAAACCGTCAGCGCCGTGTACGATATTGCCGCCCGCAATGATTATGATGTGCTGATGACGATGGTGGGTGAGCAGGAAACAAGCCCGATGCAGCGTCTACTGGTCAACCGCAAGATTGATGGCGTGATTCTGGCCCGCACGCTGGAGCGTGATCCGCTGATCCCCATGCTGAAAAAAAGCGGCATCCCCTTTGTTGCCATTGGCCGCCCGGCTGACCAGGATGTCATCTCGGTGGACCATGATCAGGTGGGCGGCTGCCGCGAGCTGGTCAGCCTGCTGCTGATGAAGGGCCTGCACCGCATTGCTTTGCTGGGCGGATCCATGCTGTACACCGTCAACCAGTCCCGCCTGGAAGGCTATAAGCAGGCGCATGACCGCGCCTGCTGCAAGATTGATGAGAGCCTGCTGTTTTTGGAGCTGGAAAGCGACGATCTACGCACCAGCGCTGTGGAGCTCGCGGTACAGCGTGGGGCGGACTGCATCCTGTGCATGGATGACCAGGTTGCCCTGCTGGCTTTGAGCACCCTGAGACAGCTGAACCTGCGCGTGCCGCAGGATATCCGCCTTGCCTCCCTGTATGACGACGAAGCGCTGCAGGAGTGTACGACACAGATCACGGCTGTCTCTTTTGATGCCGAACAGCTGGGCCGCCGTACCGCACAGCAGCTGCTTTCCCTCATCCGCCACCAGCCGGTGGAAACCCGCACCCTGCTGGGGTATCAGGTGGGGTTGCGCTTATCGACCCAGACCTGAGAGAAAAGTAGAAAATTATAAGGCAACACCGCACAATTCCCGCCTTACGGCTTAAGCACCGCTCCGGCGGCT
>ERZ1034691.1340-NODE-1340-length-16069-cov-10.809417_pt1 | contig 16069 bp, 10 predicted proteins | sample MGYA00520638_ERZ1034691 | MGnify/ENA primary metagenome ERZ1034691 (study PRJEB33766, sample SAMN09781763) | gut metagenome | biome: gut microbiome | host: Homo sapiens | place: Madagascar | study: EMG produced TPA metagenomics assembly of the PRJNA485056 data...
GTATTGGAGGGCAGCGCGTAGCCCTTATTGGGGAGCAAAACCCCGAGCATCATCCAGGCGGCCAAAAATCCGGCCATTATTCTTCGCATAGTCGATCCCCTTTGCTAAAAAGATGAAATCAGTGTATTTATTTTGAATTTTTCATGTTTTTCTCTGGTTTGTACAGAGTGAAAGCATGGAAAACAGGAATTGCGTAATCAAATATTTTGGTAACGGAAATGCAAGGTCATTGTGAGCCAGTGCGCACTGACAACCGGAACTCCCCCTTCCCCTGGTGGAGAAGGGGGATAAAATGGATGCTTACTTCTTTACAGAAGGTGTGATGGTTACAAAGCAGGTAGCGGTCAGGCCGGTGCCGTCGTTGGAGGAGACGGTGACCATTACCTTGGTATCCTTCGTCACCTTCTTGGTGGTGAGCTTTCCGGAAGAAGAGATCTTCGCGCCCACGTTGTTACTGCTGACGGTCCAGGTCAGCTTCTTGTTGGTGGGATCCACGGGGTCCAGAATGGCTTTCAGCTGCAGGGACTTGCCGCCTTCTACCGTCTGGTCTTCCAGGGTCAGGCTCTTCAATTTCTTGATGATGTTCAGCTTGAAGGAGGCCTTCTTGCCGGAGCCATCCTTGGCAGTTGCCGTGATGGTGACGGTGCCGGCCTTGCAGCAGGTGACCTTACCGGTTCCGTCCACAGCAGCGATCTTAGCATTGGAGGACTTCCAGGTAACAGCCTGCACAGCCTTGACGGGATACACATTGGCGCTGAACTGGATATTATCCGCCTCGGTCATGTTCCATACCAGGGTGCCGGTGGTCCGCTCGTGGTTCACGTCGGAGATGGTCACGCCCAGAGCCACGGGGTTAATGGTGATCTCTTGGGTGGCTTCCATGCCGCTGCCGTCCTTGGCCACTGCCTTGACGGTAACGGTCACGGGAGAAGTCAGGCCCTTCTTGGCGCTGACCACACCGGAACCAGAAATCTTAGCGTAGCTGCTGCCGCTTCTTACCATGGACCAGGTGACGGCCTTCTGGGAAGCGTTGGCGGGCTGTACCGTAGCCTTCAGAGCCAGGGACTTACCGGAGGCGACGACCATAGAGTCCTTGTCGTTCTTGGTCACAATGGTGATGCCGTCTACCAGATTGGTGACCTTCAATGTAACGGCTGCCTTGGTCTTCTTGTCTGCGGTGGCCGTCAGCTTGACGGTACCGGTCTTCACGCAGGTGACCTTGCCGGTTTCGTCGATAGTGGCGACCTTGGTGTTGGAGCTTGTCCAGGTCACATCCCGGGTCTCTTCCACAGCGCCATCGGTGGTATCCAGGGTGTAAGCCTTCAGCGTCAGCTCTTCGTTCACGTTGCGGACAACCTTCCCATTGGTCACGTAGTTGTCGCCGGACTTGAGGATCAGGCTCTGCACATTCTTAGGCAGGATGGTGAGGGTGATCTCATTGCTTTCTACCGCTGCCGCATCCTTGCTGACGGCGTGAATCTTTACCACGTGAGGCTCGTTCACGGCCTTGGCGGAAACCCTGCCGGAGGTGGAAACGCTGACATAAGCGCTGTCAGAGGCGTTTACCAGCTTGAAGGTCACGCCGGAAACGGTGGGCTTCACGGGATCGGTAGTGGCCTTCAGGGTCAGGCTCTTGCCGCTGCGCAGGGTGTAATCGGCAGGCTCCGCAATGGTGACAGACTTGGTCAATACACCAACCTGCAGCTTTACGGTGGCGGAAATACGGCTGCCATCGGTAGAGGTAGCGGTGACGGTCACGGTACCGGTCTTACCGGCAAAGGAGACGGTGCCCTCGGCATCGATCTGGGCGATCTTCGTATTAGAGGACTTCCAGGTGACCTCCTGGGCCAGTTCGTCGGGATAGACCTTGGCGGTGAGTGTCAGGGTCTCCCCTTCCTCGGCGTTCAGGCTCAGGGTCTTACCGGTGACGTTTTCCCCATCCTTCACGATCTCCACCTGGGTGACCTTGGGCAGAATGGTAACGACCTGCTCAACAGTGCCCTCGTAGCTGCCCTTCAGGGTGCCTACAAAGGTCACATCGTGCTTGGTCAGGACGGTTTTTGCCTTTACGGTACCGGTAGCGGAAATGGTTGCGTAAATGCTGTCCTGAGGATCTTTCAGGGTCCAGGTAATGTCATTCTTACCCAGGACCTTACCGTTCTTGCCCAGGACCTTCAGGGTGGTGGACTTGCCGGAAAGCAGCTCGGTGGCGTTGGTCTTATCCGGCTTGGGGGTGACGGGCGGCTCCTTGCCGTAGTTTTCGCCGTCCTCTTCGTAGGTGTAGTCGTCGGTGTAGTGGAGAATGATCTGGTCGTTCTCGTTCACAAATCTGGCCGACACGCCTACCTCGGGATGCTTGCCGTTCACGGTGTACATCCAGCCGGAGTTTTCGCCGTTGTCCTTTTCGTTCAGGCCGTTGACGCCCCGGATATAGTAGGTTCCGTATTGCTCGCTGTAGAATGCGTCAAGCTCAATGTCCTTGGACTTGGCTACCCGCTGGAGCACATCCCATACGGTTTCCGCGGTATCCGCTTCTACGCTGGTATCCTCTGCCCAGGCAGTCAGGCCGCCCCGGGCCAGACCGTGAGGCTCATCTACCGCACCGTGCTTTTCGTCGCCCAGGATGGAGACGGAGACGGTGATCTTCACGGATTCCGGCTTGACGGTTACAGTAATATACGCCACGGCATCGCCGTATTTCAGGGTGATCGTCTGGATGCCCACCTTGTTCTGATCGTAGCCTTCCACGGCCACGTCGTTCAGAGCCACATTGGTGGTGGTGCCATTGGACCAGCTGGCCGTCAGCACAATGCCGGTCAGGTCCAGCTCGTCGCCGACGGTGTATTCGGTCTTGTAGGTACCGCTGGCCGTCAGCTCGTAGCAGATGGGCTCGGTGCTTCCGCCAGCCACCCGGCAGAGCTTGTCCGCGTCCGCGCCCAGGGGGTCGTCGGTACGGTTGTGGTTGGCTCTCCAGGCACAGCCCTCTACAGTGGGGCAGTCGGAGGTTCCGTTGGCCGTGTTGAATACGATGGTTCCGTCCATCTTGGTGGGATTGGCATAGCTGGTATCCAGGTACTTCACATAGCCGATACCCTTGTCCGCACCGCATCCGGCGGAATAGGTGTTTCCGGCAATGTTGTCGTACCGGTTCAAGCTTTGACGGTATCCGATAATTGCACCCACATATTTGCTGCCGCTGACCTTGCCGGTAAAGCTGTTGGCGCTGATGGAGCCAACCACATTATCCCAGGTCTGGGCCACGAAGCCGTCGCCGCCGAAGATGCCGCCGACACGTTCATTGCCGTTGACCGTACCATCTACAGTACAGGCCAGGATGGTGGGGCAAGCGCCGTTGGGGGCGGTAGAGTTGTCGTAGCCGCCGCCAACGATACCACCGGCGTAGGAGCCGGAGGATTCTACGGTGCCGTGGAAGTTGGAGTTGCGGACGACACACTCAGCCATGGCGTTGTCTCTGGTGCCGATGATGCCGCCCACATAGTCTTTGCCCTTGACCGTTGCGGAACTGGTGCAGTTCTCAATGGTTCCCTGGAACCGTCCGGCAAAGGAACCGATCTGGCTTTCCGTTCCGGTATAGCCAACCACAACGTTGCTCTCAACGGTGCAGTTGCGGATGGTCATAACGAAGCCCGCACTGGCGGAAGCGTAGCCGTTGCCGGCACCAGCTGCTACCAGGCCGGATTTCAGGGTTTTGGAGCCGCTTTTCAGCGTTACGTTGTCCAGGACGATGGCGCTGCCGGACAGGCCGACACCGGTAAAGTCATTGACCAGGCCCGCTCCTTCAATCTGTTCGCCGTAGATATCCAGGTCCTTGACGGAAGCGCCGTTGATGCAGCCCAGCAGAGGCTTTTCGCCTGCCGGGACCGTCAATTTCTTGTGGTTGCCGTCAATATGGCCAGAGAAGGCGGTATCCCGTGTGCCAATAGGCGTCCAGTTCGTGGGCAGCGAAACATCGTTTGCGATCTGGAAGTAGGCCCCGGCGAAGGAATCGCCGTCAGCGACCATCTTCTGGATTTCAGACAGATGCTCCGTTGTTTTGATGATGTAGGGGTTCTGCTCCGTACCAGCGCCGTCCATGGTCGTCTCACGGTCTGTGAAGTCGATTTTCAGGATGTCCGACTTCGTGGATACCGGTTCGACGGTGGAATTCTTGTCGCTGGGAGATAGGGTGACTACAACGTAGAAGTAGTGTTCACCAGTGGGGTAGGCGGTGTTGGGGTTGATTTCGTATTCCTTATACCAGCCACCACCTGCATAGCCGCCTGTTTGCTTCTCACTGCAAATTGCATCTTTAACAAGTTCGGCTCCGTCGTAGCTGTTCGTGGTAGAGTGATAGAGTGCCACTGCTGAATTAACATCGTAGTCCACATACTGGAATCGAACATTGAAAGGTTTGGGAGCTGAGTTTCCTTTTGCGACCGCCGTATATCCGCCAGGAACCATTCCCGTATTTTTGTCAAAAATATAGGTTCCGGGCTGGCCGATAACTTCTGCCGCATGGATATATTTCGTTAGATTCGTGCGTACTGAAACACTACTTGTTTTTGCCGTATACTCCTTTCCATCTACAATGTTGGTTACAACGCAATAATAGCTTTTTGTGCTATTCAGGTCAGTAGATGGAATATAGTCTTTTTTATTTGCGACAAGCTGATTTTCAGCTGCAACCATATACCATTGGTAACTTAATTCACCCCTCGGTGGTTTAAGTACCTCAACGGACAGAGTGATTTTTTCTCCCTGGTTACAAGTAATCCTCGACGCAGGCTGAGAAAGAATTACCGGCGTAAAATCGCTACTGTCTTTTACGGTAACAGTCGCTGCATCGGATTTAACAGTATACGAGTTTTCACCCTTGGTATCCGTAATGGCACAGTAGTAGGACGTTTCACCGACAGCATCCGTCTGAATAGTAAAACTGGCTTTATCCGCATTGGTAACTGGTTCATCACCATTATCCGTAACTTTATGCCATTGGTATGAAAGCGTTCCTCCATCCACAGATATGGCATCTACCCCAATAGAAACCGCATCTCCCATATAGCAAACCACATTCACCGGCTGTTGAGTGATCTTGATATGGGATTCTGTGGTCCGAACCATTAAAGTGTAGTCTCTCTCGGCCCCGCTTTCCGCAATCAATTTGACAGGAACAAGCGCATAGGGAATACTTTCACTGTACTCAGTTTTGTAGTCAGCAAGTGTAATTACTTGCTCCATTGCAGGAGTAGCACTGTTTCCAATGTACACCTGTGTCGAGCTTTTATTCGGTTCGATTTTTACAGCAAGCTGCCCATTTTTCACTTCCCCAACAGACTTCACAATGGTCTTTGTCGAGTTAAGAACGTCTCTAAAATCTACATCGACTGGAATATTCTTACCGTCTCCTGTCAATGTAACGCTCTTGACTCCAGGATATATAGAAATATTAAACCGATATACTTCACTTGAAATATATGTTCCGGTCGACGCACTATAATTTCCTATTTGAATCGTGAAGTAATTATCAGACGCTCTTGTAAACCTTGAAGTATCAATTGCAACTGAACTCTTAAACGGCTCTACGGTACCGCTCTCCCCATTGTAGCCGATTGTCATGGAGTAGGAGCCCGTTGCCATAAACTGAATTGCCTGTAAGCGCAAGTCATATCCGTCTAAGTCACATAGCGCAACATCAAACTCCCCACCTTGCCAAGAACCATTATAGGAGGCAATAACATTGTTGTCAGCACAAAAAGCCAAGGTTGCCATGTATGCTTGGTACACAGTAACCGTAGCAACTTCCGATTTAACGGTGTATGCGTTCCCGTTAACTGTATTGGTAACTATGCAGTAATAGCTCTTTGTCCCCAGACGTTTCAGGGATGCCTCGTAGGTTTTGGTGGTAGCAGATGTGTCTGTAAGGGCCGTATCTTCACTGCTGCCAACCTCATACCACTGGTAAGAAAGAACACCATTTCCAGCTCCGGTAGCTTCCACTGTCAAGGAAGTTGTTCTTCCTGCGGATTTTTCCTCCGCTACAGACTGAGGCTGTTTTGTGATGGTAGGTGTGTAGTCAGTCTCGGTTACTGTAACATTGAACTTATACAGCTCACTTGCTGTAAACACCTTGGTGTTGGCATTGTAATAGCCTGCCTGGACTGTAAAATAGTTGCCTGTCCCCTTAGAGAACTTCGACATATCCAGGTCAATCGTCTGCTGGAACGCACCGGCTTCTACCGCCTCGCCGTTATAGCTCACGGCCATGCGCCAGTTGCGGACCAGGTCCTTGTTCATCGGCAACACTGTTAAGGTGTATGCCCCTGCCTTGTCCAGTGTGACATCATACTCGCCGCCCTGCCAAGAACCAAATTTGGTGAATACTGTCTTCTCACCCTCGGTTATGGTCAAGGTCTGCACATACATCATGTACACAGTAACCGTGACGACTTCCGATTTTACGGTATATGCCTGTCCGTTCACTGTGTTGGTCACTACGCAGTAGTAGCTCTTTGTCCCCAGACGTTTCAGGGATGCCTCGTAGGTTTTGGTGGTAGCAGATGTGTCTGTAAGGGCCGTATCTTCACTGCTGCCAACCTCATACCACTGGTAAGAAAGAACACCATTTCCAGCTCCGGTAGCTTCCACTGTCAGAGAGCTTGTTCTTCCCGCGGATTTTTCCTCTGCTACAGACTGAGGCTGTTTTGTGATGGTAGGTGTGTAGTCAGTCTCGGTTACGGTGACATTGAACTTGTAAAGCTCGCTGGCCGTAAACACCTTGGTGTTGGCATTGTAATAGCCTGCCTGGACTGTAAAATAGTTGCCTGTCCCCTTAGAGAACTTCGACATATCCAGGTCAATCGTCTGCTGGAACGCACCGGCTTCTACCGCCTCGCCGTTATAGCTCACGGCCATGCGCCAGTTGCGGACCAGGTCCTTGTTCATCGGCAACACTGTTAAGGTGTATGCCCCTGCCTTGTCCAGTGTGACATCATACTCGCCGCCCTGCCAAGAACCAAATTTGGTGAATACTGTCTTCTCACCCTCGGTTATGGTCAAAGACTGTACGTACTGCTGATATACAGTGACCGTAGCCACTTCAGACTGGACTGTGTACGCTTGCCCGTTCACCGTATTGGTAACAATGCAGTAGTAGCTCTTTGTCCCCAGGCGCTTCAAGGATGCCTCGTAGGTTTTGGTGGTAGCGCTTGCGTCCGTGAGGGCCGTGTCTCCGCTACTGCCAACCTCATACCACTGGTAAGAAAGGTCACCATTTCCGGCTCCGGTGGCTTCCACTGTCAAGGAAGTTGTTCTTCCCGCGGATTTTTCCTCCGCTACAGATTGCGGCTGTTTCGTTATGGTCGGAGTGTAGTCAGTTTCGGTTATGGTAACATTGAACTTATACAGCTCACTTGCCGTGAATTCCTTGGCGGATTCGTTGTAGTAGCCGATCTGGACTGTAAAATAGTTTCCTGTTCCCTTGGAAAACTTCGACATGTCCAGGGTGGTATTCTGCTGGAACGCACCGGCCTCAACTGTCTCACCGTTATAGCTCACAGCCATACGCCATCTCGGAGCCAAAGACAAATTCATTGGCAGAACAGTCAGGGTATACGCTCCATCCTTATCCAGCGTAACCTCGTCCTCGGCACCCTGCCAGGAATTAGATCGGGTGAAAATTGTATTCTCTCCCTGGGTTATGGACAAGGTCTGTGCATACATCATGTACGCAGTGACCGTAGCAACTTCCGATTTAACGGTGTATGCTTTCCCGTTTACTGTATTGGTAACTATGCAGTAATAGCTCTTTGTCCCCAGACGTTTCAGGGATGCCTCGTAGGTTTTGGTGGTAGCAGATGTGTCTGTAAGGGCCGTATCTTCACTGCTGCCAACCTCATACCACTGGTAAGAAAGAACACCATTTCCAGCTCCGGTAGCTTCCACTGTCAAGGAAGTTGTTCTTCCTGCGGATTTTTCCTCCGCTACAGACTGAGGCTGTTTTGTAATAGTCGGGGTGTAGTCGGTCTCATCATTTTCGGGCATTCCGAATTCTTCAGATAAAACAAGTTGGTTTTCATCGTCTAATTCGTTATTTATTTCCAAACCAACATTTATTTCTGGCTGTAAACCATCCTCAGCGGCATTGCTTGGCGAATTAGCGCTATCATCTTGTACCGCATCGTCAACGTTGGAATAAATCTCTCCATCTGTATTACCATTAAATTCAGGAGAAATATCTTCGCCATCAACAGTTGATGGCGATTTTTCTATATTTTCACCTTCTCCTATACTATCTGTAAAAACTGCAATTGAACTCTCATCATTTTCTACCGCATACGCAGGAGAGGGAATATATGGGAGCAAAAGCGAAAATGCAAGTAAAAAACTGCATAATCGCTTTGCTAATAAATCGTTGTTTTTCAAAGTACGCCTCCATCATCTGCCGAGGAATCTTCCGAGAAGCAACAATCCAAAAAAGCTCACATTTCAAGATTCCCGTGCAATAAAAAACAACCCCTCGGCCCAAACTAATTGGGCCGAGGGGCTTATTCAACTAGTGTAAACTATGACAAAAATCAAGCAGTTACAAGGGGAGTAGTGGTGGTCCACTCGGAAACGGTGAACTCATAAACCAGCTGAACTACCTCAGTTGCCTGAACATTGTAGCAGCACATATAGGTCCAAATCTGGGGGCTCAGATTGCTGCTGTAGGTCCAGTCATAGCCAGCATAGATGTAAGTATACTCGCCTGTGGTTTCATCATAGTCGATCAAGCCATACCCCTGGTAGGCACCAGTATACCAGGTAATCTTGCTTACATCATACTTCTTGTCGGTCAGATTCTTTACATCCTGTGCGTTGTTCTTGTCAAACTTCGTGGTAGCATACCCACCATAGGAAACCAGCGCAGAATGAGTCTTGGTAGCGTCATAGTAGTCCTGAACAGTGTTCCAACCAATTGCGTGTGCCGTGTCAGCATCAAGTGCAGACTTCACGCTTGCACCAGTCGTTGCAGCAACAGTCCAAGAGGTAGTTGCACCGCTCCGGGAGTTCTTAACGGTTACATTGATGTACGGGGTCGCAGGGGTATCTGCGAATGCGGTCACGCCCAGGCAAGCAACCATTGCCAGAACGAGAACCAGGGACAGGATACGTTTTGCCATTTTCATAGTTTTTCGCTCCTTTGTAAAATATTTATGTCACAGCCTTTCGACTGTTGACACCATGATTTGTGAACACCTCCGTCGTTTCCGCAACGATCCCCGCTTCCATTGGGGCCCACCATACAAACGGGCATCATCCCCAACCCACTTCGTCACGCTCCGGCTCAAAGGCCATCCCCGCACAATCCCACAGATCGGTGTCGCAGCACAACATCGATATTCATTTTCTATATGTCTCCGGGTCACGTCCCGGTTGACACCCATTTTTCCTCGCCAGGAACTCCAACTTCTGTTCCCGCCTCGGCTTATGGCATCCCTTCGGCAGCGGCAGCTTGGCCTCGGTCAATGCAATAGACCAGCAGACAAACCGCCCCGCAATATACCGCCCACCCTCAACCTCATAGGAATAGGGGGAGTGGCCCAGCGCCTCGGCGCAGGTACGAAGGTACTCCAGTATCTCATCGTCGCTCATCTTATCCCCGTGGGATTCTCCCCACCGGGCATCCCGCTCTAAGCGGGCCTGTTTTTCGGCCTGAGCGACAGCGGCCTTTTCTTGATTCACAGCCCGGATGGCTTCCCGCTTTTGCGCCTGACGTTCGTCGAATACACGGGACTGCTCTTTCATGGTTTTGCGGTAGATGCGTCTGCCCTTATCGCTGACCTTATGTGTTGGGTAGGGCAGCCCAGCAACATCTACCGCTCTGGACCATCCGCCGAACCGCTCACCGATCATAGCACCCCCGAATACCTCTCTGGGGTAGGGCGTATGCCCAAGCTCCTGGGCGCACTGCTGGAGATAGGCAATCAGTTGTTCGTCTGTGTCGTCCCGGTGGGTCGCCACAAACTCGGCGTCCTTGCGCCGCATGGCGGCGTTGGTCATTGTCTCCAGCTGCTGCTGTTTCCACCGTTGTGGATCAAAACGATAAGGCTTGTCTTTGTTACTCACACCGTGTCCCTCCATTATCAGGCGCAATGCCTCTACATTGGTGGGATCTCACGGTTTCTTTCGCGTCCAAAGATCAGTCCATGGTTTTGTAGGTCTCCTGGCTCTGTGCAGCACTGCCGCCTTCTCACTTTTCAGCAATGGCATTTTGGCAGTACCCTTGGCACATTACAGTAGCGCGTCTGCGCCGGACTTCCACCGGCTTCCCTTGTTCAGCCTGCTCTCCACAGGCCACAAAACCGATATGCAGTTTTCAGGCAAAAGAAAAAGCCACACAGGCAGACTTCTGCCAGTGTGACCGTATGTTTTCACATCCTGCCTTCCTTCACCCCATCTCAGGGATGCGCTCCGGGTTCTCACATGGTCGGTATTCTGGCTCTGCGCATCTCGAAGGCGAAAGCCTTCTTCGTCTGTATCCAGCCTTCTCAGGTTTCCCCAATGACCGGACCTCTCCGCTAAGGATACAGGCATCTGCGCTTACAGCTACGGGTATAGCCCGGATTTCCACCGGTTCCCTAATCTCCACGCCTGAGCTTTCTCAACCGACCCAGGACATGGGACACCATGCAGCAATTCAATTGTTAAAAACGAATTTCTGTGCCATACTACCTATGGAAACAGAAACCCGGGAAGCCGGAATCGATTTCGTTAAGGAATCCCCTTGACGAAAGCATTCTGATTCACATAAGCTCCCATTCGTACCAACTTATTATATCATAAGTTCTTTACTTGTCAATCCGCAATGCTGATAATTGCTGGGTTTTGTAATAAAACAACAATTGTTTTCTGTATTGGCCAGAAAGCTTGCTCTCTTTTTATGCAGAAAAGCAACGGGAGGACAGCAAGTTTTCTGCTTTAACCGTCAAAATCGTGGTCACAGGAGGAATTGCCGATGCCCAGGCGAGGAGAGAATATCTACAAACGCAAGGATGGACGCTGGGAGGGCCGCTATATCATAGACCGCAGGCCGGATGGGCGGGCGATCTATCACTCCGTTTACGGCCCGACCTATGGGGAGGTGCGGCAAAAACTGAAAACCCAGCAAGAGGCACACCACAAAAGGCAGCTTTGCGGCTGCACCATGACGGTCAAAGAGCTTTTTGTCAACTGGCAGGAGGAGAACGGTCAGGTCAAGCCCACCACCCGGGAACGGTATCGGATATTGATTGAAAAGCATATCCAACCGGAGTTGGGGGCATACCGGGTATGCGACCTGACCGAGGAGCTGCTGAAACTGTTTGTGGAAAAGAAACTAAAATCCGGCAGACTGGACGGAAAAGGCGGGTTATCGCCCAAGACCGTCAACGATATTTGTGTTCTGGTCAAATCGGCACTGAAACTGGCAAAACGGAAATACCATTACCGTGGGGACGAGGAGTTCCACAGCCCTGCGGTGAAGCAAAAGCAAATTGATGTCCTTTCCGAATGGGAAAGCCAGCGCATTACCGCAGCAGCGATGCAGAATCCGAATTTAGAGAACCTTTCCTATCTTTTATGTCTGGATACCGGCATCCGGCTGGGAGAGGTCTGCGCCCTTCGTTGGTCCGATATAGATTTTCACAGCGGTCTGCTGCATATCCGGCGCACGGCCTACCGCATCAATTACGGAGGATGCACGGAACTGGTCCTTCAAACACCCAAAAGTGAATGCTCCCTTCGGGATTTGCCCCTGACGGCAAAAATGCTTTCTCTGCTTCGTCCGCTGCGCACGAAACCAGAAAACTATATCCTGACCGGGAGCAGTAAACCAATGGAACCCCGAACACTGCAATACCGTTTCCAACGGTTCCAGGTTACCTTGAATATTCCGACCCGGAATTATCATGTGCTTCGCCATTCCTTTGCCACACGCTGCATTGAACGGGGAATGGATGCAAAAACCCTTTCGGAAATTCTGGGCCATGCAAACGTCAAAACCACGCTGCAAATGTACACCCATCCATCTATGCAGGCCAAACGCCGTCTGCTGGAGATTGCCAGTGCCATGTCCGGCATTGCGTAAAAAAGCACATTCGCCGTCATTGCTTTGGTCAAGCACAAGAAAAGTACCGACTTCCCCAGAGAAATCGGCCATTCTTTCGTCAAGGGGATTCCTTGACGAAAGCTTTTTTGCTTTTTTATTATACCATCGATTCGCAAAAACCCGTGTCGAACGGTGTCGAATACCGAAAATATTTGTTTCTAAATCTATTGTGCTTATTATAAATATTATAGATTCTGTGCTTTCAATTCCATTGCGGGTATACTGTCTAACAGAATGATTACTAATTCCAAAAGGACGGAATACTATGGATTTGAAAGCAATCGGACGGCGCATCAAAATAGCCCGTGAGCAAAAGGGCCTGACGCAGGAAGCATTGGCGGAGCTGGTGGATTTAACGCCCATGCACATCAGCGTCATCGAGCGGGGCTTTAAGCCCACAAAGCTGGAAACCTTTTGCAGAATCGCAAACGTCCTTGGTGTGTCCGCCGACACTCTGCTGCAGGATGTCATTGACTGCTCCGCAAATTCTGTTCCCTCTGAGCTGGACACTCTGTTAAAAGATTTGCCCGCAAAAGAGCGCCGCAAAATCTACCATTGCGTCAAAGCTTATATCGATGCCTATCACGAAAATGGCTAAACCCGCCAGCAAGCAATCAAAAGATTGCCTGCTGGTTTTCTTTTCCCATAATTCGACTGACTTCGACAAGCCTCTTTCATTATTATAATTCTATTAGAACTACTTGTAAATACATTAAACCGAGTTTTGCGGGAAGTTCTGAAAAAATAATGGAAAGAGGCAAACACAATGGATTTTGAAACAACATCCCTCAGCGGCTCCCAGCTCTTTCAGCAGCTCAAAAGCACCCTGGCACAATACGCCCCCGATTACGCAGAGGAGGCCCGGCAATACGAACAGGCCAAGGATTCCCTGCCGGACAGCACCTATCCCGACGCGCTGGAAACCCAATTCGCCGCCAAGCTGCTGTACATCACCTACCAGGGCTTCCGGTGGAACCTGGAGTGTTTTCAGCAGCCAGTCAATAAGCTGCGCATCAATACCGATTACGAAGATCTCCACCAGGAACAGCAGCTTTCCCACCTGCCGGAGGTCATTCGGCTGGAAAAGGTTCTTCACGCTGCCTATGAAGACTTTTCCCCAGCCCAACGGGAAGCCGCAGCGCAAATTGGGGATTACTATGCTTATCTGGAAACAGTTGGATTCAAAATCGCGCATTACTGGGGCTTCCTGTGGGGAAATGCATTCTATTCCCAAGTAATTCCAGGATATGCCCCAGACAGCTCCTTCACCTCCCAATACGCCCACATGATAGAACGGGATCTTGGAATTGTAATCCAGCAAAAATAATGAAATAAATTTTCTTTTGAATTTACGAACATTTGTTCTTGACAACGTTTATGCAACCCGCTATAATATGCCCATCCGAAGTAAATGATTTCACCGGCAAGGCCATCCACTCACTCAGGAAATGGGAAGCCGCCATCTCCTGCGGCCTTGCCGATTGGAAGCAGCGTCCGTTTGAAACATTCTCGTCCTCTCAGAGAATGCGGTTTTTCACTTGAGGAGGTTTACCGATGAAAGTATTTATTTCAAACAAAGAGATTGAAGAAATTGCTTCCGGCCTGATTCAGGCAGCCTGTGGCTCCCTGGCATCCGGCCCCATCGATATTGACGGCATTGCCCGCTTTCTTGGCCTGCAAGTCCAATACGAGCATATCGCAGAGGATGAACTGGACAAGATCGGTTTTGTCTCCAACGGGAGCTATCCGCTGTCCGTACTGCGCCAAAACCAGCGAGTTGGCATTGTCTTTCCCAAGGACACCATTATTCTGGATTCTTTTCTACAGCGGCCTGTTGAAAACTGCCGCAGACGGTTTGTTCTTGCCCATGAAATCAGCCATATTCTCATCAACCGGGCAGACCCGCTTCACAATCCGGCCTGCTTTGACCGGGAATATGACAGCGAGCGCCAATACGGCCTTCGAGAGCTGCAAGAACGGCTGAATCTGGGCGAATGTCAGGCAAACACCATGGCTGCCATGTTGCTGATGCCCATGCCGCTGCTGCAAAATACCCTCCGCCGCCATCTGCACCGCAGCCGCCTCCCGATCTACGGCGAATCTGTTCTGCTACCCAGTACCAAGCCCGCCATTCACGCAATGGCAGACGAACTAGGCGTTTCCTTTTCAGCTCTGCTTATCCAGCTGAAAAAGTACAACCTGGTTGACCACTGGGAAATCACGGAATACTTCCAGAAAATGAGGGAATCGATATGATCGGACGTTACGAGCGGCCAATTCCTGCAGCATCCCCGGAGCGGCAACGACGGCTTGATCTATCCGCCTCTGAGTCAGAGAACCTTTCTCTGCGAGAGATACGCTGTCCCCGATGCAACTACCTGATTATAAAAGTCTACTCTGACAGCATCGGTCACATTCGCCCCAAATGCCCAAAGTGTAAGGCCGAAGATACGCTCAATCTGGCATACTTCCGTAGGCAAAAAGGTATTGGAAAGCGGAAAAATTATTATAAATAGTAAGAATTAAAACTGAATATCACGACTTACAATCGCGCAAGCGGAGACGATCTTAGATCGAGGCTACCAAGCACCGTACAAAGTCGGAATCAATGGGATAACCATACCCATTTTGATTCCACTTTTACGGCGCTTTTTTGTTGCCCGCTACGCTTTGTACGATGAAAAGAAGTCCTTTCCCGGATTCCTCCGCGGAAAGGACTTCTTATGTTTTATGCACTCTGGCAGGAATATTTGGCTCAATATCCGTGATCTCCAGAATTTTGACCTAACCAAAATCAGAATTCAAAGGAGATTATTATGGAATTCAATTATGGACTCGAACGGAAACGCTTTGAACGTGAATGGAATAAATTACGGCAGCAATATCGTAAAGCTGGCATGGACGAGGAAGCAATTGCAGAAATGTATGCGTTTGACCTTGAATTATTTAACGATGAGAGGGCCATTGCCAAATGGGAACAGCCTTTTACATCCGATAGCGATGAAAGCAACGACGACGAGTCTACTCTTTTTCAAAAGTTCATTGACGCCCTAAGCTACAGTGATACTTATCACCTTGAACGTACTCCATATCCCTGGCTGGAGCAAATTACCAATTCTGATCTGCTCATGCGTTTGAGCAGATTATCTGATTTTGAAATTGAATTTCTGAATCTATATGTTTTTGAAGGATTTACCCAGGTCGAAGTTGGCGAAAAACTTTATATGACGCAGCCTGGGGTGTCTTATAGATTGGCTTCCATCGGGAAAAAGCTATTTCCTCAGCGGGCAGCAGGACAGTAGCTATAGTCGAGCATTCTTGCAACTGTAATCATACCATAAATTGGAATACGCTTCCTTTATAAATTATACCCCATTATACCCTTAGTGTAACGGGTATAATGGGGTATAATCGATATGCACAGTAAACAATTTACCTGCCGTTTAGCCTCTATGCCTGTGGCAGAACGATTTTCTGCACCTGATAGTCTTCCCCATCAATTATCAAGACCGCAAGACTGATTTCCTGCCCAAACCGCCGCTTGCCGCAGCTTCCAGGGTTGAGCCAGAGTTTGCCGTCCGTCACCTGTTCCAAATACTTGTGGGAGTGGCCGAAAATAACAATGTCGGCATCCGGAGGCAGGTTTTGGATTTCCTTTTTGTTATGCACCATGAAGATTTTCAGGCCCTCCAGCTGCACCGTCAGGTCGTGGGGCAGGTGTTCGGCCCATTCTTTGTCGTTGTTTCCCCGAACCACATAGACCGGCGCAATTCGGCCCAGTTCCTCCAAAATGCCCTGGTTGTTGATATCCCCGGCGTGGAGGATGCAGTCGCAACTGCGTAGAATTTCCAGGACCTCCTGCCGGAGCAGGCCGTGGGTATCTGAAATAACGCCTACTTTCATCATAAGGACGGCTCCTTTCGCTTTTCTTGTTTCAAGGCA
>ERZ1034691.1341-NODE-1341-length-16065-cov-8.158526_pt1 | contig 16065 bp, 9 predicted proteins | sample MGYA00520638_ERZ1034691 | MGnify/ENA primary metagenome ERZ1034691 (study PRJEB33766, sample SAMN09781763) | gut metagenome | biome: gut microbiome | host: Homo sapiens | place: Madagascar | study: EMG produced TPA metagenomics assembly of the PRJNA485056 data...
TGGAAGTCCTTTTTTGTTATCCGAGAAGTGCGGGGCACTTCTCGATACCCAACTGTTTTGCAGTTTGGGTTCGATTTCTCGGGACGCTAAAGCGCCCCTCGGTCGTGCCAAAGCCAAGGTCCACTGGACCTTGTGGCACCCGGCTCGCTCTCTCTTAGATAACAAAAAGGACTTCCGAATTGGAAGTCCTTTTTTGTTATCCGAGAAGTGCGGGGCACTTCTCGATACCCAACTGCTTTGCAGTTTGGGTTCGATTTCTCGGGACGCTAAAGCGCCCCTCGGTCGTGCCAGAGCCAAGGTCCACTGGACCTTGTGGCACCCGGCTCGCTCTCTTGTCAAAAAGAGCTGCCACACTAATCTGATCAATCAGTGTGACAGCCTAAATTTTAATTATAAACTTCTTTATATATTATTGATACTCTTTAATTAAACTTTGCATTGAATCTGATATTTCTAAGCCAATATTTATCAGCTAAAGCTCCATGTGCATCAAATCTATAGCATATAGCATCCACATCTGAAATATTTATAGAATACGTGTAAGTTAATGTTTTACCATTATTCTTCTTTATATCTATATCTTTATCTGCAAATCCATGCCAACTCTGGTCAGAGGCTTTCCTATACGTTATATCCATATCTGCAAATCCATCTACATCCATATCAAGCTTATACGTAATAGTAAATGTCATTGTACTGCATACGCGTTTTAACTCTTCCAAATTCGTTCCATCCATATATATAACATTGGTACGTCCACCATCTGTTGATGAATTGCCCGCCTGGCTTCCACCTATCATAAAATGGAACTTGACTGGTGTTTCTTTACTATCATCTGTAACATGATAGCTGTTATATGTGCTATAGTTAAACTCTACCTTAAGCCAGCTTGCATACAATGTCACTTCACCTTCGCATGCCAGATTAGATGCTGATGCTCCTGGAAGATATATAACTGCTCCACCATCCTCAACACTCCAGCCCATAAACCTGTAGCCGCTTCTTGTAGTGACTGGCAGTTCATATTCTTTATCATATGTACAAACCATATCATCAAGCTTTTCGCCGGCACCTGTATCAAAATGTACAGTATATTCATTTGCTGTCCATACTGGATACAGAGTGATTCTTTCGCCATCACCTGACTTAAGTCTGCTTATAACCTCACCAGGCTCATACTTCTTCTCGCCGCCTGCTTCAACAGACCAGCCTGCAAATGTATAACCAGGTCTTACAAACTTATTATCCTCTATAGCTGCCTCAGCTGTATACATAAGTGACATTTCTTTCATAGAACCTGTTGTTCCATCACCATAAGGTATAAACTGTACAGTATAGCTGTTTTCCTTCCAGTTAGCTGTATATGTCCTGTCTCCTGTAGAACCTGTTGTTATAACTACTTCTTTACTTGTGCTATCTATGCCTGTTCCACTCCAGCCTGTAAACGTATAACCTTTACGCACTGGTGTCTTAAGTGTAATAACACTGCTGTCAACCTCATAAGTACCTGGGTTATCTGCTTCTCCACCATTCAGATTATATGCTATCTTATATACATCTTTACTCCACTTTGCTGTAAGAAGCATATTTTCTGCCGGCATGCGGTCTGGAATATCCTTATCCCAGCCTGTAAATGTGTAACCCTTCTTAACCGGAGCAGCAGGAGCGCTTATAGCTGTATTATAATCCTGTGTTATAGAGTCTATCTTACTTCCACCATCCGTTTTAAAGCTTATAGTAAACTTTGCTATATTCCAGCCTGCAGTATATGTTATATCTTCATCCGGCATAGTTTCTGCTATATCTTTATCCCAGCCTGTAAATATATAACCTTTTCTTACCGGCTGTCCTACAGATAACTTAGTACCATATCTGTACTCATAAACTCCATCATTTTCTCCATTGTTATACTTTAGTGTAAGCTTATGTATATTTCTCTTATAGTAGTACTTAATAATCTTTGTACTGTCTGTAACCTTTACAGACTGTTTTTGTGGAGATGTAAATCCCTTAACATTTTCCACATCAGGAGTGACTGTACTTTCTACATCAGTTGTATAAACCTGTCTGTCAGTAAGCTCATATCCACTTCCATCTATTTTTTCCATATAATGTTCAACAGTATAATTAACCTTTGACATATCCCACTTTGCATAAAGCGTTATATTCTCTTTAGGCATGACACCATTAAAGCTGTTTGTACACTCCTTATCCGTATACCAGCCAGCAAATGCATAACCATCTCTTACAGGAACCTGTGTAACAACCTTTGTTCCCCACTTAACTGCCTGCTTGTTATTCTCAAGCTTGCCGCCTGTTGTATCATATGTAATATCATATGTACTTCTGTCATAGTATACTTTAAGAACAAGACTGCCATCCGCCTTTACTATACCAGATGGTATATCTTTTACTGTATAACTGCCTTCATCATAATCCGCAGCTGCAGCTGTAACATTCTGTCCTGTTGTTCCCTTTGATATGCCAGCCTTATCTATCACATAGCCGCCATTCTCATCTTCAAGATAATACTTTGTTGTATACACAACATCATCTGATTCTTTCCATATAGCTGTATAGGTCACATCTCTTGCAGGAACTGTATAACTTACTTCTGGTTCCCATCCTGCAAACTCATATCCTGGTCTGTATACGGAAGGTGTCGGCATCTGTGTTCCATATGTATAGCTGCCCTCAGAAACTGTCTCTCCTTCTGATACAAACTTAATATTATACTTGTTTCTTGCATAATAGTAGTTAAATCTTGTGCTTCCATCTGCCTGCACTACATATGATAATACAGGTGGTGTAATAAATCCGCTTCTTTCTGATGGCTGTACTGTTACCGTATCATCAGTCTTTGCAGTTTCTGTACGTATAGATGCCAGACTATATACGCCATCTGTACCTTCTACATAGTCAGCAACACTATATGTCATATCTGATGCTTCCCACTTAGCATATACTATTCTATCCTCATTAGGCATAGTATCCGGTATTTCATACTTCTTAGTGAGAGCTTCATCCTCATACCAGCCTGCAAATGTGTAACCAGTCTTAACCGGATTCTCAGGTTTAGCTACTTCTTTTCCATACTTAGCCACTACTGTATCTACTATAGAGCCTCCATTAGTCTGGAATGCTATATAATATCCATCTCTTAAGTTATCCCAGTGAAGAGAGATTCTTCTTGTAATAGGTTTAGTATTGAAGGAACCCTTCTGGCTCTTCCATGTTATTATCATCTCTCCGTCCTGCTCTGGTTTATCACCTGGGTCAACAGTTATGACATTGGTTAATGGATCATATGTAAATGCAGGATTAGTCATTGTAATAGCATAGTATCTGCTGTCATCAGCAAATATCTTGTTGGAATACTCACCATCGTCAAGACCTTCCTTCATATCCAGATACTGCATACTAAAATATGTTTCCGGTATACGCACTGCCTTAATATCACGCTTAAGTTTTATATCCTTATACTCTTCCTGGTCATGTGTGAAATCGCATACATTTTCAACAATACCTACACTGTATAAAGGCCACTGCTTCTCAAAAAGTGTCGGATTATAACTGAACGTTCCTGCCAAAGCCTGTGCGAGGAAATCAACCTGCATATATACGCCTACTTCCATATATATCGCTCCCATAGAGCTGCTGTTTCTTCCCTCTGATGCCGCATACTTAAGCTGATAGTATAGATATCCCCATATCTGTGCGTATCCACCAACCTCTGCCGAAAATCCTACACTGGCAAGCTTCGTTGATATAAGACCAACACTGACACTCAGACGTATACCAGCTCTTATGCCTATAGTTCCTATAGCATATACAGAGAGCTCATACTTTTCTTCACTTAAATCTATAGTGTCACTTGTAACATTTTTACTGAATACCATTATGCTGTATACATACCTTTTACCATTCTGATACCAGTATGTCATTCCCATGGATATATTAACATTAGCCGATACTACGAATTCAACATCAAAAGCTACATCTATGATTCCTATAACCCTTACATGTGATGATGTGAGCGACTTCGTGTATAAATCCACCCAGTCAGATTCATTTTCAAGCATATCAGAATATCTCTCGGCAAGACTTTTTGCCACTGATATTTCCTTGTCATCCTCTGAATCATCTTCATTATCATCTTTCTTTAAGTCATTTATATCTTCCAGCCTTGTTGATATATCAGAATTCTCAGAAATATATGTAGTTCCAAGCTCCATCATATTCTTTAATTCTTCTGCTATTTTATTGACTACTATATCAAGCTTTGTTGAATCTTCATCTTCTTCGTCATCGCCTTCTGCTGTTTTTACATCAACATTAAAATTAATGCCTGTATAATCATAAAGATCCAACGAAACTGCAACTCTGTAATCGTCTATATAAGGAATTATATCCTTCCACTTTTTCCATACAGCTTTACCGCTTACATTGATATTCATCTTTACTTCCTGCTCAAACGCAGCAGAAACAACTACCTTCATATTAGAGAACTCAATCTCTACACCAATATCAAGTGCAAGCCTTAATCCACTTATATTATCAAAATGCTTAAGCTTTGTTGAAAGATCTGCTTTTATATGATCTATGCCCACAGATGGTTTGTTATCATCTGCATATGCTGCTATGCCATCGTCAACTGACTGCATAGCATAATCATCTTCTTCATCATTGACTGCACTAACACTTATATCTGCTGAAAGTCTGTCTGATAAGTATTCTTTCAGCTCCTGATAAGAATCTGTCATAACAACAGCCTTTGCGACTTCATTGGCAACACTCTGTGCAAACCCACTATCTGCTGCCTGCTGTTCAACACTTCTTTCAATCTCATTAACATCCTGGTTCTTTAATATATCATCACCATTGATGTTGTCTGTCTGATATATATCCATAGCTGCCTGTACTTCTTCCCAGGTAACCATATTGTATACAATTATATAATCTGTATCTGTTTTAGAAACCTCTGTTATAACTGCATACTGGATATTGTCTTCTGTATCATTATATAAAGCCAGATAATCCCCATTATCTACAGTTGTATTTTCACCTAGTGACGGATTATCATCTGTACTGTTAGTATCATTATTATAAGACAGCTTGTCCTGTGCTATCGTGACACTATTGTTATCAGCATCATTGTCTTTATCATCTATCATATTAACAGGAAGTACATCAGGAACGAAAAGTATTTCCTTAGCTGCAAGTCCCCTGTATGAATAACTGCTTCCATCTACCGCAATTATCTCAAAAAATGACACATCATCTGATACTGATGTTGTATCAAGTGAAGGAATAACATTTCCTTCATATACAGCTATCTTATCTCCTAAGCTTAATGTACCCTGTACATATGTAAAGCTTCCGGTAACTTTTGTTGAATCTGTTATAGTTCCATCAACACCAACTGTCATGGCAGAAACAGATATATTATCTACTGACTTGCCATCAACCATAAGATTGCTAAGACTGCCTGAACTTATATACTTTATATCCTTATTCAGCCCGGCATTTTTCACCTCTGGCTTATAAACAGTAAAATCGTACTCTCTTATAGTTGTATCATAACCTGTAAAGTATAATCTGTCATCATTAAGCTCAAGACGATATGAACTGCCCTGCTGCCAGCCTGTATTGCTTTCTACTGAAAATGTATATTCTCCATCTAAAACAGCCTTTGCAGACACAACTGCTGATGTCTCATCAGACAGATCACTTGTATTCTTTATTGTTATAAGGTTTCTTACATCATCCTGTGTAAGACTGCCTGTCTTATCAGTTACAGTTATCGAAAAACTATCTGCATCAACATCATAACTTCTTGCAAATGATTCAAGGCTTACAGTCCTTAACTCCTGTGTGTCAGTCCATGCTGCATACAACACTACATCGCTTAACAGCCTGTCCTCTGAGCTTACATAATCTGTACATGTCGAATCATAACACCAGCCAAGAAATACTGCACCTTCCTTTCCAGGTGATGGAAGCTGCGAAAGCTTAGTACCAGCTTCAAAGGTCTCTTCCGTCAGTTCTACGCTGCCCTGCTGTTCATCCTTATTCTTTGAATAAAGAGTTCCTCCGTTTGTAACATACTTTATATTATAATTAGTTGTTTCAAAGGATATATCAAATGTAAGACTGTCTGAATATGTGCCAGCATACTCCGGTGCATCTGTTAATCTTACAAAGTACTTACTTGTGTTATCAAGCTTTGTTTTAGAAAGCTCTGATACAATAGAATTATCCACAAGTGCTTCGTTGTTACCATCCGGATAAAGTCCATAATCCAGCATAATATCAGTATATGAAGTATTTTTATTAATAAGCTTCCACTTATTATCTGATGATACTGAAACACTCACCTTATCCTTTTCATATAAACCTCCTGCATGTCCAGAAACCTGTATTTCACCAGTCTCCTTACCAGCTGTATCAACATTCTGAGGTATATCAATATAATAATATCTTTCTATCCATCTGGCATAAAGCACAACTACACCTGTATAATCACCCTGATCAATCTTAGTAACAGGCTCTCCTTCAAACTGTGCATTATCATACCAGCCACCAAACTCATATCCCTGATTAATTATTTTATCTTTATCAGGAAGTTCCTGAACTGGATAATTCACAGGAGCCTCATATCCACTTACATAGTGGCCTCCATTAAGCTGGTAATCGATTTCCTGTATATCACTGTCGCTTTTTTCCTGTGCATATACAGTCTGACTGCCAAACCCCTGTGCATAATACATCCCCGGTACTGCTGTAATCAGCATTGCCGTACACAAAAGTACACTCAAAAACCTTTTCATATTAACGCCTCCTTATATATTGGTAAATTATATGTATTTATTTAATTCCCGCTTTAACCATCATCTATAAAGATTACAATAAAAGAATAAAAATATATTCCCTGAAAATATATCTCACCCTTATACTTATCTTTGGATAACAGTTCCCTGATACTATGCTTATAATACATAATTAATCCACGTCTGTGGAACAATATGCATGAATTACAATTTTTTCGACATGAATAATCATTTTTTTCGTTTTATGTGCTCGATTGTATACATATATATAATGTTTTTTATGAATTTAGACACAATTTTGCATTTTTTGATATTTTTACTTGTATATTTCTGACAAAGTGTTAAAATGTAACTATGAATTAAAACGTGAATGGAGGTAAATATTTATTATGGCACAGAGATTTATTCTTAATGGTACATCTTATCATGGAAAGGGGGCTATTAAGGAAATAGCTACAGAAGCTGTTGCAAGGGGATTTAAGAAAGCTTTTGTCTGCTCAGATCCAGACCTTATCAAGTTCGGTGTAACTAAAAAGGTTCTTGATGTACTTGATGAAAACAACTTAGCTTATGAAGTATATTCAGATATCAAGCCTAATCCAACAGTAGAGAATGTAAAGACTGGTGTTCAGGCATTCAAGGATGCCGGTACTGATTATCTTATCGCTATCGGTGGCGGTTCTTCTATGGATACAGCCAAGGCTATCGGCATCATCATCAACAACCCTGAGTTTGCAGATGTTGTAAGTCTTGAAGGTGTTGCTCCTACTAAGAAACCTGCAGTACCTATCATTGCTGTTCCTACTACTGCTGGTACAGCCGCAGAGGTTACTATCAACTACGTTATCACAGATACAAGCAAGAATCGTAAGATGGTATGTGTTGACCCACATGACATTCCTGTTGTTGCAGTAGTTGATCCTGACATGATGTCAAGTATGCCTAAGGGACTTACAGCCGCTACAGGTATGGATGCCCTCACACATGCTATCGAAGGATACATCACAGCTGGTGCATGGGAATTATCCGATATGTTCCATCTTAAAGCTATTGAAATCATTTCTAAGAGCCTTAGAGGTGCTGTTGAAAACACACCTGAGGGAAGAGAAGGCATGGCACTTGGCCAGTATATAGCAGGTATGGGATTCTCTAACGTAGGTCTTGGTATTGTTCATTCCATGGCTCACCCACTTGGTGCTCTCTATGATACACCACACGGTGTTGCTAACGCTATTATCCTTCCAACAGTTATGGAATACAACGCTCCAGCAACTGGTGAGAAATATCGTGATATTGCGAAAGCTATGGGTGTCAAAGGCACAGATGATATGACACAGGAAGAATACAGAAAAGCTGCTGTAGATGCTGTTAAGAAGCTGTCACAGGATGTTGGTATTCCTGCTGATCTTAAAGATATTGTTAAAGAAGAGGATATTCCATTCCTTGCACAGTCAGCTTATGATGATGCATGCAGACCTGGTAACCCAAGAGAAACAAGCGTTGAAGAGATAACAGAGCTTTATAAGAGCCTTATTTAACAGACAACTACTTAAATTTTTTGTTTATCATATTTTACACCTCTAAAAAAGAACCCTGCTATACCGCAGGGTTCTTTTACTATTTACTATTTACTATTCTTAGGATTATAGAACAAAATGCAGATCAGGGTTATAGAACAAAATGTGTTAATAACTTAACCCCATTCTGTAAGCAGTTCTTTAAACACATCAAGCGCTGACTGAACAACATCCGGTTTTTCCATATCTATTCCACACAGCTTAAGAAGCTCTATAGGATGCATGCTGCAGCCACCTGAAAGGAACTTTTTATACCCCTCTTTAATAGCTTTATCTCCCTTTAATATTCCAGCAGCTATCGCAATAGCAGCAGAATATCCTGTTGCATACTGATATACATAAAATGGAGTATAAAAATGTGGTATTCTTGCCCACTCGTATGCTATCTCATCATCAATAACACACTCACTTCCAAAATACTTTTCATTAAGCTTTCTGTATACATCACACAGATTGTCAGCAGTAAGAACATTTCCTTCTTCGACCATTTTATGTGCTGTCATCTCGAATTCAGCAAACATTGTCTGTCTGAACAAAGTACCCTTAAACTGCTCAAAATAATGGTTAAGAAGATATTTTCTTCTCTTATCATCTTTGTCATTCTTACAGCTTTCCAACAGATAATTCATAAGAAGTGCTTCATTACATGTAGAGGCAACCTCTGCAACGAATATCTTGTAACCCGCATATATATATGGCTGGTTAGAATTAGAATAGTATGTATGCATTGCGTGACCCATCTCGTGGATAATAGTAAATACATCATCTAATGTTCCAGAAAAGTTAAGGAATACATAAGGGTGTGTTCCATATGCACCCCACGAGAATGCTCCTGTTCGCTTTCCTTTATTCTCATATACATCAACCCAGCCTGTTTCAAAGCCTTCTTTAACCTTAGCAACATACTCTTCACCCATAGGTGCTAAAGCTTCAAGAACCATCTGTCTGGCTTCATCATAGGTAACCTTCCACTCATAGTCCGCTACCATCGGAGCATATATATCATAAAAATGAAGCTCATCAACTCCTAAAGCTTTCTTTCTTATATCAACATATCTGTGCATAAGATTAAGATTGTCATCTACAGTATTAATGAGATTCTTGTATACATCTACAGGAATAAATGAATCAGACAGATACATATGTAATGTTGATTCATATTTTCTTGCTTCAGCCTTAAATACTGCCTGTTTTACGTTGCCATAAAAGCAGGCTGCAAGCGTATTGATATGCTGCTTATATTCCTTATAAAGACACTCAAAGGCCTCTTTTCTTACACTTCTTTGCTGGCTCTGCATATATTTTACATATGTTGCGTTAGTCAGCTCAACCTTATTCCCAGATTCATCAATTATACTGCCAAAATGGACATCCGCGTTATTAAATTTGGAGAATATCTCATTAGGAACAGACATTACCTGCGATGCCTTTGCAAGAAGAACTTCTTCCTTCTCAGACAGTGAATGTTCTTTCTGGCTTAACATATCATCAATCATATGCTTATACAGCTTAAGTCTGTCATCTTTTAAATATTCATAGAGAACATTTTCATCCATACTTAATATTGCCGGCTCAACAAATGCGTACTTTTCTGCACATTTAGCTGCTGCCGCCTGCGCCCTGCCTGACATATCCTGATACATTGAATTAGCTGTATCCTCATAATATCTCATAAAAGCATATACATATAATCTCTCAACAAGATAATCTGTATCATTTAATTCCCTTAATACATTATAAAGATTATCAGCCGACTCAGTTAAAACAGACTGATATTCACAAGGCTCGCCCGCCTGTTTAATAAGCTTCTGGTAATCTTCCTCCCACACATTATCTGATGAGTAGATGTCATTAACTGCCCATTTGAACTCATTATCAATCTCACTTCTTAAAGGTGCTGCCATTATTCTGCCTCCGGTACATAAGCTGACACTGCTATTGCCAATGAACCATATCCAATATGGCAGGCAACACTTAACGAGAGCGGATCCATATGAAAATCATATTCTGGAAATGCTTCTTTTACAGCCTCAGCCCATTCCTTAGCTTCTTCTTCATTACCAGTATATGCAACTTCCATATGAAGCTTTGCTTCAGCTGCATAATCTTTAAATCTGTTCTCACAGTCATCCTTCATAGCTTTAAGCATAATCTTCTTAGCAGAAGCCTTACCTCTTGCCTTAGCAAATGCATCAAGCTTCTCTCCCTGAATCTGTAATACAGGATTAAGCTTTAACATAGTTCCGATTGCCGCAGCTGCAGGTGTTATCCTTCCACCCTTTTTAAGATACTTAAGTGTCTCAAGAGTAATATATATGCTTGAATCCATCTTGTGTTTCTCAAGTATGTTCTTAATCTCTCCGGCATTCATTCCTTTATCTGCCAAAGCCTTTGCATCTATGACTGACTGGCGCATAGTTACTGATATACGCTGGTTATTGACAACCTGTACTTTGCCATCATAATCACCAGCTACCATAGTTGCTGTCTGACATGTACCGCTAAGTCCACTTGACATAGGTATAAATACAACCTCGTCATTGTCCTTTAACAATTCATCAAAATATTCCTGCAATGTTCCTATAGATGGCTGTGATGTAGATATGTCTGCATCATTTTTCAACTTTTCATAGAATTCTTCCTGTGTAAGATTAATATCCTCAAGGTATTCCACACCATCAATAAAAAAAGGCATAGGTATAACTGTTATACCCACTTCCCTAGCCTGTGCCTGTGTAATACCGCTATTGCTGTCTGTTAATATTGCTACTTTACTCATAAATCGCCCTTTCTATTATTCACATTCCACTTAATATGCTGTGAAACATAGCTGTTTATTCGTATCTGCTTGTAATATATATCATATTAACGAATTATTATCATCTAAATGATGTAAAAATAATAAACACTAACAGCAGCCAAGGGGATCAAACAATGTCAGTAAATCATAAAGCTTGCCGCCTTAAGCACAGCAACAATTCAAATATTTACAATAACGCATATGCCGATAACATCACTAATTCTAATATCAGTATAGAAAATGTATTCTCATATGATGATGTATTAAAACTTTCCAGACTATGCGGATATGAACCATATTTTGACGAATATACAGCGGATGATTTAATACAGCTTGCCGCTTTTTTAAGTGATTCCCACTCTCTTGTCGGCTTTATTTCCTGTTTAAAACCTGAGCTAAATAATACAACAGGCAATATACCAGATAATACAACTATAGAAATCACTGCAATGGTTGCTCCTGATTACAGACGCCAGCATATTTTTATAAGATTATTTCAGGCACTTATTAATACAATCAGTTCTAACAATTGTAATAAGAATAGCAGCAATAATAATCATAATAACATCTATAATGACAATACTAACATCACTGACAATATTAATAACAACACTAGCAAGATTAACAATATTAATATAAGATATGTCGCATCTATAAAAGATAATTTCATTGATAGTTCCAATTCCGGCACTATTAATACAAAATATGCCTATAGTGATTATCTTATGTCCCTGCACAACACACAGGAATATACAGAAACTGCTGCTCTTTCCTCTCTTCCTGATACCTTGGAACTGTTAAAATATGATGACGAATACCAGCTTGTATCAAACGCAACTGACGAGCTTATATCATCAGTTGCATTTGACATCTTCGATACACACATATGTATACATGATGTATGGACTGCTCCTGATATGAGAAAATGCGGTTATGCGAGACATTTATTATCAGAATTCATAAAAGATTGGAAAAATAAAAGCAATTATCATAAACTTCCTCTTATTCTTCATGTTTCAGGCACTAATATACCTGCGGTTAATCTTTATAAGTCAGAGGGGTTCACTGTTGCTGAGGAGATTAAATACTATACATTAAATCTTAATAATTTAATATGAGCATAGCAAAATAAGTGTCTATCATATAATTAAAATATAATAGGCACTTATTTATTGCAAATAATCGTATACCTGCACTTTATTTAGTATGCAATATCAAATTAATTTCTTTTAGTTATTTTATCAAGTATTAGCATAAACTGCATTCCAATTCCAATACTACACACTACTATTGCTAATTTTGAATCTGTTTCACAAATACAGATAATCAAACAAATAATTGCACATAATGCAATCACTATGTTCAACTTTTTTTTCATTTTAATTGCACTTTCTACATTCTAATATTAATTTTTACCAGTTCTCCAAAATACACATATAAAGAATGACTTCAACAAAATTACACTTGATACTTAATATTATTTATTTTTCCTGCATAAGAATATAATTAATAATAAAAATATGATTAATAAAATCACATCCCTAATAATAATTTTATGATATATTATCAATGTATAAGTTACTGATAATATGCACATAAATAACATTATAAACAATATACTTATTAATATTTTAAATTGTTTCATGCTAACCTCCATATTCCTATGCATTACATATATTATTATTTATAAAAAATCTCTTTAATAAAATTAAGCATAGTATTTATACAAGCATTGGTTATATCAAATTTTATAATTCAATACCTGATTATTTGATATTGTTTATATGCTATCTTGCTGCTATAACATCAGACATATCATACATTCCTGCACTCTTACCTGCAAGGAACTTAGCTGCTTCTATCGCACCCTTAGCGAATACTGATTTAGAATATGCTGTGTGTGTGAATTCAATAACTTCATCTTCCCCTGCAAAGATAACATCATGAACACCTACAATAGTACCTCCACGGACTGCACTGATACCTATTTCCTTAGGATCTCTTGCTGCTCTTTCCTGGCTTCTGTCATACTTGTAATAGTAGTCATCACCAAGCACTTCCTTTATGGAATCAGCAAGTGCAAGTGCTGTACCACTTGGTGCATCAACCTTTTTATTATGATGCTTTTCAACTATCTCCACATCAAATCCTGCTGGCGAAAGTATCTTAGTGGCATCCTGTAAAAGCTTCATAAGCATATTAATGCCAAGTGACATATTAGCAGACTTAAGAACTGCTACTTTGCAGGCTGTCTTTCTTACATGTTCAATCTGCTCATCTGTAAGACCTGTTGTACATACTACAACCGGAATCTGCTTTTCCTCACAATAATCAAGAAGTGCATCTTCTGCCTTTGCTGCTGCAAAGTCAATTATGACATCTGCTTCTACATCGCAGTCCTTAACTGATGCAAATACTGGATAATCATTATGTCCATCGTCGAATGGATCAATTCCTGCTACTATCTTACATTCATCATCTTTGCTTACAAGGTCTGTAATAACTCTTCCCATATGTCCATTACAGCCATGCATAATAATTCTTGTCATTATCATAGCCTCCATACATTATTATCTTTATTATTTCAATGTTTGTGTTCGTACATTTCTTTTATCTGCCAAATTATAGCTTCTTACATTACTTTATAAGTCCATAATTCTTAAGTGCTGTCTTTAACTTATTAAGGTTAGCTTCCTCCATTTCGCAAAGAGGCATTCTGAGTGGTCCTACTTCCATACCCATAAGATTAAGAGCTGTCTTAACTGGAATAGGGTTAACCTCACAGAATAAAGCGTCTACAAGCTCAAGCGCCTCAAACTGTAACTGGCGGCTCTTCTCAACATTTCCAGCAAAGAACTCAGCACATATGTCATGTGTCTGCTTTGGTGCAACATTTGATAATACAGATATAACACCCTTAGCACCGATAGACATAAGAGGTACGATAAGTCCGTCTTCACCTGAATACATATCAAGACAGCCTTCTGCTAACATCATTGTCTTAGATTCCTGTGAAAGGTTACCTGTTGCTGCTTTTATAGCTACTATATTATCAACTTCCTTTGCAAGCTTAACTGCTGTTTCTGGAAGTATATTACATCCTGTTCTGCTTGGAACGTTATACATGATAATAGGAAGATCGATTGATTTGGCTATTGTTGTATAGTGTTCTATAAGGCCTTTCTGTGATGCCTTGTTATAATATGGTGTAACTACAAGGCAGGCATCAACACCAGCTGCCTGTGCCTCCTTTGACAGTTCTACTGCTGTCTGTGTGCAGTTAGAGCCTGTTCCTGCTACAACTGGAACTCTCTTCTTAACATAATCTGCTGTAAACCTTATAGCTTCAACATGCTCTTTTTCTGTCATTGTTGCAGATTCACCAGTTGTTCCGCAGATAACTATTGCATCTGTTGAATTGTTAATCTGAAAATCAAGAAGCTCTGCAAGCTTATCATAGTTAATCTCTCCATTAGCTTTCATAGGTGTGACAATAGCAACACCTGCACCTGTAAATATTGACATAAATCCTCCATTCCAACGTTTATCCGTTGTATTATTATATTATTTCAATTCTATTCCGGTAGCACCCAAAGCCAGATATAATGAATAAAAGTTTATTTTCATTCATCAGCATTAAAAAAAGCCGGTTCCATGACAGACCGGCTTAAAAGAATCCATTCAAAAAATCAGAAATCCTTGCGTAGCCCTCCATCATATGACATAAACATGTCTATAATGACAGTCATAAGATTATTAATCTTACGCCCAGCAGATAACTTCCCACATAATCTGCTTCGGCACTCTCCCCTTTCGCTGCACATCATATGCTTGGGGACATCAGTACAGTTACTATTGAATCGTGCGACCTCTACTTCGTAGAATTAAAAAGTTAACATGAATATAACACTTGTATATATCATTGTCAACCATTCTGACTTTTTATTTCTTATTTATATATGCTTTGTACATAATCATACAAAACCTTATTCTATTCTTCATCCTCAACAAGATCTATCTTGCTTACAGACACTTCATAGGCTACTCTCTTTTCAACCTCTTCTTCACCTATTTTCTTTGTATATTCTCTTGACTGTACTCTTCCACATATCTGAAGATGGCTTCCTACTTCAAGACCACCTGCAAATCTTGCATTTCTTCCCCATGCAATACATGGTATGTAGTCAGACTTTCCATATGGTCTGTTTACTGCGACAAGAATATCAGCGATTTCTCTTCCAAGCGGTGTCTTTCTATATATAGGTGGTTTACATACATAACCATCAAGAAATATCTGATTTGATTTTGACTGTTCTTCTGGAACTTCGTCATCTTCTATAAATCTTAACTCTCTTACGAAAATAGAAAGTACAAGCTTATTCTTAACACCCTCATGGCGGTTATAAGATCTGAACTGACCTGACACTTCTATTTTTCTTCCTCTGTAGTCTTTAGTGACATCTATAAGTCTTTCACTTATCATAAGTGGAATAATATCCACCATATCACTAAGTCTGTTTACAGATACATTGGCAATATAAAAGCCTTCTCCAAATACTTCGTGGCTGAACGTGAATTCTGATACCACTTCTCCTATGATGCATACCCTGTTGTTTTCAATTACCTTATCAAGCATAAGTATTTCTCCCTTCTTTGACTGCTTCCTGATGATTAATATGATATATAGAAGCAATCATGTGCTTTATTTTTATTCTCCATATGTATATGTTTAATTCAGCTGTAATATTACACATTTTTTTTGAAGAAGTTGTGTACAAATTATTATGTTTTTTTAAATATTATTAATTATGTGGGTTAATAATTACAAAGATTATGTTCCAACACCGCTATATTACTA
>ERZ1034691.1346-NODE-1346-length-16050-cov-27.456330_pt1 | contig 16050 bp, 19 predicted proteins | sample MGYA00520638_ERZ1034691 | MGnify/ENA primary metagenome ERZ1034691 (study PRJEB33766, sample SAMN09781763) | gut metagenome | biome: gut microbiome | host: Homo sapiens | place: Madagascar | study: EMG produced TPA metagenomics assembly of the PRJNA485056 data...
CTCGAATCACGAGCGGGTGGTTCACCCTCTGCACTGGTTATATATCTCGCAGACTTGAAAAGTTTGGAAACGAAAGGATAAAACATGGCTGAATACAAGGGCATGGAGTACCTGCGGGCGAAGCTGAAATGCAAACGCCGCCGCGTGCAGGTGCGGTACGACCATTACCATATGAAGAATAAAATAGCAGACTTCGGCAAGATGATACCGCCCGATTATCGCTGGATAACCCCCGTGCTCGGCTGGTGCGCTAAGGCGGTAGACGTGCTCGCCGACCGCATAGTGTTCGACGGTTTCGACGGCAACGAGTTTCGCGTCAACGAGATACTGACGGAGAACAACAGCGACGTGCTCTTCGACAGCGCGGTGATCTCGGCGCTCATTTCGTCCTGCTGTTTCATCTACATCTCGGCGGACGGCGAGGGCTACCCGCGCTTGCAGGTCATCGACGGCGGCAGCGCGACTGGCATCATCGACCCCATCACGAATATGCTGCGCGAGGGGTACGCCGTGCTCGATACCGACGACCGCGGCGAACCGACTATCGAGGCGTACTTCACCGCCGAACAGACCGAGATCTGCCGCAAGGGCGAGGACGTGCAGATCTACGAAAACCCCGCGCCCTACCCGCTGTTAGTGCCGATGATCTACCGCCCCGACCCCGTGCGGCCGTTCGGGCATTCGCGCATTACCCGCGCGTGCATGGAGCTCGTGCAGGAAGCCCTGCGCACTCTGCGCCGTTCGGAGATCTCGGCGGAGTTTTACAGCTTCCCGCAGAAGTACATTTTAGGTCTGTCGGACAGCGCGGAGCAGATGGACAAGTGGGGCGCGACGATGTCCTCGATGTTGGCGGTAACGAGCGACGATGACGGCAACAACCCCACCGTCGGGCAGTTTCAACAGCAGAGCATGACCCCGTATTCCGAACAACTAAAGTCGATAGCGAGCCTTTTCGCGGGCGAAACGAGTTTGACCCTCGACGATCTCGGCTTTGCGACGTCGAACCCATCAAGCTATGACGCTATCCGCGCGAGCCATGAAAACCTGCGGCTGACGGCGCGCAAGGCTCAGCGGACGTTCGGCACGGGCTTTCTCAACGTCGTGTATCTGGCGGCTTGCGTGCGCGACAAGGCGGCGTATACGCGCTATGCGTTTGCGGGTCTTACACCGCGCTGGCTGCCTATATTCGAGCCCGACGCGGCGGCTCTGGGCGTTATGGGCGACGCTATCCTAAAGATAAATCAGGCAGCCCCCGACTATCTCGGCGAGAAGAATATCCGCCGCCTGACGGGTATGGAGGGCGAAAATGGCTGACATCGGCGCTGAGCTGCTCGAGAAAATTCGGGCGTATTTCAAGAAAAAATGTCAGGGCGACGCTTTCATACAGTCGGTTCTCGGCAAGGTCGCGGCGGGCACGGCGCAGATGGAAGAGATCTCGATTTTGTCGCAGTCGATAGGCTTTCGGGCTTCGCAGGCTATCAGCGAGTACGTCAACGTCGCCGCGCTGCCCGACGGCAAGATGTACTACAACATCGCCGACACTATCTTGACGGGCGTGCTCAAAGACAACTACGAGATCATCAATTCTGCGGCGGCTGAGTGCCAGCGTGCGCTTGACCGCAAGATGGGCATAAACATCGAGCCGCAGCGTGCGCCATACCCCGCAGAGCGTGTGCAGGCGGTAGCGGGGGCAGCCTCCGCGCCCGACATCAGCGAAGAGAAGATGGTGCGCCGAATGACATCGACGACCGAGAACATCACGCGAAGTTTTTACGATGATTACGTTGAAACTAACGTGAAATATCGCAGCGAAGCGGGGCTGGAGTGCTTTATTATCCGCAGCGACCACGGCGGCTGCTGCAAATGGTGCGCGGCTCTCGCGGGCAAATACCGCTACCCCGAAGAAGTGCCGAAAGACGTTTACCGCCGCCACGACAACTGCACCTGCACCGTGACGTACACCAATGGCAGAAAGGCGCAGGACGTGTGGAGCAAGACCTCGCGCGAAATGCCCGCAGAAGAGCGGGAACGTATGAGGGAGATAGGTTTTAAGAAGCCGACTGTTTCAGCAGAAGAGCGTGAGCAAATGTTGATTGCGGGCATGAAAAAGCCGCAAAGGCTTGACTTTTCGGCGGAAAGTGGTATAATAGAAATAGACAAAAGTGAATTGAAAAAGTATATCGGAAAGCCGATAACGCAGACCGATAATCAGCATATTCGTGAATGGTATTATGCGAATGTATCGGATATACCGAATCAAATAGATAAGTCTAAGCCTTTTCAAGAACAAGTAAAGCAAGCTTTCGACCTGCGGAACAAATATAAGCGCAACGCTCGCGCTGCAATGTCTGACGAAGAAACAGCTAGATTGCTTGAAGAAAGGCGACCGCTTCCAACATTTGAAGACCTTCTCAAAAGAAAGATGGAGCGTAAAGGAATGACGAAAGATGAAGCACTAAAAGATATTTTAGATACCGCTTCAAAGACAAATTCAGAAGTAAATGATATGTTTGGATTATAGTGAGGTTTCTAAATGAGTAATTTTGATTATACGATCTACAAGGACAATAGCCCGACTGAATTTAAAAAGGCTTGCTCAAAAATCGAAGAGTTTTTACCGAATGCGAAGAAAAGTAAGTTGCTGATCGACGTTGATGGTTCGACGATTCAGAGATATACAAAAGATGATAAGGTCATTGATGTATTTGATGATTATGATGTTGGCGCTGTATATGTAACGTCAGAAGTGAACCTTGATAAAATTTTCATTGATGCTAAATAACCCTTGACCGCTCCTCGCACCCCGCGAAGGGCGGTTTTAATATATCCACATTCAGCACCTTGCTTCGGTAGGGTGCTTTTCTTATGCCTAAAAAAGGAGGTGATCAGCTATTGAGAAGCGTATCGGCAGGCAGACCCCCACCGTATCGGTAGTCTTGCCGTATGAGCAAACGCTCGGCGGCGAGGCTGTCGCGATGTACAACAGGTCGGGGCGCACCGCGCAAGAGTGGCAGGAGCTGATGATGTACGACATCATGGCGGTGGACGGCGAGGGCTTGTGGCGGCACATGAAATTCGGCTGGTCTATACCCCGCCGCAACGGCAAATCTGAGCTGCTCGTCATGCGCTCGATCTACGGCGTTACCCACGGCGAGCACGTCTTGTACACCGCCCACCGCACCACAACCTCGCACTTGGTGTGGGAAAAGGTCACCAGCCTGCTCGTGAAAATGGGCTACCGCGAAAAAGAGGATTTCAAGACCACAAAACAGTTCGGTCTTGAGCGTATCGAGTGGCTAAAAGGCGAGGGGCTTATAAATTTCCGCACGCGCTCGAGCAAGGGCGGTCTGGGCGAAGGTTACGACCTGCTGATAGTTGATGAAGCGCAGGAATATACCACCGACCAAGAAACGGCGCTGAAATACGTCGTTACGGATAGCCGCAACCCGCAGACGCTCATGTGCGGCACGCCCCCGACGGTGGTATCTGCCGGCACGGTGTTCACGAAATACCGCAAAACGACTGTCACGGGCGGCGGCGGCGATGACGGCTGGGCGGAGTGGAGCGTGCCCGCGCTCACCAACGCCCACGACCCCGAATTGTGGTACGCGACCAACCCATCGCTCGGCACTATCCTCTCGGAACGCGCTGTGCGCTCCGAGCTCGGCGACCCGCAGGACGGCCAAGTGGACGACAACATACAGCGCCTGGGGCTTTGGCTGACGTATAATCAGAAGTCGGCTATCAGCAAGGGCGAGTGGCAGGCGTTGTGCGTGACCGAAAAGCCGCAGCTCACACACGAGCTGTTTTTCGGCGTGAAGTACGCGAAAGCTACCGACAACGTATCGCTCGCCGTAGCCGTGAAAACTGCTGACGGCAGGGTGTTCGTCGAAGCCATCGACTGCCGACCAGTGCGCGAGGGCAACGACTGGATAATAGCGTACCTGCGCAACCCGCATATGCGCGAAACTGTAATCGACGGCGCGGGCGGACAATCCCTGCTCGCCGCCGATATGAAAAACGCGGGCATACGCCGCAAGCCGATACTGCCGAAAGTGGCTGAGGTCATAACCTCTGCGGCAAGCTTTGAACGCGGCATATTTGCGCAAACGATATGCCACGCCGAGCAGCCGTCGCTTGAACAGTCAGTCGCCAACTGCGAGCACCGCGCTATCAGCACGGGCGGCGGGTACGGTTACACCTCCATCTTAGAGGGCGCGGACATCTCGCTGCTTGAAGCCGTCGCGCTGGCGCACTGGGCGTGCGTGAACACCGTCAAGGAGAAGAAAGTACAGAAGATAAGCTGGTAACGGCTTACATATATACCCACCGCACAAGCGGAGAAAGGAAATATCATGGCAGATTTTAAACCCATCGAAACGCAGGAAGCTTTTGACGCGGCGGTCGCCGACGTGAAGAAGCAGTACGAGGGCTGGCTCTCGCCCGAGGACTACAACGCCAAGACCTCCGACCTCGCGAAGCAGATCGAAGCGAACAAGACCACCATCGCCGACCTTACGGCTAAGGCAAAGGCGTATGAGAGCGGCGCGCTGAAAATGCGCATCGCCCACGAAAACGGCATACCCTACGAGCTTGCAGGCAAGCTTTCGGGCGAAACCGAGGAGGAGATCAAGAAGGACGCTGAAACGCTCGCAAAATTCGTGAAAAATCAGCAGCAGCCCCAGCCCCTCGCAAATACGGAACACGGACACACGAACGGCAAGGACGCGGCGTACAAGTCGCTGCTTGCAGACCTTAAAAAGTAAGTAAAGAAAGGAAGTAATTAACTATGGCAGACATTCTCTCTAAGGGCGCAAAATTCGACCCGCAGCTCGTGACCGAGCTTTTCGACAAGGTAAAGGGCTTTTCATCGCTCTCGACCCTCTGCGCGCGCAGCCCTATCGCATTCAACGGACAGAAAGAGTTCATTTTCTCGATGGACGACGAAGTAGACCTCGTTGCCGAGGGCGGCAAAAAGACCCGCGGAAGCGTGGCTCTCGACCCTATCACGGTACTGCCGCTAAAGGTAGAGTACGGCGCAAGAATGACAGATGAATTTCTCTACGCCTCTGAGGAAGCGCAGATAGAAATGCTCAAAAATTTCTCTGAGGGCTTCTCGAAAAAGGTCGCCCGCGGTCTTGACATCATGGCTTTCCACGGATTGAACCCGAGGACTAAGACGGCGGCGGCTATCATCGGCACAAACCACTTCGACAGCGGCGTTGCGGTCATCGCGCAGGACAGCAAAACGCCCAAGACCCCCGACGCGCTGATAGAAGAGGCTATCGCGGCGGTGCAGGGTCACGAGTACGATGTATCGGGCCTTACGATGGCTCCCGCATTCCGCTCCGACCTCGCCAAGATGGTAGACGCCAGCGGAAGAAAGATATACCCCGAGCTTGCGTGGGGCAGCACTCCCGCCCAGATGAACGGTATCAGCACGCTCACCAACACTACGGTGTCTTTCAATTCAAGCAAAGACCTTGCGATAGTCGGCGACTTCGCGACGGCTTTCAAGTGGGGCTATTCCAAGGAGATACCGCTCGAAGTTATCCAGTACGGCGACCCCGACAACAGCGGCCGCGACCTCAAGGGATACAACGAGGTGTACATCAGAGCCGAAGCTTACATCGGCTGGGGCATTCTCGACAAAAACGCTTTCGCCGTTATACAGTCGGCGGCGACTGAGTAAGGAGGTATGGCAATGGCGGCAGTGTACGCGGCTATCGACGACGTAATACGGCTGGGGCGCAAGCTCACGGCTGAGGAGCAGGAACTTGCGGAGGCGCTGCTGCCCGTTGCTTCCGCTAAGCTGAGTTTGATAGCGAAAAAGCACGGCAAGAGCATAGCGCTGATGTCGGCGGCAGACCCAGAGTTCGCGCTTGCGGTCAAGGAGACCATCGCGCGGGCAGTTATCCGCGCGGTAAATGCGGCGGCTGACAATTCGCCTGCTGCGACGCAGGCTTCGCAGGCGGCTATGGGGTACAGCATATCTATGTCGTACCTCAACGCGGGTCAGCAGCTTTACTACCTGCGCAACGAGCTTAAAGACCTCGGGCTGCTGCGGCAGCGCTGGGGCGCACTGGAGGTGTACGGCAATGATAACAGCAATTAAAGGCATACCCGTTGAGCTTGTAGTGCGCGAGCAGACAGGCGTTGACGTGCTCAACCGCCCGACATATGCGGAGCGAATAGAGGTCGTCGATAACGTGCTTGTGGGCGCGCCGAGCAGCGAAGACGTGACCGCCGCGCTCAACCTCAGCGGCAAGCGGATAGCGTACACGCTGGCGATACCGAAGGGCGACGAGCACGTTTGGACTGATACAGAGGTGCGCTTTTGGGGCGGACGATACCGCACCGTAGGCGAGCCGACGCAGGGCATAGACGCGCTTATCCCCCTTGCATGGAACAAGAAAGTGCAGGTGGAAAGATATGCCGACGAAGATAGTTCTGAACCATAAAGCGGTGGGCGACTACCTCATGTCCGACAGCGTGGCGGCACTGACTGAGGAGTACGCCGAACGCATACGCGCGAAGCTGCCGAAGCAGGGCTACCGCGTGAAGAACTACGCATGGACTAAGCGCTACCGCGTGCGCCGCCGTGTATCGTCGGTCGCGGCAACACAAAAGCGCGCTATTCAGCAAAATCAGAAGAACAACACGATTCTGAAAGCGGTCGGGGAGGTAAAAGAATGATAGAGGTCACGCTTATCGACTACATATCGCGCGGGCTGGACGTGCCGTGCTTTGCCGAAGAGCCCGCCAAACCGCCCCGCACTTACTGCATTATCGAGCGCACCGGCACGTCAGAGCGCAACTGCATAACGTCCGCTACGGTGGCGATACAAAGCTACGGCGGCACGCTGTTTGAAGCTATGGAGCTTAACGAACGGCTGCTGAAACTCATGCGGCGTATGCCCGAACGCGGCGACATAAGCCGCTGCGCGCTCGTCAGCAGTTACCCATTCAACGATACAACTACAAAACGTTACCGCTTTCAGGCGGTGTATGAAATAACATATTTTGAGGAGTGATCTTTAATGTCGAACAACAAAAACAATGTCACTACGGGCAAGCCCAAGGTAGGCGGCGCAGTTTTCCGCGCACCGATCTCAACGCCCCTGCCGACCGACGCCACCACCGAGCTGAACGCGGCTTTCAAATGCCTCGGCTATATCTCGGAGGACGGCTTGACTAACGACGGCAGCCGCACCACCCAGTCCATAAAGGCATGGGGCGGCGATGTGGTGCACGTTTCCACCACCGACAAAAAGGACGATTTCACGATGACCTTCATCGAATCGCTCAGCGCAGAGGTGCTCAAACTCGTTCACGGCGACAGCAACGTTACCGGTACGCTGGAGGACGGCATGACGGTAGCGGCAGGCTCGGGCGACCTCGAGGACTACGCATACGTTATCGAGATGATAATGACGGGCGGCGTGCTGAAACGCGTTGTGCTGCCCTCTGCGAGCGTTTCCAACGTTGCCGAGGTGCAGTATGACGACAGCGACGCGGTGGGCTACGGCGTAACGCTTACGTCTATGGCAGACAGCGCGGGCAACACCCATTACGAGTATTTCAAGAAACCCGCAACTGAGTAAGGAGGTACGGCATGAAGATGATAGAGGGCAAGACCGAGCACGGTTTTGCGTTTAAGTACGAGGCTGAAAAGCTTAACGACTGGGAGCTGCTCGAAGACCTTGTGGCGGTAGACGGCGGCGACGGTTCGCGGCTCGTGAGCGTGCTTCACCGCCTGCTCGACGATACTCAGGCGGCGGCGCTGAAAGACTTCTGCCGCGACGAAAACGGCAGAGTGCCGCGCGACGTGATGGTGCGCGAGATCTATTCCATTATCCGCGGCGGCGACGGCAAGAAGGACAGCGACGGAAAAAACTGATACTGCTCGCCCGCATGGTGAGCGCGTGCGAGGGCGAGTTGATATGCGACTTCGCGGAAACGTATCACATATACGATCACCGCGCCCTGCCGCTGAGTACGGCGGCTGCGCTTGCGGGCGGGCTGCGCTCAAACTCCCGCGCACGCATGGCTTTGGCGGGGGAAAAACATACGCTCAGCGAAATGCTGGGCGTTTTGATTTTTGATAAACTTTCGCTGTTAGTTTGGCTGGGCAGCAAAGACGGTGCGCGCGGCAAGAACCGCCCTGAATCGCTGGCGGCTAAGCTTTTCGGCACGCCGAACGAGCCGCAGACGGAGGGCTTTGACGACCCGATGGCGTATGAAAAAGCGCGGCAAAAAATACTTGACGGAGGTGATTAAATGGCAGACAGCAATAGCAAAGGCATTGAGCTGGCGAAGGCGTATGTGCAGATAGTGCCCTCGATGGAGGGCTTGCAGGGGCAGCTTGCGAAGCTTTTCCCCGACGGCGTGGGCAGCGAGCAGGGCGGCAAGATGGGCAAAAATCTCGGCAAAAGCCTGCTCGCGGCGTTCGGCGCATACAAGGTCGCCGACAAGCTGGGAGACGTTATAAAGAGCGCGTTCAGCGAGGGCGCGGCTCTCGAACAGTCGATCAGCGGCATAGAAACGCTGTTTAAATCCAGCGCGGGCAAGGTCGAGCAGTACGCGAGCGACGCTTTCAAGACGGCGGGCGTTTCGGCGAACGAGTACATGGAGAACGTCACGAGCTTTTCGGCTTCGCTCATTTCCTCGCTCGGCGGCGACACGGCGAAAGCTGCCGAAGCGGCGCACACGGCTATGGTCGATATGTCGGACAATGCCAACAAGATGGGCACGAACATCGCCGATATACAGAACGCTTATCAGGGCTTTGCGAAGCAGAATTACACCATGCTCGACAACCTAAAGCTCGGCTACGGCGGCACAAAGACCGAGATGGAGCGCCTGCTCGCTGACGCGGAGAAGATAAGCGGCATAAAGTACAACATCGACAACCTCGCCGACGTGTACGCCGCTGTTCACGTCATTCAGGGCGAGCTTGACATCACGGGCACGACCGCGAAAGAAGCCGCCACGACGTTCAGCGGCTCGTTCGGCAGCATGAAAGCCGCGGCGGCGAACCTGCTCGGCACGCTCACGAACGGCGGCGACACGGCTAAGGCTCTTGACGACCTCGAGGAGAGCGCGGGCAACTTTGCGGATAACTTCATTCGCATGGGCAAGCAGGGCGTACAGCAGCTCGGCAAACTCGGCGACGCGCTGGAGGACGGGATAGCTAAGAAGCTGGGCGTGAGCAAGACAGAGCTCGAGGGCGTGAAGACAGTGCTCGCGGCGATATTTATGCAGATAGCGGCGGCGCAGATACTCGGCAAGCTCGAAGGCGTTACTATCTCGCTCGAAACGCTGCGTGCGGCGGCTCTAAAGGCGGGAACGTCCCTCAAAAACAGCATGACGGGCGGCAGTATAGCGATAGCTGCGGCAGCGGCGGGCGGTCAAATGCTTGCAAGTATCATTGACGGCGTTACTGAGAAGATCGACGAAGCGCACGACCCCCTCACCGACCTCAGCGCAGACACTCAGGGGCTTGTGAGCGCGGCGCACGAAGCTGCTAAGGCAATAGCCGAAACATCTGAAAAATTCGATAAGAGCATGAACAGCGCAGAGGAAAGCAGCGCGGCGTATGGCGGCATGGTGGACAGGCTCGAGGAGCTGAACGCGCAGACCTCGCTCACCTCGACCGAGCAAGCCGAGATGGAAAGCATAGTGCAGTCGCTCAACGAAGGAATGCCCGAACTGGGGCTTACGATAGACAGCACTACGGGGCACTTGAACAAGAACCGCGCGGCTATCGAAGCGGTGGTCGCGAGCTATAACAGGCAGGCTAAGGCGCAGGCGGCGCAGGAAAGCCTTGTCGAGCTGTACAAGGAGCAGGCTAAGGCTGAGGAAGCGCTGAAAAATGCGACAGATGAGCGCACCGCCGCTCTTGCCGCAGGCACTGATATGCAGACCGACTACGGCGCGGCTGTCAACACGGCATACGTCACGGCTTCGGAAGCTATGCGCAACGTCAATGAGCAGATAGACGCGGCGAACACCGCGATAGCCGAGCTTTCGGAGCAGGAGAAAAAGTCGGCAGACTCGGCGCTTGCGAATATGTCAGACCTCCAGCTAGCCGCCCAGCGCACTCACAGCGTCATATACACCGTCGGCGAGGACAGCTACAAAGTCAGCGCCGACGCCGCCGACAGTATCGCCGAGTTATCACATCAGTACACCTCGATGTTAGACCAGACGGCAGACAGCATTTACAATTCTATGGACTTGTTCTCTCAGCCCGCCGAGCTGGCTGAGGTGTCTGCCGAAGACCTCGTTTCGGCGATGGACAGCAACTACGAGCGCATTTCCAATTGGTCTGACGGACTGGCGGAGCTTATTGACCGCGGCGTTTCTGACGGCCTTATCGACAAACTGCGCGAAGCAGGACCCAGCTCGGCGGCTGAGATAAAGGCTATGACCTCGATGTCGGACACCGAATTGCAGGACTATTCCGACAAATTCGACGCGGCATATTCAAAGGCATACAAAGCCGCCGAAAAGTCGCTCGGCAATATGCGCGACGAAAGCTCGCGGCAGATACAAAACATCATCTCGGACGTTGCGGGCAAGTCGCCAAGCTTGCAGGAGGCTTATGACATTCTCGGCGGGTACGCGGCTACGGGCTTTGCCAACGGCCTTACCCGCCCCGAAAAGCTTGCCGACATCGACCGTGCCGCACAGCAGATGGTAGACGCGGCGTATGAGTCGGTCAAGGCGGCGGCAGGCATACACTCGCCCTCGCGGCTGTTCGCAGACCTCGGCGGATATATCCCGCAGGGCATGGCTCGCGGCATTTCGGGCGGCATGGCTGATGTCTCGGCGGCTGCTGCGGACATGGTATCTGCGGCGGCGGGCGAGGTGCGTTTGCCCGACTATACATCGGCAGACAGCGCACTTGGCGCCGTCAGAGCCGCCGCTAAGCGCGACGAACGAACGGCAGGCAGACTGACAGCCAACGTCGCCGAGCACGCTCAGAACGCCGCAGAGAACGGCAAACAGGCGGTCTTTAACCTCATCATAGACAGCGATACAGTTGCAAGCGTGATAGCGCCCGCGCTTGATGTCATAAACGGCGCGAACCTTAATCTAACAGCGAGAGGAGTGGCAAGATGATATGATAAGACAGATGATTTTTAACGGTGTTTCAACGGGCGACCTGCGCGGCGTTACGGTTGCAAAGGGCAGTTGGGGCACGCCAAAGCCCCGCGTGGTGCGCGAGAGCGTGCCTTACCGCAGCGGCAGCACCGACATTTCGGCGGTGGGCGGCAAGGTCTACTACGACGACCGCGACCCGCAGTACGTTTTTAACGTTATCGGCGAGGACGCGGAGGACACCGCCAACCTTGTTTCTGATGTTATAAATTGGCTCTATTCGGAGGGCGACGGCATTTTGAAAGACGAGCACCTGCACGGCTGGAAGCTGACGAACTGCCGCTGTACCGACATCAGTTACGAGTACATTGACCAAGCGCGGCGCGTGGTGCAGCTTACTGCGGCGTTCGCCGCCGACCCGTACATGATAAGCGAGGGCGCGGCGTTCGACATTGCGACGTTCACGGGCAACCGCTTAATGCTTCTCGACGTTGGCGACTTCGGCGCGACGTACTACGACATGGGCTCGCCCGCCGACTATGCGAGTTACAGCGACATATCTATATCAGACGACGGGCTGAGCGCGAGCGTTATGCTGCCTTTCGGCGGGAACGTAACGCAGTACGCTATCCCCACGATGGGCGGCATAGTTACGGCGGCGAGCGGCGGCAGGTACTCCACTGTATTAGGACAGGACGACGACTATATCTATTTGCAGACTGTGTACCCGAACGGCACCGCGAGCACATACGGCGTTTCGCTCACCCTCAGCAAGGCGGTAGGCGCAAGCGCTCTGAGTGCGGTAAAAGTGCCGTATCACATCGGCTCGGGCACGGAGTTCAAGACGGCTTCGCTCGACGCATACTCACTTGTTTGCGACGGCGCGCCCGTTCTGTACGTCAACGGCGCGGCGGCAGACACAGAGCATTTCGCAGTCAAGAGCGGCATTAACCGCTTGAACGTTACGCACAACACCATGCCCGCCACGCTGAGGTACTCGACCATCAAGGAGCGGCTATGAACTATCGCGTAACGATCACCAACGGCACGCAGTCGGAGATACTGCACAGCTACCGCCCGTCAGACCCTAAAATATCGCAGGCAAAAATCACCGAAGCCGTCAACGAGATACCGTCGTTTTCGTTCCGCCTGCTGCCCGACAACCCCGCGTACAACGCCGTTGAGGCGGGTGTCAGCACGGTGGCAGTAACAGACCTCGACCGCGGCGCAACGCTCTTTGAGGGGCGCTGTCTGAGCGTTTCGGACGGCATGAGCACGGCGGGGCTGTTCGCGGAAACGGCGGTCTTTGAGGGCGAGCTCGGCTACCTCTGCGACAGCGTACAGCCCGAAGGCGAGGTGTCGCAGGGCACGATAAACCGCAGCACGCTGATAGACCTTATCGCCGCGCACAACGAGCAGAGCGAGCACCGTTTCGCGCTCGGAAACGTCGAAATGGCAGGTTTCCCCGACGGCAGTTCGTATGACTGGGGCGTGACGTTCGATGTGCTTCGCGCGCTGTTCGTGGACACGTTGGGCGGCGAAATACGCTTGCGAAAAGTCGGCAACACGCGCTGTCTTGACTACGCGAAGGAGTTCGCCATCGAAAAGGATATGCCGATATACTGCGGCGGAAATATGCGCGAGATCACCTGCACGTCGGACGTCAGCGGGCTCATCACGCGGCTGTACCCGCTGGGCGCGGTAAGGCAGTCAACGGGCACGCGGCTGACGATAGTGCCCAGCGGCATGGCGGGCGGAAAGAGTTACATCGAGCGCGCCGACCTTGCGGCCAAGTACGGCGTGCGGAGCGGCGTTGCGATATATGACGTACACGGCGACGGCGACACCCTCGTGCGCGGGAGCACAACGCTTTATCGGCGCGGCATGAACACGCTGAACGCCATCGCGATAGGTCAGCGGCAGTACAAGGTCAGCGCGCTGGACGTATCGGCGGGGTACGAGATTTACGGCGTGCACCAAGTGAAAAACGACATTATGGGCATAGACGAGCGGCTGCGTATCATCGGCAGGACGATAGACCTAGACCGCCCGCAAAACAGCACGCTGACGTTTGGCAGCAAGGCGGCGACCCTCTCGGACGCGGTCGCACAATACAAAGGAGTGATGAGATGATAAAAATATCAACGGTGGTAGAGCTGGATTTGAGCTGCACCGCACCCAGAGCGCGTATCAACGCCAAGCAGGGCGACGGCGGCACGCGGCAGATAGTCGCGAGATTTACCAATGGCAGCGGCGTAATATCCGACCTAAGCACGGTCACGTCTGCCGAGCTTAAAATCCTGCGTCCCGATGGTGTGACGGTAAAGGCAGCGGCGGCGCTGTCTGACGGTGCTGCGACGGCTACGCTGACAGCGGCAATGTTGGCGGTAGCGGGTCGCGCGTTCGGGGACATGGTGCTTTACGGCGACGGCGAGAGCATATCGGCGGCACGGTTTGATCTAAATATCATGGCAGCGGCAGACAGCGGCATAGCTCCCGAACCCACCCCCGAACCGCAGGACAGCGGGAAACCCGCCCTAGCCTCGGCGGTGGCGGAGGGGGTAGTGGGTACAGTAGGCGCGGCTGAGATGGTCTACGGTATGGACATTGACCTCATGAGCGCGAGTTGGGAGCAGGGCAGTATATATGATAACGGCAATAATTTTAACAGCACCGCACGAATACGAACGCCCGATTATATTGACCTCTCAAACGCCACCGATATTTTTTATTCGGGCTTCACTGTGGTAGCGGAAGCCGATAAAAAGCTTCTATACACGTTTATTTTCTACGATTCGGAAAAAAAGCTATTGACAACATCGACCAATAAAGACTTGCTCGACAGCGGCGCGCTGACAACGTGCGGCACAGCGTCTGCACCGTCATATGTGCGTGTGATACTGCGCCATGCAGACAACAGCGATATTACCCCCGACGTGCTGACGTCGGCACGGCTGAAAATATTAGCGTGAAAGGAGAATTATAATGGCAATAGAAACAACATATTTCACAGGTACGACCGCCGAAGCCAACTACGCCGAGGTGTCGGCGTGGCTGACGGCTAATGCGGCGGAATATTTTGATACAATTGATATTCCGTCTGGTGCACAGGAAGTAAGCTGTAAAGTCGGCGATGTAACAGCGTTAAAGCTTGATTGGGGAACCGATTATGAAGTTCAGCGCTCTTTTCAAGTAACCGCGAAAAATGGTGCTAATATAAACAGCGGGTGGAGATACGTTCATGACAAATGCTGCTGGCGCTATGGGTACAAGACTGACAACGGAATAGCAATTTGTAATAATCAAACGAATGCTTTTCAATCATCTATTTTTATTTCTAAAGATAATAATGGTGATTTGATTTTTGCAGTGTTAAAGCCCGATAGTCCAAATTTCAATTCTCCTAGCAATCGGGCGGAGTTCCTTGATTTTAATTCGCTGGCTTCTATTAAAACTGAGGGTAGCAACAATTCTGACCCTTTAGCACGGCATCGTATAAATGGTGCATTAACAGCTTCCATGACGGCACTCGTGCCTATTGTTTCGGATGTCAAAACATATTGCGACAAAGTCGTGACAACGCCGTTTTCGCAGTACAGCAATTTATGTTGGGGTACCATCGACGTATCCGGCACGAAGTACGTTTACAACGGTGTGTTCGCGCTAAAAGAATAGGAGGAATAATATGACAAACATAAAAGCGGCGGTGCTTGCCGCTGTCGGAACGCTCGGCGGCGCGGTCGCGGCACTGTTCGGCGGCTGGACAAGCGCTATGACAACGCTTATCATTTTCATCGCGATCGACTATCTCACGGGGCTTATCGTGGCGGGCGTGTTCAAGCGCTCGGGCAAGTCGGAGAGCGGGGCGCTCGAGAGCCGCGCAGGGTTCAAGGGGCTGTGCCGCAAGGGCATGATACTGCTGATATTGCTGGTCGCGTGCCGCCTTGACCTCACGCTCGGCACGGCGTACATCAAGGACGCGGTGTGCGTGGCGTTCATCGCCAACGAAACACTTTCCATCATCGAAAACGCGGGGCTGATGGGCGTGCCTATCCCCGCGGTCATCACAAAGGCTATCGACGTTTTAAAGGAGGATAACGATGAAAAAAGGCATTGACATATCATACTGCCAAGGCTCGCCCGACTTCGCGAAAGTGCGCGGCGCGGTCGATTTTGTGATAATGCAGATAGGTTACGGACGTTACGCGGGGCAGATCGACAAGACGTTCGCGCGGAATTACAGCGAGTGCAAAAAGCACGGCATACCATGCGGCGGCTACTGGTTCAGTTACGCGACCACTGCTGACGAGGCGCGCGCCGAAGCTAAGTGCTGTATCGCCGCCATCAAGGGAAAGCAGTTCGAGTACCCGATCTATTTTGACGTTGAGGGCAAGTCGCTGGTCGGACGGACGGGCGTTTCCGCGATGTGCAAGGCGTTCTGCGAGGAGCTTGAAAAGGCGGGCTATTTCGCGGGAATTTACATGAGCCGCAGCCCCGCGCAGACCATGCTTACCAGCGAGGTCGCGAAGCGTTACGCCCTTTGGCTCGCGGAATACGGCGGCAAACTCAACTGGTCGGGCGAGGTCGGAATGTGGCAGTACACGGACGGCGGCGCGGTCGCGGGCATCGGCTCGGCGGTGGATTGCAACTACTGCTATGTGGATTATCCCGCGAAGATAAAAGCCGCGGGGCTGAACGGCTTCACCGCTCCGAAAGCCTTGAAAACGCTGGACAGCGAGGGCTTCAAGCGCGGCGACAAAGGCGTGGGAGTGTATGCGTACAAGCAGCTTCTGCGGCTCGCCTGCACGGCGCTCGGCGTGTCTGAGAACCTCGCAGACGACGGTGGTTTCGGCGGGGGTACGGAGAAGGCTACCAATGCGGTGCTCGGGAAGTTGGGGTACAAGCAGAACGGGGTCGCGGGTAAAAGGCTGATGAAGAAGTTGG
>ERZ1034691.1353-NODE-1353-length-15998-cov-8.872922_pt1 | contig 15998 bp, 25 predicted proteins | sample MGYA00520638_ERZ1034691 | MGnify/ENA primary metagenome ERZ1034691 (study PRJEB33766, sample SAMN09781763) | gut metagenome | biome: gut microbiome | host: Homo sapiens | place: Madagascar | study: EMG produced TPA metagenomics assembly of the PRJNA485056 data...
TTGAAATTCAGTATCATAATACCGATTTGCAGAAAAAAATAAATCGACATATTCTCGAATTATCGGAAGAACTTGGAATTAAATTGATTTTTGGATATGATAGCCATTATATTTATCCAGATGATTCTGTAGAGCGAGATAATTATTTAGAAGCACGAGGAATCACTTATGACGAAGATGAAATTGGATGGTATATGGATTATCCGGATGAATCAGAAGTTCGCAGAAGATTACGTGAGCAAGGTGTTTTAAATGAAGAACAAATCAATGAATGTATTAATAATACAAATTTACTTCTTGATTTTGATGATATTGTTCTTGATAAACGAATTAAGCTGCCTAGAAATTATAAATTTAATGGTGAATGGGTAGGAGATAAATCACAGGAATGGAGAGACAATAAGCTTAGAGAACTTGTATATTCTAAATGGAATGATATAAAACACACAATTTCGCCGGACAGATACGAAGAATATAAAAAAGGTATTGAGTACGAACTTGATGCCATTATTGGTACAAAAATGTCTGATTATTTCTTAATTGACTATGAGTTAGTTCGTATTGGCACATCCAACGGTGGAGTAATTACAAAAACAGGTAGAGGAAGTGGTGTTTCATATTATATAAATTCACTTCTTGGATTTAGTAATATTGACAGATTTATTTCTCCTGTAACACTATACCCAGATAGGTTTATTTCGAAAACGAGGATCTTAAAAACCAGATCGCTTCCTGATCTTGACCTAAACCTTGGAACTGTAGACATTTTTGCAAAGGCACAACTAGAAGTTATGGGAGAGGGACATGCTTATCCTATGATTTCATATAAGCCATTAAAAACATCTTCTGCATTCAAACTCTATGCAAAATCACAAAAGCTAGATTTTCAAATTGCCAATGATATCACCGCACAGGTTAAAGAATATGAAAAAGCTTTAAAAAATGCGGACGATGATATGAAAGATACAATCGATTTATATGATTTTATAGATAAAAAATACAGAAGATATATTGAAGAAAGCAAAAAATATCAAGGCATTATTAATGCTAAATCTCAGGCTCCTTGTGGATATTTGATTTATGATGGTGACATTAAAAGAGAAGTTGGACTTATTCGTTGTAAATCTGAATCTACTAAAAAAGAAGTTATAACTACCGTTATCGATGGAATGGTAGCAGAAAATTACAAGTTTGTTAAAAATGATTTATTAAAGGTAGATATATGGCTCACAATTAATAATATATTCAAAATGGCTGGTATCAAAACTCCTACAGTTCCAGAAATGACTAAGCTTATCGAAAACGATAAAAAGACATGGGACGTATATAATAGTGGATATACATTAGGAGTTAATCAATGTGAATCATCTTTTGGTATTCAGTGTTGTAAGAAATATCAACCTCAAAATATGAGAGAACTAACTTCATTGGTTGCAGCTCTTCGTCCTGGATTCAAAACTCAGTTAGATACCTTTTTAAATAGATTACCATATACAACCGGAGTTCAAGAACTGGATAATCTTTTAAAAGATTCTTTTCATTATATGATGTATCAAGAATCTATTATGACATATCTTGGATGGCTTGGCATTGAACAAACAGAGACTTATGCTATTATCAAAAAAATTAGTAAAAAGAAATTTAAATAAAAGGAATTGACTGAACTAAAAGCTAAATTGCTTAATGGATGGATTAAAAATGTCGGTACGGAGAATGGATTTACAAAAACATGGGAAATCATTGAGGCTGCCGCAAAATATTCTTTCAATGCATCTCATGCTCTGAGCTATGCCTACGATTCTGTATATGGAGCTTATGCAAAAGCTCATTATCCATATGAATTCTATGCTGTTATGATGCAACACTATGCCGATAAAGGTAATAAAGATAAAGTAACAGCATATAAAAAAGAAATGTTTGAATTTGCCAAAATAAAAGAAGGATCATATAAACTTGGTCTTGACAACAGAAAATTCTCAATGGATAAAGAGAATAAAGTAATTCATCCCGCATTATCATCTATCAAAAACTTTTCAAATGCCATTGCCGAGAAATTGTATGAACTTGGGAAAAATAAATATTCTTCGTTCGAGGATGTATTGGTTGCTTTTAGAACAGCTGGAATATCTGATTCAAGAATTGAAGATTTAATTAAAATTAGCTATTTTTCTGACTTTGGAAATATCAATTATCTTCTTCATTATCTGGAAGTTTTTAACATATTCTTCAAAAATAAACAATATCTCAAACAACCCACAAAAGAAAACATGTTTAAAAACAATATCAATTTTGATATTCTTAGAAAACACTGTCAATCAGAATCACCAAAAAAATTTATGAACATTGATGCGTCTGCTATTATCCGAGAGCTATGTGAGAATTATCAAGTAGAGACTAAATTCAAAGATATGTTACAAATGAGAAAAGATGTTCTTGGGTATTACGACATTGTAGATAAGAAATACCAACGATATTGTGTTGTAGAAGATTTAAATGTCAATTATTCCCCTAAGATAACTCTATATCCATTAGCTAATGGCAACACTTTTCAGGTAAAAATAAAGAAAACTATTTTCAAAAAGCATCCACTAAAACGGGGAGATATTATAAAAGTAGTAGATAGTGATCACCAATACAAGATGAAGAAAGTAGAAGGTGAATGGGTAAAATCTACAACTGAAAAAGAATGGTGGATTAACGAATATAAGGTATATTAATGAAGCAATATTATACAGATAAGCATTACAAAGAATTGCTATCCCACATGGTAATTTTGGTAGACACTCGGGATCAAACTAACGGTGAAATTCTTGAATGGTTTACCAAACATAAAGTGAGATGGAAGACAAAAGCGTTAAAAACAGGCGATTACGGTCTGATGATAGAAGCGTGTCCAGAGCTAGGATTTCTTACGGATACATACTTTACAGATGAACTTTGTATTGAGCGCAAAAATTCAGTATCTGAACTTGCAGGTAATTTTTCAAATGTCTTAAAAGATGATGATCGTATCTTTAAAGAGTTCAACCGCATGATAAATATCGAGAGAAACTTCCTATTAATAGAGAATGATAATATAGGAGACATCATAGACCGTAATTACCGCTCGAAACTTAATCCGGATTCATTTTTGAGAGCATTACTAACTTGGCAACACAGGAACAATATGCATATATATTTTGTACCAAAAGAACATATGGGCAAGATGATATATGAAATTTGTAAAAATTGTTTGGATTCAAAAATATTAAGATAAAAGGAATAAATAACATGGACGACAATTTAATAACAACGTTTGAATCACTTCTAAATAAAGTAGACAGAGACGGAATGGATAAATTACTTACCTTTATTAAGAAAAGTGATTTTTATACAGCTCCGGCAAGCACCAGGTTTCACTCCTGTCATGAAGGAGGACTTCTTGAACATACCATGAACGTGTATAACTGCTTGCTTTCTAAAAAGAAAAATCCCATTTGGGCGGAGAAACTTGCCGAAATTCCAGATGAATCACTTATTATTTCTGCACTTTTACATGACTTATGCAAGACGTATTTTTATGGTTCTGAATTAAAAAATCAGAAAACATATGATAAAGAAAAAGTCAATGCCGCAAATCCACGCATGGTCAAAAGCGATTCTAATGGCAAATTCATTTGGGAAACGGTACCGAAATATGTTGTGGATGATAAAATTCCGTATGGTCATGGTGGAAAATCAGTCATGATGATAGAGGAATATATCAGACTAACTCCTTCAGAGAGATATGCGATTCGTTGGCATATGGGGTGGTCTGAGCCGAAAGAAAATTATAATGCTCTCGGCGCAGCATTTGGAAAATACCCGCTGGTACTTGCATTGCACGAAGCTGATCAAGAAGCTACATATTTACTGGAAAAGGAAGAATGATTATGAATAACTTGACAATTTCAGATGCAATTCAAATTTTAGATTCTAAAACCACATCTGATGCGCTTTACGAAATTAAATATTATGGCGGATTTGAGGGCAAAGAACGAGCAATAGAAGCTGTGAATCAAGCATGTAAAATCGCGTGCGATATTATGTGTGATTACAGAAAAGATAAACATATGCTGTATAGAATTACAAAAATCACGCATACCGGAACCTTCGGAGAAAAAGGAACTAATCGTACTGATGGAAGATATCCTTTGAGAATTGGCAGAATCGTGGAAATGAAATATGATTCAATCGAGATTAGTGTTCCTACGACTTTGCATTATGTAAGAGATTCAGATGGATCACCTCTAATATTTAAGTATATCCGCACAAGTGATGTAGTTTCGAAAAGTAAAAATAATAACAAAGTTGTAATCACAACCCGAAATTCCGTTTTCGAGTTTGAAGAATACGAGGAATAATGACATCTTATAAAGAAATTTTAGACAAAATCACATTCTCATTTTCAACTCTACACCAATATGAACAATGTCCGTATGCTTTTTATAATAGAAAAATTGATAGAACAGAATTAAATGAGGGGAATTTTTATTCCGATGCGGGTGGTTATATGCACGATATCCAGGCACAAATTTTTGCAAATCAACTCAACCTGGATGATGCGTTGAATTATTACATAGAAAATTATGATAATAATGTTTGTTATACCGCGAAACAGTCAACTATGGACAAAAAATATGAACAGGGCGCGGATTATTTAGCAGCATTAGACTTATCAGAACTAGATAATTATGAAATTCTTGGTGTAGAAAAGGAAGTTCATTTCGAATTACAAGGTTACAAGTTTATCGGATTCATTGATTTGCTACTTCAAAACAAAATAAGTGGAGAAATAATACTTGTAGATCATAAGTCATCTGATCATTTCCTGAAAAAAGACGGTAAGCCACTAAAAAATCAGCTATCGAATTTTGAAGCATATAGTAAACAGATGTATTTATATTCATATCCGATTTATCAGGAATATGGCAAATATCCAAGTTGTATTGTCTGGAACCACTTCTATGAACAAACTATCACAAATATCCCATTTGTAAAAGAGAACTATGATAAGACGCTAAACTGGGCAGTCGATATCATCCACAAGATTTATCAGGATGAAGAATTTGCAGCGCATTTAAATTATATGATGTGTCATGTCCTTTGTGGATATCGGAACAGTTGTGAATATGTGAAAGGTGAAGAGTAATGGCAGTATCAAATGAAAAATATTATAAACCAGAAGAAGCACTTCAAGAGTTGAAATTACAACAAACTATCTTTGACGTAGCGGTTGATATTCAATCACTGCTACGAATCCTAGTAGATAAGCAAATTATTACTAGAGAAGAAGTGGCAAAATATCGTGAAGAAGTTAGAAACAGCCCAAAATACAAACCTGTATTGGACGAGATTCTGAAACAGACAAGAGGATTTCAGGCAGCTAAAGATAATCCACAAGAATATTTACAAGCTCTTCTCAGAGCCAAAATGAACGGAGACATTAAATGAGTGAAGATAAAAGATATGATATCCTTGGGCGAGAGATAAAAGATGGGGATATTTGCGTAGGGAAGGGCACGGGACGCGATGTTATTGGAATGGATGTTGGCATCTGGTGTGGTAAATCAATTGCATTTCTTGGTGGTTCTAAACGTTCTATGGGTGATGTATTTAAAGTTGTAAATCCATCCAAAGAAGAAATTGAAATTGCGGATAAGATAAAAGCAGATTTAAGTAAAAGAAAAGAAGAGAATAAAAAGAAGGAAAAGACAAAAGGTATTCCTTTATCTCAATTAACTGTCGGTGGAATATATGAAGATATCAATGGGCAATTATATGTTTACTTAGGTAAAAGAAAAGTCACAGTAACTTGCGGATCTCGAAAAAGAGTAGAAGAGGGAAATTGTTTTTCTAAGATATATAGAGATATCGGTACTTCCAAATCAGAAGTTATGAATCAAATAACATGGATACAATATTATGGAAAAATTAATATTGATATCCTAAAAACAAGTAAGAAATTGATTTCTTTAAAAGAAACAGTTGACCTTACTTTTCCGATAAAAACAACTTATTCCATATGGAATGAAGATTACACTTTAACAGTCGAATAGGAGATTAATTCAACATGAGAAATAAAGAACGTATCGATACATTTACATGGGAATTCGCAGAAATTTGGAAGAGATCATTCCCCGATCTGAGATTTGGTCAGTTGTGTATGAATTTCTTTGGATGGTTACAATCGAAAAAAGAAAAAGATCCATTCTTTCCGGAAGAACCGGATATGATTGAGTATTTTCGTGAATATGCCAACGAAAGCTCACTTTGGTATCGCGAAAATTAGTAACTGATGAAATCCTGATTTCATTGGCAAATAAATAGCAATATGCACAAAAATATTGTCGTTTTTCGATTGAAATAGGCAAATTTATTGTGCATATTGTATAGTGCATTATTTAATAAGGAAAAATATGAGAGAAAGAATACAATATCTTGTAAAACAGCTCAATATTTACAGAAATGCATACTATAATGAGTCGAAATCGCTAATTTCCGACTATGAGTATGATGAATTGTATGACGAGCTGGAAAAGTTAGAATATGTAACTGGAATTATATATTCCAATTCACCAACGCAATCTGTTGGGTATGAAGTTGTATCAAAACTTCAAAAAGTAAAACACAGTCATCCAATGATGTCACTTGACAAAACCAAAATAACAAATGATTTAGTTGAATTTTCAAATGGCAGAGATTGTGTATTATCATTAAAAATGGACGGACTCACCACATTAATCACATATGATTTTGGAAGAGTAATTCAGGCTGAAACTCGCGGAAATGGGTTAATTGGAGAAGTTATTACTCATAATGTAAAAGCATTTGAAAACCTTCCATATACGATTCATACAAGTTCTAAGTTTGAATTTGAAGGAGAATCAATAATCTTATTAGACGATTTTAATAACATCAATAATAAAATTATAAATGAATGTCATGAAATTGCCAAAAGAAATAAGTTATCATCAGAAGAACTTGAAAAGTTGATTGATGAAAAGACATATAAGACTCCGCGAAACCTTGCGTCTGGTTCAGTGAGACAGCTCAATAGCGAAGTAACAAAAAATAGGCATGTTAAATTTATTGTATGGAAAGTTCCGTATGGGGTTGCTAGTTATACGAGTGGATTTAAACTTGCAAAACAAATGGGATTTGAGGTAGTGCCATATGTTACATACAATAGTAAAACTGATAATATCGATGAAAAAATTGATATTCTAACATCTATCGCTAAAGAAAAAGGATATCCTATTGATGGAATTGTATGTACATACAATGATGTAAAATTTGGCAAATCTCTTGGTATGACAAATCATCACGCAAGAAACGCAATAGCATATAAATTTTACGATGAAGAGAATGTCACAACTCTTAAAACAGTTGAATGGTCAATGGGAAAAACTGGACAGCTTACTCCAGTTGCAGTTTTTGAAGATACTGTAATTGACGGAACAACAGTAAATAGGGCATCGTTACATAATGTTTCCGTATTCAAGTCTTTTGAATTAGGTGCAGGAGACGAAATAACTGTCTATAAATCAAATATGATCATACCGCAAATACGAGATAATCTATCCAGAAGTGGTACACTAACCATTCCAGATACATGTCCTATATGCGGTGAACAAGCACAAGTAATTAGAGATAACAAATCTGAAGTTCTTATTTGTTCAAATCCAGATTGTCCAGGCAAATTACTTGGCAAAATCTCACACGCGGTTTCGCGAAATGCTCTAAATATTGATGGATTATCTGACGCAACAATCGAAAAATTCATTTCTCTTGGATGGTTGAAATCCATTTCTGATATTTATTCCCTTAAAAAATATGAGAAAAATATAAAATCACTTTCTGGTTTTGGTAAAAAATCTGTAGATAAACTGCTTGCATCTATTGAAATTAGCCGCAAAACAGAGCTTAACAGATTCATTAATGCATTATCAATTCCCATGATTGGTAATACAGCCAGTAAAGCAATTGCAAAATATTGCGATGGAAGTGTGGATAAGTTCTTTACAGGAATGGATGAGAAATTTCCCTATATTAATATAGAAGGAATTGGCACACAGCGCGCCGAAATTATGCATGATTTCTGGAATAATCATAAAGAAGAAGTCAAAGCATTTGCAAGAGAATTTGTTTTCGAAGAGACAGAGACAAGCAATACGGCATCAAATAACCTTGAGAGTATGATTTTTGTTATTACCGGAAGTTTAAATGAATTTGAAAACCGTGATGCTGCAAAAGCCGAGATTAAAAAGCATGGCGGGAAAGTGTCCGGATCAATTTCAAGTCGGACAAATTTTCTCGTAAATAATGATGTGAATTCTACATCAACTAAGAACACAAAAGCTAAAAGCCTAGGAATACCCATTATCAATGAATCGGAGCTGATTTCGATGCTAAATTCTAATACTATTTGAAGGGAAAATTATATCATATGAAGTTAAAAATTCGATTAAAAACAGTAAATGACGCGAGTCTATTTACTGCGAAATGCAATAAATATAGAGATAATGATATTGACTATTTGGTAGGAAGGTACATCATCGATGGCAAATCATTAATGGGGATCTTGAGTACGGGGCTTGATAAAGTCTGTGAAGTAGATTTCCACTGTGATGATGAACAAATTTGCAAACAGTTTCGCGAAGATATGAAATTATGGATTGTGGAGGAATAATATGACAAGATCTGATTTAAGATTAGTACAGGACATTCGTAATATCATGAATAACGGAACTATGGACGAAAACCCTCGTCCTTGTTATAGTGACGGAACTCCCGCGTATACAAAATTTGTGAACCATGTTATGCGAACATATGATTTAAGCAAAGAATTTCCGATTTGTTCTTTGCGTCCGATTGCTTGGAAAACGGCAATCAAAGAGATTTTCTGGATTTACAAAGATGCCAGTAACTCATTGGATGTTCTACGTAACAAATACAATATTCATTACTGGGATGACTGGGAATCAGTAATGATACCAGAAACGATCGGCATTCGCTACGGTGCCACAGTAAAAAAATATGATTTATTAAATAAACTCATTACGGATATTAAAACAAATCCATATGGACGCCGCCATATCATAAGTCTGTGGCAGGAAAACGATTTTGACGAATCAGATGGACTCGCGCCATGTGCATTCCTTACTATTTGGAATGTCAGAGGTGAATATCTTGACATGTGCTTAATCCAGAGAAGTGGCGACATGCTCACAGCTTCCGGAGCAGGTGGAATCAATGAAGTGCAGTATGCATGTTTGCAGATGATGGTTGCAAAAGCTACTTGTTATAAACCTGGCAAATTTACACATTTCGTGGCGAACGAACAGATTTACGACCGTCACTTTGATGCTGCGAATGAGCTACTTCATCGAGCATCAGAACAGAAAATTGAAACAAACAGCCAGTATGATTACGAATTCGAGCCAGTAAAAATGAATTTCGATCCACGATCTAATGATTTCTATGAATTCTCAATAGATGATTTCTCAATCGAAAATTACAATCCAATAAACCCACAACTAAAGCTTGATCTAGGCATCTAAGGAGGAAATATGGTGGTTTTTATGTTTACTATTCTTATAATTCTTGCCATCGAATTTAGTATCGCATTAGTCATGATAATATATGGCGACAAATTTCAATATAAAGATTGGTTCTCTGATAAAAATCTGTTTGGAATGTTATGTGGTGTTGTTGCAATTATTGTAACACTTCCTATAACTATAATGATATACGCTTGGGACGCATTATCTTTAATTGGACACGTGTTTTATAACATGGGTATTAAAAAATAACATTTAAATTATTAAACAAAAGCAGAAGATTAAGAATTGAAAAAATATAAAAATATGATTTATCTTCAGAACGATAATGATAGGAGTGTAGGATATGAAAGAATTCTTTATTGGGATGATGATAGTCACAGGGTTGTTTTATATATTATTTAGTTGTGTATTGGGATGGGTAGATTTTTTCATTTCAAGAGGAATTGTTCAATGTCCGTATATTGAATGGTTAAAACAAAGAAATTTATTTGGAAAAATAAGTATCATGCCGTTTATTATATTTACTCTACCTAAATTTCTTTCAGGTTTTATACCATCGATAATTTTTCAGTTTTGTAAACTATTGTTTTATATAGGACTAAAAGGAGAAGAATAAATGCATAAATTATATTGTATTATCGGACGCACGGCAAGTGGTAAGTCAACGATTACCCGGCTTGCCTCCGAAAAATTAAATATGAATGTCCTTAAATCATATACGACACGTAAGCCTAGAAAAGGTGAAACAGCAAAAAATTCTGATCACACATTTATTTCAACAGAAAATATCACTTCATATAGAAACGATATGGTTGCTTATACCGAAAGAGTTGGCTATTGCAGCTTTGCAACTAAACAACAAATCATGAATTCTGATTTTTATATCATTAATCCGTCCGGATACCTTGAATTAAAACTGAAAACCAAGGATATGGATGTTGCACTTATTCCAGTATATATCACAGTTCCTTACCGGATACTAGAAAACCGCGCGAGAAATCGCGGTGAATTTAATACATGGAGGGAGAATTATATTAAAGAAAGCGAAGAATTTACGGATTTCGAAAAGTCAAATCTTATTGACTATCGAATTTTAAATGACGGTGATTTGAAATTTTCCGTAGATAAGCTTATCGATATAATTCGAAAGGATAAACAAAAAGATGAAGCGAAATGATATTAAAACAATTTATTGTGATTTAGACGGAGTAGTTTTCGATACAATTGCGGCAATTGTAAACTTATATAATGATGACTATTGCTATTATAAAGATTACAAACTTGTGCATTGGTATGACATTGAGACTTGGAATTTTGAAGAATGTAACTGCGCTACATATACCGACATCAATAATTATTTTAATCAGCCACGATTTTTCGATACATTGGAATACATGTCATTCGCAGATATTGTAATTCCGAAACTAGCAGGTCATTACAAGATTGTATTTGTAAGTAGTGGACATCAACCCAACCTTGCGCAAAAAAAAGAATTAATCAGAGACATTTTCCCATTCGCAAAATTTATCGGAGTGGATTGGGATATTAATAAAGATAAGTCCCATATTGATATGAGTGACGGTATTTTCATTGACGATTCCGCGACAAATCTAATTACTTCTAACGCAGAAGAATGCATCTGTTTTGGTGATGAATATGAATGGAATAAGAAATGGAATGGCAAACGTATTTCAAATTGGTGTGATTTGGAGAAATATCTATTATAGGAAGGAAGAATTTTTAAAAAGTGATTTTAACGAGTGGAGAGCTGGTAAGGACATTAAATCATATTGGGGACGATTTTATCACAGTTGAATTATTCGGGCAAGAATATGTTATCGACTGTGTTGCACATAGAAAAAATTACACGGATAACCCGTGTTCACATATAACATTAAAATGTCGTAACGGCGGAGAGGGTGAAATTAAGAGATGACAGAATTGAAATCAGAAGAATTTTTTACAATCGAAGAGAAGAAACTTCTTATTGAAGCAATTTGTGATAAACAGATTCACAAAATTATTAAAGATCCGAATGCATACGACAGTCCTAAATATAAAGCATTGGAATTATTAAAAGTTAAAATTAAAGACATGTAATGGAGAATTAATGTATGGAAATGTTATTTGCATTTGTAGGCGGAGTACTTGTAGGTGCAATTATCGGAATTTTTATTGCCGGATTATTGTTTTTGGCGAGTGACAAAGATGATGATGAACAGGAAGAATGGATTCAAGAATACAATTCTAGGAGGAAAAATGATGAACGTAAATGAATGGCTGAGTGGGAATATTCTAGGAATTGATATTTGGAAAAATAAATATCAGTATAATAATGAAAGTTTCGAAGACTGGGTAACTAGAATATCTGGTGGAAATTCAGATATTGCAAAACTCATTAAAGAAAAAAAATTTTTATTTGGTGGAAGGATTCTTGCCAATAGAGGACTTGAGAATGAAGGCAGAAAAATCAGTCTTTCTAATTGTTATGTAATTGCACCTCCAGAAGATAACATTGAGAGTATTTTCGATTGTGCTAAAAAACTTGCTCGTACATATAGTTATGGTGGTGGATGTGGTGTAGATATTAGCAAGCTTTCTCCGAGAGGGGCAAAAGTAAATAATGCCGCAAAAGAAACATCCGGATCAGTATCATTCATGGATTTATATTCAATGGTCACAGGTTTGATCGGACAAGCCGGAAGACGCGGGGCATTGATGCTTAGTATTTCATGTGAACATCCAGACTTAGAAGAATTTATCGAAATCAAATCAGATCTTGACAGGGTTACTAAAGCAAATATTTCAATTCGTATTACTGATAAATTCATGGCAGCTGTAAAAAATAAACAGCCATTTGAATTATCCTTTACAAGAATCGAAACTGGAGAAACTATCACTAAGACAGTTGATGCATATTCTATTTTTCATAAAATGTGTGAAATGAACTGGGATTACGCAGAACCAGGAATGCTTTTCTGGGATAGAATTAATAATTGGAATCTACTTAGTTGTGATGATGACTTTGAATATGCTGGCACAAATCCTTGTGCAGAAGAGCCTCTTCCAGCCGGAGGATCATGTTTGCTTGGTAGCATCAACCTATCTGAATTTGTTAAAGAAGATAAACAGTTTGATTTTGAATCATTTAAAGACTGTGTAGGTAAATCTGTGATTGCTTTAAATGAAGTATTAGACGAAGGATTACCACTTCATCCGTTAAAAGAACAAAGAGAATCCGTCTATAACTGGAGACAAATTGGATTAGGTATTTTTGGACTTGCTGATATGCTCATTAAAATGGAAATTGTATATGGAAGCACTGAATCACTAGAATTATGTGATCTTATTGGACACGTAATGGCAGATCAAGCAATTAAAACATCGGCATTACTCGCAAAAAAAGAATCACCATATCCACTGTATAACCCAGAATGTATTGAACAGTCTGCTTTTTATAGTAAAAATGCGTTAGGAGAAACAAAAACTCTCGTTGAATCTTTTGGATTACGAAATTCTCAGCTTTTAACAATCGCGCCAACTGGAAGTTTATCTACAATGCTTGGAGTTTCTGGTGGAATTGAGCCAATTTTTGCAAATTACTATACTAGAAAAACAGAATCACTCAAAGGACACGATGAGTATTATAAAGTTTATACTCCAATTGTAGAAGAGTATATGACTCAAAATAATATATCTGATGACACAAAATTACCTGAATTCTTTGTTACAGCACAAAAACTGAATTATCATAATCGAATTTCTATGCAAGGCATTTGGCAATCACACATTGATGCCTCGATTAGCTCAACAGTGAATCTCCCAGAATCTGCAACAATTACAGATGTCGAAAACTTATATATGGAAGCATGGAAGAATGGTCTAAAAGGTGTCACTATTTTTAGAGATGGATGTAAGAGACTCGGAATTTTAACAACGAACGATAAGAAAGATAACGTAGAAGAAAACACTTCTGATAATAAAATTAGTGAATCTATTTTACCACGTGGATATATCATTACAGCAGATGACAACGTAGTTGGATTAAAACGTAAAATCATGTCTGGATGCGGAAGTTTACATGTTGTTGCAATGTTTGATCCTGTATCTGGTGAACTTCTTGAAACATATCTTTCTAAGGGATCAACTGGGGGATGCCAGTCAAATCTCGCAGCGGTTTCACGTCTTATTTCCCTTGCGGCTAGAGCAGGAGTTGATGTATACACAATTGCAGATCAGCTTCAAAGCTGTACAGCGTGTCCTTCATATGTAGGAAGAACCATGACGAAACATGATACGAGTAAAGGAAAATGTTGTCCAGATGCAGTTGCAAATGCACTGATTGATATGTATAGAGAAATGCAAAAAAATATCACTGACGATGAAGATATTGTTGTGCAAACAAAACAAACAGCACCTAAATCTATTTCTGTTACGACAAATTTAAAACACAAAAATCCCTGTCCTGTGTGTGGAGAAGAATTGATTTTTGAAGGTGGCTGTAATGTATGCAAATCATGTGGATGGAGTAAATGTGATTAAGCATAAAATAATCAATTCGGAGAGTTAATTTAACTCTCCGAAATTTAAAGGAGCGAGTATAGTATGAAAATTGTATCACCGAAAACATATATTGGTAATGAAAATATGTCAGAAAAAGCTTATGTAAAAGCCGGATTTATTTCAAAATCCAATACATATAATACTACTTTATTTCTATATAAAAACATTGTCAAAGCGTCAATTTCTATAGACAAGGAAGATTATATTGTCACTGTAAATGTCACACATAATGGCAATATGTACGCTCCTTTTTACAATCCAGATGATCGCCACAACAATTTAGTGTATGCAAAATCGGTAGTTGAATACAACAAACAAATGGATGATTTTGTCAAAAAAGGAGTACTGATTTGTGAAAGTAATTAACCGAGGGGACAAACTTTTCTGGGCGAGAATTGTACCGTGTTGTGGTGTATATGAAGTCCACGATTTAACAATCAGAACAGTGGGAGAAAATTATTTTGTGGGCGTAGATAAACACGATAAACACGCATATTTACTTGGATTCAATACGATTGATGATGTTGTTTTCGAAGACAGAAAACAAGCTTTGAATAAAGTTCATGCCGCCGAAAAGACTAAAATTGATGTCAAATCTGATACATACTATGAAGAATATTGAGGAGATTATTATGAACGAATTAGATATTGTTGTGGCATGGATTGTTTGTGGGGCTGTTGCAATTTGTGGATTATGTACAAATAATATTGAAGCTGTCGTAACGTTAGTATTGCCGATCATTATGTATATGATTTGCGTCAGGTAGAAAGGATAGTTGGATGTTAAAATACTACAAACCAATCATTAAATGTTGGCTAAATAAAAAAGAATTCGACATAAGCTATTTATGTGCAGATGAAATATCAGTAGATATTCCAGAAGCAATTTCAAAAAATGGCGGATGGGATGAAATATGTAAATTTAGTGATAAATTTTCATATAGACAATTACCGTGGAAAGTAACCGCTACTAGACGCGGATTAAAAATCGAAATACTTGAAGATCTCGGATTCACAGATAATGATATAAAACAATGGAAAACAAATCTGGAATTTAAATTCGAAGCAAACTGGGTTGAATGCAGTCCCTCTATAAATAAATTATTAAATTATCACAACGGAGAAATTGCCATTCAATATATGGTAGAACGAGGATTAAAAGTAATAAATAAAGGAGAAGTTTAATGGCAAAAAGAGTAGCAAAATTTGAAAAAGTATCAAAGGAACAGTTTGTTAAAGATTGGCAGCATGAATTTATGGGATCGGAAGAGTGGGCAGAAATGGTATATGATCGCATCAAATTACCGCAGAGAGCAACTAAATTTTCTGCTGGATATGATTTTTTTTCACCGCTTGATTTCACATTAGAATCAGGCAAGACAATCAAAATTCCGACAGGAATCCGTTGTGGAATGAATACAGACTGGGTATTGCAATGCTATCCTCGCAGTGGGTTAGGATTTAAGTATAGAGAAATGCTTTCCAATACGGTCGGAATCATTGATGCCGATTATTACTACAGCGATAATGAGGGGCATATTTTTGCAAAGATTGTGAATGCAGGTGATAAACCACTACATATTAAATCTGGCGATGGTTTTATGCAAGGGATTTTTGTGGAATACGGAATTGTAGAGGATGACCATGTAGAAACGACTAGAAATGGTGGAGTTGGAAGTACGGATAAAAACAAAGGGTGATAAATATCGAAGCAAAAGATATAGATTCCATTCTCAGCAATGAGAAAGGAGCAATGATTATTATTAGTATATTATATGAAAAAGGTATTATAAATAGTAAAACATATGATAATATTATGAAAAAATATACTAACAATACATAAAATACAAT